>Ga0210395_10000853_pt1 | contig 23433 bp, 15 predicted proteins | sample IncBWH4OmetaG_FD_150861 | JGI IMG/M metagenome (GOLD analysis project Ga0210395, IMG submission 150861) | Forest soil microbial communities from Barre Woods Harvard Forest LTER site, Petersham, Massachusetts, United States - Inc-BW-H-4-O ...
CGTTCTCCACCGGTTCATCGGCGGCCATATCCCGAATAATTTTCGTGACCGGCGTCACCAGCGAATAAGGATTTCCCATGGTGTGGATGAAGACGTGACCGCCGAACATTCCGCCGTCTGCCAATGCGCCATAAATGGTGGCGCTGGGCACCGGAACGATGTGTTCGTCGTCCATGTCGGCGGCGACACCAATAATTCGGTGCGGCGACGTAAGTCGCGCCTTTTCGGCGGCAGTGCCGGTAGCGAATTCGAGCACGGGATCGGTCCAATACACATGCCGATTGATCGGATCCTGACCGGGAAACATCTGCCGCGCCAGAGTCGCGCTAACGATCACGACCGGCTCTGCGTTCTGGTCATCGAGCGCGTTGAAGTCCCGCCCGGCAATGATAGGAACGCCGAGCGAGGTGAAAAAGCCGGGAGAAATCGTGCGCCACAGCGCGCGAGGATCGTCTTTATCATGGACGTGACCATCACCAGAAAATTGCAGGCCCACGCCGAAGCCGCCGCCCGCATCCCGCCAAGGAGCGATCATGCCGACAGCCGTGTCGGTAACTCCGGGCAGCGCATCGATTTGACGCACCGATTCCTTGTAAAAATCGACGACTTGCTGAGGCGTTCTTCCGTCGGACGGCGCCGGAACGTCGACGACCAGGACGCGACGCGTATCGAAGCCGGTCTGGGTCCTTTGCAACGCGACCAGCGTAGTAATCAACACGCTGGCGCCCGCGAGTAGTATGAAAGACGCGGCGATTTGGGTGACGGCGAAGATGCGCTGGCGGCGGCCGGTGCTGCTGGTGATGCGGACGCCGCCGCCCGAGAGGTTCATGCCATTCGATGAGTTCGCCGACGGCAGGCGCGGCACAAATGCCAGAATCACCGCGGCGACGATGGCCAGCGCCACTCCCACCCAGAGCATACTGAAATCCACCGTCAAATCCAGCGCGCGAACGGAGAAGCGCGAGGCGTATCGAGCCAGGATGGTGACCAATGGCTGCGCGATGATTACGCCGATGGCCGCGCCGGCGCAGCAAAGCAGAAGGCTTTCGGCTAACAACATGCGGCGCAGCGCCCAAGTGTTGGCGCCCATCGCGGCGCGGATCGCGAGTTCGCCCTCGCGGCGAACCGTCCGCGCCAGAATCAGGTTAGCCACGTTCGAGCAAGCGATGATGAAGACCAGTCCCGAAGCCGCGAGAAGCACGAGCAAGACGGTGCGCGCGCCGGAAGTAATCTCATCCCGGAGCATCCTGGCATCAATTCGGTAGCCGAAGTTATCGGGGTACGCATCGGGATGGTCCTTCACCATTCCAGCGTACACCGTGCGCAACTCGTTGCGCGCCTGGTCCAGAGTGGCGCCGGGAGCAAGCTTACCGAAAAGTTCGGTCATGCGATGGATCCGGCCGGTGACCATCGTGGCGGAAAGATGATGCGGGCTAATGACCAGGTTGCCGATAATTTCGGTCTCCGCGGGATACGGCACAGAAGGTTCGAGCACGCCGATGACCGTAGCGGAACGATCGCCAAGGCTGCTGAGCCGAACGCTCTTGCCGATCACATTCGGGTCTTTTTTGAAAACGGTGGACCAGAAACTATACGTCAGCACGATGACGCCAGGGGCGTCAGCGCCCGCGTCTTGAGGTCCGACCAGACGGCCTAGAACAGGACGCAGACCCATCACATCAAAGTAGTTCCCGCTGACCACGCCGCCGTGAACCACGCGAGGTTCGCCGAGCCCGACCATCGTAAAGTCCATCGTCGAGAAATCGCCGAACTCGCTCATGGAGCGCACGCCGCCCTCGATATCCTTGATTTCGGGCACGGAAAACGTCGTGTTGTCTTGTCCGCCGCTGGGGGCGCTCTGGCGGATATACACGAGCCGGTTCTCGTCACGGTTGACCAGCGGCTTCAGCAGCACGCCCCGGACCAGCGTGAAGATGGCCGAGTTGGCCCCGATTCCCAGCGCCAGCGTGAGGATCACAATGGCAGCGAGGCTTTTGCTGTGCATCAACGAGTGGAACGCACTTCTTAAATCGCGGAAAAATGAGAAACGCATTTTTTCTCCTTGAGCGTTTAGCGACGCCGTATCAGGGCCGCTACTTTATATAGGATCTTGAGTTCGGTAAACATTGGTCGCTGAGCGCAGTGGCCTGAAGGCAACAGTTGAGCCAACGGTCACTTAGCCGGAAATGCGGCTATTCGGCCAAGCGACGAGAAACTTCTTATGTCGCCTGCGCTAGCTGCGCAACAACTGCGGCAACTTTATCGAGTATCTGATTCCAGCCCTCTACTTGCCCGCTGTTTTTTGCGTTCTCCATGGTTTCATTTCCAATCAAGGTGAGTTTCGTCTGGCCGTTTCCAAAGTCCTCAAAAATAACCACGTCGCGCGCATCGTCTATGGCCTCATGTTCTATTCCATACTGCGCAGGCTCAACCTTGTTTCCCTTCGAGTCGGCAAAGTACAGGGAGTAAACGATCTTCTCGTGCAGAACAATCTCGTGGTATTCCCCGCCATTCCAGCCTTCCTGCCCATCCGGCGATTTCATGCAGCAGAGAAATTTTCCTCCCACGCGAAAATCAATCTTGCAAAAAGGCGCAGTAAAACCCTTCGGCCCCCACCACTGCATCACATATTGCGGGTCTGTCCACGCCTTCCAAACCAATGCGCGTGGAGCGTCAAAAACTCTGGTGACCACCATCCGCTCTTTCTCGTTAACCGTGTTTTTTGTCATCTCTGACCTCCGCTTTTTTCATTTGATTCACAACCACATCCAACTTGTCGAAACTCTCTTCCCAGAATCGGCGATAGCTAATCGCCCAGTCGCTGACCGTCTTGATCGCCGCTGGCCTGAGCGTGCACACGCTCTCTCTTCCACGCTTCGTCTTGATCACGATCCGCGCCCGCACTAGGTAGGCGATATGTTTTGAAATCATCTGCTGCGAGAGGGCAAACGGTTCCGTCAATCCATGCACGGAGGCAGGCCCATGGGAGAGTCGTTCGATCATCGCCCGGCGGGTTGGATCAGACAGAGCCGCAAACGTTGTATCCAGCTTATCCACAACCGTATGGTAGTGAATTATCCGTCGATGTCAAGTGTGGATTTTGGAGGTCCCGATTTCTGTTTCCTGATCTCTGAACCCTGACACCTGCGCTAATTTATGCTTCCCCATGCGCCGCGTATCGCAGCTGGGTGCATGGTTTAACAAATAGGCTTTCTTGAGCAATTACTCATTAACCTGAAGATTGGAGTGCCACCGCAGCCTGCGCAGGAGCGCGAGCCGTCACGGCGGAGGCCCTGGCATCAGGGGCCGGGGGATGCGGATTGCCGTTGGAACCTGTTCTCGATGTATTGCGGGCTTGCTAACCTAAGTAATGAATAATAAAGGACGTTCACTTCAAGAATCCGGCACTAAATTACAAACAAACCAGCGAGCGGCAGCCTTTTGGAGGTCGCCGCAATCTGGATCCTCGTCAGAAGCCCAAGCGATAATCCCATCAGGGCGTATCAGTACGGCGCTTACAGCTAAACGGTCTTTTGCATTGCCTGAAATATATTTGATCCGGTCGCCATATTCACTCGCCAAATTTCTAAGTGAAGCATTCATATCAAAATCAAGCAGTATCCCCTGGCCATCGTGCATGAGCTCGCCAATTCTCGCACCGTCTTCGAACTCAAAGTTGGGAACGCTCGAGCAGCCATGCAGCCAGCGAGCGTCCAATTATTCGCTCAAACACGCACGCTCCGGATCGGACTGAAACACAGCCTCGACTTCTCCAATGTAGGCTCGATCTCGCCTCTCCGGGCCGGCGCAATCTTAGCTCCGAGTGATTTTCATAAGTTTTCGCGGGCCGGAGGCCCTAAAGGACTGAAATGTGCGAACGCAACGGAACCTTCTCCAGAACCAGTTCGTATCATTCTCAGGAGAACTCATGCGCACTCTTGTCTTTTGCCTCACCCTGCTTACCTCGTTCGCCGTCGCGCAAACCACGGTTACGACGGAAAAACAATGGGGAGAAACGGTGACCGGATTGATGCGCAAGGCAGACATTCCCGGACTATCCATTGCTGTGATTCGTGACGGCAAGATTCTGTGGGAGGGCGAGTTCGGGCAAAAAAACGCTATTGGTAACGGGGTAACGGACGGGCCGGTCTTACGGGACACGCTATTTTCAGCCGCCTCGTTGAGCAAGCCGGTCTTCGCCTATATAGTGCTCAGACTCGTCGACCGTGGCGTCATCGATCTCGATAAACCTCTCTACGCTTACGGTTTTTCGTACGATCGTATCGACAAGGACCCTCGCTCGAAACTCATTACGGCCCGTATGGTTCTTGACCATACGACAGGGCTTCCCAACTGGGGAGGGACGCCACTCGAATTCTTGTTCACGCCAGGGGAGAAGTTCAACTACTCCGGTGAAGGGTATGTGTACTTGCAAAAGGTCGTCGAGCATGTGACTGGAAAATCGCTTGAGGAACTCGCGCAGCAGGAGGTTTTCGTGCCCCTCAAAATGGAGCACAGCACTTTCCGGTGGCGGCCCATCCTCGCAAACCAATTGGTCATAGGCAAGTTGGAGACGGATGAAGCAATCCCATGGGACTTCCCGTACGAAGATGCTGCTTCCAGCCTGCTCACGACCGCAGACGACTACGCTAAATTCATAGTCGCGCTGATGAATGGGGTCGGGCTTAAGCAGGCGACTTTCCAGCAGATGTGGTCTCCACAGGTCGCGGTCCCCGAAAAGGGGCCCGGGGTCTCCTTTGGACTAGGTTGGGGCCTCGAGCAGATTGGGGGGTCGAAGTACATCTATCACGGCGGCAACAACGTGGCTTTCAAGGGAGCTGTGATCGCATGCCCAGAAAAGCGCCAGGGACTGGTGTACTTAGCGAATAGCGAGGACGGTCTGACGATCGAGTCCGCGCTCGTCAAGGCAATCGAAGGTGGGGACCATCCTGGGCTTTTTTCGGAAACGGAGTCATACACGTCGCCGAGGATGGTCGCACGCAATGAGCTCATCCGCTTGTTTACAGAAGATAACTTGAAAGAGGCGCTCCGGCGTTATCGTGAGCTCAGGGCTGAACAGCCTAAAGTCATTGACGAGGACCTGACCCGCATCGTCGGGCGCTATTTGGGAAATCACGGCAGGCTGGAGGCCGCGATCGCGGTTTGCGAGGAGAACGTCCACAATTTTCCTAAGTCAGCGAGGGCTGTGGACTCACTGATCTGGGCGTATGTCCTTACGGGAAATTTGCCCCTTGCCATCGAGACAGACAAGGTGGCCCGTGAGGTCGACCCATCCGACAAGGACCGATGGGACTCCATCGAAAGCTGGCTGAACGAGTATGAAGCGTGCATTGACAAGCCTTTCGCGGTTTCGGAAACGACACTGGACAGTTATGCCGGCATGTACGACGCGGGACAGGTCTCCGTCAAAGACGGCTACCTGATCTTCAGGCAATCGCTTCACAAAGTCGATCGCCGGCTCATTCCGGCCTTGGCCGACACCTTTTATGTCGAGGGAGATCTGTCGACGAAGCTTCAGTTCCGTACGGAGTCCAATGGTGGCTCCGTGGACCTCATCGTTTCGAAGATCCCGTGTTCGTAACAACGGCGCGGGTGGCCCACAACGGCCTTGCACAATACAAGTCCTCGGAAACTCGCGGGTGCGTAGGAACGCTCTTGGGTGATGCTGCTCGGCGCGGCAAAGGAGGCCGCGCCGATGTCTAAGTCCCCGAATACGAAACGGAAGAAGCTTCCGAAAACCGTCCTCAAGCTCCCTGATTTGGAGCAATCAAAATCTCCTGTGCTGAACAGCTTGACCTCCACGAGTTCACGGCGTTCCTACGATCATGCGATTCGCGAGTTCATCGAATGGTATTGTTCTGAACCACGACTGGCTTTCAACAAAACCGTTGTCACTCGGTATCGGATCGCTCTAGGGCAGAGGCATTACGCTGCTTCCACCATCAATCTGAGGCTGGCCGCGATCCGGCGACTGGCCTACGAAGCGTCAGATAGCGGGCTATTGAGCCCCGACTTGGCCGCCGGACTCCGCCGTGTCAAAGGAGTTCGCCGCCCCGGAGTCAGGATCGGGAACTGGCTCACCGCTGAAGAAGGCCGGCGTCTGTTGACGGGTGCTGCAATGCCAATCTGCGAGAACTTCAGAATTATGCAATGCTCGCAGTGCTAACGGGCTGTGGTTTGCGGCGGGCGGAAGCAGCAGCGTTGAAAGTCGACGACCTGCAGCTTCGTGAGGGCCATTGGGTGATCGCCGATCTGAACGGCAAAGGCAGCCACATTCGAACCGTTCCGGCTGCCGGAATGGATAAAGATGGCAATTGATCAGTGGACAAGTCCTGCCTCCATGCTCTCGGGAACATTGTTTCGATCGATCAACAAGGCAGGCCGTGTGGGGGGTATCCTCCGCCATCGGCGGATGACGGAAATTGCGCCCTCACTTCGCTTGCATCGTCCCCGCGCGACTGCAATTCTGTGACTACCCCATAGGGCCGCCATCCCGCCGAGGGTGCGCTCGTGGAGACCGATAGTTAAGGGGGATCGAGTTGGTGCCGGACCGGCTGGTTCGCGCAGAGCTTCCCGGATCGCCGGTATTCTAGAGACGGTTGTGGCTGGAAAAGTTCGGGAGATTGCGATCGCCCACGACGTTGGCGATAGCGTCCTTTATCATCCAGCGCCTCAGTTGGCAAGCCCGCAAGAGCTTTTGGGGACATTTGTTCAAGATGGCGAATATTCACTCAAGTCGATTGCCGCCGCGCAAATCCCCCGAGTCGATGGATTGTTTGTGCGAGAAGCATGAGCGTCATGGAAGCTGCAGGTCAAGCGCGTAAATCTCCTGCGTGCTGATGTTGCGGGGAAACAAGGGAATATCACCCGGGCCTAGACCAGTCCATGAGCCAAGTCCAAACTGACTGCGGTACAGGTTCGCGTTCTTCAAGTCAGCCACCTTTTCGATTTTTGAGTCGCTGATCCGCAGGCGAAAATATCCGCTGTCTTTGCTCAGGAAAGTGTCGAAATATACGTAGGCGCTGTCGTGCGACCAAGCTAGGTAGCCAAACGTCAGATTGGGCTCCAGTTGACGCCACGTTTTGTTCTTCGGATCGTAAAGAACCAATTTGTTGTTGCCGGTAGCGATTGCCACGATATAGCGGCCGTCAGGCGACCAGCGGGGAGCAAACATTTTCTGCGAGCCTGCCAGTTGCGAGACCTGGCGAGTCTTCAGGTCGAACATCTCGATGTATGTCTTCTCGGGATCCGCCGGGTCGTGATGCCCGAAAGCGAGTGTATTTCCATCGGGCGACCACGTGGGATCGGTTTCTATTGCTTCATCGGAAGTTACTGGCTGAGGACTGCCTCCGTCAGCCGGAATCAAAAATATTTTCCACGGCTTGCCCGGTGTGGCTCCCGCGCACGCAATCTGCTTCCCATCGGGGGACCAGTGGGCCAGGGCCGTCTGCATCGGAGGATACGTGAGTTGAAGACGGTCGCTGCCATCAGGCTTGCTGCGCCATAACGTGCCTTCGGGATAGCTGACATAGGCGACCCATTGGCCGTCGCGGGAAAAGTCCACATCGCCGCCAGAGATGCCGCCGAGATAGGGGACTAGTTCCCCGGATTTGGCGTCGTAGCGGACCAATTCCGCCCGTAGCTGGACCCCGATCACAAACAACTTCTTGCCGTCCTTGCTGGGAAGGGGAGAGAGAAACCGCAAGGGTCCGGTGGTAAGTTGAACTGGAACGTGAGAAGCCTTCCGCCACCATCCGATGTGGTCGGCCATGATCCAGATATTGCTGGCGCCGTCCCGTGCACTTTCAAAGACATAGTATTTACCGTCTTGCGTCCACCGGCCGCAGCACTCGGCGGGAGGGTTATTCCAGCCAGGCAATAGGGGATGCATGCCGCTGCCGTCGGCGCGGGCTTCCCAGAGGACAGCAGTATTGTTTCCCCGGTTTGTCACCGTGAACCGGATGCGACTTCCATCCGGCGAAAAGCTCATGCCATAGAGAGGGTCCGGAGCACTGAGAAGCTTGCGCGGATTGGAGCCGCTGTGGTCGGCCAGGTAGAGGTCGTTGCCTTTTGCAAAGAGCAATTTTCCGTCGGGCATCCACGAAGCATCCTGTGCGGACGCCTCGGCGAGACGGCGGGGCGATCCTGCGGGCATCGGCATCGCCCACAAGTGGGACGCCCAGGCAACCAACAGTTCGGAGTTTTCCGGCGAGACATCGGACACCCTGGCATTTTCGAACGGCACAACAACGGGCGCAGTTTCTCCTCCTCCGACTGATACTTGAGCAACTGTGACGCGGGAAGGAAGCGCCTCGGTGATATAGAGGCGGCTTCCGTCGGTCACAAGATTCAATTTAGGGATTCCGTCGCTCGTAATCTGCTTTGATCCTAGGATTCTTGGCGGCGGGAGCGGCGCATGCATCCAAACTGCGACCGCAGCCACACATGCGGCAAGCACTGGAATCGAACTCCATTTCGCCCAGCGCGCCAGTCGCTTCGAGTCCGGGTGCGGAAGCGCGGCAACAGTGCTCACGGCCGTCCTTCCCGACTCCGTATCGCGGCGCAGCCGCTTGAGGTCGGTTTCCATATCAGCGGCGGCGCGATAGCGAAGATCGCGATCTTTCTCCAGAGCCTTGTTGATGATCCTTTCCATCTCGGCCGGCAGATCTGGGTTCAGCCGCACGGGCGCGACCGGAGCGCGATTCACGATCGCCTCGCAGATCATCGCTGAAGTCTCGCCGCGGAAGGGCAAAGCTCCGGTCGCCATTTCGTACAGCACCGCGCCAAAGGAGAACAAATCAGTGCGGGCGTCGAGTTCCAACGCGCGAACCTGCTCGGGCGACATGTAGGAGACCGTACCGACCATCGTGCCCGGGCTAGTCAGATGGTCGGCGTCCACGGAGCGGGTTTGTGTGTTCAAGGCAGTGATCTGACTCGATGATCTGGCGATAGGCGCAACCTTCGCCAAGCCGAAGTCCAGAATCTTGGCGTGGCCGCGCTGCGTCACGAAGATGTTGGCAGGCTTGATGTCGCGGTGGACGATGGCTTTGCTGTGCGCGGCATCGAGAGCGTCGGCAATCTCAATCCCTAGCGCCAAAAGAACCTCCAGGTCCAACGGCCGGCTCGCGATCCGGTGCTTCAGGGTCACGCCGTCGAGATATTCCATGGCGATAAACGCTCGGCCATTCTCCTCGCCAATGTCGTGAATCGTGCAGATGTTGGGATGGTTCAGGGCGGAAGCCGCCTGCGCCTCGCGCTCGAAGCGGGCCAGAGCCTGAGGATCGCCGGACACTTCGTCAGGCAGGAACTTGAGCGCGATGAAACGGTGAAGGCGAGTGTCTTCGGCTTTGTACACGACACCCATGCCCCCACCGCCGAGTTTTTCGAGGATGAGGTAGTGCGAAATGGTCTGGCCAATCACAGGGCCCGAATCTTACGTGGAGGAAACGCTGGAGGTCAATCAAAGCCGACAAGTTGCCATGTCTCTTTGCGAGGACAGATCCTGAGTAGAACAGCCCACGGTTGACGTATTGAAGGCTTAATTGTGGTTGGGCGTTAATCCGGATGTAATCCGGTCCTGCCATCGCGAGATTGGTAATGGGAAGTCGGCAAGTGTTTACGAACGTGTTCGCTCCACTTGGAAGAAAAACCGGCGTCTCAGGAAAATGCCCCCAAAACGTGTTGCGGGCATTCCGGGGTTGCGAGTGCTATGGCGATTTATCACCAACCATCCGTCAAAGCGGTGAAGGCCGAGCCCCTGGGCGCGTGCCGGGCTTTGTATTTCGTCAAAAGAATAATACGGCATAGAATCTAGAGCGTGGAGCGTCACGAGTGAGTAGAGAAATCGTTGCAAAGCTGAAAGGGCTCAGCAATGCACCCACAAGACAGGGAGGGCATCTTGCCCGCAAGAATTCTCATGGTTCTGAGTTCGAGCATTGTCTTTACGCTCGGAGTCGTCCACCTCGTCTATACGTTCTGGGGGCCAAATCTCACGCCCCGTGACCCCACGCTGCAAATCAGCATGAGCCAGATTGCACCTATCATTACGAAAGAAACGACAATGTGGCGATGTTGGGTGGGCTTCAATGCCAGCCACAGCATGGGACTTATTTTGTTCGGCTTGGTTTTCGGTTTTCTCGCATTGGCTCATGGCCAACTCCTTTTTCAGTCACCGTTCCTCCTGGTTGTTGGGTTGGCAATGCTTAGTGGTTTTGTTGTGCTCTGCAAGATTTATTTTTTCAGTGTGCCCCTCACAGGTATCAGCATTTCTCTGGCCTGCTATGTCGCCAGCGTTGCGCTATCGCGGGCCTTGATAATGCGCTCCTGACGTAAACAGCGATAACGCTCACGACCTGGACCGGCTGGTTTCGAATTCTGGGCGGGCAGCCCGGAAGTGATCAGCTCGCCCGTTGGGTTAGTACCGACCAAACGCGCTAGGGTCTAGGAATGCCATTGGGCGCATTTCGCACGGCCAATCCACTTAAGCGAATTGTCGCCATCTCCCGCAAGTGACCCAGAAACCTATTGCGGGCTTCCGAATCCAGGTAATGAATGATAAAGGACGCTATCGCCAACATCGCGCGATCGCGATCTCCCAAACGTCTCAAGCCACACCCGCCTCCAAGAGTTTCGCGCTCGCGAAAGCTCTGAGCGAATGAACCGTGTCGGCACGAAATTCCACCGCCTTGAGCTAGTATGGAGTCCATGCTGCAAATCACCGCCTATGTGGAACTGGGCCTCTGCTGGATTGCCTGGTCGCTGGCCTTCGTCAAACCGAGCAAGCAAGCCGCGAGCCAGAAGGAAGCGGCGAGCGCGCCGGCGTCGCGGTGGGGCATCTTTCTGGCGATGGTGGGCTTCGCGCTGGCATGGGCATATGTGCGCCCTGTGGGCTTTCAAAAGTCCGCCACCGCGCTGATTGCCTCGATGATTCTCGGCCCGCCATCCGTCGCGCTGGGGTGGGCCGCAGCCCGCCACCTGGGCAAGCAATGGCGCTACAAGGCAGCGCTGAGTCAGGACCACGAGCTTATTCAGACCGGACCCTATCGCTGGCTGCGCCACCCCATCTACGCCTCAATGCTGGGCATGCTGGTGGCGACGCTGGCTGCCTGGACGTGGTGGCCGATGGCGATTGGGTCAGTGATCGCATTCCTTGCCGGCACAGAGATTCGCGTCCGCGCCGAGGAACGCCTGCTCGCCGAGCGCTTCCAGGATTCGTACGCCGCTTACCGTTCGCGCACGTCGGCCTTCCTTCCGTTCATCCGCTGATTGCCCTTCGCAATCCGTCTCTCAACCTTTAGTGGCTGGTCTGCTTCCACGCTGCTTGCGGCGGCTCCCCAATAAGCCCATGGTTGGCACAGGAATTCCGATCGCAGGTTCCTGACGTTAACCGCTCCAAAAAAAAAACGCCGTTGGGGTGCCAACCCGGCTAGCGAATGATAAGAGAATCCCAATGCGCGGTGCTCGAGTCCAAGACTAGATCAGTGTGCCGAGGCGCCGGTATCGTACAGGACCACGACGTCGGATTCAGTGTGAGAGCGCATGACCCCAAGGGTATTGCCGTCAGGTGAGTATTCGAAATTCTGGATCACGTCCGACGCAAAATTCGTGATTTGGCGACCGCGCGAACCGTCGAGCGGCTGGAGCCACAGGTTGTCCGCCCCGTTTTCGTGAATGATGTAGACCAGCGATTTATCGTCGGGCGCAAACTGCGGTCCGAGTACGATCCGGGGATCCGGATCCAGCAGGCGCGCCCGCGGCTCGGCTCCGGCAGTCAGGTCCACCAGCACGATCTTCAAGCCGCCAGGGTATCCGCTTTTTAGGCCCACAAACACGAGGAGCTTACCGTCGTGAGACAGCCCGATTCCTAGAATACCGAGAGCGATGCCCGGTAACACTGACCCGGGAACGGTCTCCGCGTCCCCACCCTCAATGGGAACTCGCATTACCTGACGGTTGATGAAATCGCTGTAGTAGACCCAGCTCCCGTCCGGGGAGCAAAAAGGGCTAAGCTCCGCCGTTCCATGCGAGAGCTGCTTGGGGTTCGTGCCGTCGGCATCGATACGCCAGATGTTGGCCTTGCTGTTGTCGGGATGGCCATGCCATATATAGACGATATAACGCCCAAGTTGACATGTTCTCGGCCTGAAGATTTGGCCTTCTGGGTTACTGAAAAGCGTCGTCCTGTTGCTGCCGTCGATGGAAACTCGCTCCAAACCGCCCGGGTCGAAATAGACTTCGCCGTTCCCGGCCCAAGCAAAGAAGTGGGAGTCTTTGCTCTGCGCCGGTGCCGGAGCGGGAGGGGTTCCGGTGAAACCTCCCGCGGGCGTGACGTACAGAGTCTGCGTGGGCTTTTGCTGCACGGCCCCCAATGTCCTCCCGTCTGCCGAGAGGGTAAGTGTCTTGTAGCTGTTCGTGTCTTTGCTGACAGAGCGAAATTCTCCGCCTGGATAGGCAACGAACCCAATCTGCAAGCGATTAGGAGGCGGGCTGGGACCCGGTTCATAGGTGGTGAGAAGTCCTCGGCCGTTTGGCGCCCACACGAGTTTTTGGAGAATCCGGTCGTTGAATCGAACAAATGGTTGCAATTTCGCGGAAGCGGTATCCACCATTTGAATCAGACTGAGTGCGCCGAACGCATACGAGTAGCCCAGTGCGATCTGTTTGCCATCGGGCGACCAGGCGACGACACGGGGTAGCTCCGCTTTCGGTCCGCCGTACAGCATCATTACGTCCGTTCCATCGGCGTTCGCCGTGAGGACCTGGAACTTCCCCGCCTCGGGGTCATTGGCCCGCACGAACACAATGCGACTTCCATCGGGAGAAAAACTGATCCCGGTATCGATACTTCGCACGATTGGCCGCGGCGCGCCGCCCAGCACCGGCGCACGGAAGAGGTCGAAGCCCGTGCCGGACTTATCTAGCGCTTTGCGGAAATAGATGTAGTTGCCGTCAGGAGAAAAAATCAGGTCCTCGTAAGAGGCATCAGTCGGCGCGAGCACTTGCGTGTCGCTGCTTGTGGGGACGTTCCGGAGCCAGACGCTCTGCTTGCCTTTGTCTTCGAAAACGCCAAGGAGATATTTGCCGTCGGGAGAAATGGCCGCTTCGACTGATTTTCCGTTGTTCGTGACTTGCCTGATCGTGAAGTCTGCGAACGGAGCAGGGCCTGCGCGGTGAAGCAGCGTGTATACGCCGTAGGTGGCCGCGGCCAGGACCACCATCGAGCCCAAGACGCCGGTAGCAAGGCCGAACATGTGCTGCTTCGCAACAGCTGCGACAACGGAACTGCTCGAGGGCTGGTCGGCCGATGCCACCGAGAGTGAAGCCGGAAATAGGGGAGGCGCTGCAGCCTGGGGGTCGGGCGGCAGCGTGCTACTGTTGGCAACACCAACGCGTCCGGAAGTGGTGTCGCGCTTCAGGCGCTGCAAATCGGCCCGCATGTCCGCGGCGCTTTGGTATCGCAGCTTCCGGTCTTTCTCCAGAGCCTTGTTGATGACCTCTTCGAGCTTCGGAGGAAGGTCAGGATTCAGTCGTACTGGCACAACTGGCCTCCGATTCAGAATCGCTTCCGCAATCACGCCAGTCGTCCCGCCCCGGAAAGGCGGGACCCCGGTCACCATCTCGTAGAGCACCACACCAAACGAAAACAAATCCGTGCGTGCATCCAGCTCTTCACCCCGCACTTGTTCTGGTGACATGTACGAGATGGTGCCAATCGCCGTGCCCGGTCGAGTAAGCTGTTCTAACTCGCTGACTGTGGGCATTGCCGAAAGATTCAGGGCCCACCCCGTACATGCCAGTTTTGCTAGACCAAAATCCAAAATCTTGGCGTGCCCACGTTCGGTGACAAAAATGTTGGCGGGTTTGATGTCGCGGTGCACGATTCCCTTAGCGTGCGCCGCATCGAGTGCGTCCGCAATCTCGACCCCCCACTCTAGCACCTGCTCCAGCGGCAGCGGCTTGGCGGAAATGCGGTGCTTCAGGGTTTGACCGTCGAGAAACTCCATCGCGATGAATTGCTGGCCGTTTTGTTCGCCGATGTCGTGAATGGTGCAAATGTTCGCGTGATTTAACGCCGATGCTGCCTGCGCTTCCCGCCGGAATCTTTCGAGAGCGGCCGGGTCATGGGACATCTCGCCAGGCAGGAATTTCAAGCTGACGGCGCGATGTAGCCGGGTGTCCTCAGCCTTGTAGACAACGCCCATGCCCCCGCTGCCGAGCTTTTCAAGAATGCGGTAATGCGAGATGGTCTGGCCAATCATTACTTGAAAACCGCTCTTGCCGAGGCATGTTAGGCCGCGCTCAAAGGCAAGTCAACGTGGGCGTATTAGAAGAACTTTTCCTTCGCACTTAATCCAAAAAGTGGACGGTGCGGCTGAAGACAGCAACTGGCGGTACGTTTCCTGCAGTTCAGCCCAAGCAAGAGTCCACGTCTTCAACGCTGCGGCCATCTGCTCGGCGAAAGTCGAACCCAAGACCGTGCAGGGCATCCTGCGTCACGCGAAGATTCAGACGACGCTCGATCTGTACACCCAGGAAGACGGCCGTTCCGGGGAATATCTGACGACGCTAGGAGGTCGGTACGGGGTTGGTGCAGTGAAGTTGTGGGTTCGATTATGGGTTGAGGTTTGTGGGACAACACCCGGTAACTTACTGAAATAAATGGTAGGCCCGTGCGGACTCGAACCGCAGACCTCGTCCGTGTCAAGGACGCGCTCTAACCAACTGAGCTACGGGCCTACAATGATGCTAGCTTATCACGATTGACCAGCTTGTTGAGCGCGGCGAACCGCTACTCAATTGGGGCGAAGAAAAGACAAATGGCGAAGGTGAGCATCGATAGTGAGTTGAAGGCGAAATGTCCACGAGTGGCGTTGGCGTACGTCACAGCGGGAGTCGAGACGGTCGCGACCCCGGAGGGCTTGGACCAGGAGCTGCGTAGTTGCGAAGAAAGGATTTTGCAGATGGCGGAGCCTAAGGCGGCGCTGGAGTCGGGCGCGATTTTGGCAACGCGGGCGGCGTATAAGGCGCTGGGGAAGGACCCGGCCAGGTATCGGGGGGCAGCCGAAGCGCTCTTGCGGAGGGTCATCGCGGGGAAGGGGTTGCCGCGGATCAATAATGTGGTGGATGTGATCAACTATGTGAGCGTCGAGAGCCGGTTATCGGTGGGGCTTTATGATCTGGCGCACGTCGAAGGCGATATCGTGTTTCGGGCAGGGCGGGCTGGCGAAACATACAAAGGAATTGGGAAATACGACTTGAATCTCGAGGGGTTGCCGGTGTTTTCTGATGCGCTTGGGCCGCATGGCAGTCCGACGAGCGATTCGGAACGGACGATGGTGACAGAAACAACCAAGAAGATCGTGGTCATCATCATCTCGTTCGGCGGCGCGGGGGGACTGGATCGTTGGGCCGAGAGACTGTCTGAACAGTTGCAGCAATACGCTTCAGGAGGAAATATGGAAGCCCGGGTGGTTTAGCGAACCGTGCCGCATTTCCCAATCGCGACCCCCAAGTGCCGCGTGGAGGCTGGGCTCATCTACCGCCATGATACGGTAGGCAAGCGGGGCACAAATCTTTGCCGGGGCGGCCGGCATGGCTAGCGGTGAGAAAAAAGCGATCCGTGATGATACCGATCAGCGATGTCCGCGCTACTGCTCTCCCGAGCGATGTAGAGCCAGGTTTCGTCAAAGCTCGGTTACAAATTCGGCGGCGAGGCGATGCCTCAAGCGCGAATGGGTCTCAGCGGGACGGCGCCATCAGTTAGAACCTGTTCTCTGCTATCCATCGAGCCACCTCTTCCGCCACAGAAAAATGTTGAGCGTGATTGTTTTCATAGCGGCCGCCGAGCCCATAGGCATTCACTTCCAGCGGTATCGCCTCGTAGCTGCCTCCATTGACAAATCCAAGTACGTAGAGCTCGGCAAAACGCGGAATGCCAAGCTGCCGATACTGTTCCACGTGAACAAGTTCGTGAAAAAGCAAACCATCGGTGAAATGAACATGGGACACGATTTTGTCTGAAAATGTAATCGCTGCCATCCTTGATTGATCTGGCAGGTTGTGGAAACCCAAGTTTCTCAACATGGGGTAGAACTCTGGGTTGGCCACTCGTTCCCCGCGCAATACCAGCAATCGAGTGTCGTCGATAAGCTGCGGCAAGAAGAATCCAGACATCGCGCCTTTCTGTTCTCGAGATAACGGGACCGCGCGGGGCGCGTGCCTGACCTGCTGACTTCGGATGTACTGGGCCAAGAGGCCTGCTACTTGAGCAATTTGCTCGTGGGTGAGGCGTGGAATTGGCAATCGGCTCTCCCAGAAGCCCGTTACCGAGCGGCGAGTTGAGCCTCCTCCGCGGAGACGCGACGATTGAGGAAGCCGCGGGCGGCGAGGAGTTCGGCGTTGAGAAGGGCGGCGCCGGCGGCGCCACGAACTAGGTTGTGCGAGAGCAGCGTTAGCTTTATATCGAGGAGCGGGCATTCGCGTACCCGGCCAACGACGGCGGCCATACCGTTTCCGGCGTGCACGTCGCGGCGCGGTTGCGGGCGGTCGTCTCCATCGAGGACCACCACGGGATGACGGATGGCGGAAGGAAGTGAGCGAAGCTCGGCACTAACTTCGAAGTTGCGCAACGCTTCGCGGACTTCCTTCAGGCAGGCAATTTTTTTGAGGCTGACGGAGATGCACTCGAGGTGGCCTTCGAGAACGGGAACGCGATTGCAGTGGGCGCTCAGGCCGAGGCCTGCGTAGATGAAACGGGCGCCATCCCATTTGCCCAGCAGCTTCTGCGGCTCGGACTCCATTTTTTCTTCTTCTCCGCTGATGAAGGGAATGACGTTGGCGTGGATGTCCATCGAGGCGACACCGGGATAACCTGCGCCAGAGACCGCTTGGAGCGTGACGACGAAGACTTTTTCGAGGCCGAAAGTGTCCGCGAGCGGTTTCAAAACCAGGACAAGGCCTGCCGTCGAACAATTCGGGTTGGTGACGATGAAGCCGCCGTCATAGCCGCGATTTTTTTGCTGCGCGGGGATGGCGTCGAGATGCGCGGCATTGACTTCGGGAATGAGCAAGGGGACGTCGGGATCCATACGGTGATTCTTTGAGTTGCTGACGACCGGATAGCCGGCGCGCGCAAAGTCTTCTTCGGCGCCGCCAGCCACGCATGAATCCAGCGCGGAAAAAACAAAATCGCAATCGAGGCTGGGGTCGAGGCTTTTGACGACCAGGCTGCGCGCGGCCTCCGGGATGGGGCCGTCGAGGTGCCACCGCACGGCTTCCCCGTAGCTCCTGCCCGAAGAGCGTTCGGAGGCGGCCACTTCCGTTAGCTCGAACCAGGGATGACCGGCGAGAAGTTTTACCAGCCGTTGCCCGACCAGACCTGTCGCGCCCAGTACGCCGGCGCGCCATTTTTTCGCGGCGCCGCCGGGCAGGGGACTCCCCGCTTGCTGCGCCATGCCGCCCTTATCGCCATTTTCCGTAGAATGCGCGCTCATGCTGCCCCTCCGAATTGCGCATGGTCATGGGCATGTTGAGGCAGGCCGATGCGCGTCCCTCGGAAGTGCGGCTTAAAGGTGTTGCGAATCCAGATGGTCATTTCCGTTTCCGCGGCGAGCGGCAGTACGTGAGGATGAAGGACCTTGGCGCCGCTGGCTGCCAGGGCGTGCGCTTCATCATAGCTCAGGTCGTGGAGAAGTTTAGCCTCCACGGAGGCATGAGGATTGGCTGTGTAAACTCCGTCCACATCGGTCCAGATCACTAGCTCTTCGGCGTCAACAACGTGAGCAACGATGGCGCCTGAAAAGTCGGAGCTATTGCGGCCGAGCGTGGTGATGCGCCCATCGGGAGTCGCTCCTAGGAAACCGGTGACCACAGGAATGAGGGCGGCTTCCAGAAGCGGGAGGAGAATGCCGCGGCCGCGCGCCCGGGTCTCTTCCAGATGAGGCTTGGCGTCGCGGAAAGTGTCGCACGTGAGCACGAAATCGGAGGAGGAAACGGGAACAGCGGCGACGCCGGATTTTTCGAGAGCCGCGGCGAACAGACGCGCGCTGAATCGTTCGCCAAAAGAGGCCAGGCGATCGGCGAGTTCGGGCGTGGCGGCGACGCGGCCTTCTGACGGCACTTCGTGTAGAAGATCCCGGCCAAGTAGCTGGAGGCCGCACCGGACGCAGTCGTGCTGCGCTTCCTCAAGCTGGAGATCCTCAAGCACATCAAAATGCAGATGCAGGACACCTTCGGCCTTGTTGCGCGCGTGGGAAAGTTTTCCTTCGGCGAGCGTACGCGAGATGGAGAGAAGCCGATCGGTGACGCCCTTCATCGCCGAGACCACCACCACGACCCTCGAGGACTGGGCAGCCGCGCGGACCAGTTCTGCGGCGTGCAGCATGCGCTCGGCCCCAAGCAAAGAGCTGCCGCCGAACTTCAAGGCCACTACAGATTGGCGGGGACTTTCCGCAGCATCGTTGTTGGCGGCCGTAAAGCGGCCTTCTTCATTAATACTCGTAACCGCGAAGGGTTCCACTACGCAGCTTTCTGTGGCCACTTTTTCCTGCACGTATTCGGGGCTCATCGCGTGCGCTCCTGGTTTCCGCTGGAGCGTCTCTGGCGGAGGGTTAAAAGAAGAAACCCACCGCCAAGTTCGCTTCAGGCGGTGGGTTGGAAACTTTTACTAGCTTGCTAGCTGTTTTTCCACGCGCCGGAAGCGAAAATAGTGGACTTCGCCTTAGTCGAGGTAGTCGACATAGACGTCGTCATGGTAATTCGCTTGGTCGCGATGGAAATCATACCAAGGGAAAGACTAACACAAAGGAAACCCTAGGCAAAGCCAAAGATTAATAACACCACAGCCCACCGCGAAAGCGACAAGCGCAAACGCGAATATCCCGCGTCTCTGACCCGGCCTGCCCGGGTGGCCGTCTGTTTTTGGGCCGACCCCGGACCATCGAGACCTTAGTCGTTCGAGAACTGAGCTTCGAAGATCAAGCTAGAGCAGGTGAGGCCGGACTCGGCTTTTTGGAGTTCAGAGATGTCGAGAGGGGTGACGTCGAAACCTTGGGCTTCGACGCGGGCGCGAGTGCGAGGGAAAGACGAGGGAAAAATGATCGTATTTCCCAGGGCCAAGGCATTGGCGGCGTGAGGTTCGGCGGGGTCGACGTCGATCCAGTCGTAGCCGGAGAAGGGCGCTGGATCGAACCAGGCGCGGTTGGCTAGCAGCGTCTGGCGGCCGAGGCAGGTGACGGCGGACTTGAGGTGGAGGCAGCCGGTCACCGGAACGGGGATGACTTCGTAGTGGTGCGGCGCGAGGATGGCGGCGAGTTGGCGAATGCCTTCGGCGTTGCTGCGTTTCGTGACACCGACGAAAAGTTTGCGGCCGATGCGCAGAATGTCGCCGCCCTCAAGATTGCCGGGTAGAGCGACGTACTCGAGAGCGCGAAATTTGGAAATGGCTTCGGCGAGCGACGCAGCCTCCCGACGCCGCGATTCTGTGCCCAGCGGAAAAATGACGGCGAGCTCATCAAGGACGATGGCGGGATCCTCGACGAACATGGAATCGGGGAGATCCGGCTCGGAGGCGAGGGACACTACCCGAGTGCCGAGTTTTTCGAGAAGTTGTTCGTAGGAGTGATGTTGCTCGCGCGCGATTTGGAGATCGATCGGCTGGCGCGGGATAAAGCTTAGTTCGCAATTTATGATGGCAGGGCTGACGGCGCGCGTGATGGCTGTGAGCACGTTCGGAAACTAAGTTTACACGAGAACCTAGGAAAGAGTTGCGGCTCTCCCTACGCAGTGTGTTTCCGGAAAAATCACAGCGCGCCGCTAAGGCCAACGCGTGGCTTGTGCGAAATGAGAAATATAGAGGGTGGTGATGGTGATGCCGGCGCCGAGAAGCATTCCGGCAAGGATCAGACCGACCACGCCAATAGGTATCCAAAAACCTGAACGCGCAGCCGGGGGTTCATTCGTCGGAGCTGGAGCTGCCGGAACCGAGGCGTTCTCCGTAACGGCGTTCGGAGCCAGGGGCCCCGAGGGAACTTCGGAGGCTTCGGCCGCCACCAGGAGGCAGTACCCTTTGCGGGGAATGGTCTCAATGTAAAGAGGCTTGTCCGTGGAATCGCCCAGGACTTGGCGAAGCTTGTTCACCGTGGTATTGACGTTGGCATCGTAATTGACGTGCGTGTCGGCGGGCCAGAGGCGCTGCCGCAGCTCTTCGCGGGTCACGACCTCGCCCGGCTTGTCGAGAAGCGCTACGAGGACTTGATACACCTTCCCCTGTAGCTTGAGTCTCGAACCATTCTTGGTGACTTCCTGTCGCTGTTGATCGACCTGAAACGGACCGAAACGGAGAAAACGCGGACCTGAAGGAGCGGCGGACCTTGATCGTTCTTCCATCCCGGTATCCAGCGTTGGGATTAAGTTCGGAGTCATACACCCCATCCTATGTAGACATTAGACGCGGTAAACGTCCAGGTGTTTACTGGAGAATACGAAATTTCTATAGGGAAGTTCCTTTTTTCAGGTATTGGCCGTATCAAGAAAGAAAAGAGGCGGCACCAGGGTATAAAATGGTGAGCCGCTGGCGGGAAAGAGTTCACTTCTTGGCGACCCGGAGGTTCGACCGATAAATACTGGGCGAATATGAAACATCTGTCCGTAAATGGGACGGATCGTTACTTCGAAAACGGCTAGCTAAATTTAGAGATTATTTTTTTCACTTGGTCCTGCGCCTGGTGTCGACAGCTGCTGTTGCACTTTGAATTCACCCAAACCAGTGACGATTGACTACCACTGGCCGCCTAAAGTCATCGACCAGTTAGTTTCCGGGGATTGCCTCGGTCTCCGGTAAAGTCATGATTTCGACGCTCGACGGGAACCGCTTGGAGCGATAAATGCGCTCGGTTGCTTTCTGGTAGTCGGATCCTTTGGCTTCGAAGATGTTAGGGACAAACGTTTGCGGGTTGCGGTCGTAGATCGGAAACCAGGTGCTCTGCACCTGCACCATGATGCGGTGGCCCTTCTTGAAGACGTGATCCGCGGTATGCAGGTCGATCGTGAACGGGGTGACTTCGTCCGGTTTGAGGGGCTCCGGTTTCTCGAAAGAATGGTGATAACGGCCGCGGAAAATCTCATCGGAAATCATCAGTTCGTAGCCGGAGAGTTTCCAATCGTCCGGATACTTTTGCGGGTAGACATCGATCAATTTAACGATCCAATCGCCGTCGCTGCCGGTTGTGGAGGCGAAGAGTTTGGCCGTGACCTCGCCTGCGAGCGTGAGGTCCTCCGCTAATTCCTCGGTTTGCCAGGTCAACACGTCGGGGCGCTCGTCGACGAAGCGCTGGTCCTCGACGAGCCAGGTGTACCAGCTGCCGGGATGATCCTCTGGATAGGTCATGTCGATAGGGCGATGGCGGTATGGCACGGGATGCGCGGGATCGCTGACATACGTGTCGGTAGCGTCAGCGGAATCCGTTTCGGGAGGCTTGAAAGAGAGTCGTCCGTTCTCGTGGAAATAGAGGTTTTTGGTTTGCGCCTCGCGCGGCGGCCAGGAATCAAATTGCACCCAGTTGTTGGTCCCCGTTTGGAAGAGCAGGGCTTCTTTCAGCGGCAGCGAGCCCTTATCCTTGAGCCAGTATTCAAACCAGGGGACTTCAATTTTCTGGCGAAAATAGACCGCCGTGTCGCTGCCAAACGGAATTTCGCCGAGCGACTTGCCCGGGCCGCCGCCCCATCCGCCGTGATTCCACGGTCCCGCGACGAGATAGTTGAGATGTTTCGAATCAGATTTCTCAAGCCGCGCGTAGGTCGCCATCGGGCCGTAAAAATCCTCCTGGTCCCACCAGCCGGCGACGTTGAGATTCGGAACCGTGGGTTCCTTCAAACCGTAAGCGACCGCGTGGCGTTTCCAAAAATCGTCGTAACTAGGGTGGGCGACAAATTCGTTCCAGGTCGGCAATTTTCCTTGGAAATACTTGGCGTTGGCGTTCCTCAGTGCGCCGAGGCGGAGATAAAAGTCGTAAACGTCAAAGCGGTCGAAGGCGAAACTGAAGTTCTCGTTGGAGGATTCCAGAAGCGCAGTGTATTCGAAGCCGTAGCTGAGGCGAAAAGCTCCATTGTGGAAGAAATCGTCGCCGAGCCAGGTATCGCCCATACAGGCCTGTTCGGACGCGGCCTTGAGCGCTGGATGGGGATTGATCATTCCCATGGTGACCAGAAAACCGTCGTAGGATATGCCGTCGAGACCCACGCGGCCATTATTGTTCGGAACATTTTTTACCAGCCAGTCGATGGTGTCGTAGGTGTCCGTACTTTCGTCGACACCGCGAGCGTCGCTCGGATCATGCAGCGGGCGAAGCATGACGAACTTCCCTTCCGAGCCGTAGCGCCCGCGAATATCCTGAAACGCAAAGATATAGCCCTCCGGAACCAGGTCCGCATAGCGATAGATCATGTTGCTGATGCCCTTGTCCGAACTGGAGATTCCGTAGGGCGTCCTGCTGAAGAGAATCGGCAGCGGCGCCGCGGCGTTCTTCGGCTTGTAGAACTCGGTGTGCAGCTTCACGCCATCGCGCATGGGAATCAGCACTTCGCTTTTGTCGAAGAGCGCGCTAAGGTCGGGGCGTTGACCCTGTGGAGCGGCTCTGAAACGGGGCACGAACAGAAGACCTGCCAGAGCGAGGAAAAACGTGAAGCTGCTTATTTTACGGATGGAACGCATCTAGATTCTCCCGAAGTGAAGCACATGATCGGCATTTTCCGAGCGAAGCCGAGAATATCACAACAGACTCAGCCCGCCCTTTCCGCCGGTGGGCTCACGCGCGAATGAAAAAACTTCAGTTTCCAGCCGTTAGAGAGGCAGTATCGATACCACCACTCCCGAAGGATATTCCTTCGAACGATAGATGCGTTGAGTGGCTTTCTGGTAGTCGGACTCCTGCGCTTCAAAAATATTCGCTACAAATCTCTGCGGATTGCGGTCGATGATGGGGAACCACGTGCTCTGCACCTGGACCATGATGCGATGGCCCTTTTTGAAAACGTGATTGGCCGTATGCAGATCAATGGTGAACGGCGTGATGGCGTCCGGAGTGATGGGCTCTGGTTTTTCGAACGACTTGCGAAAGCGCCCGCGGAAAACTTCGTCCGCAATCATCAGTTCGTAGCCGGAGAGTTTCCAGTCGTCGGGATACGTTTCCGGATAGACATCGATCAGTTTCACGATCCAGTCGGCGTCGCTTCCCGTGGTGGAGGCAAATAGTTTTGCGGTTACCCGACCGGCCACCGTCGTATCTTCTCTAAGTTCCTCGGTTTGCCAGGTCAGCACGTCCGGGCGATTGTCCACGAACCGCTGGTCTTCGACGAGCCAGGTGGGCCAGCCGCCGGGATGATCGTCGGGATAGGTCATGTCAATCGGGCGGTGGC
>Ga0210395_10000855_pt1 | contig 23427 bp, 18 predicted proteins | sample IncBWH4OmetaG_FD_150861 | JGI IMG/M metagenome (GOLD analysis project Ga0210395, IMG submission 150861) | Forest soil microbial communities from Barre Woods Harvard Forest LTER site, Petersham, Massachusetts, United States - Inc-BW-H-4-O ...
TTTGGGCGCGGAGGATAATTTGCCAATACGGCTGATGCCCGGCTTGGAACGCCGCCTCAACGCCGAGCAGGTGGGCGAGGTGCGTTTCGACGCCTTCACCCGTGGGCGCTATGCCACCGATGCCTCGCACTACCAGATCATGCCGCTCGGGGTGGTGACGCCGCGCACCATAGAACAAGCCGAACGCGCCATAGGGATCTGCCGCGCGGAAGGGGTGCCGGTGACGCCGCGCGGCGGCGGCACGTCCCAGGCCGGGCAGACCGTGAACCACGGGCTTGTGCTCGATTGCTCGCACTATCTCGACCGCGTGCTTGATCTCGACGTCGCCAGCCGGCGTTGCGTGGTCGAGCCGGGCATCGTGCTCGACGAGCTCAACCGGAAGCTGAAACCCTCCGGGCTGTGGTTTCCGGTCGATATATCCACCGCATCGCGCGCCACCATCGGCGGCATGGTCGGCAACAACTCCTGCGGCGCGCGCTCGCTGCGTTACGGCAATACGCGCGAGAACGTGTTGTCGATCGACGCCATGCTGGCCGACGGCAGGCGCGCGCATTTCGGCCGCATCGGCGATTCTGGCGTCAACGTGCCGCCGCATCTGGTGCGCGACCTGCTCGCCATCGCCGCGCGCGAGGCCGGCGAGATCGAGCGGCGCTTTCCAAAGGTGCAGCGCCGCGTCGGCGGCTATAATCTCGATGCGCTGGTGCCCGGCCGCAACGACATCAATCTGGCGCACCTCCTTGTCGGCTCCGAAGGCACGCTGGCGTTCTCGACAAAAATCGAACTGAAACTTTCGCCGCTGCTCGGCCGCCGCGCCGTTGGCGCCTGCCACTTCGGCAGCTTTCACGAAGCGATGAAGGCGGCGCAGCACATCGTCGCGCTCGGCCCGATTGCGGTCGAGCTGATCGACCGCACCATGCTGGGGCTGGCGGCCGACATCGCCATGTTCAAGCCGACGGTCACTGCATTTCTGCGTGGCGATCCGGAGGCGATTTTGTTTGTCGAGTTCGCCGAGGAGGACTGGGACGAAAATCTGCGCCGCTTGAAGCGGCTCGGCGAATTGCTCGGCGATCTCGGCATCGCCTGGGATCACGACGGCGCCAAGTGGGGCGGCGTTGTCGAGGTGCTCGATCCAAAGCTGCAAGCCGGCATCACCGAAGTGCGCACCGCGGGCCTCAACATCATGATGTCGATGAAGGAGGCCGGAAAACCGGTCTCGTTCGTCGAGGATTGCGCCGTGCCGCTCGAGCATCTCGCCGATTACACGGCGCGGCTCACGGAGGTTTTCGAACGAAATGGCACGCGCGGCACCTGGTATGCGCACGCCGCGGTCGGCTGCCTGCATGTGCGCCCGGTGCTCAACCTGCGGCTCGACAAGGACGTGCGCGCCATGCGCGCCATCGCCGAAGACGCCTTCGCCATGGTGCGCGAATACAAGGGCTCGCATTCCGGCGAGCACGGCGACGGCATCGTGCGCTCGGAATTCCACGAGCAAATGTTCGGCGCCGAGCTGGTGCACGCCTTCGAGGAAGTGAAAGACCGCTTCGATCCGCGCGGCTTGTACAATCCCGGCAAGATCGTGCGGGCGCCGAAATTCGACGACCGCGGCAATTTCCGTTACGGCCCGGACTATCGCGCAGAGGACATCGCCAGCGCGCTCGATTGGTCGACCTATTCCGGCGCCGGCGGCGGGTTCCAGGGCGCGGTCGAGATGTGCAACAACAACGGCGCCTGCCGCGCGCTCTCGGGCGGCGTCATGTGTCCGAGCTACCGCGTCACCCGCGACGAACGCGACGTCACCCGCGGGCGCGCCAACACGCTCCGCCTCGCCATCACCGGCCAGCTCGGCCCGGATGCGCTCACGTCCGATGACATGGCGGAGACGTTGAAACTTTGCGTGTCGTGCAAGGCGTGCCGGCGCGAATGTCCGACCGGCGTCGACATGGCCCGCATGAAGATCGAGGTTTTGCGCACGCGCAGTGAAAAATTCGGCTTGTCGCTGTACGACCGCCTGGTCGGCTATCTGCCGCGCTATGCGCCTACGGCCGCGAAGCTGTCTTGGTTGCTCAATCTGCGCGATGTGGTTCCGGGCGCGAGCCGTTTGTCGGAAGCGATCGCCGGCTTCAGCGCGCAGCGGAGCCTGCCGAAGTGGCGCTCGGATTGGTTCGGCGAAACCAGGCCGTCTACAAACGGGCAGGGCACAGCTCGCGACGTCGTCTTGTTCGCCGACACTTTTAATCGCTATTTCGAGCGCGAAAATATCGACGCCGCGCTCGCGGTGCTCGCCGCCGGCGGCTATCGCGTCACGGTGGCAAAGCCTGTTGAAGGCTCGCGCCCGCTCTGCTGCGGCCGCACCTTTCTCTCCGTGGGCAAGGTAGATGAGGCGCGCCGTGAAATGGAACGGACGCTCGCCGCGCTGGCGCCGTTCGCCGCGGCCGATACGCCAATCATCGGATTGGAGCCGAGCTGCCTGTTCAGCTTTCGCGACGAAATACCTGCTCTGCTGAAAAGCGAAGCGGCCCATCAAGTCGCGAACGGCGCGGTGCTGTTCGAGGAATTTTTGGCGCGCGAGGCCGCTGCGGGCAAGCTCAATCTGCGGTTCGTGCCGACAAAAAAGCGCGCGCTCCTGCACGGCCACTGCCATCAGAAATCGTTCGACACCATGGCCGCGGTCACTGCAGCGCTAAAACTCATTCCCGAGCTCGACGTCGAACCCATCGAATCAAGCTGTTGCGGCATGGCCGGTGCGTTCGGCTATCACGCCGACACGATCGACGTCTCGCGTGCCATGGGCGAGCTGTCGCTGTTGCCTGCCGTACGCAAAGCGCCCGAGGACGCCATCATCGTCGCCGACGGCACGTCCTGCCGGCATCAGATCAAAGATGGCGCGGGGCGCGAAGCGATGCATGTCGCGCGCGTGCTGGCGATGAGTCTCAGATAAGTTTCTTGCTTACGAGACCGCGGTCGCTGGGCTCTGGGTCGAGCGTTGCGCCGGCTTGGTGCAATGCCGATCGAGCGCAGCGCTCATTTCCCGGGCGAGATTTTGATCATGCGGATGTTCCCGCATCATCGTGTAATGATCGCCGGTCACCTGGATGATGTCGAGCCCTTTGCCGAACAGGTCGGCCCAGCCCAAGCTGTGATCCAATTTCGCCGACGGGCAGTCTTCCGACCGGTCGGCCCGGAACAGAACGCCGCGGCAGTCCAGGCGGCGCAGCCGGTAGGATCGCAGCGAATTGTCGTAGAGTCGGTTGATCAGCGGCCAATGCATCGGGCGGCCCAGCGTATCGAGCTTCGTGGTCAGTTCGCCCGGATCGCGCCAAACGATCTCGACGAAACGGCGTTTGACGAATCGCGCCGCCACCGCGAGCGTCCAGCGCGCGATGGAAAGCGAAATTGCCAAGCGGGACGCGATCGATGCGGCACGTTCGCTCGCGCCCGGCATCCAGGTTTCCCGTAGTTTCCTCCAGGTAATCTTATGAGGCGCCGGATACTCGGCCGGCGCATCCAGCACCATCACCAGGTCGACCCGGCCGCCCTTTTCCAGAAGTTGACGCGCAATCTCAAACGCCATCGACGCATGGAACGAATAGCCGACCAGCACGCATGGCGTGGAGCCGGCGTGCTCGCTTAAAGCCGTCACATAGGGCACGACCATGTCTTCCAGGACCGGCGTGGCATCGGTGTCGTTTCTGGCCGCGGCGTCATGCCATGCCGCCGGCCAGGCGATCTCGGCCGCAAAGATCGAATGCTGCGGCGGCATCATTTGCGCGGTGTTGAGCTCGTAGAGCCCGGCGCCGATGAAATAGACCGGCGTCTCGGAGGTGCCCTGCCGCAGCTGAACCACGGTGGGACGCTGCCGCAGCGGCAGCGGCGCGCGCTTGCCGAGATGCTTGGCGGCGCCGAGGATTCCGTTCCACACCACGGCACGGGCTTCGGCGGTCGATGCCAGCAAGGAGCTTTTCAGCGGAGAATCTTGCATTTTTTCGCGCGGCTTCGTGGCAGGCTCACGGAACAGGGTAGACGCATCGCGAACATTTTGACACGTTCGGATATAGAGGGACCTCTGACCCGGGCAAGCTCGCCCCGGGATTATGGTCAATACACCGCCTACCCTTAACTCCCGGCTTCCAGCGCGCTTTCGTGCCAGCGGCGCAGCGCAATATGATTAACGAATGCTAGCGCGTAGAAAATCACGATGCCGGCGATGGATAGCAGCACCAGCGCCGCGAACATGCGCGGAATATTGAGGCGGTAGCCGGACTCGACGATGCGATAGGCCAGGCCAGAACCGGCGCCGGCGGAACCGGCGGCGATTTCGGCGACCACGGCGCCGATCAGCGACAGCCCCCCGGCAATCCGCAGCCCGCCGAGGATGTAGGGCAGCGCCGACGGCAGCTTCAGGTCCCACAACACCTGGCCGCGCGTGGCGCCATAGAGCGCGAACAGGTCGGCGAGATTGCGGTCGATGGAATTGAGCCCGAGCGTGGTGTTGGCCAGCACCGGAAAGAACGCCACGATCCAGGCGCAGGCCAGCACCGCCAAAGGCTGCGGCAGGTAGATCAACAGCAGCGGCGCGACGGCGACGATCGGCGTCACCTGCAGGATCACCGCGAAGGGATAGAACGAATACTCGAGGAGCCGCGACAGGTTGAACAGCACGGCAAGTCCGACGCCGCCGATCGCCGCCAGAAAAAAGCCCTCCAGCGTGGTGATGAGCGTGACCAGGAGCGATTGCGTCAGCAGCACTCTGTCGGCGACGAATGTTTGCAGGATCAGGCTCGGCGCCGGCAGCACGTAAGGCGGAATATTTGCCAGCCGCACCACCACTTCCCAGACCGCGAGGCTGAGCGCCAGCACGATGACCGGCAGCACGACGCGCAGCACGCGGTCGCGGCGTTCCTGCGTGGCGCTACGCGGCGTCATGGTTCGCCTCCCGCCGCCATGGCTTGGCCGAGTGCCTCCGAGGTGCGGCGGCACAACGCGGCATAGTCGGCCGAGGTGCGGAATTTTTGGTCGCGCGGGTAGGGCGCGTCGATGGCGAGTTCGGTGAAGACGCGGCCCGGCCGCGCCGCCATCACCACGATGCGGCTGGACAGATAAACCGACTCAAAAACCGAATGGGTGACGAACACGACCGTGGTGCGCAGCGCCTGCCAGACCTGCAACAGATCGTTGTTGAGCTTGAAGCGGGTGATCTCGTCAAGTGCCGCGAACGGCTCGTCCATCAACAGCAGCTCAGGCTCGGTCACCAGCGCGCGCGCGATCGAGACCCGCATGCGCATGCCGCCGGACAATTCGCGCGGATAGGCGGCGGCGAATTTTTGCAGGCCGACGCGATCGAGCGCCGCCGCGACGCGCTTTGATGCTTGCTCCGATGCGACGCCCTTGAGCTTGAGCGGCAGCAGCACATTGTTGGACACGTTGGCCCACGGCATCAATGTCGGCTCCTGAAACACGAAGCCCAATCGATTCTCGTTTTGGGTCTTGGCCGCGGCTGCCCATTCGACGGCGCCCTGCGTCGGCTCGGTCAGCCCGGCGATGATCCGCAACGCCGTCGATTTGCCGCAGCCCGACGGGCCGAGCAGCGACAGGAATTCGCCTTCGCGCACGTCGAGATCGAGGCCGGCGAGCGCCACCGTGCCGCTCGGAAACGTCTTGCCGACGCCGCGCAGCGCGACGATGGGAGCGGAGCGTGGTGTATTCGCCGGTGGCATCGGCGCTCCAACAAATTTCCCCTCCCCCTTGTGGGGAGGGGTAGGGGTGGGGGTCGTGAGGTTAGGCGCATGCGTCGACGGCATACACTTCCCTCCCGACCCCCCACCCTACCCTCCCCCACAAGGGGGGAGGGAATTACTGTTTCGGCCGCAGATCGAGCCCGACCTTCTTGCCGACGAATTGGGGCGTGTAGGATTTGCGGTAATCGAGATCGGCCTTGGTGATGCCGGCGCGCACCATCTCGTCGAAGAAACTTTTCATGCGCGCGTCGGTCATGACGCCGACGCCGAGCGTCGTAGCGTCGCCCGAGTCCACGATGCCGTATTCCCTCATCTTGGCGACGCAATAGGCCAGCAGATCGTCGGTCATCTCCGGGTTCTGTTTCTTGATCAGCGCATTGGCGGCGGAATTGTCGTGGTAGATGTAATTGTACCAGCCGACGATCGAGGCATCGACGAAGCGCTGCACCAGGTCGGGCTTCTTGTCGACCAGATCGCGGCGCGTCTCGATCAAGGTCGAATAATCGGAAAAGCCCTGATCGGCGAGCAGGAACACCTTGGGCGTGAATTTCGCCGCCTTGGCGATGGCGAACGGCTCCGAGGTCACGTAGCCCTGCATCGCGCTTTTCGGATTGACGATGAACGGCTGCGAATTCGAGGTGTAAGGCCGCACTTGCGAATCCTTGAAACCGTAATCGGCCTTGAGCCATTGATAATAAGTGGCGACGCCCTCCGCCGAGACGAACAGCGTCAGATTCTTCAAGTCTTCGAATTTCTCGATGTTTTGGTCGGGATGGGCGATGAAGACCTGGGGATCTTTTTGGAAGAGCGCGGCGACTTCGACCACCGGCACGTTCTGCGCGACGGCATCAAAACCTTGCAGCGAGTTGGCGCTGAGGAAGAAATCGATCTTGCCGACCGGCAGCAGGATTTGATTGTTCGTGCTCGGGCCGCCCGGCACGATGGTGACATCGAGGCCATATTTCCGGTAGGTGCCGTCGGCGAGCGCTTGGTAAAAGCCGCCGTGCTCGCCCTCCGCCACCCAATTGGTGCCGAAGGAGACCTTGTCGAGCGCCTGTGCAAAAGCCGGCGCCGCAGCTGCGCTGGCACAAATGGCGAATCCGGCCAGCATCGCCGGGCAGGTCTTTACCAATCGCATCGGTTGCTCCTTTTCATCGGCGACGCGACAATAGAGCATGATGTCGGAAAGTGGGACCCTGATGACGCTGCCCAAACGCAACTGGATGGACATGACCTGGCAGGACGTCGCCGGCGCCGGCGCCGACACCAGGCGCTGGATCGCCGTGCTGCCGCTGGCTGCGGTCGAGCAGCACGGGCCGCATTTGCCGCTCGGTGTCGATACCTACATCGCGGAGGCCTATCTGGCGCGGGTCGAAAAAATCCTCCCCGAAGAGCTGCCGGTTTCGTTCCTGCCGGTGCAGCGGATCGGCGTTTCGGCCGAGCACTTGTCCTATCCCGGCACGCTGACGCTTGCGGCGACGACCGCGATCGCGGCCTGGACAGAACTGGGCGAGAGTCTCGCGCGTGCCGGCGTGCGCAAACTGGTTCTGATCACCAGCCACGGCGGCAATGTCGCGGCGATGGAAATCGTGGCGCGCGACCTGCGCACCCGGCTTGGCATGCTGGCGGTGACGGTCGGCTGGCATCGCTTCGGTTATCCGGAGGGCGCGTTCGGGGCCGAGGAGAAGCGGCACGGCATCCACGCCGGCGACGTCGAAACTTCGCTGATGCTGGCGGCGCAGCCCGGCACGGTGCGCATGGACAAGGCGGCGAACGCCAAGCCTGAGACCATCGCCATGGCGCGCGAGTTCAAATGGCTCGGCGCCTACTGGCCCGCTGGCTTCGCCTGGATGACGCAAGACCTGCATCCCAGCGGCGCGCTCGGCGACGCCACGCTGGCGACGGCGGAGAAGGGCGAGGCCTCGTTCATGCAAGGCGCGCAAGCGTTCGTGGAGCTGCTTCGCGAGATCGACCGCTTCGATCTTTCTCGTTTACGCGAAGGGCCGCTGGCTGAGCCGAAGGGGTTGTGAAATCGGCTGTCCTTGATGTGCCCTCTCCCGCAAGGGGAGAGGGCACGGCAAATTACGCCGCGATCTTCACGTATTCGAAATCGCCGGGCTTGTTGTCGATGCCGACGCGCGGCGGCGCGATCCAGCTGGCGAATTGGCCGGGCTCGACCACGCGCTGCATCAGGCTGGCGATGAAATCGCCGTCGTCCTTCGACGGCAGCCACTGGCCGGAGTCGCGGTTCCAGGTCGCCTCGTCGATCAGCTTGCCGGCCGGCGACACTTTGACATCCTTGAACTCGCCGATCAGGCGATGGAAGCCGACGTGCGGCAGTTCCAGTTTGAACGCGACGCCGGTCTTGTCGATGATCTTGTTCCAGCGATCGAGGCCGCGCTGGCAATCGGCGGTGTAATCGTCGCGCAGCCGCATGTTGATTGCGGTCAGCGCGGGCTCGTCGATCCTCTTGATCTCGCCGTCGACGAATTTCAGCACCGGATAGGTCGCGTGTTCGAGCTGGTGATCGTCGTCGATCTTGGTCTCCTGGAAGCGGCCCTTGAGCCCGGCCGTGAACGTGTTGGCGGCGTTGGTGGAAACCTCCGAGCCGAACAGGTCGAGGGAGAGCGTGTAATGCAGATTGAGTTTCTTCTGGATGGTCGGCAGGTCGATGACGCCGAGGTCGCGGACCTTGCTGATGTCCGACGGGTCCTCGACCCCGGCCGCTTTCATCGCCTCGCAGGTGCGCTGGATGGTGCGGCCGACGCCGGTCTCGCCGACGAACATGTGGTGCGCCTCTTCGGTCAGCATGAAGCGGCAGGTGCGCGATAGCGGATCGAAACCGGACTGGGCGAGGCTCTCCAATTGCATCTTGCCGTCACGGTCGGTGAAGAACGTGAACATGTGGAACGACAGCCAGTCCGGCGTCGCCTCGTTGAAGGCGCCGAGCATGCGCGGCTTGTCGGCGTCGCCGGAGCGGCGTTTTAACAGCTCCGCGGCTTCGTCGCGGCCGTCGCGGCCGAAATATTTCTGCAAAATGTAGACCATGGCCCAGAGGTGGCGGCCTTCCTCGACGTTGACCTGAAACACGTTGCGCATGTCGTAGAGCGACGGCGCGGTCTTGCCCAAGTGGCGCTGCTGCTCGACGGAAGCCGGCTCGGTGTCGCCCTGGATGACGACGAGGCGGCGCAGCATGGCGCGATATTCGCCCGGAATGTCCTGCCAGACCGGCTCGCCGTAATGGCGTCCGAACGGAATCTTGCGGTTCTCCTCCTTCGGCGCCAGCAGGATGCCCCAGCGATATTCGGGCATCTTCACGTAATCGAATTTTGCCCAGCCCTTCGGATCGACTGAGATTGCCGTGCGCAGATAGACCTCGGCGTCCTGGAAACCCTCCGGCCCCATGTCCATCCACCAGTCGATATAGCCGGGATGCCAGCTCTCCAGCGCGCGCAACACCTGGCGGTCTTCGGCGAGATTGACGTTGTTCGGGATCTTGGTCGTGTAGTCGACGCTCTCGATGGTCATGGCTTCACCTCAAACTCTGCGGGTGTCGAACACCGGCTTTTGGCCGGTGCCGTAGCGTTTCAGCGCGCCTTCCTCGCCGATCGCGTTGGGGCGCTGGAAGATCCAGTTCTGCCACGCGGTCAGCCGGGCAAAAATTTTCGATTCCATGGTCTCCGGGCCGGCGAAACGCAGATTGGCTTCGAGGCCGGTGAGACTGTCGGGCGAGAAGCTGGCGCGCTCTTCCAGAAACACGCGCACTTCGTCGTCCCAGTCGATATCGTCGAGCGCGAAGGTGATAAGCCCGAGCCTCTCCGCGGTCTCGGCGTCGAGCATCTTTTCGCGCTCGGCTTTGGCGGCGTCGACGTCGGAGGGGTTGCCGAGGAAGCGGCAGCCGAGCCGCGTCAGACCATTCGACATCGGATAGGCGCCGAAATTGACGTCAGTGAGCGCAAGCGTCGCCGGCGGCTTGTTATCGCCGTCGCGGGCGCCGATCAGCATGTAGGCGCGATCGCTGGCGAACGGCAATTCGGCGAGCGTGCCGGCAAAGCACGAGCCCGGCTCGATCAAACTGACCAGCGAGCGCGACGTGAGATCGACGCGCTTGAGGACGCGCTTCCAAAAATGGCGGATTTCGCGCGCCAACCAATGGTCCTTGTTGGCATCGAGGAAATGGTCGTAGGCGAGCACTTGCGCCGGCTCGCCGGAGGATTTGAAGACGATCGCCGCAACGTCGAGTTCGTTGAGCCGGATGTTGAGGATCGCATCATCGAGCTCGCGCGCGAGCTGGAGCGGCCAGAAATTCGCGCCGAGCGCCACCATGGCGTCAGCGGAAGCCGGCGGCGGCGCGGAGGGCCCGCGCAGCGTGATGGTGGCGATGCGCTCCGCGCGGTTGAACTCGACCGCGAGCGCGCCGTACTCGACGCCGTCGGCGGCGAACGTGCGCGTCAGAGGCGACAGCGTGATGCCTTTGCCGGCGCCGTTGCGCGGCGACTTCGCGGCGAATTCCTTGGCGCGCACCATGACGGTGTCGTCGAATTTCGAGCCCGGCACCACGTCGTCGACCAGCCGCCACTCGACCGCGCGCTTGCCTTTGACGCCTTCTTCGGTGGTGCAGAACACGTCGGCATGGTCGCGGCGCACTTTGCGTTTGTCGGAGACGCGGGTGAGACCGCCGGTGCCGGGCAGCACCGCGAGCAGCGGCAATTCCGGCAGCGACACCGACGCCGAGCCGTCGTCCACCAGCATGATGTGGTCGGTGGCGAGCGCCAGCTCATAGCCGCCGCCGGCTGCGGTGCCCTGGATGGCGCAAATGGTCTTGAGCCCGGAATGCTCGCTCAAATCCTCGATGCCGTTGCGGGTCTCGTTGGTGAACTTGCAGAAGTTGACCTTGTGGGCGTGGGTCGCGCCCGCCAGCATGCGGATATTGGCGCCGGCGCAGAACACCCGCGGCTTGCCCGAGCGCAGCACCACGACGCGGACCTGCGGATGCTCGAAACGCAGCCGCTCGATGGCGTCGGCCAGCTCGATATCGACGCCGAGATCGTAGGAGTTGAGTTTTAGCTCGTAGCCCTCGAACAGCGCGCCCTTTTCGTCGATGTCCATCACCAGCGTGGCGACGTCGCCATCGATTTTGAGTCGCCAATGGCGGTAGCGCGCCGGCTCGGTCTGGAAATCGATCCGCGTCTTGCCGTTCGCCAGCGGACGCGCAGTTGCGGTTTCAGCCATCTCTGCCTCGTTCGGCAACGGCAACATGTATTATAATGCAGTTATCGGCCTAGTATGCACTATAATTCATATCGCCGCAACCCCTGAATCGGCCCGTTTTTCGCCCTCGTGGTGGTCACGCAGCAGCCGATTAATGAAGTCAACCACCACCTCGAGCGTCAGTTCGGGCGCTTCGCGGAACGGCGCGTGGCGCACGTTGGGCAGCACGGTGGTCTCGACCGGACAGAAGCATTCCTGTTCCGCCGCTTCGACCTGCTTGAGCGTGCCGTATTGATCGTCGGCGCCTTGCACGATCAGGATCGGCACGCGGATGTAGCCGAGCGCCTCGGTGATATCCCATTTGCGGAAATCCGGATGCAGCCACGGCTCGCTCCACGAGCGGAACGCGCAATCGACGTCGGCGTGCCAGCGCTGGAGCTTTTCGCGCAGCGTACCGGCATTGAACGCGTCGCGCGCGCGCTCGATCTCGGCGATGCCCATGTCCTCGATGAAAAAGTGCGGGGCCATGAGCACCAGCCCGCGCACGCGATGATCCTGCACGGAGCCGGCATAGATCGTGGCAATCGAGGCGCCGTCGCTGTGGCCGAGCAGGAGGCCGCGCTGGAAGCCGATTGCCGCGAGCACGCGCGGCAGCACCGTGCAGGCTTCCTCGTGCATGAACGAAATCGAACGCGGCATCGCTCCGGGTTTCGACTTGCCGTAGCCGGCGCGCGAATAGACGAACACGCCGGCGCCGGTCGCTTCAGCGATGGCGTCGGGAAAACTTCCCCATAGGCCAACGGAGCCGAGGCCCTCGTGCAGCATGACGATGGTGGGCGCGGCGTCGGGCCGTGGGCCGATCATGCGGTATTCGAGCCGCAGCGGATCGAGTTCGAGAAAGCCTTCGTCGGCGAGCGTCACGATTTGCCTTCCAGCAAGGCTGTCACGGTCTGCAACAGCTTGGCAAAACTCTGTTCAACGGCATCGCCCGAGGTGTCGATCTCGGCCTCGGCGCGGGAATAGTCGGCGCGGCGCGCCTCGAGGATGGCGACGAGGTCGGCCATGGCCGCGCGGTTTTGCGCCATGGGGCGGAAATCGCCCTGGGCCATGACGCGGCTCATGTGATCTTCCGGCCGCGCTTTGATCCAGATCGTGTGGGTGCGGTGCAGCAACAGCGCATAAGTTTCCGGGTTGGCGACGATGCCGCCGGCGGTGGTGATGATCGCCGCGTCTTGCGCGGTGACGATGCGGTCGAGCGCGCCGCGCTCCTGGCGGCGGAAGGTCGCCGTGCCGGCCATCTCGATGAGATCGGGAATGCTGGCGCCGTAATCCTCCTCGACCACGCGGTCGAGCTCGATGAACGGCCAGCCCAAATGCTGCGCCAGCATGCGGCCGAGCGTCGACTTGCCGGCGCCGCGCAGGCCGACCAGCGCGATGCGGCGCGCGCGGTCGGCGTTGCCCGGCCGCGCCAGGCGGGTCTCGATGTCTTTTGCGAGCGCCGGCAGTTCGCCCTCGGGCACCTGCGCCAACAGATCGAGGATGGCGCCGAGCGCAGCGGTGCGCGCGCCGGCTTCCGGCAGCAACGCGGAGCAGGGCAGGTCGAGCGCTTGCGCGATGGCGCGCAGCACGCTGACGGAAGGATTGCCGGCGCCGCTTTCGATCTGCGCAAGGTAGCGCTCGGAGGTCTGCGAGGCTTGCGCCAACTGCCGGCGCGTCATGCCGCGCTTGGCACGGCTGCGCCGGACCTCGCTCCCGATCGCGGCGAGGAAGGCGGTTTCGGAGGCGGCAGGTGTTGATGATGCGGGCTTTTCAGCCGGATTTGCCGTCGCCTTAGCCACGACCGATCCGTCGTAATGCACTATAGTTCATGCGTTATAGTGCACTTGTGCCTGCCATTTAGCAAGCCGCTGCGGCAAAACTCACTCGAAAATCTTCCGCCAGCCGCTCGGCTTCGCGTCCGGCTCCGGTTCGGTCTCTTCGACGATCTCGGCTTGCGGGCCGGGATCGTCCGGCGCGTGAACCAGCGGGATCACCGGATCGGCCTTCGGCTGCGCCGGCTGCAGGTTTGGGTGCGGTGGAGCGGCGGGAGCGTTCGCCGGCAGGGGCGGGTCGCTGTCGTGCGGCTCGTGCACCGCGGGGTCGGCCGCGGGCTTGGCCGGGATGACCAGGACGGCTTCCGACTCGATCACCGGCGCGGCGCTCGTCATTCCGGTGAGCGGCACGCGCCACTCGAAGGCGTCGAGCCGTCCGGTGACGGGCGACAGCGGCAGCCAGTGGTCGGAGACGTAACCATCGGCGGTCCACGCCGGATCGGGCGCGGCATTGACCGCGCGCGCCAGCCATTCGCGGGCGCGGCCCTCGTCGCCGTCCGCCCGCTCGAGCTCGGCCATCAACACCGCGATGCGCTTGGTCGACGCGTCCAGATAAGGCGCGAGCGCGGCGCGGGCGCGTGCAAATTCGCGGGCATCGATGGCGGCGCGCGCCACGGCCAGCGCGCCCTCGACATTGCCCGGCGCGCGTTTTGCCAGCGCGTCGATCCGCTTCAAGCGATCGCGGGCGGACTCGCTCGCGCGCAGCTCGGCAAAACTTTGCGCCAATTCGGGATGCGGATTGGCGCGCCAGGCGGTGTCGATGACGCGGTTGGCCTTGCGCAGATAGCCGCCCTCGGCCAACAGGCGCGCGGCGAGCGCCGCCGCGGGCACCAAGGTCGGCGCGAGCTTGACCGCTTCGAGCGCGGCGGCCTTGGCGACCTCGCGGTCGGAATTCTCGGTGGCGAGCGCACGCGCCGTCAGCAGCACCGCGCGCTGGCGGCGATAGCTGGGTTTGTCCATCGCGCCGCGATGGCGTTCCAAGAGCGCCAGTGCGCCGGCCCAGTCGCCGTCCTTGCAGCGCGCCTCCAACACGGCGCGGCCGGCCCAGCCCAGCGTCGGTGCGGTACGCGCGGCTTCCTCGGCGTGGGCTCGCGCGCTTACGTGATCGTCGCGGCGGTGCGCTTCGATGAACAGGCCATGCAGACCGAGCGCCTTGGTGTCGGCACGCTTCGCCATGGCGCGAAACGCGCGCTCGGCGCCGTCGCGGTCGCCGGCGAGCTGGGCCGCCTGCGCGCTCAAGAGAAGGGCAAGCGGCTCGCCGGGCGCGAGGCGGTTGACCTCGGAAGAAAGCTTGCGCGCGGCGTCGATATCGCCGGAACCGACCGCGATGAGGCCGTGCGAGATCGCCTGATAGGCGCGCGCGCCGCGGCGGTCGCGCCGCCGCTTGGCCAGCACCCTCGGCGAGCGCACGATGGCGCGAACGATGCTCCAGACGAAGACCATCACCGCCACCGCGACCAGCAACGCCGCGGCCATCACCATCAGCGAAGTTTTGAAGCGCAAACCTTGCCAGGTGACGATCACGTCGCCCGGCCGGTCGGCGAGCCAGGCCGCGCCGAGCGCCAGCACTCCGACCACAATGAGAAAGTAAACGACGCGGATCATTGCGGGTTCGGCTTGCTGAGCGCCGCGAGCGCGTCGGCGGCAAGTTTTCGGCTCGCCGCGATGGCGGCGTTGCGCGCCTGCGCTTTCTCGACCCACGCCGCGGCAACCGGCTTTGCCGCATCCGGCAATTTGGCGATATCGGCGAGCGCCGCGGCAATGTCGGCATGCGCGGCGTCGACATCGATCCGCGTCACCACCGAGGCTGGATCGTCGCCCGGCGGCGCGTCGACCGGGGTGATGACGACCAGCCGTCGCGCGTTGTTCTCAAGCCGCCCGAGGAACGAGCTATTGCTCGCCGCCGGCTCGGCCGCCTGCTGCAAAGCCGGCGTGAGGCTCGCGAGCTCATGCGCCAGCGCCTTGGCGCTCGGCACACCGGCTTCGGCAAAGGCTTCAAGCGGTGCCGTCGCGCTCTGGTCGGCACCGAGCGATTTGGCGGCCGCGAGCTCGGCTTGATACGGCGCGCCGCGTTCGACCGTTGCGCGCAGCGCCTCGGCGGCGACCGTCAACCGCGCCGCGCGGTCGTCGGCAGTCGCGGTCTCGTGCTTTATGTCGTCGGCAAGCGTCTTCACGGTACTTTCGAGCGGCGCAATGCGGGCCGCCAGCGCATCGAGATCGCTGCGCGCCACGCCGGCCTGCGCGGCGCTCTTGGCCGCGTCGGCCGCGGTCGAGGCGCTCTTGGCCTGGGCAAGCGCATTTTGCGCCGCGGCCGCAGCGTCATCGATGCGATGCGTGAGAGCGGCGAGTGAATCGCTCAGCGATTTAGTGGCGGCCTCCGCCGCTGCCAAACGGGAGACCAGTGCCGGGTCGGGCTGCGGCGGCGGAACGGGCTTTTGTTGTTGTTGGGTCGCAATGGCGCCTTCGATCTTGTTCAGCCGCGTCGAGATGTCGTCCATCGCCGCGTTGTTCGTCGGCTGCGGGCTTGGCGATGCCGGCATCAGGCCCGGCGGCACGTAACCACCGAACCAAAGCCCGGTGCCGATCGCGATGACGGCAATCGCACCCGTGGCGCCCCCGGCAATTCCGGCGACCGCCGATTTGATGGATGATCGCGGGCGGCCGGGCGCGGGTTCGCCCGTTTGTTGGCCACTATCGGATGACGCTTTGGCGGCAGCCGGCTCCTTTGCTGGCTCTTGTGACGGTTCTTGCGCGGCCGCCGGCCTTTCGGCGTCGACTTCCGTCGCCGTCAGGTCGATGGTCGGCGGCCGTCGACGCGGTGTGCTGTCAGGCTCGCTCATGCAGTTCCCAAGGCGCGCGGTCGCCGAATAGGCCGATCAAGTCAGGCCGGTCGCCACGGCATAGTACGGGGCAAAGACGGCGGCAACAGATCAGGCCGCGGCAATAAGCGCGATCAATAGGGCCTCGTTTGGACGTTCGGCGATACGGATGTCGGCGGCGCGGGCTTGCGCCAATGGTTCCGCGATCTGCGCCGAAAGACAAAAATGGACCGGTTTTAGCGCGCTGGCGAGCAGGCCCGCGGCCCGCGCCGCGTCGACATAAGCCTCCGCGCTGCGGCGGGAGAAGTGCAGCACGCCGTCGATGCCGCTCGCTAATGCGTCAGCTGCCGCGGGCGGCAGGTCGGTCGCGGCGACGGCGCGATAGACGATCGTGATCTCGACGGCAAAGCCGCGGGCGCGCAGCTCGCCGGCAAGATCGCCGGAGCGGTCTTCGCCGGCAAGATAGAGGAGCGGGGCTGTCGACTGTATCCGCACGGCGACGAGGCGGGCCAGATCGCTCACATCGCCGTCGGCTGACGTCACGTCGGCGAAGCCGGCCGCGGCCATGGCCTCGGCGCTGCGCCTGCCGACGGCAAAAACCGGCAGCGAGCGCAATGGCGTAACGCCTGCGTGCGTCGCGACCGTGTGGGCGGCGTTGGCGCTGGTGATCAGGATTGCCGCCCACGGCCCTTCGCCGATCTTCGCATCGGCTGCCGGCTCGATGCGCAGCAGTGGCGCGGCGATCACATCGTGGCCTTGCGCGCGCAGGGCGGTGGCGGTGCGCTGCGCGTCAGGCTCGGGGCGCGTGAGCAGAAGCTTCACGTTTTTTTATCCCGCACGAAGAAATCGGCACCGCCGCGGGCTTTGAGCTCGCGGCCGGCATCGGCGCCGAGCTCCGTGGCTAGCGCGCGGGGACCTTCGCGCAAAACCTCGAATGCCGCGCTGCCGTCGGGTTTTACGATGATGCCGTGGAAATGGACGATGCCGTTATCGATCCGCGCGTGGCCGCCGATCGGCGTGCGGCAGGAGCCGTCGAGCACGGCGAGGAAGGCGCGCTCCGCGGTCACGGCGGTCGCGGTATCGGCGTCGTCGATCTTTGCGACCAGCGCGCGGGTCGCGGCGTCATCGGCGCGGGTCTCGATGCCGATGGCGCCTTGGCCCACCGCCGGCACAAATTCGTCGACGTCGAGCAATGCCGCCGCCGCGTCCAGCAGGCCGAGCCGCTTCAAGCCGGCGACGGCGAGCAGCGTCGCGTCCGCCTCGCCGGCCTCGATCTTGCGCAATCGGGTCTCGACATTGCCGCGCAGCGGCACGATGGCAAGATCCGGCCGCAAGCGTTTGACCAAAGCCTGCCGCCGCAGCGATGCCGTGCCGACCACGGCGCCCCGCGGCAGATCGCGTAAGTTTTTGGCTTTGCGGCTGATGAAGGCGTCGCGCGCATCCTCGCGCGGCAAAAATGCCGACAGCACCAGGCCGGGCGGCAGCACGGTGGTCATGTCCTTCGACGAATGCACCGCGAGGTCGATGGCGCCGTTCAGCAGTGCGTCCTCGATCTCCTTGGTGAACAGCCCCTTGCCGCCCAAATCGTTGAGCGGCCGGTCCTGAACGACATCGCCGGTGGTGCGGATGATTTTAATCTCGATCCGCGCGGCATCGAGGCCGCAGGCCGCGGCGAGGCGGCTTTGCACCTCGCGCGCCTGCACCAGCGCCAGCGGCGAGCCACGCGAACCGATGCGCAGAACGGGGGTCGAGGATTGTGCCATAAGCCCTTCAGGTGCTAGGCCGCGCCCAGATGTTGGCAGCCTTATAATATAGAAATGGTGATCCTCGGCATCGAGACGACCTGCGACGAGACCGCCGCGGCCCTGGTCGAGCGGACCGAGGACGGCAAGGGCCGGATTTTGTCCAATATCGTTCTGTCGCAGGTGAGCGAGCACGCCGAATTCGGCGGCGTGGTGCCGGAGATCGCGGCGCGCGCCCATGTCGAGGCGCTCGATGCCATCATCGCCAAGGCGATGGCCGAAGCGGACATGTCGTTCGAGGCGCTCGACGGCATCGCCGCCGCCGCCGGGCCGGGCCTGATCGGCGGCGTCATCGTCGGCCTGACCACGGCCAAGGCCATCGCGCTCGCCCACGACAAGCCGCTGATCGCGGTCAATCACCTGGAGGCGCACGCGCTCACCGCGCGGCTCACCGACGCGACGCCGTTTCCCTATTGCCTGTTTCTCGCCTCCGGCGGCCACACCCAAATCCTCGCCGTGCGCGGCGTCGGCGATTATGTGCGCTTCGGCGGCACGGTCGATGACGCCATCGGCGAGGCCTTCGACAAAACCGCAAAGCTGCTCGGCCTCGGTTATCCGGGCGGGCCGCTGGTCGAGAAGGAAGCCGGCCACGGCGATGCCAAGCGGTTCGCGCTGCCGCGGCCGATGCTTGGCCGTCGCGACGCCGATTTTTCGCTGTCTGGCCTAAAGACGGCGCTACGCCTTGAAGCGGAGAAGATCGCGCCGCTGAGCGATCAAGACGTCGCCGATCTGTGCGCCTCGTTCCAGCAGGCGGTGGTCGACGTGGTCATGGATCGGCTGCGCGCGGGCATGCGCATGTTCCGCGACCGGTTCGGCACGCCGACGGCGCTGGTTTGCGCCGGCGGTGTCGCCGCCAATCAGGCGATCCGAAAAGTCCTGCACCGCGTCGCCTTCGAAGTCGGCACGACGCTGGTGGCGCCACCGCCGGCCCTGTGCACCGACAACGGCGCCATGATCGCCTGGGCCGGCGCCGAACGGCTTGCCCTGGGTCTCACCGATCCGCTCGATGTGGCGCCGCGGGCGCGCTGGCCGCTTGATCAGGTGACGAAGGCTGAGGCGACGGCGTAGGCGCGCCTACTGCTCAAACCGGTCCACGAACCAGCGCAACAGCCGCTTCCAGATCTCGTCCTTGCCGGCTGTATCCTCGATGCCGTGTTCGAGGTTGGGATTGTCGTTGACCTCCATGACAACGATGCCGTTATCGGTCTGCTTGAGGTCGACGCCGTAAAAGCCGTCGCCGATCGGCCGTGCCGCGCGAACCGCGATATCCATCACCTCGCGCGGCGCCTGAGCGAGGTCGAAGGCGCTGAAGCCGCCTTCGTGGGACGAGCCGTCAGGTCGGTATTTCACCACCTGCCAATGGCCGCGCGCCATGCGGTATTGGCAGACGAACAGCGGCTCGCCGGCCAGCACGCCGACCCGCCAGTCGAAATCGGTCGGCAAGAATTTCTGCGCCAGGAGGAGGTCAGTCTCCTCGAACAGTTCCTCGCAGATGCGCTTGAGCGCCGCCGACGATTCGATCTTGTGCACGCCGCGAGAGAACGAGCCATCGGGGATTTTTACCACCAGCGGCAGACCAAGTTCGTCGATCACCTTGGTCAGGTCGGTGTCCTCGGCGAGGATCACGGTCGGCGGCGTCGGCACCTGATTCCCCTGCAACAGCTCCATCAGGAAGACTTTGTTGGTGCAGCGGATCATCGAGATCGGATCGTCGATGACCGGCATGCCTTCCTGCCAGGCGCGGCGGGCGAAGCGGTAGGTGTGATTGTCGATCGAGGTGGTCTCGCGGATGAACAGGCCGTCGTATTCGGCAAGCTCTGCAAGCTGGCGCTTGGTGATCGGCTCGACGTCGACCGACATTTTCTCGGCAATGCGCGCCAAATACTTGATCGAGTCGTACGAGCAGGGTGCCGTTTTTTCGTTCTCGTTCGGATCGTACAACACGGCGAGATCGTATTTGGCGATCGAGCGCGCCTTGGGGTCGCGCCATTCCCGCTTGGTGTGATTGTTCAGCGACTCGCGGAAGAATTCGCCTTCGCCGTTGGCGAGCCGGGTGATGGCGCGGGGACGGATGCGGTCGATCGACAGGCGGGCGCCCGGCTCGACGATCACTTCCAGCGCTGGGCAGCGGAACCAGTCGAACAGCAGGCGGCCGAACGGCTCGAAGCGGTCGTCGCGGGCGATGCCGAAACAGACCAGCAGCTTGAATTCGCTCTCCGGCCGGAAATCAGCGCGCCGGGCGCAGCGGTTGAGCTCGTCCTCGAGTTCCGGCAGCGCGTGCTCGTAGAGCTTCTGCTCGCGCAGCTCCAGCATGGTCTCGACGGTGGGCACCACGCGGTGGCCGCGCGCCTCGGCCAACAACGAGGCGTAGTAGCCCTTGGACTGATAGGCGTAGGAGCGGGCGAGGTTGACGATCTTCGGCCGCCCCATGTCGAACAGGCGCGGTCGCGCCAGATACTCGCCCGTGGAGATGACCTTGTGCGGGGTCTCGGCGTTGGGCAAGTCGCGGCCTTGGTCGACAAGGATGACCCAGCCGGTCATGGGCGGGTCCCTTTCCAGTCGCCAGCGTTGTGCAAAGTCAGGCCGATCATGCGTTCGAAATCAGGCACGGCACGATTCGTCATAACCGGATTCAAATCCGTTTGCGACAGCACCGGCGACGATGTCCACCGTCTAAACCGATTCGCCTGTCACAGTCAGGCGGGGCTTTTGGCGCCTCCGAGCGGCTTCTCGAAGCGCAGCGCGTCGGCGCCATCGTCATAATAGTGGCGGTGCCGGCCGAACAGCCGGTAGCCCGACTTTTCGTAACGCCCGATGGCGCGGGTGTTGTGCTCGTGGACTTCGAGCCGCATGGCGTGGCGCCGCCGGCGCGCCGCTGCCGCTTCCGCCGCCGCGAGCAGCAGCGGCCCGATGCCGCGGCTGGTGATGTGCGGGGCGACGGCGATGGAATAGAGCCGGGCGAGCTTTGAGCGCGGCGGGTAAAGCACCAGCGCGTAGCCGGCGAGCTTGCCGCTGTCTTCGGCAACGATCAGCGAGCTGTTCGGCGCGGTGAGAAAGCGGCGAAAACTCCGCCGCGACAAAATGTCGGTGGTGAAGACGGCGTTTTCGAGCGCGACCAGCGCATCGATATCGCGCAAGTGGCCGGGGCGGATTTTGGCCGGCGGAGCAGGGTGCCGCGATGCGCTCACGCGACGCGCCCTTCCTCGATGCGCGTAATCATGGTCTCCAGCCTTTCCAACCGGTCGGCCTCGCCGGGCGGCTTATCCCAGCGCAGCCGGTTGATGCGGGGGAAGCGCATCGCCAGCCCGGATTTATGTCGCGTGGAGCGCTGCAGGCCCTCGAAGGCGACTTCGAGCACCAGGCCCTGATCGGGCTCATGCACCACCTCGCGCACCGGGCCGAAGCGGTCGGTGGTGTTGCGGCGGACGAAACGGTCGATCTGCAACAGCTCCTCGTCGGTGAAACCGAAATAGGCCTTGCCCACGGGCACCAGCTCGTCGCCGCCGTCGCCACGGGTCCAGACGCCGAACGTGTAGTCGGAATAAAACGACGAGCGCTTGCCATGGCCGCGCTGGGCATACATCAGCACCGCGTCGATGATGAAGGGGTCGCGCTTCCATTTCCACCACGGGCCTTTCGGCCGGCCGGGCAGGTAAAGCGCATCGCGCCGCTTGAGCATGACACCTTCGACCGCCAGGGCGTCGTCGCCGGCACCGGCCGACGCCGGATTCTTGCGCGCGGCGACGAGGTCGTCCCAGGTCGTGAACGGGACGAGGGGAGAAAGGTCGACGCGCTCATCGTTGAGCCGCGCGACAAAGCTTTCCAATCGCGCGCGGCGCTCGGCAAACGGCCGCTCGCGCAAATCCTCGGTGCCGTCGGCAAGCAGATCGTAGGCGCGCAGATGGGCGGGGAATTCCGTCAGCAGCTTCGGCGTGACGGTTTTGCGATTGAGCCGCTGTTGCAGGACGTTGAACGACTGCACCCGGCGATCGCGCGTGATGAGAAGCTCGCCATCGACGGCGCCGGGCAGGTGCAGCGCGTCGAGGAGATCGGGAAAGCTTTTGGAAATGTCCTCGCCGGTGCGCGAATAAAGGCGTGCGATCGTTCCGCCATCTTGTTGCGCGGCCACGGCCTGAACGCGGATGCCGTCCCATTTCCATTCCGCCAAAAAATCGCCGGCCACGAGCCCGGCAAGATCGGCGTCATCGAGCGCGTGCGCCAGCATCGGCGGCCGGAACGGCGCCGGGTCGCTGCTCGCCGGTTTTGCCGCCCGGCCTTCGAGCCAGGCGAACAGGTCGAGATAGGGCGGCGCCAGGCCGGGCCAGAGCAGCTCGATGTCCTGCGCGTCGGTGCCGGACAGCGCCGCGACCGCGGTCTTGGCCAGCCGCGCCGAGACGCCGATACGCAAGCCGCCGGTGACCAGCTTGATCAACGCCCAGCGGCCGGTGTCGTCGAGCGCATCGAGCCAGCGCGCCAGCTGTTTCGGCAGTTGCGCCTTGCCGAGGGTTGAAAGCGTTTCGATGACGGTGGTGAGTGTTAGTTCCCCTCCCCCTTGTGGGGAGGGGTTAGGGGTGGGGGTCGGGAGGGGATGAGAAGGCGGAGACGATTGCTCATTTACAACCGTCAACGCTTGCGACTTCCCCTCCCGACCCCCACCCTCCCCCACAAGGGGGGAGGGAGAAGAGGGCCACATCAACGCGACGGTCTCGGAAAGATCGCCGACATAATCGTAGGACAGCTCGAACAGCACAGGGTCGGTGCGCTCGGCGATCAGGCTGCGGATGAGGCCGGCCTTGGCGTGCGGGAAACTCAGCGTGCCGGTCAGCGCCGCGAGCGCCCAGCCGCGCTCCGGGTCGGGCGTCGAGCGGAAATAGTCGGTGATCAGCCGCAGCTTGTTGTTGCGCGCCGGCTCGTAGGCGAGGCGGTCCAAAAGTTCGGCGAAGCGGTTCATGTCTCCGCCTCGCCATTCGCCGGCTCATCGTCCTCGTCGCCATAGCCGACGATGTCGAGTGGGCGCGCTTTGAGCCCGCGCGTGACGCACCAGTGCACCAGCGCGTCTTCTTGGCCGTGGGTGACCCAAATCTCTCCCGCGCCCGTGGCCGCGATGGTCGCGGTAAGGCCGTCCCAGTCGGCGTGATCGGAGATCACCAGCGGCAGCGATACGCCCTGTTGCCGCGCCCGCGCGCGCACCCGCATCCAGCCGGAGGCAAAGGCGGCAAGCGGATCGGGGAAGCGCCGCGTCCACAGATCGTTCAAGGCCGACGGCGGGCAGATGGTGATGGTGCCGGCGAGAGTTTGCTTGGTGGCGCCGCTGACTAGCCGCAAGTCGCCGAGCGCAATGCCGCGGCTCTCGTAGTAGCGCGTGATCTTCTCCATGGCGCCGTGCAGATAGATCGGCGCGTCGTAACCGGCCTGGCGCAGCAGCGCGATCACGCGCTGCGCCTTGCCGAGCGAATAGGCGCCGACCAGGTGCGCGCGCTCGGGAAACAGCGCGACCGAGCGAAGGAGTTTTGCGATCTCGCCGCCGGGGTCGCCGTGGCGGAACACCGGCAGCGCGAACGTCGCCTCGGTGATGAATACGTCGCACGGCACCAGCTCGAACGGCGCGCAGGTCGGATCGGCGACATTCTTGTAATCGCCCGAAGCGACCACGCGCAGGCCGTTGGCCTCGACCGCGATCTGCGCCGAGCCGAGCACGTGGCCTGCGGGATGAAATGTCACGTTCACGCCGCCGAGCGCGACGCTCTCGCCATAGGCCGCCGCTTGCGTCGAGCCGGCGAAATTCTCGCCGTAGCGCAGCCGCATCAGGTCGAGCGTCTCCTGCGTCGCCAGCACCGCGCCATGGCCGGCCCGGGCATGGTCGGAATGAGCGTGCGTGATCAGCGCCCGCTCGACCGGCCGCGTCGGGTCGATATGGAAGGCGCCCAATTTGCAGCAGACGCCGGCCGGCGTCGGCACCAATATGTCTTCAGGTCGCATCGCGAGTCAT
>Ga0210395_10000857_pt1 | contig 23409 bp, 20 predicted proteins | sample IncBWH4OmetaG_FD_150861 | JGI IMG/M metagenome (GOLD analysis project Ga0210395, IMG submission 150861) | Forest soil microbial communities from Barre Woods Harvard Forest LTER site, Petersham, Massachusetts, United States - Inc-BW-H-4-O ...
CCCGCATGACGGAGATTCCGGGGCCGATGTTCTCGGTCTCTTCCAAGAGCCCTTTGTTGCAGCTCCACACGTCGCCCTTCTTGGCGACGAACTCCCCCCCGGGAGTCTGCCTGACCCGCAGCTCACCCTCCGGGCAATGGCAGACCATGTCGTTCGCCATCGCCACACCCGTCGCCAGTTTGGCCTTCGGCTGATAGACGACGTCGAACATCGAGACGGACGTGTAGGCCGGGATCATCGACGCGCGCTTGCCGAGGTTTACCCCCCGCACGCCGGACGCAATCTCCTTGCCGTCCGTCGCGGCTTGCGCCCGGGCCGCCTCTCCGGGCGCGGCGGCGACAGAGGCCGCTGCGAGTGCCAGCGTAAGCGCCGACCTTCTGTTCATGCCTGCCATAACGTTTCTCCTGGTTGCATTCGGTGCCGGTACTAGCACCACTTCGTACTCCTCCGGATAGAGGTGTGGGCGACGGCAATACCGAGACCGGCCATGGCAACGTTTGTCGGCATCGATCACCCGCGTCATTCTACCTATACGACGGCGCTATTTCGGCGGCGCCCAATCGTCGACACCGTACTTGACGAAGATCGTTTTGACCGTGCCGTCTGCTTCGAGCTTGGCCAAAGAGGTGTTTATTTTCCCCAGCAGCTCGCTATTGCCTTTTCGCACGGCAATCCCGACCCGAGGTATCGGCGATGGCGACTGGTAGGAGCTGACAACGCGGAGATTTGGGAGTTCACCTTGCTTGGCGGCGTATATTGTGTCCCCTCCGGCCGTTACCCCTGCCTTGACCTGGCCTGAAGCGACCGCCGACCAGACGTCTTTTACCGTGTCATAGATCTTTATTTCGGAGAAACCGCCAGTCCGTTGCAGGAGCGCAAGTTGGATGCTTCCCTTCTGCACGCCCACCGGGAGGTTTTTAAGGTCTGCCAGATTTTGGTAAGCTGTCGTGTCGCTCGCCAGGACGACGACGGCTTCCCTCGGCGCGTTGTAGACCGGGTTGCTGAAGTCGACTTGCTGGGCGCGTGCGGGCGTGATCGCCATTTCAGTGGCGATTACGTCGATCTTGCCGCTGGTCAGCGCGGGGATCAGGTCGGCGAATGTCATGAGCTGATACTGGACCGGCAGGCCCGCATCTTTGGCAATGGCGTTTGTCAGGTCGACGAAGACCCCGGAGAGCGCGTTCGAGCTCTTTTCGTGGACAGCCCAAGGCGGGACGTCCTGACCTGCGACCTTGAGTGGCTGCTGCGCCCAAGCAGACGCCGAAGAGGCAATCGCGCCCAGCGCGATGATCGCCGCGATAAATTTTCTGCCGAACTTGTTCATCTTGATCGCGTCCTCTCCGAGCTGGCCCTATGATGTTCCGGGCGCGCAGAAAAAGCTTTACCGCCGGCTTTTTTCCTCCTTACGGTAGGCTTACGATTTCGGGCAAAATTTAGACCGGGGAGACGGCGCGTGGGTCTGGCGTTCGGCCAATACCGGCTCGAAATCGAACGCCGCGAGTTGCGTCGCGGTGCCGAGCTTATCGAACTGGAACCCAAGGCTTTCGATTTGCTCGCCTTCCTTGTCCAGCATCGCAATCGCGTGGTCAGCAAGGACGATCTGCTGCAGGCGGTGTGGCATGGGCGGATCGTCTCGGAGTCGGCGCTGACTACGCGGCTCAACGCGGTTCGCCGGGCGCTTGGGGACGACGGCTCGGCACAACGCCTGATCCGTACTTTCACCCGCAAGGGCATCCGCTTCGTCGGCGAAGTCACGGAAATCGCCGACCGGGCGCTTCCCGACAAACCATCGATTGCCGTGTTGCCGTTTCAGAACATGAGCGGCGATCCCGAGCAGGAATACTTCGCCGACGGCATGGTCGAGGAGATCACCACCGCGATCGCGCGCTGCCCCTGGCTGTTCGTCATCGCCCGAAATTCGAGCTTTCGCTACAAGGGCAAGCCGATCGATGTCAACCAGACGGCGCGGGAGCTCGGCGTGCGCTACGTGCTCGAAGGCTCGGTCAGGAAGGCCGGCAACCGGGTGCGCATCGCCGGCCAGCTGATCGACTCGACGACGGGCGCGCATGTCTGGGTTGACCGGTTCGAAGGCACCCTCGACGACATCTTCGAATTGCAGGACCGGGTGGCAAGCGGCGTCGTCGGCGCGATCGAGCCGCGGCTGCGCCGCGCCGAAGCCGAGCGCGCCGTCCGCAAACCGACCGCGAGCCTTGATGCCTACGACCTCTACTGGCGCGCCCAGGCGCAAGCGTACAAAAGAACCCGCGAGAGCTTAGCGGAGTCGATACGGCTGGCGCGTCTGGCCCTCGAACTCGATCCCGCCTATGGCCCGGCCATGTCGCGAATTGCCTTAAGTCGAGGGATGCAGCGGCAACGGAACTGGATCCCACCCTCCGGCCTGGAGGCCGAGGAAGGGATCGCGATGGCGCGGCAGGCGATCGCCGCCGCGGGGATGATCCGTGGGTGCTGGATTTTGCCGGCTTGGCGCTGGCGCAGCTTGCCGGAGATAATGATGCCGCGCTCAGCGCGCTCGACCGCGCGATCGTGCTCAACCCTAACTTTGCCCTCGCGTTCGGCCATCGCGCCGTCGTTCTGTCATATCTCAACCGGCCCGACGAGGCTATCCGCTCGGCCCACCAAGCGATCCGGTTGAGCCCGCTCGACCCTGCCATATTTTCTTTCTACCAGGCACTGGCGCGCGCGGAGCTGGCAGCAGGTCGTTACGAGGCGGGGCTTTCGTGGGCCGAAGCGGCGTTGCGCGAAAACGGCGGCATGCCGGCGCTTCGCCTCAAGCTCAGCCTGTGCGGCTATTTGGGTCGGCATGAGGAAGCGCGCGCTTGTCTGAGCCGGGTGGGCGAGTTTCATTGCGAGCCGACGATAGCCGGCATCATGCGCGCTTTGCCGAAGGGCGTTGTCCCAGAACTCGCCGCCCGTGTTGCCGAGGGACTGCGCAAAGCCGGCCTGCCCGAGGAGTGACCCTCCGCGGCGGCCGTTTCAGCGCTAAACCGACGACTGGCCGGTGGCGACCAAAACCCATCTACCCCACGCGTCACGAGGCCCTGCGAAAATCTTCATATTTGGCTCCCCTGGCGCGAGATTGCTTCGCTGCGCTCGCAATGACAATTCGGGCTTGTCATTGCGAGGAGCCGAAGGCGACGCGGCAATCTCGTGCTGCGGCACTCCTCCGATAGAAGCGCTCAGCCGGGGAGGCGCCAGCCGACCCAGTTGCACAGGGCTTCGCCCATGACCAGGTCGAGATCGCGGCCCTTGAGCCACGGCAATTCCTCGGTGAACACCGTCGCGCATTCCCGCCACGAGCACGGCATCCGGGTGATGTCGGTGCCCCAGAACATCCGTGTCGGCCCGAACGCGTCAAAGCAGCGGTGCAGGTGCTCGTGAAAGCTGCGGAATGGATAGGCGTCCTCCGCATAGCCCGCTTGACCCGTCGCCTTGACCGCGACGTTCGGGTATTTGGCGAGCGCCAGCAGCTCGGGCTGGAACCGATAGGCGGCAGCGCCTTTGCTGCCCGGCGGCACCGCCATGTGGTCGACGATCAATTTGAGGCCGGGGTGGCGCTCGGCGATCTCGCCGACGGTCGGCAGGAACAACGCGGCGGCAAGCGCCACCGGCACGCCGGCCTGCTCGGCCGCGGGCCACAGCCAGTCGAGCGTCCCGTCGGTCATCCACTCCCGCTTATGGCGCTCGTTGAAATAAAAGCGCAGGCCGACCATGCCCGGCCGCTCCTTCCAATGCGCGACGAGGCCGCTTCCATTCGGGTCGTCGAGATAGAACCAGCCCATGATGCGGAAGCGATCGGGATATTTCCGCACCGCTTCGATCGCCAGCTCGTTCGAATCCGGGTCCCACAGCACCGGGTGGATCAGCGCCCGGTCGACGCCGGCTTCGTCCATTGCAGCGATCGCCTCCGCCGCCGAGTAAGGCTCCTGGCGGTGCGGCGGCGATGGCGTGCCCTTTTCCCAGAGGTGGATCTGCGCGTCGACGATCAGCATCTGGCGTATCCTTTTGATGCGAAGATATTCAGCTGCCCCAGTAGTACGAACCTGACAAATAAGTCCCGCCCCCTCTCAGTCCGTCGCCCCCGCGAAAGCGGGGGTCCAAGGGCAAGTGCTCGCGCTGCCGGCCCCCTGTTCCAGCCAGGGGCAAGCTCTGGATACCCGCCTTCGCGGGCATGACGGAGGAGGTAGCGTTTGTGGGTGCCAAGCGTCAGAAGTGTACCCCTAGAATACGCTGATGGCGGTCTCGATTCGAAGCAGCGTATCCCACCCTGGAAGTTAGCGTGCCATCTCTGGCACCCCTTTTATTTAGCGCTGTGTGCGGACGCTGATGCCCACGCGTCGCTCCTCCGAGCACTCAAGCAGTCCTGGGCAGCCGCCCCGGCGGCGCAAGGAGAGTGCCGATCGCGGTCGGTTCAGGTACTAGTGGTGACCGATACACGAAGGGAGGAGGGGAGGGGATGCGCGTGCTGATTTTGGCAGCCGCATTGTCTGTCGTGGCGGCGCCGGCGCTGGCCGTGGAATTCATGCTGGCTTCGACCGACGTCAAGAGCGGCAGTCCGATGGGCATCGCTCAGGTTTTCACCGCGTGCAAGGGGCACAACATCTCGCCGGCGCTCTCATGGTCGGGCGAGCCGACCGGCACGCAAAGCTTCGCGGTGACGATGTACGATCCCGATGCGCGGGCAGGTGGCGGCTGGTGGCATTGGACGATGTTCAATATCCCAGCGACGGTGCATAGCCTGGCGGCCGGCGCCGGCGGCGAAGGCTCAAGGGATTTACCCACGGGAGCGGGGCAGGGGCGTAACGATTTCGGGTCTTCGCAATACAGCGGCCCGTGCCCGCCGGTCGGCGACCACGCGCACCATTATGAGATCACCGTGTACGCGGTAAAAATCGCTCGATTGCCGCTGGACAACACGGCATCGGGTAGCGCGGTCAGCTCCGTGTTGAGTTCCAACACACTGGCGACGGCTAAGATCGTCGGACGCTACGGCCGGTCGAACTGACGCCGTGCCTTTAAATCATCCGTTCCATCTGACACAACCGAGCCTATGGCGGCTTCCCGCGGTAAAGCGGGTTCCGATCTGATCGAACCATTACTTTCCGTGTCGTCATTGCGAGCGAAGCGAAGCAATCCCGGGCCGCTGAGCGATCGTCCATTCGAGATTGCTTCCTCGCCGCGCTCGTCGCAATGACACGGCGGCAAGTTGGTCGAAATCTGCGCTGAAGCTTCATCCGAGGCGCAGCACCGCGGCGAACGGGGTTCGCTGCCGCCTCGACTTTAGCTTGGACGCACCGCGCAACACGTCCAGGGCGCGCCGGATCCCGATACAATGACGCGTTCGCTGGAGGCTGCCTGCGCCCCATGGGCCACGGGGTTAGGTCAGCACCACGATCTTTCCGCCAGCCCTGTTCTCTTCCATGCAGCGATGGGCCTCGACGATCGCGTCCAGGAGGAAGGTCTGGCCGACCTGGAGCGGCAACTCCCCCGCGGCGATTTGTTGAGCCAGCTCATCGAGCGGCGTCAGCATGAAATCCTCCGCTCCGCCGTCATAGGTTGTGAGGCTGACGGCGCTCGGGATCGCGTCCATCGGGCTGAAATTGTCGAACGACCATTTGTTGCCGACCATTCCCGTCATGCACACGATGCCGCGTTGCTTGGCGCAGCGCAGCGAATCCATCAACGTCGTCGTGCCGACCAGTTCGAGCACCTTGTCGAACCCGCCGGGGCTCACTTCTCTGACCTGTTCGGCTATCGCCCCGGTATCGATAAACACCTGATCCACCCCGCTTGCGCGGAGCAGCTTCTCGCGATCGGGTCGGCGCGTCGTTGCGGCGACAACGGCGCCGCGGTGCTTGGCGATGGCGGCGGCCGCCAGGCCGACAGAGGTCGTGCCGCCGCGGATCAGCAAACGCTCGCCCGGTTCGAGCCGAAGCGATTTGAACAACGAGCCCCAGGCCGTCTGCAGCATTTCCGGCACCGCGCCGAACACGTCCCAGGCGAGCGGGGTCTTGACCGGTTGCACCTGCGCCGCCGGCACACAGGTGTACTCGGCGTAGCTGCCGTCAAACTCTCGCCCCATTCCACCCATCGCGGTTGCGACGACCTCGCCCGCGCGGAATTCGCCCCCCGGCGCCTGCTCTACCAGGCCGACCGCTTCAATGCCCAATACCCGCGGGAACTTGACGCCCGGAGAGAGGCCCTGACGGGTAAACAGCTCGGACCGGTTGAGGCCGAATGCCTTGACGCGGATCAGGACTTCGCCGCGCTTCGGCGTCGGCACCGGGCGGGCCTCGAGCTTGAGAACCTCCGGGCCGCCGGCTTCGTGGATTACCGCTGCTTTCATCGTCGCCATCGCTCAATTCCTTACGCTGACCAGACAGACTTTGTGCGGACAAGTACCTCCGCCCGCCGCTCTCCGGCATCGCTTAAGCCTGCGCGAGATCGAGGCCAGCCTTTGCCGCGGCGGCCGCCGTGGCACCGCCCGCGTCGCCGGCGACAGTCACCGTTGGGTAGGCGAATTGAATGCCCTGCTTTTCAAATGCACGCTTGATCAGCGCATAGGCACGCCGTCGAATTACGAACTGCTCACCCGGGCGCGTCCGCATTTTGAGGCGAACCTGGATGGCGAAATCGCCAAATTGCTCGACCCCTTGCATCTTCAGCGTCTCCAGAATGTGCGGCGAGAACTCCGGGTCTTCCTGAAGAACCCCGCCGATCTCTTTGACGATGCGTTTTACGGCGTCGAGATCGGTGTCGTAAGTCACGCCGATCGACAGCTTGTCGATCACCCAATCGCGCGATTGGTTCGTGATCGTGGTAAGCGCCCCGAACGGAACGGTGTGCAATGCGCCGCGCTGGTGGCGCAACTTGATCGAGCGCAACGAAAAGGCTTCGACGGTCCCTTTGATCGGCCCGCTCTCGATATACTCGCCGACCCGGAAAGCGTCGTCGAACAGAAAGAACATCCCGGCGATGACGTCCTTGACGAGCGTCTGAGCGCCAAAGCCGATCGCGATCCCGACAATGCCGGCACCCGCCACCAGCGGTCCAACGTCGACGCCGATCGTCGACAGCGCCATGAGACCCGCAACCGCCACGACGGCAACCAAAAGGAGGTTGCGCAGGACCGGGAGAAGCGTGCGCAGACGCTGACGGCGGCGGATCTCCGCGTCCGTGCCGGTCATGGCGCCCACCGTCGTCCCGCTCAGGTGACGGTCGATCGCGACGCGCGCCATCTGCCAGACAAAGTCTGCGATCAGCAGGATGATGACGACATCCAAAACAGCTCGGGCGAGCCGCGTGGCCGCCGTGTCGTTTGCCGCGAGCGCGGTCAGGTCGAGGTCGAGGATGTAAGCGACAACGAGCGCGCCGCCGACAAACACCGCAACGCGAAGCCCGCGATGGAAGGCGACGACCGCGAGCGGGCGCATCGTCGGGTCGGCCGCCTCTCGTCCCGACGATCGCAACAGGTGTTCGACAACGCGGCGCAACCCGAAGCTCGCCAGGACGACGAGAAGGAGAACGAGACCGATGTCGAACGGCGCCGTCTCGCTGCTGAAAGCAGTCAACCATACCCCGACGAAATAGGCGCTGACCAACCAGGTGCTCCCCTCATAGGCGCGGTGAGAGGTCCTGTGGCCGTCGAGGGTCGGGCGCCGCCAGAGTGCGACGAGTGCCAGGCCGAGCAGGATGATGCTGAGGACGACGCCAACCAGCGTTCGGGTGGCCGGCGTGGCTCCGAGCGCCGGGACGAGTCGAAATGTACCCTTGGCGAAATAAAAGGCGCCGACCAGCACCGCCGACCAGAGGAACCAGTAGCGCGCGGTCGGGGTCGACATCGGCAGCAGGCGAAAGCGCTCGGCGCCGGGAGCGAGCACGATGCGGCCACCGACCAAGGTGAGCCGCACCGCGAGGATAACGATTAAATAAGTGAGCACGATTTCCTGAAGAAGCGGCGCCCAGTCAAACGCGAGAAAGGCCCCGACGCTGCCGGCGGCGAACGCTCCAATGTGGCCGGTCCCGTAAAGCAGGCGCCAAGCGACTGCACGCAGGCGATCTTCGGCCGTTTCGACGGGAAGGGCGGTTATTCGGTCGCGCAATCCACCCGTTCCGCGCCAGAATAAAGCATCGGCCAGAGTGCCCAGCACGGCAAAACCGGCGAGCGCGCCGACGAGGCCAAGCGCGCCGTGCTGCCGCAACTCGCTCGTCAGGGTAGCCCAGACGATCCCAAGCTGTGCCGGAAGGTCCGGGATCGCGGCTGCGAGACGGCGCAGCGATGCGCGCGTGGCGTCGAGACGGCTGCCAATCATCTGCGCCGCGCTCTCGGATCGCGGGCGCGGAGCCGCCCCGGCGGAATTCGCGCGGGCCCTCAGCCAAGCCCGTATCTCCGGCTTGTCGAGAAGATCGGCGAGCGCGCGCAAATCTTGGGGAGGCGGGGTCGCGAGCGGCGCACCATTCGCCGGCTGGGCCGACACTGATGTGCTCTCGAACCGCGCGAGCGCCGCGACCGCGAGGATGATCGCGATCGCCAACCAAACCCCGTTAATTTGAGGCCCGCGCATCGGTCCGTCCCAGGACCAACCTGGCACAAGATCGTTCGTCTGCGACTGCCAGCCCCCGGGTCGGCGCGAAGCGCCGCCCCAGGGCAAACTCCGCAAAGCAACCCCCGCCAAAATTCGTTCGTCGGCACCGGAAGCTTCGTCCTTCCGGACCGCCCGCCGGGCTTGCCCCAGGCCCCTCGCGGCGCGGAGGGGACGGCCGTACGCCGGTGCTCGCGATGCCACCCGATCTTCTGAGCAGACCCGATCCGCAATCGTGCCAGCCGTGATTCACGAACCGGGCGGGTTGGTCGGGGAGAAGCTGTAGCGGGCAATCCGCCACTTGCCGTCGTCGCCCTTCTTGAAAATGAAAAGCTCCTGGTTCGATTCGGCGGTTGTTTTGCCGGTCGAATGATGGTCCGTCGTCCCGGCCGAATTGGTGCGGACATACGCCCAGCTCGGAGCCATGACGACGAGTTCCGCAATGTTGAACTTAACGCGGAACTTGAGCTCGTCGAAGACAGCGTCATACGCTTTTCGGACCGCATCTATTTCCACCGCCGACTGGCTGTATGGCGGCATGAAAACGCCGTCGTCAGTATAGAGAGGCAATACAGCCGACGTCTTGCCGCCGTTCAGAGCAGCATTGTACGCCGCCATCACTTCCCTGATTGCGGTCTCGTCTTTGGCAATCGTGGCATCAGTCATGACACAGGCTCCCGCTGGTTTCGCACCTCCCGGAATCGGGAACGCGCAACCGCCAGAACCAGGGTCGCGATCAGCGCGGGCCTGAAACAGGCTTGCGTTAGCATCGATCTTCTCCGGCCGTCGTCGAAACCCGAAAAATCTATCCCACCTCCTCAGGCGCCCATTAGCCGACAAAGTCGGGAATCAGATTTCCAGAACCGGGACGATTTTTTTGTTCGGCGGTCCTGGCGGCGTACCCCGAGCACGCCAGCCTCCAGAGGGCGACTATTGGCGGATTTCCAGCGCCGCCGCGGCGGTTTGCCCGGGATGCGGGAAGCCTTTGCGAATGCCTCCTTAACCGTTAGACAGCGATCCCGGCGCGAATTTTCGATTATCGGGAAGGCGATGGCAGATCTCAATTCGCTGGTCGTGTTCGCCAAGGTCGTCGAGGCCAACAGCTTCTCCGAGGGGGCGCGTCGCCTTAAAATCCCGATTTCCACGGTCAGCCGGCGCATCGCCGAACTCGAAGATCAACTCGGGCTCCGCCTACTCGATCGGTCTACTCGCAACCTTCGGCTGACGGAATTGGGAGCTGAGGTCCTGGAGCATGCGATCCGCACCGCCGAAATCGGTGAGGCGGTCGAGAACATCGTCTCCAATCGGCTCTCGACCGTAGCCGGGACGCTGCGGCTTTCCGCACCGCCCACCATCTCAGACACACTGCTGACGCCGCTGGTTACCGGCTTTCAGGCTTCCTACCCCGATGTCCGTGTCCAAATCTTCATTACCGATCGACATATCGACCACATCGCCGAAGGGATCGACTTGGCGTTCCGGCTCGGCCGCCTGAGAGATTCGTCATTGGTCGCTCGGAAAGTCCTGACCTATCGACGCCAGCTCGTTGCCAGCCCGGCGTATTTGAAGACCCACAAGGCGCCCGAAAGTCCTAAGGATCTTCTCGATCACCGGCTGCTCGCGTTCTGGCGCCGCGGGCCCGAGGCGAGCTGGACCTTTCTGCACAAAGACGGAAACGGCAAGGAAACCGTCAACTTTCAACCTTACCTGACGATGAACGATTTCGCCGGCCTCACACCGGCGTTGCTGGCGGGCGGCGGCATCGGCGAGCTTCCGCCTGTGGTTCAGCCGCATCTCATGCGCGAGGGCCTGCTCGTGGAAGTCATGCCAGACTGGCGGTTTTCGGCATTCGATCTGTCACTCGTTCACCTGGGCAATCGGCACATTTCGAAGCCGTGCCGTCTGTTCAAAGAATTCGCGACGCAGATGGCGCCGAACCTTTTTCCTGGCCTGCCAGCGTGACAAGCGTCGCCACGCCGGCATCGACTCCGCTGCCTGGCAACCAGACCCGACGGCGACGGCTCGGCGAGCTTGCTACGCGGCTGCCGCGGGGGAGGGACTCGCACCGGCGGTGTTGTCGCCACAATCATCGGGTATGTACTGGGCCGGTCGCGAGAGTGCTCGGCGATCCCGACAGCAAGGAATGGAGGACGATGTTGGGTAAAAACCTTGCGTGCCGCGGCCGTCATGTCGGACGCTCTCCAGCCGTCGCCAGGCATTTCCCGTGAATTCCCGGTTCCGACAAAACAATTCCCGGTTAGGGCTCAACAAATTCCCGATTATCGGACCGTATCTGGAAGGTATATCTTATTGATTCTACAATAATTTTCGGCTCCAGAGAGGTCCGCGGCAGAGAAAATTCCCGGTTATTTCCCGGTTCCACGGGAATTGCGGGGACAAGCCGTCAATCAGCGACTGTGCCCCCCGATACGTCGCCAGACCTGCTCCGGAGTGGCGGGGCCGGCGAGGTCGGCGACGCCGAACGGGGCGAGCGCGTCGAGGATCGCGTTGGCGACCGCCGGGAAGCCGGCGACCGCACCCGCTTCCCCGCAGCCCTTGACGCCGAGCGGGTTGGTCGCGCAGCGGGTGTTGTTGAAGCCGAGTTCGTAGGGCGGCAGGTCGTCGGCGCGCGGCAGCGCGTAGTCCATCAACGAGCCGGCGACGAGCTGGCCATGGGGGTCGTAGGCCGCGTGTTCGATCAACGCCTGGCCGACGCCTTGCGCGATCGCGCCATGCGCCTGACCCGAGGCGATCATCGGGTTGACCAAGACGCCGTAATCGTCGATCGCGGTGTAGCGCGCGAGCGTTACCCGGCCGGTGTCGCGGTCGATCTCGACCTCGGCGACATGGGCGCCGTTGGGGAATGTCATCCACTCCCGCGTCCAGGCGTAATAGGTGTCGAGCGGCGAGCCTTTGCCTCGCGCCATCGCGGCGACCTCGAAGAGGCGCACCCGGCGGTCGGTGCCGGTGACGACAAAATCGCCGTCTTCGAAACGGATGTCAGCTTCGGCCGCTTCGAGCGCCTCGGCGGCGATGCGGACACCCTTGGCGATGATCTCGTCGGCGGCGCGCCAGATCGCGGTGCCGCCCATATAGGTCGCGCGCGAACTGCCGTGGCCGCCGCCCAATGGGATCAGGTCGGTGTCGCCCTGGACCAAGCGAACGCGCTCGTTCGGCACGCCGAGACGGTCGGCGAGGATCTGCGGAAAAGTCGTCTCGTGGCCTTGCCCGATGGTTTGCGTGCCGGTGATCAGCGCGATCCTGCCGTCGGCCTCGAAGCGGATATCGACATTCTCGCTCGGCGAGCCGCCGGTCGCCTTGATGTGATAGGCAAAGCCGAGCCCGCGCAGCATCCCCTTTGCTTCGCTCCGATGGCGCCGCGCGGCAAAGCCCGCGGCGTCGGCGCGCTCGAGCGCGAGATCAAAGGTCTCGGGAAAGGCGCCGCTGTCGACCTTGCTGCCAAAGACGTTGGTCATCGGCATCGCCGCCGCCGGCACCAGATTGCGGCGCCGCAGTTCGGCGCGATCGAAGCCGCATTGCCGCGCGGCCTTGTCGATCAGCCGCTCGATGATGTTGACTGCCTCGGCAAATCCAGGGCCGCGGGTGACGCCGATCGGCGCCGTATTGGTCAGCACTGCGGCGACACGCAAGGCGATCGCCGGAATGCGGTAGACCGTGCCCGGCAGGTGGACGTACTGGAACGTCTGCACGCCGCCGGCGCTGACCAGATAAGCCCCGGCATTGGCGGTGCTCTCGATCCTGAGCGCCAGAAACCGGCCCCGCATGTCGAGCGCCAGCGCCGCCTCGGCCACTTGGTCGCGCGCCTGATGGTCGGCGAGGAAGACCTCGCTGCGGCTGGCGATCCATTTGACCGGACGGCCGACCCGCCTTGCCGCCCACGGGATCAGCACATGCTCGGGGTAGATGAAGTTCTTGGCGCCAAAGCCGCCGCCGACATCGGGTGCCACAAACCGGACCGCCGCCGGTGCCACGCCGAGCGCGCGCGCCGCATGATCGCGGGTGTTGTGGATGCTTTGCGCCGAAACATAAGCCGTGTAGCGCAGGCGCTCCGCGTCCCACAGGCCGACGAGGCCGCGCGGCTCCATCGGGTTGGTGACGATCCGGTGGTTGTCGAGCTTGAGCCGGACGACATGGGCGGCGGCGGCAAAGGCCGTATCGACCGCTTCGCTGTCGCCGGTCCGCCAGTCGAAGCAGAGATTGCCCGGCGCTTCGTCCGCGACTTGCGGCGCGTCCGCGGCACCCGCGGCCTCGACCGTCGTCACCGCGGGCAGTGAAACATACTCGACCGCGACGAGTTCGGCGGCGTCGAGCGCCTGGGCATGGGTCTCGGCGACGATCACCGCCACCGGCTCGCCCGCATAGCGGACCTTGGCGGTGGCCAGCACCGGCTGCGGCGCGAACGCGAACGGCTCGCCGGTCTGGGCATTCGCGGTCGCGGTCGGGAGCAATGGTTGCAGCCCGTCGTCCTGTGCATCGTCGGCTGTCAGCACCGCAAGCACGCCCGGCATCGCGCGTGCGGCGCTCGTATCGACGCCGGCGATTCGCGCATGCGCATGCGGCGAGCGCAACACGACCGCGTGGGTCAGGCCGTCAAAAGCGAGATCGTCGAGATAGGCGCCATGCCCGGTCAGAAAGCGCAGATCCTCGCGGCGCTTGGGCCGGTCGCCGATGCCGGAGCGCACCTCGCTCATCTAACTCCCTTTTTGCTGGTTAATTCCGAAAGGTGCTCCCGCCCCGTCCCTCCGGTCCAGGCGTTTGTCGGATCGAACCCGCCTTCCGGGGTTGCGGGCAAGGGGGGAGGCTGGCCGAGACAAGCGAACCATGATCTTGTATCGACAGCACGGGAACGCGATCACGCAGTCGGAGAAAATGACGGCAAGCCGACACGTCTTGCACCTCCTTTTGTCCGCCGACCGGGAGTGAGGCGTCAGCAGATGGGCATCGGTCCGGCTGCGCGCGCTTCCGCTGTGCTCGAAATCGATGTCGCGGGGATCGTCGCGAACTGGCGCTATTTGGCGGGGAAGGTCGCTCCGGCCGGTTGCGCGGCGGTGGTCAAGGCCGATGGCTACGGGCTCGGCGCCTCGGTCGTTGCGGGTTCGCTGGCCGCCGCCGGGTGCCGGCGGTTTTTCGTCGCGACCCTCGACGAGGCGCTGGCCTTGCGCGAGACCTTGCCCGAGCAAAACGAAATTGCCGTTCTGAATGGCCCGGTGTCGGGTTCGGCGGAGGAATTCGCCGAGGCCGCTCTGGTCCCGGTGTTGAACGACCCCGGCCAGATCGCCGAGTGGCGGCAGGTCGCGGCGCGGCGCGGGCCGTTGCCGGCGATGCTGCATATCGACACCGGGATGGCCCGACTCGGCTTGACGGCGCGCGAGTTCGCCGGGCTCGCCGACGATTTCGGCCGACCCGGGGTGATCCGCTGGCATGGGTTGTTGAGCCATCTCGCCTGCGCCGACGAGCCGGATCACCCGTTGAACCGCGACCAGCACGCGCGGTTCGCATCGGCGCGACCCCGTTTGAGCGGTGTGCCGGCGAGCCTGGCGGCGTCTTCCGGGATCTTTCTGGGCGACGACTACCATCTCGATTTTGTCCGGCCGGGGGCGGCGCTTTACGGCGTCAACCCGCAGCCGGGCCGGCCCAACCCGATGCGCCAAATTGTCCGGCTCAACGCAAGAATCCTGCAAATCCGTGAGGTTGACGCCGGTCAGCCGGTTGGCTACGGTGCGAGGCACGTCACGGCCGGGGCAGGCCGTTTGGCGACGGTGGCGGTCGGATACGCGGATGGGTGGCTGCGCGCGCTGAGCCATCGCGGGTCGGGCCGCATCGGCGGCGCGCGTGTTCCGCTGCTCGGTCGGGTTTCAATGGATCTCGCAGTCTTCGACGTTACCGCCGTCGACCCTTCGATCGTGCGGCCGGGTGGTCATATCGAGCTGTTGGGAGACGAGTACGGCATCGATGCCGTGGCCGCCGATGCCGGGACAATCGGCTACGAGATCTTGACTGCGTTCGGCCGGCGCTATCATCGGGTCTATCACGGCGCTTCGCGCTCATCGACGGCATGCTGAAAGCTCTCGCTTCGATCGGCGCCGCGTTTCTCGGCTTTCTCGCCGTGACCGGGCGCATCGTGATCTTCGCGCTGACGGCGCTCGCGACCGCGTTTTCGCCGCCGTTCTACCTGCGCGTAATCCTGCGCCAGATGCTCGAGATCGGTTATTTCTCGCTGCCCGTGGTCGGATTGACCGCGATCTTCACCGGCATGGTGCTGGCGCTGCAATCCTATACCGGGTTCAGCCGGTTCGCCGCCGAGGGTGCGGTGGCGACGGTCGTCGTGCTGTCGGTCACGCGCGAGCTTGGCCCGGTCATCGCCGGGCTGATGGTGGCCGGCCGGGTCGGTGCCGCGATGGCGGCCGAGATCGGCACGATGCGCGTCACCGACCAGATCGACGCGCTGACGACCCTGTCGACCGACCCGCTGCGCTATCTGGTGCTGCCGCGGCTGTTGGCCGGGCTTGTCACTTTACCGCTGCTGGTCGTCGTCGCCGACATCATCGGCGTCTTTGGCGGCTATCTCGTCGGGGTCTACAAATTCGGCTTCAACCCCGAGGCCTATCTCGCCCGCACCGAGCAATATCTGGAAACGAACGACGTCGTCTCCGGTCTCGTCAAGGCGGCGGCCTTTGGGTTTATCGTCGCGCTGATGGGTTGCTATCACGGCTACAACTCTCGCGGCGGCGCCCAGGGCGTGGGCCAGGCGACCACTTATGCCGTCGTGTCCGCCTCGATCCTGATCCTCGTCTTTGACTACGGCATCACCCAGGCGTTGTTTGCGCGATGAGCGGTGCGGCCAGCGCGGTCACGCCGAAGATTTCGGTGCGCGGGGTGCGCAAATCCTTTGGCCGCAACCGCGTGCTCGACGGGATCGACATCGCGTGCGCGGCCGGCGAGAGCCTTGTCGTGATCGGCGGGTCGGGAACCGGCAAATCGGTGCTCGTCAAATGCATCCTCGGACTGCTGCACCCCGAAGAGGGGTCGGTCGCGATTGACGGCGTTGAGACAGTGCGGCTGCGGCGCCGGCCGCGCGAGCGGCTGTTGCAGAAATGCGGCGTCTTGTTTCAGGGAAGTGCCCTGTTCGATTCGCTGCTGGTGTGGGAGAATGTCGCGTTCGGGTTGATCCAGGGGCGCGGCATGGAGCGGCTGCCGGCGAAAGAGATCGCGCTCGCCAAGCTCGGCGCCGTGGGGCTCGGTCCCGAGGTCGGCGAGTTGCGCCCGGCCGAGCTTTCGGGTGGCATGCAAAAGCGCGTGGCCTTGGCCCGCGCGATCGCCGCCGATCCCGAAATCATCTTTTTTGACGAGCCGACCACCGGTCTCGACCCGATCATGGCCGATATAATCAACGACTTGATCCTGAAATGCGTTCGTGATTTGGGTGCCACCGCAGTCTCGATCACCCACGACATGGTCAGCGCGCGCAAGATCGGCGACCGCATCGCGATGATCCACAAGGGGAGGATCGTCTGGCACGGATCGGCGGCCGAAATCGATCGCTCCGGCAATCCGTTTGTCGAGCAATTCATCAACGGCCGCGCCGAAGGGCCCATTCGCATGGAAATCCGCGCCCTGTGAGTGCACCTCCGGTGTCACGTCCGCCGTGGCGGGATTGAGCCGATGGCTCGGGCCCAGCCGCGCTATGCCTGCCAGCAATGCGGCGCGGTGCACGCGAAATGGACCGGGCGCTGCGACGGCTGCGGTGCCTGGAACAGCCTGATCGAGGAATTGCCGCGCGAAGCGGTGCCGAAGGGTTTGGACAAGGGCGGTGGGCGCGCGCTCGGATTTGTCGGGCTCACCGGACCGAGCATGCTGCCGCCGCGCCGGCGCACCGGCATCGCCGAACTCGATCGAGTTTGCGGCGGGGGGTTTGTGTCCGGTTCGGCGGTTTTGGTGGGCGGCGATCCCGGGATCGGCAAATCGACCTTGCTGCTGCAGGCCGCCGCCGCGATCGCCGCGGCGCCCGGCGCCGCCGGGCCGGCGAGTGCTGCCTACATCACCGGCGAGGAAGCGATCGACCAGGTCCGGCTGCGGGCCGAGCGGCTCGGCGTCGCCCAAACCCCGGTGTTGCTTGCCGCGGCGAGCAATGTACGCGACATCCTTGCCTCGCTCGACCGCGACGACGCGCCCGATCTCGTCGTCATCGATTCGATCCAGACGATGTATCTCGACACCCTGGACAGCGCACCCGGCACGGTCAGCCAGGTGCGCGGCGCGGCGCAGGAGTTGATCCGGCTCGCCAAACGGCGTGGATTCGTGTTGGTGCTGGTCGGGCATGTCACCAAGGAGGGCGTCATTGCCGGGCCACGCGTGCTCGAGCACATGGTCGACACCGTGCTCTATTTCGAAGGCGAGCGCGGCCACCGCTTTCGCATCCTGCGCGCGGTCAAGAACCGTTTTGGCGCCACCGATGAGATCGGCGTCTTTGAGATGAGTGATGCCGGGCTGGTCGAGGTGCCGAACCCGTCGGCCTTGTTTCTCGGCGGGCGGCAGGGCGCCGGCGCCGATGCGTTCGACGCCGATGACGGAAGCGAACCCGACGCGACGCCGGTCAGCGGTTCCGCGGTGTTTGCCGGCGTCGAGGGAACGCGTCCGGTACTGGTCGAGGTGCAGGCGCTGGTGGCGCCCGCCGTGCTCGGCACCCCGCGCCGGGCGGTGGTTGGTTGGGACGGCACGCGGCTTGCGATGATCACCGCGGTGCTCGATGCCCGCTGCGGGCTGTCGGTCGGCGCCAACGACATCTATCTGAACGTCGCCGGCGGGCTGCGCATCGTCGAGCCGGCGGCTGACTTGGCGGTCGCCGCGGCGCTGCTCTCGGCGCTGAGCGAAACCCCGGTGCCGGGCGACACCGTCGTTTTCGGCGAAATTGCGTTGTCGGGCGAGGTCCGCCCGGTCGGTCACAGCGAAGCCCGGCTCAAGGAGGCGGCAAAGCTTGGCTTTGCCGAAGCCTGGATTCCCAGCCGAAATCGTCGCAAGCGGCCCGATGCAGGATTGTCGATCAGCGGGATCGCGCATCTGAGCGATCTCGTTGCGCGGCTGTCGCCAAAGCGGGCGCCGTTGCGCCGCGAGCGGATCGGGGTCGCGTCGTGAACCTCGTCGATCTTGCCGTCCTCGTCGTCATCGCGCTGTCGGCGATATTCGCCTTCGCCCGCGGCTTTGTGCGCGAGGCGTTGTCGATTGCCGCCTGGGTCGGCGCCGCGCTGATCACGCTCTATGGATTCAGCTACGCCTATGCCGTCACCACGCGGTTTGTGACGACGCCGCTGCTGGCCGATCTCGTCGCCGGCGCCGGGCTGTTTTTGGTTTCTTTGATCGGGCTGACCATCCTGACCGGCACCATCGCCCGTGCTGTGCAATGGAGTGCCCTGACGCCGATCGACCGGACCTTGGGGCTGATCTTTGGCGTCGCGCGCGGCGTGGTGCTGGTTTCGATCGCGTATTTTGTCATCGATATTACTTTGCCGCCGAACGACCGCCCGAGTTGGCTGCAGGACGCTCGGAGCCAGCCGCTGCTCGCCCAAGGAGCCGATATATTGCGCGGCGTGCTTCCTGAATCGTTGCAGCTAAAAAGCGCTTCGGCGATGGACGAGGCCGAACGCGGACTTGGCCAGGCCAAAGCCGCCCATGACGCGATGGGTGCGCTGGCCAGCCCCGCCTCCCCGATACCGCCAAAGCCGCAGGACGCGCTGACCCCGAGCTACAAGCCCGCCGACCAGCGCGAGTTGAACCGGCTGATCGACAACTCGCGCTGACGGGTTGCGGCATGGCTTCACACTCGCATTCGGGTTTCCGAATAACCATTTCACGAGAACCGAAGCGAGGATCGCCGATGCCCGACACCGATCCCGTGAATGTCGATCCCGCGATCGCCGATATTCTGGATGCAGACCACTTGCACGAGGAGTGCGGCGTCTTCGGCGTCTACGGTCATCCCGAAGCAGCAGCACTCGCGGCACTCGGCCTGCACGCGCTGCAGCATCGCGGGCAGGAGGCGGCGGGCATCGTCGCTTATGACGGCGAGCAGTTCAGCGCCCATCGCGGCATGGGCCAGGTCAGCGACAATTTCAGCTCGAAGGAGGTGATCGGCCGTCTTCCGGGGCGGGCCGCGATCGGCCATGTGCGCTATGCGACGACCGGCGAGGTGGCGATGCGCAACGTACAGCCGCTGTTCGCCGATTTCGAGTTCGGCGGGCTCGCCATCTGCCACAACGGCAACCTGACCAATTCCTACCAGCTGCGGCGCCGGCTCGTGCATCGCGGCAGCCTGTTCCAGTCGACGAGCGACACCGAGGTCATTGTCCATCTGATCGCAACGAGCCTCAAAGAAACGGTCGTCGACCGGCTGATCGATGCGTTGCGCCAGGTCCAGGGCGCCTATTCGCTGGCGGCGCTGTCGCAGAACGAGATCATCGGCGTGCGCGACCCGCTCGGCGTGCGGCCGTTGGTGCTCGGCCGCCTCGGCGAAGCCTGGATCCTGGCGTCGGAGACTTGCGCGCTCGACATCATCGGCGCCGATTTCGTGCGCGACATCGAGGCCGGCGAAATCGTCATTATCGGGGCGGGCGGGGTGCGGAGCCTGATGCCGTTCGGCCAGCGCGACAGCCGTTTCTGCGTCTTCGAGCACATCTATTTTTCGCGGCCCGACAGCGTCGTGGAGGGCACCAGCGTCTACGAGGCGCGCAAGCGCATCGGCCGCGAACTCGCCCGCGAAAGCCACATCGACGCCGATATCGTGGTGCCGGTGCCGGATTCGGGCGTGCCGGCGGCGCTCGGATATTCGCAGGAATCGGGAATCCCGTTCGAATTCGGCATTATCCGCAACCATTACGTCGGCCGCACCTTTATCGAGCCGACCGATCAGATTCGCCATCTCGGCGTGCGCCTCAAGCACAATGCCAGCCGCGCCAACCTCGTCGGCAAGCGCGTCATCCTGGTCGACGACTCGATCGTGCGCGGAACGACCTCGATCAAGATCGTCGAGATGGTGCGGCGCGCCGGCGCCCGCGAGGTCCATATGCGGATTTCGAGCCCGCCGACGAGCTACCCCTGCTATTACGGCATCGCTACGCCGGAGCGCGACCAATTGCTCGCCGCCCGCTACGACGTGGCGAGGATGGCCGATTTCATCGGCGTCGACAGCTTGGCCTTTTTGTCGATCGACGGGCTCTACCGGGCGATGGGCGAGCCCCGGCGCGACCCGGCGGCGCCGCGGTTTTGCGACGCGTGCTTTACCGGCGACTACCCGATCCCGGCGACCGACGCCGACGACGGTAAGGTTTCGGTTCAACTCTCGTTGCTCGCCGAGCCCGCCTGAGCTCGCCCGTTTTGACGATGGGACCCGAACCGGGCGGGCGGCTCGCCGGCAAGGTCGCGTTGATCACCGGCGCATCGCGCGGGATCGGCGCCGGGGTGGCGCTGCGTTTTGCCCGCGAGGGGGCGCATTTGGTATTGGCGGCGCGCACCGTCGGCGGTCTCGAGGAGGTCGACGACGCAGTCGGTGCCGCTGGCGGCACCGCGACCCTTGTCCCGTTGGACCTGCGCGACTTTGTCAAGATCGACGAGTTGGCGTCGGCCCTCCGCGACCGTTACGGGCGGCTCGACATCCTGGTCGGCAATGCCGGCGAATTCGGCATTTTCTCGCCGCTAGGCCACATCCCCCCGCAAATCTGGGCTGAGGTCATGGACCTCAACCTGACCGCCAATTGGCGCTTGATCCGGGCGATGGACCCGCTGCTGCGCGCCGCCCCCGCCGGTCGCGCGATCTTTGTCACGAGTGCGATCGGACGCGACAGCTTGGCCTATTGGGGCCCCTATACGGTCAGCAAAACCGGGCTCGACATGCTGGTCGGAATCTATGCCGCCGAGATTGCCAAAACCCGGGTCCGGGCCAATCTGATCGATCCCGGCCCGCTGCGCACCCGGCTGCGCGCCCGCGCCTTCCCCGGCGAGGATCCGAATTCGCTGCCGCCGCCCGAAAGTGTGGCCGATCTCTTCCTCGACCTTGCTTCGCCCGAATGCACGCGTAACGGCGAAATCGTTCGCCCAGCACAATAGCAAGCGTCCGGGCCGTCAGCTCGTTCTGCTTTTGAGAAAGGCGAGACCGGCTTCGAGCAGGCCGCTGCCGTCCGACGGCACTTGGCCGTTTGGCGTCAGGCTGTCGACGAGTTGGGGCAGATGCTGGGCGATCTGCGGCAACAGCTGATCGACCGGCAGACCGGTCTTGGCGGCAATTTGCTGGACGAGATCGCTTCCCAAAACGCCGTGCAGCGCGTCCGGCGCCACCGCCTGGTTTTCGCCGGTGCCGACCCAGGACGAGATCGTGCTTCCCAGCCCGGCAGCCTCGAATTTTTGGACGAGAGCGCCGAGTCCGCCCTCCTGATTGCCGAGCGCCGCCACCAACGCCTCGGGAACGCTTGTCGCGGATCCGTCGCTCTTGCCGAGCAGCGACCCGATCGTATCGAACAAGCTCATCGCAGACTCCTCATTTGGTCGCTTCGGTATGAGTATTTTTTACGGCTTTGCTCACGTGCGAAGCGGACGCGTGAAAGCCCAATTGATCGGCGTCTCTTTGACACATGAAAGCGCCGTGCTTGGTCTTGCCGTAATACCTGTCGCCGCTGATGTGGTACGCCTTTGAGCCGCCGAGATTGGCCCAGACGATTCTATCACTCGGACAATGGCCCTTCGCCGCCTGTTCGAAAGAAAACTGGCCGGCGGCAAGGTGCGCGGAGGCACCCGGTGCGGTTTGCCGATTGAGCAGCAGGTTGGTTGCCGCCCGATGCGCCGGGGTCTGGGCCAGCGCCGGCGCGGCCGTCAAAAGCAATATCGACCAAAGTATCATCATCTTCGACATTGCGCTCGACCCCGGCAAATTGTGTTCGGGAGATCAGCCCTTGAGACAGGTACTCATGAACTTCTTTCGCGCGTCTCCGGTAAGTTTTTGCGAGCTTGCCTGAGTATTGCACTTTGTCATTTTCTGCTGCTGCGGCGACAGGGTCTTTGCCGACTTCGCGCTGAGACAATCGCTCATAAAGGTCTTGCGGGCTTCTCCGGCGAGTTTTTGCGTGGTGGCCTCGGTATTGCAGGTTTTCATCAACGCCTGCTGCGAATTCTGCGCCAGTGCCGGAGGTTGCGCGAAAGATGCGAATATCAGCATCGTCGCGCCGGCCATCGCGGCAAAAGTCTTCATAGCGAGCCCCTCGTCTAAAAACGCGACGCGCCGTTCGGGGGGCCGACCGCAATCTTTGCACCAATTTTTCACGTACCTTAACTTGGCAGGCATCGGCCCGCAACCGTCGGGGCACCCGGGCTCGGCGGGATCGTGCCACAGATCGAGACCAATGCGCCAATCCCGCGCTTTTGCTGGCCGGTGGACGGCGTTAGTGGCAGAGTCAGTTACGCCAAGCTCCGGAGAGGCCCATGCAGATTGACCGCCTCGATCATCTGGTACTGACCGTCGCTGATGTCGACCGCACCTGCGAGTTCTATACGCGGGTGATGGGGATGGAGGTTGTCCATTTCGGAGAGGGCCGCACCGCGCTCAAATTCGGCCAACAAAAAATCAATTTGCATCCGGCCGACAAGATCCCCGGTCTGGTCGCCGACCACCCGACACCGGGATCGGGCGATCTCTGTTTCATCACCTCGACGCCGCTCACCGAGGTCATGACACACATTGCCCAATGCAACGTGCCAATAGTGGCCGGGCCCGGCCCACGCGCTGGCGCCATTGGCACGATCCAATCGGTCTACATCCGCGATCCCGATCAAAATCTGGTCGAGATCTCGAACTATTGATTACCCCGTAGCGACGTCGGATCGATCGCCCGCGCCGCCTCCGAGCGCCGATCCGCGCGGCTCACGCCGCCAGCCGCTCGCGCGCCGCGGTCTTGATCATCGCGGCGCCTTTTTCGGCGATCATGATCGTCGGCGCGTTGGTGTTGGTCGAGGTCACCGCCGGCATGACCGAGGCGTCGATCACGCGCAGCCCTTGCATGCCGTGGACGCGCAGCTGGTCGTCGACCACCGCCAGCTGGTCGCGGCCCATCTTGCAGCTGCAGGTCGCGTGAAACACGGTCGAACCGTATTGCCGGGCGTAGTCGAGCAGTTCGTCGTCGGTCTGGACATCCGCGCCGGGCAGGGTCTCGGCGACGACGTATTGCTTCATTGCCGGCGCCGCGAACAGGCGGCGCACCATCTTGAGCCCGCCGATGACGGCGCGGCGGTCGGTGTCCTCGGCGAGATAGCGCGGGTTGATCGCCGGCTGCTCGGCCGGGTTCGGCGATCGCGCCTCGACGTAGCCGCGCGATAACGGCCGCATCTGCCACATGCCGACCGTCATCCCCGGCTTGTCGTCGAGCCGCCGCACCGGCCCCGGCGCAAAGCTGCCCGGCGAAAACAAACACTGCACATCGGGCGTCGCCGACTCCTCCAACACCTTGACCGAGGCGCAAACCAGCGAGGAGGCATAGGTCAGCATGCCGGTGCCGGCGAACAGGTAGCGCAGCACCTCGCCGGCAAAGGGCAGGCCGCGCGCTTTTTCGTTGAGGGTCTTGGCGCCGGTGACCGAACAGGCGACCCGCGCGATGTAGTGGTCCTGAAAATTCTTGCCGACCCCGGCGAGCGCATGGCGCACCGGGATGCCGACCCGGCCGAGATGATCGGGGTCGCCGATCCCGGACAATTGCAAGACATGCGGCGAGCCGATGGCGCCGGCCGACAGGATCACCTCGCGCGCTGCATCGAC
>Ga0210395_10000859_pt1 | contig 23403 bp, 22 predicted proteins | sample IncBWH4OmetaG_FD_150861 | JGI IMG/M metagenome (GOLD analysis project Ga0210395, IMG submission 150861) | Forest soil microbial communities from Barre Woods Harvard Forest LTER site, Petersham, Massachusetts, United States - Inc-BW-H-4-O ...
GGCTGGTGCTGATCGGCTATGTCGCGGTTGCCGGCGCGATCGAAATTCCGGTGAGACTGTCCGGTGCGCCGGCCATCGCCGCGAGCCTCATTGGCATTCTCCTTGGCCTCCTGGTCGGGTTCGAGGCCGGCACACTGCGCCGTTTCACGTTGAACCGCCGCGGCTGGAAAAATCTCGGTGTCGTCAGTGGCGACGCTCTCGAAGATGCCGAGCGGCGGTTCTTCGATGCCTGGCTGCAGCGGACGAATTCGCCGTCCGATGGACCGCACGCGCCGATGCCCGGACCTGCAGCTGTGGCGCCGCACCGGCGTGGACCGCTCGGGTCAGACGTGATCGGGCTTTTTCCCGAACCGGGAGCGCCGCGATGAGCGTGGCGATCGTCGATTACGGCTCCGGCAATTTGCACTCGGCGGCAAAAGCGTTCGAGCGTGCCGCGCACGAAGCCGGCCGCGGCCAGTCCATCGTGGTGACCAACGATCCCGGGGTGGTGGCGAGTGCCGACCGCGTCGTGCTGCCGGGCGTCGGCGCCTTCGCCGACTGCCGGCGTGGCCTCGATGCCGTGGACGGCATGGTCGGAGCGCTGGACGAGGCGGTGCGCCAAAAGGGCCGGCCGTTCTTCGGCATCTGCGTCGGCATGCAACTGTTGGCCGAGCGCGGACGCGAATACGAAGTCATCGAGGGTTTGGGCTGGATCGCCGGCGAAGTCGATCGCATCGTGCCGCGCGATCCGAACTTGAAAATTCCGCATATGGGCTGGAACACGCTCAATGTGGTGCGGCCGCACCCCGTTCTCGACGGCCTGAGGTTCGGTGCCGAGGGTCGGCACGCCTATTTCGTGCACTCCTATCAGCTCAATCCGGCGCAGCGCGCCGATCTGGTAGCCGATGCCGAGTATGGCGGCGCCGTCACCGCGATCGTGGCACGCGACAATATTTTCGGCACGCAATTCCATCCCGAGAAGAGCCAGAAGCTCGGGCTGGCGCTGATTGCAAACTTTTTGCAATGGAATCCGTGATTATATTGCTGTCACCACACCCCTCAGCCGCAGACCTTGTGCCGTGATCCTGTTTCCCGCCATTGATCTCAAAGACGGGCTTGCCGTGCGCCTGCAACAAGGCGACATGGCGCGCGCGACTGTGTTCAACCGCGATCCGGCGGCACAGGCGCAAGCGTTCGAGCGGCAGGGCTTTGAATATCTGCATTTGGTCGATCTCGACGGCGCGTTTGCCGGCAAGCCGATGAATGCGTCGGCGGTCGAGGGCATTCTCGGCGCCGTCAAAATTCCGCTGCAGCTCGGCGGCGGCATTCGCGACCGCGCCACCATCGATGGCTGGCTCGGCAAAGGCGTGGCCCGCGTCATCATCGGCACCGCGGCGGTGCGCGATCCGGCACTGGTCAAGGAAGCCGCGCGGGCGCATGCGGGCCGCGTCGCCGTCGGTCTCGACGCACGCGATGGTAAAGTCGCGGTCGAGGGTTGGGCCGCAACGTCGGAGCTGTCTGCGCTCGACATCGCGCGGCGCTTCGAGGACGTAGGCGTCGCCGCAATCATCTATACGGACGTGGCGCGCGACGGCATGCTCAAGGGTTTGAACCTCGACGCCACCATCGCGCTCGCCGACGCGGTATCGATCCCGGTGATCGCCTCGGGCGGTTTGGCCTCGATCGACGACATACGGGCGTTGCTAGAGCCGCGCGCACAAAAACTCGCGGGCGCCATTGCCGGCCGCGCGCTCTATGACGGCAGGCTCGATGCGGCTGAGGCGCTCGCGGTGCTGCGTACCGCTCGGGCAACAGTCTGACATGTTCAAGGTCCGCGTCATTCCCTGCCTCGACGTCAAGGACGGCCGCGTCGTCAAGGGCGTGAATTTCGTCAATCTGCGCGATGCCGGCGATCCTGTCGCGGCCTCGATCGCCTATGACGAAGCCGGCGCCGACGAGCTCACCTTTCTCGATATCACGGCAAGCCACGAGAACCGCGGCATCATGCTCGACGTGGTGCGGCGCACCGCGGAAGCCTGCTTCATGCCGCTCACGGTCGGCGGCGGCGTGCGCAGCATCGAGGACATCCGCGGGCTTTTGACCTCCGGCGCCGACAAGGTGTCGATCAATACGGCGGCGGTCACCCGCCGCGCCTTCGTCAAGGAGGCGGCGGAAAAATTCGGCGATCAGTGCATCGTGGTCGCGATCGATGCCAAGAAAGTGTCGCAGCCGGGCGAAGCGAACCGCTGGGAGATTTTCACCCATGGCGGCCGCAATCCGACCGGCATCGACGCTGTCGATTACGCTCGCGAGGTGGTCGCGCTCGGCGCCGGCGAAATATTGCTCACCTCGATGGACCGCGACGGCACGCGGCAGGGTTTTGATATCGCGCTGACCCGTGCCGTCGCTGATGCTGTCACCGTGCCGGTCATCGCCTCGGGCGGCGTCGGTAATCTCGATCACCTGGTCGAAGGCATCCGCGACGGCCATGCCAGCGCGGTGCTGGCGGCGTCGATCTTCCACTTCGGCGAATATTCCGTGCGCCAGGCCAAGGACCATATGGCCCGGGCCGGCCTGCCAGTGCGGCTCGATCCTTGATCGCCTCTCCCCGCTTGGGCGTGAAGATGCTAAGGAAGCCCAAAGGGACGTCTAAGCAAAGCAAATGACCCAAACCTTCACCCTCAATGACCTCGAAAAGCGCGTCCAGGCGCGCGCGCAGGCGAGCGCCGACGTGTCCTATACGCGGAAGCTCCTTGACCGCGGTGTGGCGCATTGTGCCAAAAAGCTTGGCGAGGAGGCGGTCGAGGCGGCGATTGCCGCGGTCGGCGAAGATCGGGAACGCGTGATCGGCGAAGCCGCCGACGTGCTCTACCATCTCCTGGTCGTGCTCCATGCCCGCGGCATCACGCTGGCCGAAGTCGAGGCCGAGCTCGGCGCGCGTACGCGGCAGTCGGGCCTCGACGAGAAGGCGGCGCGCAAGAGCGGCTAGGCACAATGGAGCAGCGCACCGAGCAGGACGTATCGCCCTACCGCGTATTTTCCCGCGCCGAATGGGCGACGCTCCGCCGCGATACGCCGATGACGCTCGAGCCGGCGGAAGTCGCTCGGCTGCGCTCGATGCACGACCGGCTCGACATGTCGGAGGTCGTCGACATCTATCTGCCGCTATCGCGCCTGCTGTCGCTCTACGTCGCCGGGACGCAAAATCTGTTTCGCGCGCAGCAGGGTTTTTTGGGCACCGAAGACGCCAAGATGCCCTACATCATCGGCGTCGGCGGTTCGGTGGCGGTCGGCAAGTCGACCACGGCGCGCGTGCTGCAGGCGCTGCTGGCCCGCTGGCCGAACGTGCCAAAAGTCGACCTCATTACCACTGACGGCTTCCTCTATCCCAATGCCGTGCTCGACCGCGAAGGCCTGATGGAGAAAAAGGGCTTTCCGGAAAGCTACGACTTGCCGGCGCTCTTACGCTTTCTCTCCGACATCAAGGCCGGACGCCGCCCGGTGCGCGCGCCGGTCTATTCGCACCTGATCTACGACGTGATCCCGAACCAGTGGATTGAGATCGACCGCCCGGAAATTTTGATCGTCGAAGGCCTCAATGTGCTGCAGGCCGGGCGCCTGCCCAAGGACGGCAAGGCGGTGCCGTTCGTCTCCGACTTTTTCGATTTCTCGATCTATCTCGATGCCGAGGAGGATGTGCTGCTGTCGTGGTATGTCAGCCGGTTCCTGACCTTGCGCGGCACCGCGTTCGCCGACCCGAAATCCTATTTCCACCGCTATGCGCGGCTCTCCGACAAGGAAGCGGTCGTTACCGCGACGTCGATCTGGAATCGCATCAATCTCGTCAATCTGCACGAAAACATTCTGCCGACGCGGCCGCGCGCCGACCTGATCTTGAAAAAAGGCGAAAGCCACCACGTCGAGGAAGTGGCGCTGCGGCGGCTGTAGTCGTCAGGCGGCAAGCGACGAAGCGCTGGAAGCGGCAAGCACGGCAGCAAGCCGCTCGCGGTCGAGCGGCTTGACCAAAAAGCCGTCCATGCCTGCGGCAAGACAGGCTTCGCGGTCCTCGGTGGAGACGTTGGCGGTCAACGCGACGATCGGCGTGCGCATGTCGTTGTGCTCGGCCTCGATGGCGCGGATGCGGCGGGTTGCTTCCAGCCCATCCATGCCCGGCATGTGCAGATCCATGAGCACGCAATCGTAAGCCGCGCCGCCTGCCCGCGCGGCAAGCCAGCTCTCGATCGCAGCAGAGCCGTTCTCCGCCATGGTCGGGCGGTGGCCGAGCTTGACCAGAAGCGCGCGCGCCAACAACGCGTTGATCTCGTTATCCTCGGCGACAAGGATCGAAAGCCCGTGACCGGAACGCGCTTCGCGCGGCGCTTCCGTCATCTCGCTCGCGGCGCCGGGATCGAAGGCGTCGTCCGGCGCGAAGCGCGCGGCGAGCGAGACGGCGCGCACCGGCTTGATCAAATAGCCGGTAAATCCCGCGTCCTTGAGGCTTGCGAGCTCGTTGCGCATGGCGGGCGTCACCAGCACGATGCGGCGGGCAATGACGGAGGCCATGCCGGCGAGCGCTTCACTGGCCTTGGTGCCAAGGGTGTGATCGACCAGCACGGCGCTCCAGGCCTGCTCCGGTAAAATGGCCGCCGCCACGTGCTCATCGGGAACGATGGTGGTTCGTGCGCCCCAGCGCTGCAGGCGCCGCGCCAAGAGCGACGCTTCGATCGCCGCGGGCGCGACGATGAGAATATCGTTGCCGGCAAGGTCGGGGATGGCAACCGTGGTTTCGTCTTGCTCGCCGACGCGCGGCAGCGGCAGGCTGACGCGGAACGTCGAGCCTGCGCCGGGCACGCTCTCGACCGCGATGGAGCCCGCCATCCGCTCGACGATGCGTTTCGAAATGGTCAGGCCGAGGCCGGTGCCGCCGAATTTGCGCGTCGAGCTGCCGTCGGCCTGCTCGAATTCGAGGAAAATGCGCGCCTGGTCTTCGGCCGAAATGCCGATGCCGGTGTCGCGCACCGAGATCGCGATCACGTCAGGCTGCGCGTCCGGCTCGACGATGATCGAGACGCCGCCCGCTTCCGTGAACTTGATGGCGTTGCCGGCGAGATTGAACAAAACCTGGCGCAGCCGCGCCGCATCGCCGACCACGCGCGCCGGCAGGCGCTCGTCGACATAGCAGCAAATTTCGAGGCCCTTGGCCTGGGCGCGCGGCCCGAGCAATTCGACGGCCTCTTCGACAAAGGCGGCAAGCGCAAATGGCCGCGCCTCGAGATCGAGCCGGCCGGCTTCGATCTTGGCCAAGTCGAGCATTTCCTCGATGAATGACAACAGCGTATCGCCCGAGGTTTTCATGGCGTGCAGATAGGTGGTCTGCTCCGGCGACAGCGGCGTATCGCCGAGCAGGTCGGCCATGCCGAGGATGCCGTTGAGCGGGGTGCGGATCTCGTGCGAGACCATGGCCAGGAACCGGGATTTGGCGCGGCTTGCCGCTTCCGCCTGATCGCGGGCGTCGGCGAGCGCGTGCTCCGCCATCACGCGGTCGGTCATGTCGCGGCCGACGCTTTGCACCTCGCTGCCGGCGTCGACGCGCACCGAAACCTCGCGCCAGGCGATCCAGCGTGCGCCGTCCGGCGCGGCGATCTTCTGGTCGTGCACGCGGGTGCCGTCGGCGAGATTGGCGATGTCGCCTTGGATCTCCACCGGCAGCGCAAAGGCGGTCGCGAGCAGATCCTCGCGCGGGCGTCCAGCCAGAGCGCAGAACGCATCGTTGGCATAGGTGATGACACCGCCGCCGTCGCGTCGCACGATGACGTCGCCCTGTGCCTCGAAGAAGCTTTTGGCGCGCTCCTGCGCTTCGCTGATCTCCCAATTGCGGTCGGAGGCCTCCTCGAGATGAGCTTCGAGACGGCGCAGCTCCACCTTCATTTGGTGGATGCGCGAAATCAGGAGACCCATGGCCCCGCATGCGGCGCCGAACAAGGCGGCGACGCCGATCGCAAAAGCATTTGGATCGTAGTGCGCACCCTGCGAAAGGGTTCCCGACAGAAAGCCGAAAGCGATGCCGAACGACATCGTCGTAACGACGAGGGCGCGGATGACGACGGAGAAGAGCCGACGGGTGAGGATGGCGGGTTTCAGGAGGGTAACGCGCGGGAGCATGGTCCCTATCCCCGCTCGGCATGTTGGTCGCGGCTTTCGGTCGCTGCCGCGCTCATGCCTGGTTTATCGATGTGACGGCAGCAATTTGACCTATGAACGTTGCGCATCCCTTGCCGTCGGCAACGCGGCCTCAGGGCGATTGGAGGGAGGGTTGATGCTTTGTTAACATCGCCTTGGGCCTATCGATTTCGGCGCGTCGACTTGGTCCAATCGACTAGAGCGAAATCGCTTCAGGTTGAAGCGATTTGCGCTCTAGCCTTTTGATGGAGCATGATCTTTTCGGAAAACCGGTTTCCACTTTTCCGGATCATGCTCTAGGTTCGTGTATGGATCGCGGCCGAAGAGGACAGAATGGCTAAAGTGACGAGTTCCAAGCGCGCACGCACCAAGCCTGCCGGGCCGACCAGGCCGTCGCGGGCCGAGGCCGAGGCCGCGATCCGCACCTTGATCCGCTGGGCCGGCGACGATCCCGACCGCGAAGGGCTTCGCGCCACGCCGGCGCGCGTGGCCCGCGCCTACGAGGAATGGTTCTCCGGCTACAACGATGATCCGCGCGAATATCTCAAACGCACCTTCGAGGAGACCGGCGGTTACGACGAGGTCGTCGTGCTGCGCGACATCCGCTTCGAGTCCCATTGCGAGCATCACATCGCACCGATCATCGGCCGTGTGCATATCGGCTATCTGCCGCGCAATCGCGTGGTCGGCATTTCCAAGCTGGCACGGCTGGTCGAGGTTTACGCGCGACGGCTGCAGATCCAGGAGAAGATGACAGCCGAGATCGCGGCCTGCCTGGATGCCGTGCTAAAACCCCACGGCGTCGCCGTGGTCACCGAGGCGACGCACCAGTGCATGACCACGCGCGGCGTGCACAAACCCGGCGTCACCATGGTGACGAGCCGCATGCTCGGCGTGTTCCGCGATCATGCCGAGACCCGGCAGGAATTTTTGTCCGCGATCGGCATGCGCGGCGGCATCAGCGTCAACGGCGGTGGCTAAAACTTACGCTGCCGCAGGGTTCGCCATTTTGATGTGGGGCAGACATTTGTCGTCGGCGTGGATGGCGAAAAAATTGATGCCGATGTCGAGCACCGTGTAACCGATATTCTTCAGCCACGCGGCGATGGCGTTCTTGTCGCTCTTGATGGTCTCGATCAGCAGGATCGGGCGCAGATCGCCGATGCAACGGGTGGCGCCGGCCAAGGCATCCATTTCCATGCCTTCGATATCGATTTTTATCAGATCGACGCGGGTCAGATTGAGCGAGTCGAGGCTGACCGTCGGCACCTCGACCATTTTGCTTTCGGAATAATCGATGGCCTGGCCGATGAACTCGGTGCCGTCGCGCTGCTTGAGCTCGAGACTGCCGAAACTCGCCGCGGCGGAATAATTCGGCATCGGGATTTTCATCGTGCCGGCGCGATCCGATATTGCGGCATGAATGGCGCGGGCGTTGAAGCAATTGTTGATCGCGATATTGCCGGCCAGTGCATAGTAGATGCGCTCCTGCGCTTCGATCGCCAGCACCGCGCCCCAGGCGGTCATGTATTTTGCCCATTCGATGGTGTGGACCCCGACATTGGCGCCGCAATCGATCGCCACCACGCCGTCGCCGTAGCATTGCCGGCGCAAATCCAGCGCCCGCAGCAGCAAAGTGACTTCATCGGGATCGTAGTGGGCGTTTTCCAGGAGCTGGAGGCCGACGCCGAAGCCTTGATTGCCGTTGACAATCATCTGATCGAACCGATTCACGATGAAAGTGCCGTGATCGGTCGCGGCGGTGACGAAGGCCAGCTTGCGAGACGGATTAGGCATGGCGGCCGCGTGCGACGCCGGACGCGCAAACAGGGGTCGCGAATCAGTGGAGAGTCGGCGGTTACGGATTTGCAGTCAATGGCGAGGGCGCGATCAAGGCCGCTTTCTAAGGCCTCACACATCATGATCCCAGACTTGGCCGTAGGCTTTTACGCCGCGCGTCTAATCTCATCCGCGAGTGCCCGATACGACAGCGCCTCGGCGAGATGCACGCGGCCGACTTTGTCCGCGCCGTCGAGATCGGCCAATGTGCGCGCCACGCGCAGCACGCGATGATAGCCGCGGGCCGTCAGCCGCATGGCGTCGGCGGCGTCGCGCAACAGCGTCATTCCGCTGGCATCCGGCCGCGCCACATCCTCCAGCACCGCACTCGATACCGCTGCATTGCTGCGGACGTGAGGCACGCCGATCGCGGCATAGCGTGCGACCTGTCGCTCGCGGGCGAGCGCGACCCGTTCGGCAATTTCGCGGCTGCCTTCGGCGGGCGGCGGCAGGATGAGATCGGCGGCGGTCACCGCCGGCACTTCGATATGCAAGTCGATGCGGTCGATCAGCGGGCCGGAAATCCGCGTCTGATAGTCGGCGACACAACGGGTGTTGGGCCTGCGGCTGCAAGTAAAGCCGGGTTCGCTGGCGCGACCGCAGCGGCACGGATTCATCGCCGCGACCAACATGAAGCGCGCCGGGTAGGTGACGCGATGATTGGCGCGGGCAATTGAGACTTCGCCGGTCTCCAGCGGTTGGCGCAGCGAGTCGAGCGCCTGCGGCTGGAATTCCGGCAGCTCGTCCAAAAACAGCACGCCGTGGTGCGCGAGCGAGACTTCGCCGGGCCGCGCGTGCAGACCGCCGCCGACCAGCGCCGGCATGCTGGCGGAATGGTGCGGGGCGCGAAACGGCCGGCGGTTGGTGAGCGCGCCGCCTTTGATCTCGCCGGCGATAGAGGCGACCATGGAGACTTCGAGCAATTCGGAAGGCGCCAGCGGCGGCAGAATGGTCGGCAGCCGCGCCGCCAGCATCGATTTTCCCGCGCCGGGCGGTCCGACCATCAACAAATTGTGGCCGCCGGCCGCGGCGACTTCGAGCGCACGCTTGGCGCTTTCCTGGCCCTTGATGTCGGCAAGGTCTAGCGCCGGACCATCCACTTCGAGGATCTTCGGCTGCGGCCGCGACAGCACTTGCGTGCCCTTGAAATGATTGGCGAGCTGGATCAGCGAAGACGCCGCGATGATTTCGATCTCTGGGCTCGCCCAGGCGGCTTCCGGCCCGCACGCCGCCGGGCACATCAAGCCCTCGCTGCGCGCATTGGCGCCGATGGCGGCGGGCAACACGCCGGCGACTGGCGCAATGGAGCCATCAAGGCCGAGCTCGCCGAGCACGGTAAAACCCGCCAGCGCGTCGTGCGGGATGGCGCCGATGGCGGCCATCAGGCCGAGCGCGATCGGCAGGTCGTAATGGCTGCCTTCCTTGGGCAGGTCGGCCGGCGCGAGATTGATGGTGATGCGCCGCGATGGCAGCGCGAGGCCGGAGGCGGTCAGCGCCGAGCGCACCCGCTCGCGCGCTTCGGAGACCGCTTTGTCGGGCAGGCCGACGACGTTGAATGCCGGCAACCCGGCCGCGACCTGCACCTGGACATCGACGGGGCGCACTTCGATGCCCTCGAACGCAACCGTGGAGACGCGCTGGACCATGTCAGCCCCTGCCCTGACCACAGCCTAACGGAATTCGGCGGCTCGTTCAAGAACATTTAGAGAACAAAATGCAGCCGGCCTCGATAGGGTCAGAGGCACGCCGGGGCGGCAAGTTCGCGGTGGGCGGCTTCGAGCACCTCGTCGGACAGTGGCGTGCCTTCGACGGCGCGCGCCAAGGTCAAGGCGCCAACCAGGGTCGCCATGGCGGCAACGGCCTTACGGCGTCGCGCCGCTTTTGACTTGCCCGGGATGGATTGGGCCAAAATGTCGATCAGCGGCGCCAAACCTTCGGCAAACGCCTTGCGCACGATCTTGCCGCTGCGTGCCGCATCGTTGCCCAGCGCGGCAAACGCGCAGCCCTTGCCGGGATCGTCACGGTGCCGTGGCGACAGGTAGTGCGCGAGCAGCGCCGCGTAGGGGTTATCGGGCGCTGCCTCAACCAGCTTGATCCAGTTCGCCGCGGCGCGCGTCATGGCGCGGCGGCTGGCCTGGGCCACGAGATCGTCCTTGGAGGCGAAATGGCCGTAAAAACCACCGTGAGTCAGATCGGCCGCCTTCATGATGTCGGCAACCCCGATGCCGCCGAATCCCTTGGCGCGAAACAGGGCGCCGGCGGCGTCGATGATGCGGTCGCGATGTTCGGCGGCCTTTTCCCGGCTCACCCGCATGGAGCACCTCAGCTATGCAGCGGCGTCGCTGACTTGACAACTTATATGACGATCGTCATCAATAGGCAAGCGTTAGATGATGGTTGTCATCTAACTGAATGTCATCTAACCGAACGTCCAAGATCGACGATTGGAACGGAACCATGGTGTCCTCCGCCCTCGCCGCGGCGCTCGAGCGCCGCAACATCCATTACGGCTGGGTCATCGTCGCCGTCACCTTCCTCACCACGATCGTCACCGCCGCGGCGATGAGCACGCCCGGCGTGCTGATCGTGCCGCTGGAAAAGGAATTCGGCTGGGACACCGAGCAGATTTCGTCGGCGCTGGCGCTGCGTCTCATGCTGTTCGGATTGTTCGGCCCGTTCGCCGCCGCCTTCATGAACCGGTTCGGCGTGCGCGCCGTGATGGTCGCCGCCGTGATTTTGATCTCGACCGGCATGCTGGCGTCGCTGGCGATGACCCAGGTGTGGCAGCTCATTCTGCTGTGGGGCATCGTGGTCGGCATCGGCACCGGCCTGACCGCCATGGTTCTCGCGGTGACGGTGGCGACGCGCTGGTTCAATCACCGCCGCGGCCTGGTCATGGGCCTGTTCGCCGCCAGCAACGCCACCGGGCAACTGGTGTTCTTGCCGCTGATCGCGCAAATCGCGACGGCTTACGGTTGGCGAATCGCGCTGGTCTGTGTCTGTTGCATGTTGGCGTTCGCCGGTGTCGTCGCCTTCACCCTGATGCGCGATCGGCCGAGCGATCTTGGCCTGCCGCTTTACGGCGAGAAGGTCGTATCACCGCCGCCACCCACGGGCGTCGGTCTCGTCTCGCTGCTGATGTCGCCGCTCCTGGTGCTGAAGGAAGCCGCCCGCACGCCGATCTTCTGGGTGCTGTTCGGCACGTTTTTCGTCTGCGGCTGCAGCACCAACGGCCTGATCCAGACCCATTTCATCACGCTGTGCCACGATTACGGGCTGCCGGCGGTGACCGCGGCCAGCGTGCTGGCGATGATGGGCATTTTCGATTTCATCGGCACCATCGGTTCCGGCTGGCTGTCCGACCGGTTCGATAATCGCTGGCTGTTGTTCTGGTATTACGGCTTGCGCGGACTTTCGCTGCTCTATTTGCCGTTCACCGACTTCACGTTCTATGGCCTGTCGCTGTTCGCGGTGTTCTACGGCCTCGACTGGATCGCCACCGTGCCGCCAACGGTAAAGCTCACTGCCGACCGCTTCGGGCGGGAAAAGGCCGGCATGGTGTTCGGCTGGGTTTTTGCCGGCCACCAGCTCGGCGCGGCCAGCGCGGCGTTCGGCGCCGGTCTGACGCGCACGCTGTTTGCCAGCTATCTGCCGGCCTTTTTTGTCGCCGGCGCGCTGTGCATCGTGGCGGCGCTGGCGATTCTCACCGTGCGGAAATCGTCGGGCGCGATCATCGGTGTGGCCGCGCCGGTGCCGGCACGCTAATTTGAAGCATTATGATTTCAGGTTGGTGCAGTCGAGAGCCGCCAGAGGCAGAGCAAGGCATTGATCGCAACAGACCGGAAGACGGGCAGCCGTTGCGATCAATGCCGTTCCGCGACCACGTGAAAGCGTGTTTTCTTCAAGCTTCTTGTGCGCGTTTAGAATTGGCCTGAGGCTCTGAATCCGGACCCTCCGGCATCGCCACGGCATCCAACAAACCATCGACGATGCCGTGAAACTTCTCCCACGGCGCCTCGCGGTCGCTTTGGTTGCGCACGATGATCGAATTGCCGGCGTAGAATTTCTCGTAGAGCATGTGGCGGCCGGCGAATTCCGAACCGATCAGGTCCCAGACCAGCTTGTAGAGCTTGTAGCGCGCGCCGGCCTGCATGCTGGCCGTGCCCCACCAGCGCTCGAAGCGATCCTTGAGTTGCGGATCGGCGACGAGATCGATGCTGGCCGGCATCTGCAGCGGCGCGGCGCCCGCCAACGTACGCAGCGTGTCGATGATTTCGGTGTGGTGTTCCTGGCACCAATTGAGCGTGGCGTAGACCATGCGCCGGTTCGGCGTCACAAAACCCTCCGGCCAGTTTTCGCAAGCCTCGATCTGGCCGTTGACCAGGCCGCCGATGGTCGCCTCAAGCGCGGCGAGGCGGCCCAGCGTCTCGCGCACCGCCGGCACTTTGTCGACGCCGTTGGCCTGGCACATCCGGCTCGCCAGCCCGACGATGAGCCCCATCTTGGCCCAGAAGCGGATGTTGGACTGCTGGTTCTGATAAACGTTGGCCGGCGTCTCGATGTAGATGCGGCGCGACCAGGCGCCGTTGTTGTGCAGGAAAACCCGCTCCCACGGAATCTTGACGCGGTCGCATACCAGCACCGCGTCGTTCTCGTCGAAACGATAGCTGAGCGGATAATCGGCCTCCTGCCGGGCGTGACGCTCGTAAGGCTCGCGCGCCCAGAACGAGACGCCGGGCGCGTTGTTCGGGATCGCCGCCGTGATGCTCTCGCTCTGGCGCTTGTCGTCGATGGCGGTGAGATTGCCGATATAAACCTCGTCGCCAAAAATCGCGCCGGTCGCCAGCATCTTCATGCCGGACACGACGACGCCGGAATCGTCCTCGCTCACCACCTGCAAGGTCGGATCGTCGCGCACCACGCCGGTATAGATTTCGCGGTCGCGGATGCCGGACGGCGGCGTCACCGCAAACGACAGATAGAGGTCGTCCTTGCGGGCGCGCTCGTAGAAACGCATGAGGTTGTCGCCGAAGCCGGGCGTCAGTTGGTTGAGCAATTCGGGCCGCATCGCCAGCCCGGTGATAAGACCGGCGACGTGGTCGGGCGAGCGCCCGATCAGGCCGTAGCTGGCGTCGGCGATCGCCTTCATGGCGCGCATGCGCCGCGCCAAATCCTCGCGCGTGCGGCAGCGCAGCCATTGCAGCCCGATGCGCTCGCCGTTGTCCTCGAAGGTGAAGAGATCGCGTTGCGCCGGATCGGCCTTGAGGTCGTAGAGCGCCGCTATGGTGCGCGCCCCATTTCGGAAGGCGGGATGGCTGGTGACGTCGTCGACCCGCTCGGCGCCGATATAGACGACGCGGCCGTCGCGCATGCGTTCAAGCTTTTCGCTGCCGCTGGCGAGCATGATTGGACTCCTTTGCGGAGAGACACTGGCCGGCCTTAGCGCGCGGCCCGCTTCGCCTCGATCGCATCCCAGATCAGCGCCGCGATATCCGGCCCGCCGAGATTTTTCACCGCGCGGATGCCGGTGGGGGAGGTGACGTTGATTTCCGTCAAGAAGTCGCCGATCACGTCAATGCCGACGAAGAGCAGCCCGCGCTCGCGCAGCGCCGGTCCGAGCCGGGCGCAGATTTCGCGCTCGCGTGCGGTGAGATCGGTGGCCTTGGGCACGCCGCCGCGCACCATGTTGGAGCGCAGGTCGTCCGCCGCCGGCACCCGGTTGACCGCGCCGGCGAATTCGCCGTCGACCAGGATGATGCGCTTGTCGCCTTCGCGCACGGCGGGAAGAAATTTCTGCACCACCCACGGCTCGCGGAACATCGTGGTGAAAAGTTCGTACAGCGAACCGAAGTTGAGATCCCCGTCCGCTAGCCGGAACACTGCTTCGCCGCCCTTGCCGTAAAGTGGCTTCATGACGATGTCGCCGTATTCGGCGCGAAATGCCTTGATCGCCTCGAGATCGCGCGTGATCAGCGTCGGCGGCATCAGGTCGGGAAATTCGGTGACGAAAATCTTTTCCGGCGCGTTGCGCACGTGGCTCGGATCGTTGACCACCAGGGTTTTGGGATGGATGCGGTCGAGCATGTGGGTCGAGGAGATATAGGCGAGGTCGAACGGCGGATCCTGGCGCAGCAGCACCACGTCGAAGGTGGCGAGGTCGACGTGCCGCGGCTCGCCCAGCGTGACATGGTCGCCGGCGACGTCGCGCACCACCAGCGGCCGCACCGTGGCCGACACTTTGCCGTCGCGCAGCGCCATCCGGTCGGGCGTGTAATAGGACAGCGGGTGGGCGCGCTTTTGCGCTTCCAAGAGCAATGCGAAGGTCGAATCGCCGCGGATATTGATCCGCTCGATCGGATCCATTTGCACGGCGACGTTCAGGCGCATCGGCGGATCGGGGTTGCTGTGGAGGTGGGCCGGAGCATGGGTCTACGCAATTTTTGCCGCCGCCGCTACCGTCGCCTGCCCGCGCGGCTCAACGGCTGGCATCGAACGCATTGGCGATGTGCCGCGGCAGTTTTCCGGGCGCCACCAGGATGACATCGAAGCGGATAAAGCTTTGCGCGTCGTCGGGGTGGCTGGCCAGCCAAAATTCGGCGGCGGCGATGATGCGTTGCTTGCCGCGCTCGGTCACCGCTTCGGCCGCCGCGTCGAGATTGTCGCGCGCTTTGACCTCGACAAAGACCAGGTCGCGGCGCCGCCGCGCCACGATGTCGATTTCGCCGACCGGGGTTTTCCAGCGCCGCGCCGCGATGCGATGGCCTTTGGCGATCAGCAGCATGGCGGCGCGGCTCTCCGCCGACAGGCCGAGCCGGAATGCCGCCACGCGCTCCGGGCGCGGAGCGGATTTGGGCGGACCGAGCGGCTCAGCGCGGCGCGCCATGACCGGCATCCTTCGCCAGCGCCAGCGCACGCTGATAGAGCTCCCGCCGCGGCAGGCCGGTGGCTTCGGCCACTTCGCCGACGGCGTCCTTCAGCGAGACGCGCAGCAGCGCCTGGCGCAGCAGGGCGTCGGCATCGCTTAAGCTCACTTCCACCGGCGCCTGCGGCGGCCCGATCACCAGGACGATCTCGCCGCGCAATTCGCTTGCGGCGCAGTTTCGCGAAAGCGTCTCGAGATCGCCGCGCCGGATTTCCTCGTGCAGCTTGGTGAGCTCGCGGCAGACCGCGGCTTCCCGGGGACCGAGGCCGGCGGCGAGATCGGTGAGCGTCGCGGCAAGCCGCGGCCCGGTCTCGAACAGCACCAGCGTCGCCGGGATGCGGCCGAGCTCGGCAATACGAGTGCGGCGTGCGGCGGCTTTCGGCGGCAGGAAGCCGGCAAACAAAAACTGATCGGTGGGCAAGCCGGCGACGGCGAGCGCCGCCAACAGCGACGAAGCGCCGGGCAGCGTCGTGACCGCGTAGCCGGCGTCATGGGCGGCGCGCACCAGCTTGAATCCGGGATCGGAGATCAGCGGCGTGCCGGCATCGGAGACCAGCGCAATCGCCGCGCCATCGGCGAGCCGACGCAACAGCGCCGGCCGCGCCTGCGCCGCATTGTGGTCGTGGTAGGGGGTGAGCGGTGTGGCGATGGCGTAGCGGTCCAGGAGTTTTCGCGTCACCCGCGTATCCTCGCAGGCGATCAGGTCGGCGCCGGCGAGCGCCGCCAGCGCGCGCAGTGTGATGTCGCCGAGATTGCCGATCGGGGTGGCGACGATATGCAGTCCCGGAGCGAGCTGCGCCACGTCGGTCCGGTGGCCGTCGATCGCATAGTGCCGCGGCGTGGTTTGCTCGCGGCCCATCGGTTTGCGTAGCATTTCGCTCATTGCGGCAAGTCTAGCGCCCCTGCCCTTGGCCGTCATGAGCAACAGGTCGGATTTCATTATCCTTTCCATTTAGTTAACTATTCGCCCCCAGAATGACAGATTAGCGTTGCCCTATTCGCTTAGGGGACGCTTCAGGCTGCCGAGGGAGAACCGCCGTGTCTGCGCAGATACCGCGCCATGCGTCGGTCGTCCTGTCGTCGCGGCGCCGCGCCCTGCAAGGCTTGCTGACCACGGCGGGCGCGCTGTTGGCGGGCTGCTCCGGCAATTCCAGCCTGCTCAATTCATTCACCTCGCCGGCGGCGCCGCCGCAAAGCGCCCAGGCGCCGCTCGGCGCCACCATCGGCACCGGCGAGGTCAAGGTCGGTCTCATTCTGCCGCTGTCGGCGGGGGGCAATGCCGGCATCGCCGGGCAGTCGATGCGCAACGCCGCCGAGATGGCGATCGCCGAGTTCAACGCCCCCAACATCCAGCTTCTGGTGATGGATGACGGCGGCACCGCCGAGGCGGCGCGGCTCGCCGCCCAGCAGGCGCTCGATCAGGGCGCCGAGATCATCCTCGGGGCGCTGTTTGCGCAGTCGGTCAGCGTCGTCGGGCAAGTGGCGCGGTCGCGCAACATCCCGGTCATCGCGTTTTCGACCGACACCAATGTGGCGTCGGCCGGCGTCTATCTCTTGAGCTTTCTGCCGGAATCCGACGTCGAGCGCATCGTGCAATATGCCGCCTCGACCGGGAAACGCTCCTACGCCGCCCTGATCCCGGATAATCCGTACGGCACCGTGGTCGAAGCCGCCTTCAAGCAGGCGGTGGCGCGCCGCAACGGCCAGCTCATCGCGCTCGAGCGTTATCCCCACGACAAAGCCGGCATGGCCGGGCCGATCAGAAACGTGGCCCAGACGGCGGCCCGCATCGATGCGCTGTTCATTCCCGATGGCGGCGACACGGTGCCGGATATCGTCCAGGCGCTGATTGGTGCCGGCGTCAATCTCAAGAAGATCCAGCTGCTCGGCACCGGGCTGTGGGACGATCCCCGCATCAGCTCCAATCCGGCGCTCGACGGTGGCTGGTATGCGGCGCCCGATGGCGCCGGCTACCGCGGCTTTGCTGATCGCTACCGCGCCCGCTACAAGCAGGAGCCGGGACGCACCGCGACGCTGTCCTACGACGCGGTCGCCCTGATCGCGGCGCTGGTGAAGACACAAGGCACCCAGCGCTTCAGCACGGCGGTCCTGACCAATCCGTCGGGTTTTACGGGCATCGACGGCCTGTTCCGCTTCCGCGCCGACGGCACCAACGAGCGCGGGCTCGCGGTGCTGCGGGTCACCGCGTCGGGTTCGCAGATTATTTCGCCGCCGCCGAAGAGTTTTGGCAGCGGAACATAAGCTAGCTTATTAAATCCGCGGCCAATCAAGGGGGTAACGGAGCTTTCAGGCATTGGACGGGAATGGCCACTGCGGTAGTCGTCCGCACGTTCTAAATCCATCCAGCCGCTAGATGGGTCACCTGCGATGGCGGCGACTTGGGCGAAAATGGTCTGCTAAAATACTAAGGTAGCTTATAAACGGGCCTTGGGTTACCCCCACCTCAATCCAAAAAACCACCAAATACAAAGCCTTTAGGCCGCCAGATCGGCAACGACGGCGTCCAGCACCGGAAAACCGGGCAGGGTAACGCGCAGGCGGCCGTCGGGCGTCGTCTCGACCAGGCCGTGCTCGTGCAGCATCGCGATGCGCGCCGGGTCGAGCGCCCGGCCGGCGAGCGCCTGGAAACGCGCGATATCGATGCCTTCGGCGAGCCGCAGCCCCATCAGCAGGAACTCGTCGGCCATTTCCTCGCGAGTGAGCGTGTCGTCGGTGGTGAGGCCGTGGCCGGCGGCCTCGACTCGCATGAGCCAAGACTCCGGCCGCTTTTCCGTCGCCGTCGCATGCCGGTCGCCTTCGATATCGAGCCGGCCGTGAGCGCCAGGTCCGATGCCGGCGTATTCTTGGGCGCGCCAGTAGACCAGATTATGCCGGCATTCCCCGCCGGGCCGGGCGTGATTGGAAATCTCGTAGGCCGGCAGGCCGTGCGCCGCGCAAATCTCCAGGGTCGTGTCGTAGAGCGCGCGGCCAAGATCGTCGTCGGGAATGACGAGCTTGCCCGCGGCATGGAGCGCGGCAAACGGCGTGTCCTGCTCGATGGTCAATTGATAGAGCGAGAGGTGGTCGCCGGCCTCGGCCAAAGCGCGTGTGAGCTCGGCCGCCCAATCCTTCGGGTCTTGGCGCGGCCGGGCGTAGATCAGGTCGAACGAGTAGCGATCGAAAATGCTGCGCGCGATGCCAACCGCATCGAGCGCTTCGCGCGAGGTGTGCATGCGGCCAAGCTCGGCCAGCACGCGATCGTCGAGCGCCTGGACGCCCAGCGAAACGCGGTTGACGCCGGCTGAACGGTAGCCGTGGAAGCGGGTGGCTTCGACGCTGGTCGGATTGGCTTCGAGGCTGACTTCGACGTCGGGCGCGACACGCCAATGCTTTGCAATCGCATCGAGGATCGCCCCAACCGTGGCCGGCTGCATCAGCGAGGGCGTGCCGCCGCCGAAGAAGATGGTGGAAACGGTGCGGTCCGGCACCCGCGCCGCGGTCGCGGCGATCTCGGCGGCAAAGGCGCGCACGAAGCGCGGCTCGTCGATCGGCTCGCGGCGCACATGGCTGTTGAAGTCGCAATAGGGGCATTTGGACAGGCAGAACGGCCAGTGAATGTAGACGCCGAAGGCCGCTTGTTCGCTATAGGGCAAGACTTGCTCAACCAAGACACGCCTCCGCGAGCTTTACGAAGGCGCGCGCCCGATGCGACAGGCCTTGGCCGCGCGGCGGCAGGCCGTGTTTTTCGTCGCTCGACATTTCGCCAAAAGTGCGTGCGTGGCCGTCGGGCAGGAACATCGGATCGTAGCCGAATCCCTTAGTCCCGCGTGGCGGCCAGACCAGGGTGCCGTCGACCCGGGCCTCGAAATCCTCGACATGGCCGTCGGGCCAGGCGACGCAGAGCGCCGAGACGAAATGCGCCTTGCGCCGTGCCGGTGTCTTGGCGCCGCGTTCGTACAGTTTTACCCAAATCGTCTCCATGGCGCGGCGGAAATTCTTTTCCGGCCCGGCCCAGCGCGCGGAGTGGATTCCCGGCGCGCCATCGAGCGCTTCGACCACGAGGCCGGAATCGTCGGCGAAGGCGAGCAGGCCGGTCGCCTGCGCCGCGGCTTGCGCCTTGATGCGCGCGTTGTCGCCAAAGCTCATGCCGGTCTCGTCCGGTTCTGGCAGTCCGAGTTCACCCGCCGATATGGCGTCGATGCCGTAAGGTGCAAGCAATTCGCGCATCTCGGCGAGCTTGCCGGGATTATGCGTCGCGATCACGAGACGGCCGGCGATGCGGCGATGCTCGTTCACATCACCGCCATCTTCTGCAAGTCGACCAGCTTGCCGATGCCCTTGCGCGCCAGCGCCAACAGCGCGGCAAACTGCTCCTCGGAGAACGGCGTCTTCTCCGCCGTCGCCTGGATTTCCACGATATTGCCGGTGCCGGTGAGGACGAAATTGGCGTCGGTGTCGGCTTGCGAATCCTCGGCGTAATCGAGATCGAGCACGGCCACGCCGCCGTGCACGCCGCAGGAGATGGCGGCGATATGATCGCGCAACACTTCCATCTGCACCATGTCGCGGGTTTTCATCCAGGCGAGGCAGTCATAGAGCGCGATCCAGGCGCCGGTGATCGATGCGGTACGGGTGCCGCCGTCGGCCTGGATCACATCGCAATCGATGGTGATCTGGCGCTCGCCGAGGGCCTTGAGGTCGACCACCGAGCGCAGGCTGCGCCCGATCAGCCGCTGGATTTCTACGGTGCGGCCGCTCTGCTTGCCGGCCGACGCCTCGCGCCGCGTGCGTTCGAGCGTAGCGCGCGGCAGCATGCCGTATTCGGCGGTGATCCAGCCGCGGCCCTGGCCCTTGAGCCAGGGCGGCAGGCGGTCTTCGAGGGTGGCGGTGACCAGCACATGGGTCTCGCCGAATTTTACGAAACACGAGCCTTCGGCGAATTTCACCACGCCCCGTTCCAGCGAAACCGGGCGCAGTTCGTCGGGCTGTCGGCGGCTCGGCCGCATATGTGCTCTCCTCACGGCCGGGCGCCAGGCGCCGGCTGAGCCGCTTTTAGAGCATGATCAGGGAAAGGGGAAACCCGGTTTTAGGCCGCGAGCCCGGGATCAGATGCGTCGGAAGGCCGCCACTCGATCAGTCGATGAACTGATTCCGGATAGCACGTTGCCTGCCGCCGGTGCTTCCCGCTACGCTTCGGCCACAACAGCCGGGAGGCCGAGATGGCAGCGGAAGCAACCCAAGCATTGGCGCAATTCGCCGCCGCGTTGCGCTACGAGGACATTCCGCCGCGCGTCCGCGAGCACTGCAAGACGCTGTTGCTCGATGCGCTGGCCTGCGCCGTCGCCGGCCGGCTTGGCGAAGAGACCGGGCAGATCGCGGCGCTGGCGTCGGGTCTGGCGCAAGGCTCTGAATCGAGCGTGATCGGCGGTGACCATCTGTCGCTCGCCGGCGCGACCTTGCTCAACGCCTATCTCGTCACCGCGGTCACCATGTGCGACGTGCATCGCGAGACGATGACGCATGTCACACCGGAGGTCATGCCGCCGGCGCTCGCCATTGCCGAACGCGACGGATTGAGCGGCCGCGCGCTGCTGACCGCGATCGCGGCCGGATGCGAGGTCACGACGCGGGTCGGCATCGGCACCGATTATCCAAAATTCCGCGCGCGGGGTTGGCACGGCCCCGGCATCTTCGGGCCGTTCGGCGCGGCGGCGGCGGTCGGGTCGCTTTTGAAATTCGACGCCGATACCATGGCGCGCGCCTTCGGCCTCGCCGGCAGTCAGGCCGCCGGCACTTTCGCCGCCTGGGGCACGCCGACGGTGAAATTCCACCAATGCCGCGGCGCTCTGTCGGGCTTGATGGCGGCGCTGTTGGCGCAGCAAAAATTCGTCGCCACGCGCGAGTTCCTCACCGCCAAGGACGGCGGCCTCTACACCACCTATGTGGACGGCGGCAAACCGGCTCTCGCCACGGCCGACCTCGGCACCCGATGGGAGCTCGAGCGGATCGCCATGCGGCTGTGGCCGTCGGCGACGCTCATTCAAGGCATGAACACGGCGCTGTTCGATCTGCTCGGCAAACACACCATCGATCCGGCGCGCATCGCCAAGGTCCGCATCGGGTTGAGCGAGCAGGCGTTCGGGATGCACGGCGGCTTCGATACCTACAAAGCCAAATTCGAAGCCTTGCTGTCGGCGCATTACACCGCCGCCGTCGTTTTGCACGACCGCACGCTGACCTTGGCGCAGTTCGAGCCGGGCCGTTACGACGATCCGAAATTGCGGACGTTCGCGGCCAAGCAGGTCGAGGTCCGCGCCGAGCCGTCGGTGAGCGGCTCGCAGGCCACGGTCGATATCGCGATGGCCGATGGCGCGACGCTGTCGGTGCGTTGCGAGCACCCGCTCGGCGCCTTCGAAAATCCAGTGTCGCGCGCCCAGATCGAACAGAAATTCCGTACCTATGCGCAAGACTTTCTGCCCGGTGGCCATATCGCCGACGTCATCGGTGCGGTCGAACGGCTGGAAGATTTCGGCTCGGTGCGCCGGCTGATGGAGGTGCTGCGCGTCGTGCCGCGGGCAATGGCGGCCGCGGAGTGATATATTAGCCGGCGATGGCCACCCACGACGTTCCCATAAATGCCAGCCAAGCCGGGCTTGCGCAGCTCAACGAGCGCTCGCGCGAGATCTTTCGCCAGGTGGTCGAGAGCTATCTGGCGACCGGCGAGCCGGTCGGCTCGCGCGATCTATCGCGCATCATTCCGATGACGTTGTCGCCAGCTTCGGTGCGCAACGTAATGTCGGATCTGGAACAGGCTGGCCTCGTTTATGCGCCGCATACTTCGGCGGGGCGCTTGCCGACCGAGAAGGGGTTGCGCTTCTTCGTCGATGCGCTGATGCAGATCGGGGATCTCACCGACAATGACCGTAACGCCATCGAGGCGCAGGTCGCCGCCTCCGGCCAGGCCAAATCGGTCGAGACGGTGCTGACCGAAGCTTCAGGGCTATTGTCCGGCCTCACGCGCGCCGCCGGCGTCGTGCTGACGGCGAAATCCAACGTGCGGCTCAAGCATGTCGAGTTCGTGCGGCTTGAGCCCGAGCGGGCGCTGGTGGTGCTGGTCGCCGAGGACGGCCAGGTCGAGAACCGCGTGCTCAATGTCCCGGTGGGCTTGCCGACCTCGGCGCTGACCGAGGCCTCGAACTTCCTCAACGCCCATATCCGCGGCATGACCATTGCCGAGGCGCGGGGCGAGCTCGAGCGGGCGCTGAACGCGCGGCAGGCCGAGCTCGACGAACTGACTCAAAAGATCGTCGCCACCGGTCTCGCCAGCTGGTCGGGCGGCGAGAGCGGCGAGCGCAAGCTGATCGTGCGCGGCCAGGCGCATCTGCTCGAGGATCTCAAGGCGCTCGACGATCTGGAACGGGTGCGGCTCTTGTTCGATGATCTCGAAACCCGCCGCGAGGTGATCGATCTCTTGGGCCGCGCCGAGCAAGCCGAAGGGGTGCGGATCTTCATCGGCTCGGAGAACAAGCTGTTCTCGCTGTCCGGCTCCTCGACCATCGTGGCGCCCTATCACGACGCCACCGGCCGCATCGTCGGCGTGCTCGGCGTGATCGGCCCGACGCGGCTCAACTACGCCCGCGTCATTCCCATGGTGGACTACACCGCCAAGGTCGTGAGCAAGCTGCTCGGGGGGTGAGGGGGGGCCCCGAGTTCGGCCCCTGGGAACTGCCTGGGATCACACACTTAAAGAACGCCATCCGATCGGAGTAGAAGGTATCGGTCCCAGCCCGGGCGCTTGATTTTTGCCGCCAGCGTCCTGATATGCGTGCCAAGCAATGCTATGGGATGAGACATGACTGGAGAGACCGCTCGCGCTGAGGACGAGGCGGCCGGACAGCCCGAGACATCGGCTGCGGCTACTGGGGCTGCGGCAGCGGGCGACCCCAAACCGTCCACTTCGCTCGATCGCGAGCTTGCCGAGATGAAGGACCGGCTGCTGCGCACGCTTGCCGAGATGGAGAATTTACGTAAGCGGACCGAACGCGAAGTCACCGATGCGCGGCTCTATGGCGTCGCCTCGTTTGCCCGTGACGTGCTCGGCGTTGCCGACAATATCCGTCGCGCGCTGGACGCGGTGCCGGCGGAGGCGCGGGCCAACGCCCAAGCCGGCATGAAGGCGCTGGTCGACGGCGTCGAATTGACCGAACGCGAGCTGCTCAAGGCGCTGGAAAAAAACGGCGTCCGTCAGTTCACGCCGTACGGCGAAAAATTCGACCCCAACGTTCACCAGGCCATGTACGAGGTGCCCGATCCGTCGGTGCCGGCCGGCAGCATCGTCCAGGTGATGCAGCCCGGCTACATGATCGGCGAGCGCGTGCTGCGGCCGGCTCTGGTCGCGGTGGCGAAGGGCGGTCCGAAGGCCGCGCCAAATTCGACATCGGGCAACGACAACCGGGCCGCAGTGCAGGATTCCTGATTAGGAA
>Ga0210395_10000860_pt1 | contig 23402 bp, 19 predicted proteins | sample IncBWH4OmetaG_FD_150861 | JGI IMG/M metagenome (GOLD analysis project Ga0210395, IMG submission 150861) | Forest soil microbial communities from Barre Woods Harvard Forest LTER site, Petersham, Massachusetts, United States - Inc-BW-H-4-O ...
ACTTCCGCCAATCCGCGGTGCTGTGGAACACGGCGGAATTGGCCGAGAAGCGCCGGGATGCGCAGGTCGCGCGCGAGATCGTCGTCGCCCTGCCGGCCGATGCCGGGATCACCAATGAGGACCGCATCGAGATGGTGCGGTCGTTTGCCGAACAGCATTTTGTCGGCAAGGGCCTGGCGGTGCAGCTCGACGTGCACGCCCCACACGAGGGTGAGGCGGAATCGGAACGTGCCAACTGGCACGCGCATCTGCTGATCACGACCCGGCGGCTCGAGGGCGACCGGTTTGCCGCAAAGAAGGCGCGGGACCTCGATCCTGAGGTGCGGAGCACCAAGGGCCGCGCGATCGTCGCCGATGGCGAGGCGTGGGGCGAATTGTGGCGGGACCACCAGAACCGCTATTTCCGCGAGCACGGCATTGACCTCGAGGTCGACCCGACCGCGGCATATCCGGCGCCGCATATCGGCCCGGTGCGGATGCGGGTGGCGGGGTCGGAGATCGTCGAACGCGCCGAGCAGGTCCGCCAGGCCAACGAGGCCGCCGCGCGTGACCCCGACCAGGTATTGCCCGCCTTGACCCGGCACAACGCAACCTTTACGGCGCGCGATCTCGACCGGTTTCTGGCAAAGCACCTCGCCGACGACACCGAACGCACTGACGTCAAAAAGCAGGTGCTCGAGCACCGCGAATTGGTGGCGCTCTACGACCATGACACCGGCGAGCGGGCAGGGCGGTTTACGATTCGGGCGGTGCGCGAACAGGAACAGGTGGCACTCGCCGATGCCGCGGCCCTCGCCGATACGCGCGGTGCCGCGGTGCCGCTGGCACTGACCCTTGATGTGCTGGAGGGAGGCGGGCTGCGCGATGACCAGCAGCGAGCCTTTGTGCATGCGGTCGCTGCCGGCGGGTTGAAATTGATCGAAGGGCGGGCCGGCACCGGCAAGAGTCATGCGCTGGGCGTGATCCGCGAGGCCTACGAAGCGGCCGGGCATCGCGTCGTCGGGCTGGCGCCGACCAATGCCGTCGCGCAAGACATGAAGGCCGCGGGGTTCGCCGAGGCCGGCACCGTGCATGCGGCGCTGTTTGCGTTGAAGAACGGGCGCGCCGAATGGGGCCGGGGCACCGTCGTCATCGTCGACGAGGCGGCGATGCTCGATGCCCGCATCACCGGCGAATTGTTGGCCGTGGCACGCCAATCGAGGTCCAAATTGATCCTCGCCGGCGACGACCGGCAGCTCGCCTCGATCGAGCGCGGCGGCCTGTTCACCGAGTTGAAAGCCCGTCATGGCTCGGCGGAAATCACCGAGGTCACGCGGCAGCGCGTCGATTGGCAGCGCCAGGCGGCGCAGGACCTGGCCGAGGGCCGCTTTGTCGAGGCGGTGACGGCCTATGACGAGGCCGGGGCGATCACCTGGACCCCAGACCAGGACGAGGCGCGTACGGCGCTGGTCGAGGCCTGGAGGCGTGACACCATGGCGGAGCCATCGGCAAAACGGTTTGTGTTCGCCTACACCAATCGCGACGTCGACGCGCTGAACGCCGAATTGCGCCAGGTCCGCCGCGAGCGCGACGAATTGTCGGGGCCGGAGGTCATGCTCGAGACCAAACACGGGCCCGCCCTCTTTGCGGTCGGCGACCGGGTGCAGTTCACCGATACCGACAAGAGGGCCGGGATCTACAACGGCAAGGCCGGCACGATCACCGCGATCGACGAGCAGACCGGTGAATTGCGCGCGGTGCTCGACGCCCCCGCCCATGGCAAGGGCCGGGAAGTGGCGTGGTCGGCCGCGGCGTTCGCCGGCTTCCGGCACGGCTATGCCGGGACGATCTACAAGGGCCAGGGCAAGACCCTCGACCACACCTACCTTTATCACACGCATCACTGGCGCGCCGCGGCGAGCTATGTGGCATTGACCCGGCAGCGCGACAGCGCGCAGGTGTTTGTCGCGCGCGCGACCGCCCGCGACACCAGCGAACTGGCGCGGCAGATGGCGCGCGGCGAGGTCAAAGCCGCCTCGATCGCCTGGGCGACGCGCGAGGAAATGGCCGAGCGTCAGGTGGTGCTGGAGCCGCGGGAAGGCGCCGGGACATGGTCGACGGCGTCGGAGGACAGCCTCGGGGTCAAGGCGCATGACGTGCAGCAGCGGGCGAAGGAATACTGGGACAATGTCGCCGCGGCGGGCCGGTCTGCGGCGCCGGACCCCTTGACGGCCAAGGTCCGTTCGGCGTCGGAAGTGTGGCAACAGCAGGCGGAATTGCCGATGCCGGGATGGCTGATCCCGCCCTATGTCAGTCGGGACGGTCGCGACAGTCTCGGGCGTGGGCTCGACCCCGCCGATATCGCCGCTGCCGGCGCCGCCGATGAACGGGTGCAGCAGGCCAAATCCGAGCCGCGGCGTCACCTGGAGCGCGTCTACCGCGACCCGCACGCGGCCCAAGCCCGATTGAACGAGCTGGCCCGCGCCGAGGGCTGGACCGAGGCCGCGGCGCGGATCGACGAAGCTCACGAACAGCTCGGCCCCTTGCGCGGGCGTGACGGGATGTTCGCCACCCAGTCAGCGCAATTGGACCGGGCCTATGCGATCATCGCGGCACGGTCGCTCGGCGACAGCCTGCGCCGGATCGCCGAGGCCGAGCGGCGGGCCGAGCGCCAGTTCCGCGAGAGTGTCACGGCGCAATTGCAGCGCGACGCCGTGGGGGTGCCGAAACTGGCGGCCGCGGCCGCCGCGGTGCTGGACGCGGTGCACGCCGCCAGAACCGAGCCGCTGGGCGAATCCTGGCATGTCGCCGCCACACGCGACCGAGCCGCCGTGGCGCGGGTCTGGGAAATGGGGCAGCGCCATCCCACGATCGCGGCGGAGATCGACCGATTCGAGAAAGCGGCGGCGCAACGGCTGGGGGACGAGGCGGGGATTATCGCCTTTCTACGCAGCGCGCATGAGGGCAGGCCCTTGCTGCCGGGGGTCGAACCCGGACAAGAGCGGGCATTGCGTGAGCTGGCGCGCGGCCTCGCCGCGGCCCGGCGCGGGCGCAGCGATCATCAATTGCAGCGCGCGCAGGACGCCGCCGAGCTGCGCGAACACCAGCAGCAGCACCTCCGGCACCGGCACGGACCGAGCCTCGGGCGGTAGATCCCGATGCGAGTAAGAGCACTGAGGGCGACGCGCTCGTGTGTCGAGGACCTTCAATTGATTGCTGAGGTCCCGCCCCTCCCAGAATGGACTGGATCGACGGCTGCGCGAAACGAGGGAAGGGCAGCACTGCCAAGAATTGTGCTAAGATATATCCATTCTGGAGCCGATTTGGAACCATGCCAGTCAATCTATCAATCAAGAATGCCCCTGATCAGGTGGTCCAACGGCTGCGTCAACGCGCCGAGCGGAATCACCGGTCGCTGCAAGGGGAATTGCTCGCGATCATCGAGGCAGCCGTCGACGAGGTGCGGCCGGCGACACCCGCCGATATTCTCGCCGAGGTCCGACAGCTGGGGTTGCGCACACCCAGCGAGGCTGCCGACTTGATCCGTGCCGATCGCGATAGCCGTTAAGGTTGTCGACGCGTCGGCTCTCGCCGCCCTGCTATTCGGGGAGCCGGAGGCAGAAGCGATTGCCAGTCGGCTCGACAACGCGCGTCTGCTGGCTCCGGCGTTGCTGGCCTTCGAGCTGGCCAATGTTTGCCTGATCAAAGCGCGGCGGCACCCGGAACAGCGGCCGGCACTGATAGCTGCCTTTCGGTTGCGCGGCCGGCTCGGGGTGGAGGAGGTCACCGTCGATCACGACAGCGCCCTGGAGCTTGCTGCCTCGACCGGCTTGACAGCTTACGACGCGAGCTACCTGTGGCTGTCGCGGCAGCTTGAGGCCGAACTGGTCACGCTTGATCAGCAATTGGCGATGGCGGCGACAGCCGGCTAACAACCGCTAACCGGCACCGAGCCACTCGAGGCGGCTGATCCCGCCATCCGCGATCGGCGCCCAGGCTGCGCGGCCCCTTCATCATCGTCTTGCGGCGGGCGAGGTGGCGGGTTTGAAGGGCTGGTGTGGCGCGAGCGGTTGGAGGTCTCGAATGCGATCGTGAACTCGCCGAGCGCATTGCTGATGTAGTGGGCGGTGTCGTAATCGGCGGTTCCAAAATACTGCTGGCTGGTGTTGGCCAAAAAACTCTACCAGCGCGGATAGACGTGGCCGCGCATCAAGGTCGCCGTCAGACACCCACGGTAGGAGCCGAGTACCCGAATTGGGCTCGCTCGGATCTGTGCGGGGGCGTTTCGCAACGAACGTCCGCGAACATATTATCAGCCATATGGAACGTAACAGGACATGGCGAAAAGCTGGTCTTCCCGCACAAGCCAGTCTGTGAATCTCAGCGGGGCCCCAGTGGAATCTGTCGAGATTCTTGCCAGATCCAAAAGGGGATCGTATGAGAAGAATCATGAAAGTTTTGGTAACCTCTCTGTCAGAAGTTAAGATCGTCATACCCGAGCGGATTGGTGATTCACGCGGATTCTTTTCAGAAGTGTGGAATAGACGAGACTTTGCAGAGGCTGGTATCGGCGGTGCTTTCATTCAGGATAACCACATTTGCAACCCGATCAAAGGGACGCTGCGCGGCCTACATTATCAACTACCTCCGATGGCCCAAGGAAAGCTTTTGCGGGTGACGCGCGGCGCAATCCTCGATGTGGCCGTCGACATCCGACGCGGATCGCCGACTTTTGGTCATTGCGCCGAGGCGGTGCTGAGTGCCGACAACTGGCATCAGATCTGGGTGCCGCCAGGCTTTGCGCATGGTTACTGCACGATCGAGGATGATACCGAGGTGCAATACAAAGTCAGCGATTTTTATAGTCCACCGCACGAGCGCGGTATTGCCTGGAACGATCCGGCGCTGGCGATCGGCTGGCCGCTCAGCGCCGAAGCCGTAACCATCTCCGACCGCGATCGCAGATTGCCGCGGCTGGCCGAGCAGCTCGATCTCTTCGAGTACGACACATGACCGCGGTCGTGACCGGTGGTGCCGGGTTCATCGGCTCGGCCTTGGTCCGCGCGCTCGTCGGCGACGGCGAACGCGTGGTCACGGTCGACAAGCTCACCTACGCCGGCAATCTCGATAACCTCGCCTCGGTCATCGACCATCCCAATCATGTCTTCATTTGCGCTGACATATGCGATGGCACCGCGATGGCGGCGGTCCTGCGGGACCATCGCCCGCGCACCTTGTACCATCTTGCTGCGGAGAGCCACGTCGATCGCTCGATCGACGCGCCTGCGGTTTTCATCCAAACCAATGTCGTCGGCACCGCGACCTTGCTCGAAGCGGCGCTCGATTATTGGCGCACGCTCGGTCCCGTCGCCCGCGCCGGATTTCGCTTTATGCAGATCTCGACCGATGAAGTCTATGGCGAGCTCGGACCGACCGAATATTTTGAGGATGGCAGCCCCTACTGGCCAAACTCACCGTATTCGGCGAGCAAGGCTGGTGCCGATCATCTCGTCCGAGCCTGGTTCCATACCTATGGCCTTCCGGTCTTGGTGTCGAACTGCTCGAACAATTACGGCCCCTATCAGTTTCCCGAGAAACTGATCCCGTTGATGGTGCTCAACGGCTTGGCGGAGAAGCCGCTGCCGGTTTACGGCCAAGGCCTGAACATCCGCGACTGGCTGCATGTCGACGACCACGTCGCGGCGCTGCGGCGCATTGTCGAACGGGGTCGTATCGGCGAGACTTATCTTATCGGCGCCCGCGCGGAAGCCCAAAACATCGACCTGGTTCACGCCATCTGCCGGCTGCTCGACCAGCGGCACCCGCAAGGCGCCCCTCATGCCCGGCTGATCTCTTTCGTGACCGATCGCCCCGGCCATGATGCGCGTTACGCGATCGACCCCAGCAAGATTGAGGGCGAGCTCGAATGGCGGCCGCGTTACGATTTCGATCGCGGTCTCTCTGACACGGTCGACTGGTATATTTCCAATCAGCAATGGTGCCAACGCGCTAGCGCGAGTATCGGCAGGAACGCCTCCGTGTGTGGGCGCCGATAGAGGCGACGTGACGCTGCTGATCCTCGGCGCGGCCGGGCAAGTAGGACGCACACTGGTCGAACGGACGGGCGGTTGGGGGCTGGGTCTCGATCGAGCGGCCTGTGACATCACCGATCCAGCCGCGGTCACGCGCTCGCTGTCGGCGCCCGCGCTGTCTGTCGTCGTTAATTGCGCCGCTTACACCGCTGTCGACCGGGCCGAGAGCGATCGAGAGGCGGCATATGCGATAAATTCCGAGGGCGCCGGGATCGTCGCCCGGGCCTCGGCGGCGCGCGGCTTGCCCCTCATTCACCTTTCGAGCGACTACGTGTATGCCGGAACCTACGTTGGGCCGCATCGGGAAGACGAGCCGATCGCACCGGTCAATGTCTACGGCGCCTCCAAGGCCGCAGGCGATGCGGCGGTTGCGGCGGGAAACCCGGCGCATCTGCTGCTGCGGGTGTCCTGGGTGTTCGGCGTCTATGGTACGAACTTTGTCAAGACCATGCTGCGGCTCGGCCGGGAACGGGACGAGCTGTGCGTTGTCGCTGACCAGCAGGGGGGCCCGACCGAGGCGCGTGATATCGCCGATGCGATAATCGCGATGGCTAAAGCGAGCCGCCGGGCGGGCTTTGCGGCGTGGGGAAACTACCATTTCGCTGGCGCGCCGCCGACGAGCTGGCACGGCTTTGCCCAGGCGATCTTCGAGCGAGCCTCTGGGCGATCGCCGCGGCTCGTACCGATCGCGACCAGGGACTATCCGACGCCGGCTGCACGACCGCACAATTCGACGCTCGATTGCAGCCTGATTCACCGTGTCTTTGGGCTTGACCAGCCCGATTGGCGGGCGTCGCTGTCGCGTGTCCTGGTCAATCTCGGAGAGGCGGCATGAAAGGAATTATCCTCGCCGGCGGTTCCGGTACACGGCTCTATCCGGTCACCTTGGCGGTCAGCAAGCAGCTATTGCCGGTCTACGACAAGCCGATGATTTATTACCCGCTGACGACATTGATGTTGGCGGGTATCCGCGAGATTCTTGTCATCACGACACCCTCGGATCGCGGCCGATTCGAGGCGCTGCTCAAAGATGGTAGCCAATGGGGAGTGGCGATCGACTATGCCGAGCAGCCTCGGCCCGACGGGCTCGCCCAAGCGTTTCTGATCGGTCGGGACTTCATCGGCGATGATCATGTGGCATTGGTGCTCGGCGACAACATCTTCTATGGCGGCGGCCTGTCGGCAATCTTGCAGTGTGCGACGCAGCCGCGCCCCGGCGCTACAGTTTTTGGGTATCAGGTCCGCAACCCCGAAGCCTATGGTGTTGTCGAGTTCGACGTCGGTGGCAAGGCGGTGTCGATCGAGGAGAAGCCGCAGCAGGCACATTCGCCTTGGGCGGTGACTGGGCTTTATTTCTATGATAACGCGGTAGCCGATATTGCGGCCGGCTTAAAACCCTCGGCGCGCGGCGAGCTAGAGATCACCGATCTCAACAATGTCTATCTGCGGGACGGCCTCTTGACCGTTGAGAGGCTGGGGCGCGGCTATGCCTGGTTTGATACCGGTACTCATGAATCTCTCCTCGAGGCGGCGGAGTTCGTGCGCACGATCGAGATGCGCCAGGGCCTCAAGATCGCCTGCGTCGAAGAAGTTGCCTATAACATGGGCTATATCGAGCGCGATCAGCTGCTGAGATTGACCAAGCAATTCGGTGAGGGGGACTACGGCCGTTACCTGGAAATGGTAGCATACCAGCCACCCTGAGGGGATTGTCGCTGTTGGTAGCTGCGGAAAAGGTGGCCAATTGGCTGCGCGCAAAACATAGCAGCCGCGACTTTGCGGTTATATCCGCGTGCGGCAAACGTCCCTGAATCCCGGGGGTCAGTTATCTGACTAGCCGAAGAATCTGCGGGTCTCAGCGATGATGCGCTCAACTGCCTCGTCGGAGAGCTGCGGGTAGATCGGCAGGCTGAGGATCTGCGCTGCCACGCTCTCGGTCACACCCAGTCCCGACGGTCCGGCGGCGAGGCGGCCCTCATAGGCTGGCTGGCGATGGACGGGAGCGGGATAGTGGATTCCGGTGCCAATTTCGACGGCGCGCAGCCAATCGCGCAAGAGATCGCGTTGGGCGAGGCGGATCACATATTGGTGGAAGACATGGGTCGCTTCCGGACGGCGTACCGGAAGCGCGAGAGGCAGGCCCGCCAAACCGGCGTCGTAACGCCCGGCGATCGCCTGCCGTCGTGCATTTCCCGCCAGAAGGCTCTCTAGCTTGACACCGAGGATTGCCGCTTGGATCGCGTCGAGGCGCGAATTGATGCCGATTCGGGCACTGATAAAGCGTTCGCGCCAACCATACTGGCGAATTTCACGCGACGCGGTTGCGAGAAAGGGGTGGTTGGTTACGACCATACCGCCATCCCCGAGCGCACCCAGATTCTTTGTTGGGTAGAAGCTGAAGCAGGCAATGTCGCCAAAGGAGCCCACCCGTCTGTCGCGCCAGAGCGCGCCGTGACTCTGTGCGCAATCCTCAATCAAGCACAGTCCGTGCCTGCGGGCGATGTCGGAGAGAGCGGACAAATCCGCCGGTTGGCCATAAAGGTGCACCGGCAACACTGCTGCAGGCCGACCTGGTGGTGGCGTCCGCAGGGCCTGCGCCAGCTCGTGCGGATCCATCGTGTAGGTACCCGGCTCGACGTCGACCAGCACCGCAACCGCGCCGGCCCGTTCGATCGCCGCGATGGATGCGACTGAAGTGTGGGAGACGGTGAAGACTAGATCGCCGGTACCGATGTTGCAGGCGCGTAAGGCCAGCTCGATCGCATCCGTTCCATTCCCGACGCCAACGGCGTGGGCAACCCCAACGAAAGCTGCGAAGGCGGCCTCGAAGGCCTCGACCTCTTGGCCAAGGACATAAAGGCCGCCTTCGAGAACCCGAGCGATGGCGGCATCGATTGCGGCTCGTTGTGCGAGATAGCCGGCGCGCGGATCGGTTAGGGGGATGGCATCGAGGATCCCTTCAGAGTTCATCCGCCTCTCACAGATAGCTCGCCTCACAGATAGCTCGCCAAGTGGCTCCGGTAATAATCGAGTGACAGGCGCAGTCCGTCGGTAAGGCGGATGCATGGACGCCAACCGGAAAGAGCGCGAAAACAGCGATCGTCGGTCAGGAAGTCGCCGATGTCGATACGCTCGCGATCCGGCGGAAACTCCCGGAACTCATATCTCCCGCCGCCATTCGCCTCGATGATTGCTTCGGCCAGAGCCGCCAAGCTATAGGGTTCGTCGCCCCCGACATTGAGTGCTAGCCCCTCCGCCTCAGGCGTGACCGCGGCGTAGAGAAACGCTTCGGCCGCGTCATCGACATAAAGCAGGTCGCGGCGCTGCTCGCCACCCCACACCTCGAAGGGCTCACCCTCGATCACCCGGCGTAGCCAGATGCCGAGAAAGTTCTGGCGGGCATCTTTGATTCGCATTCCCGGGCCATAGACGTTTGTCAACCGTAACGACCGGCTCTTGATGCCATAGACGTCGCGATAGAGCAGGTGGTAGGCCTCCCCCGCCATCTTGTTGACACCATTGACATCGACCGGCCGCAGCGGATGACGCTCATCGACCGGGAGATAGCGTGGCCGGCCATAGATCTGTCGCGTCCCGGCATGAACGATAATGATACCGGGATTGACGGCACGGCATGCTTCCAATAGCTGCAGTTGCGCTGTGCAGTTTATCGCGAGATCCTCCTCGGGTGCGATCATCGAGTCTAAATGGCTCGTTTGTGCCGCCAAGTTGAATAGGAAATCTCGCCCTTCTAGAAGACGGGGCAGGGTATGACGACTGCGGATATCGGAGATATTTATAACAACTCGATCGCGGATATCTGCAATATTGGCAGGGTTACCACCCCCATATTCGGGGACTACACTGTCGATCAACATGATCTTGGCACCGAGCGTGACGAGGCGCCGTGCCAGCGCCGAACCGATGAAGCCCATACCGCCGGTGATAACAACTCGAGCACCGGCAAAGGCCTCGAGGAACGGCAGTTGGCGATTATCGGACGATGCGTACTCGCTCATGCCGTGCTTGAAAGTCGATCGAGAGCCTCGCCCATTCGCGCATGGAAGACAGTCCGGATGAAACGGGCACACATTGTTTTGGCAAGCGCATGCGGGTCGGGTTCCGCGGCGGCGAGAAGACGTACGATGGCGCCGGCGAGGTCGAAGCCGAGCTCCGGTGTCCCGCTCGCCGTCGCTTCGAGAAAGGCAATCCCGAAGCCTTCGGCGGTTGATGGCGTCACGACCAGATCGGTCACGCTGTAGGAGTTTGGGGAAGGCGTTTTCACACCGACACCGCCGACGAAGCGCACGGGATCACGGCGGGTTTCCGCCACCTCAAGCGTATCCCCTCAGCGCCGATAAACCACGCCCAGCGAGCGATATTTTGCCGAAATGTGTTTCGCATAATGCCCGCGGACGAGAGAAAGTGATCTGGTCTCGCGTTCGATTTTAGCGCTCTTCGGCGGATGCCAGGCGGCGGCCTTGGAACGGCAGACATCAGCGCGCCGCCTGGCTGAAGATCACGATCGCCGAAGTGCTCGCGGGAAAAGGATCGATGCCGACAAAGCCAATTGCCGAGATCCTGAATGATCCGGTGCCACGCCGCCGAGTTGCCCGGCTTGGCATGCCCGAAACGGTCTCGACCTCGAGCAGACGAAGACTGCGCGGCGTCCAGCAGTGGAGCCAGTCGATCGAGATCGCTTTGAACGATGCCGGGACTATCAGGAATTTCTGCCCGGCTAGCATGATCAGGCCATGGCCCGTGTGAAGCGCTCGCCGGAGAGGACGGCGAACTGGGCCTTGGCCATGCACCACTCGCGCGGCGGCATAATCCACGCCTTCTCGGAGCGCGGTTCAAGACCAGGAAGAGGAGTTTAGTCGTTGCCTCGCCGCTGGGGTAATGTCCCCTGGCCTGAACTGCCCGGCGCCGCTTGGAATTGAGCGCCTCGATGGCGTTCGTGGTGTACAAAATGCGGCGGACGTCGGTGGGAAAAGCATAGAACGGGATGACCTCGCCCCAGGCGCGACGCCCAGCTCTGGCCGATCGCCGGGCATTTCTGGCCCCAAGAGCACTCCTCGAAGGGCCGTCAGCGCGGCCTCGCCGGCGGCGGCATCGACGGCCCGGTAGATGTCCTTGAGCGCGGCCGCCACCGGCTTGCGGCCCTTCCAGGAGACAGAGTCCAGGCTGTGGCGCGGCAGATGAACGTGAAATTCCGAGCACTTCGGCATTTGCCTTTTCAGATCGGCACTCACATGAGTATGGTGGCAGTCAAGTGGCTGCGGCCTCCTTTCCGCGACACATTCTTTCCCTCTTTGTTCGATCGGCACAGCACCTCTTCGTCCTGATCGCTGTCTTCTGAGCGCCACGCGGAGCGCTCGGCAAAGTCGGCCCACAGGGTCGCCGCGTCAGCGGCTTGGGCCGAGCATGGCGCTAGGCTTTTCCGCGGGCGAGGCTCGAGGCGCCACCGCATATCCATCCGAGCCCGAACCCTTCGATCGACTGCGGTGACCAGCACCCCAGAAACTCACATCCGCTCGCCGTTCCAGACGGCTCCACTATGATCCCTCATTCTCGCGGTTAAGGGGTCGGGGAGGCGAGACCAAACTTTTGGGCGGCCTATTTCAGCCGGTGCCGCATCTCGGTTCGCCTACCCGGATACCACGAGGCTGATCAGAGCCCGCGGATAGCTTCAACGTTTCAACGCTTCAACGACCGGTTGGGATCACACCTCCTTCAGTACTGCTCCTGCCGGAACCAGCCCGTCGGTGACGTAGCGCCACAGCGCAACAAGGAGCTTGCGCGCGAGCGCGACGATTGCGATGCGACGAGGCCGCCCCCGCTCGGCCCTGACCCGTTGCCGGAACGTATCCCTCCGCGGGCGGCCGCCTTTTCGGGATTGGCGGAATGATCGAGGGTTGGGGCTTTCGATTTCGGCGGGTGATGGGAAGTGTCCACAAGCTCGATTATGGGCACAAGTTTGCGGGAGCAGCGTCGGCACCGGTCGTGGCCAGAGGAGCTGAAGCGGGAGATTGTTGCGGCCTCGCTGGAGCCGGGGTCATCGGTATCGGTGGTGGCACGGCGCTACGACGTGAATGCGAACCAGGTTTTTGCGTGGCGCAAGCGCTATCGCGAACCGGTCAGCACAGCGGCTCCTCTGCAACTGGTGCCGGTGACGGTGACGCTGGATCGGCAGTGCGAGCCCTCACCGGCGTCGACGATCGGGTTGATCGAAATTGAGTTGGCCGGCGGCTGCCGGGTTCGGGTTGGCAATGGGGTCAAGGCCTCGGCGCTGCGGACGAGCCCGGCGAAGCGGTTTGTGATCGGCAACACCCTGGCTCGCGAGCAGTCCGCGGATGCGATTCGTCTCCCGGATGCGTTCTGCGACCAGCATCTTAACGCTCCCGCACCAGGCGACGTTGCGCCTCGTCCTCTGGCCCTGGGCGGCATGACCATGGAACAGACCCGCGGATCGCCACGCTTCCAGGCCATCAGAACGCGCAGTAGCGTCTCGCCGTCGATCGCATCGCTCTTCGGTCGGCGCTACCGGCGTGGAACCGCGACGGATCCGGGATTGAGACGTGGCTTCCATCCCGTGGCCCTCGAGAAGCCGGTGAATCCAAAACTCGTCCAGTCGCGCTTCCCGGACCACAATGATCTTCCCCGCCAACCGCTGCGACCGCTCGGCCTTGGTTCTGATCTGCGCCAGCAGAACGAGCAGTGCGTCCCCGTTGCCGGCCGCCAAAGATGCCTTCGACATCTTATTGCTGCCGTGAAAGATCCAAGTGACGAGCCACCTCACCCGGCTCAGTTCCAAAGACACGAAGATCGTGGCCGGCTCCTGCCTCGTTGTAGAACCCTGCTGATCATTGGTCGTCGACATCCCAAACATCCTCGCTGCCTGTGCCGCAAAGAGGGACTATCAGTGCGCCGAAACGCCGCCCAGGCTCATAGGATCTTTTGGCACGGAGGTTACCATAAGGCCTTCTCGGGACCGAAAAGCAGTAGACGGCTCCCTCGGGTCCGGCCCACCCTCTAGATCTGGTGTCGCGGGCGCTCTTGCTGGATACTTCGTCAGCGAACAAGAGTGGAAAAATGTGATGACCGAGACGCAAAATTTTATAACATCGACCTATCCTGCCTCATCGGACTATCTCAACGAACTGGCTCGTTTAAGTGATCTTTATCGGAGCAGCCCGATTCCGAGCGATGAGTTTATCGATCAATTCGCGCTCTATGCGACGCCGGCGTCGCTGCGTCGATTTATCCATTTCGACAGGCTATATCAAAAAATCCTCGATTTGCCAGGCCTGATAATGATTTTCGGGGTCCGTTGGGGACGTGATCTCAGCACATTGCATGGCCTGCAGCAGATTTACGAGCCGATGAATCATACAAGGCGAATACTCGGCTTCGATACGTTCACTGGCTTCCCCTCGGTGACGGCACTCGATGGCAGCGCGGCCGTGATACAACCCGGCGCCTATAGCGTCACGGACGCTTACGAGGAGCACCTTGCCGAGGTGCTCGCCGTCAAGATGCGGCTCGGCAGCTATGCCCATATCGAGCGCTTCGACATCCTCAAGGGTGACGCGACGGAGCAGCTAACGCAATACCTTGAAAAGCACCCCGAGACGGCGGTCTCCATGGCCTACTTTGATCTTGATCTCTACGAGCCGACCAGGTCCTGCGCCGAAATGTTGGTGCCCTATTTCGCCTCCGGTGCGGTGATTGCCTTCGACGAGTTCATCCATCCCGTCTGCCCGGGAGAGACGGTCGCAGCGAGACAGGTTTTCGGAAATCATGCGCGGTTTCGGCGGGTCCCGGTTGTCGGACCGAGCCACTCCTCATACTTGATTTTCGACGGGCCGCCGGATGGCCGTTGACAGATCGGCTTTGGCCGGAATCTTGTATGGGGATCTCGATGCCAAGCTGATTTCTCCCTGGCCGCCTCTTCTCAAGGTTGCTGCACGATACACGCGCCCAAATGGCGGACTCCCTCGGTTCGTACTCCGCACTGGCAATACGAAGGCTTCGGGCGAGGTGCCCAGGATTAATGGGTTCCGGGCTTTTTGACCCGAGGTGGTCGACCTAGAGCCATGAGCCAGACTTCTTCCCCGTGTTTGAGAAGTCTCAAACCAGACTTCCCGACGCAAAACGCCGGGGCGTTTTCCGACGACGACACCCCACTGCGGCTTGGTCTCCGGGGGATCGTCATAAGGCTCGTTTATGAGCACCCCGGTGTCGAGCCAGGCGACGATCACCTTCTGCGCCCGCTCACGACTGAGGGCGGGGCAAAATTCCTGGACCGCGGCCCAGGCGCCGCGCTTGGTAGCTTGCGTCGCCCCGCTGTAACGCCGCCCCTCGGGTTTGCCCGGCAAGCCCGCATTGATGCAATCGAGAATGCGGTTGCTGCGCTCGGCGGTGAGATTCCCCCAGATATTGGGAGGATACCTACCAGCGCATGGCGGTTTGGACGGGGTCGCCGTTGGCGTAAGTCGGCGGCTTGCCAATGTCGACGCTGACGAGCTAACTGGCGGTGTAATTCGAGGTGTACGGCCCGGCACGAGGGTACCGCCGAATCGGGCGCCAATTGGGCACGCGCATCTGCTGATCACCACGACGACTCGAAGGCAAGCGATACAGCGCGAAAAAGCGCAACGCGGGAATCTCGTTCCGGAGGTACGGCGCTGGCGAGGGTCATCCTCGCCGGTGGCGTGCGGTTACCGTCCGGCTGTGGCGGGGTTGGTGTCCTGCGTTTCAGCCGTTATCGGCGGAAGCCCTTGGTGTCATTTCTGAGCAAATCACTGTTGCAGGGTGCTTGACTCGGGGTTAACCTTTCCGTCAGCTGTACCGTCTTCGCCGATCGCGGATAGGTTTAATGTCAATCGAGAAGACTGCGGGCGGTGGTGCTGTGAAGAGAGAGCGCGATGCTTTGACGGCGGGATTAAGTCGAACAATTTTCGAGTTTGATTTCCTCGCGACGGTATCGGGAAGATGGGTCGTGACGGCGCTTCGCCCTCGGCCGACCACAATCTCTCGACTCGGGCGCCGCTGGGACTACCGGCGTGGTGGTAGGGCTTGCCGTGTCGTCTCAATGGTAACCCCAAGCTCTTTTCGCGACGCAATGTCTTGGATGAACAGGTCTCAGATGCTGAAATCTGACACCGTCGAGTCTCGCAACCACTCAAATCACTCAACTCTAGCAAAGGTCGCACCGGCGCGGGGAACTGATTGCCAGATTACCAGGCCCATATAATTTTGTTCAATGACGAGCGCTACCACCGGTGCAACTTGCGCTCGGGCCAGCGCCTGTTTCGCCACGACCACTTAGTTGGAAATTCGCTGATCGGCACATTGAGCGGCGTGGTCGAGGATGAGGTGTTGGATTGTGGCTATCGCGCGCCGTTTGGCGGAATAGATTGCACCCGCCGGCGCGAGTCTGCGGGAGCCGTGCTTGACCTGCTTCGGGCGGCCAGCACCCACGCCAGGGCGGAGGGTATCCGTGACATCCGGATACGGGCGCGGCCCGGCTATTTTGGCCCGAACGAGTTCGCAGCTGAATTCGTGCTCCTGAATCTTGGGGCCTCGATTGAATCGTGTGAGCTCTCGCTCGGCCTCGAGCCGTGGCGCTACAGGACGCCGGAAGAATACCTGGCGGCGCTCCAACCCGCGGAGCGGCGTGCCATTCGTCATGGCCTCCGCACCGGAATGGTTTTTGTCCCGGCCGAGACTGCGAGGGATTGGGCTGGCTGCTACGAGCTCCTCGCCGAGACCAAGCGGCGCCGGGGTGGGGGGTTCAGATACTCGTTTGATTATGTCATGATGCTAAGGAAAACCTTCGGCAAGCGCATCGCCATGCATCGGCTGATCCAGGGCGGCGACTTAGCAGGTGCAGCACTCGTGTACCGTGTTAGGAGGGATTGGGATTGTGTTGCCGCCTGGGGTGACAACCTCCGGCATCGCCAAAACAGAGTGATGAATGTAATGGCCTATCAGCTTGTCTGCGAGGCGATCGTCCAGCGCGTGTCGATAATTGATACAGGCATCTCTTCGGTTAGTGGCGTGCCCGATGACGGGCTCGTTCAGTTCAAGCGTAATATCGGGGGAACGACCGGATTGCGCCTTAATTTCCTTTTATCGCTAGCGTGACCTAGACCACATGGTCCGCTTGGGTACGGAGGCGACCCGTCTTACAGTATGCAGTAACGAGGGTATTGGATTTCAGATTTTTCACTGCTAGTATCTAGTTGCGTAAATTAGCGTATTGAGAGCGGGGGTGTTTTGAGAAGACGATCTGCTTGGTCCATTCGAACGGTTGAGCGTCTTGGTTGTAGGCGACGATGAAGGCGTCGATCTGGTCGCGAACCTGTCTGGGCGAGGTGAAGCTGGCACCGGCCAGGGCTTTGCCAGCGAGGATCGAAAACCAGACCTCGACCTGGTTGAGCCAGGAGGCGTGGGTCGGGATGAAATGAAAATGGACGTTCTGGTGTCGGGCAAGCCAACGATCCTCTTTGGGTTTGTGGGTGTTCAGATTGTCCAAGATGACGTGCAGTTCGCGGTCCGGATAATGGGCCACGAGGCGGTTCATAAAGTGCAGAAATTCGACCCGCCGGCGGCGCCGGTAATGGCCGCCCTTGACCAGGCCGGTGGCCACCTCAAGGGCGGCGAACAGGGTGGTGGTGCCATGGCGCTTGTAGTTGTGGCTGAACCCGGTCAGCGCTTTGCCCTCGGGCAGCTTCAACCAGCCCTGGGCCCGCTCCAGCGCTTGGATGTGGGGCTTTTCATCGACCGCCAACACCACTGCATTCTCCGGCGGCTGCAGGTAGAGCCCGACCACGTCGGCCGCCTTCTGGGCAAAGCAGGGATCGGTGCTGATGCACCAGCTGCGCCGCCGCGCCAAGGCGATCTGGTGCTGGCGCAACACGCGCCAGATCTGATGCTTGGAGATATCGCCCAAATGCCGCGCCAAGAGGACCCCGTCCCAGCGGCTGTAACCCGCCGGCGGCGGCTCGTCCAACGCCGCCAGGATGCGCTGTTCGTGCTCGGCCGCGTAGTGGGTGGGCTTGCCGCTGCGCGGCGCATCCGCCAGCCCCGCCAGACCGGCGCGGGCAACGCGGCCGCGCCATTTGCTGACCGTAGCCGGGCGCACTCCGACCTGCACCGCCACCGCGGCGTTGCCGAGCCCCTCGGCCACTCCCAGGATCACCGCGGCCCGCAACGCCAGGCGCCGCTCGGTCTTCCCCGCCGCCAACCACGACCGCAGCGTTGCACGATCCTCGCTGGTCAACCTCACTTCCGCCGCTTTCATCGCGGCAGATTATCATATCCCCTAACTTATGCAACTAGGTACTAGTTCGACCGTGCCGCTCCTCGGAGGCAAATACTACCGGTTCCACAGATCGAAAAGGATCAAGCAAACATGTCGGGGCCTCTATCAAGTTTCAACTTTGTACCAAGTTTCGAAGAGTATCGCGAGCGGGCGAAAAATGCCGTCTTAAGCGTGAATGAGAAATGCGGTTCTCCCGAAGTGTTTCGTGCTGGTCAAAGCGCTCGCATTTATGCGGACATTTGCTCGAAGTTAACCGTGCTTTCCAAACCCGGTTCTAGATTCCTTGACATCGGAGCGGGGTGCACCGATCTGGCTCACCATATCGTCGAAACGACCGGACGGCATCATCAGTCGTTGACCGTTATTGACTCTCCTGAGATGCTCAGTCTATTGCCTGACAGGCAACATGTTACAAAGATCGAAGGGGCATTTCCTGATTGTATTCAAACGATTACACATACCATCGGAACCTTCGACGCCATCTTAGCCTATAGTGTTGTGCAAAGTGTTTTTAGAGATGGCAATCTCTTCGCATTCGTAGATGTTGCAGTGCAATTATTGAGCGATCAAGGTCTGTTTCTAATCGGCGATATCCCGAATGCGACTATGCGCAAACGCTTCATGGTGAGTACAAGCGGGAAGGCATATCACAAAAGTCACTACTCGGATCTACCCGAACCGAAGGTTTCGTTTAACATGCTAGAGCCTGGTCAGCTAGACGACGGCGTGATCTTGGGTCTGATTGCCCGTATGCGAAACGCGGGATTCAACGCGTTTGTCCTTCCCCAAAGAGCGGACCTCCCTATGGCAACTCGCCGTGAAGACATCCTGATCGTGAGGGTGTGATCAACTTCGCGCTGAATTGCAAGCGGCGGCCCATGATTGATGCGAACGACGGTTGGATGGCGAGAGTTGAGTTCATCACCGGCAGCGTTGGAGCCGCGGGCAGACGTGAGCGATCGTCGCCGAGAGTTTGGCGTCGGAGGCTGTTGCGCCAGCAACTGCTTCGTCTTTAACCGTGACCGCTCCATGAGGCGTGTCAGAAGCCTGTGCTGAGCACGACGACTATCGCTGGACATCGTAACGCTCTCGCCGAGCTTGAGACAGCGGCCGCGAGTCACGTTGAGGCTAAAGAATTTAATGTCGCTCTGCGGCTGATCCATGCGAAAGCCGGGGAGCTTTGGCTCCGCACCCAGGCAAGCGGCTGGATATCAGGTAGTGACCGGCTTGATCGATTCTGCTTGTCAATCGGGCGTGAAGTACGCGGTCTCACGGATCGGCGACCCCCGGCTGCCCTGGCCGATCGACGTCGCCACGTCTACGTCGTGTCAGAACTTTATCGCGAAGGCGGCCATACCCGTCTGCTTGAAGATCTGATTGCCGCGCAGCCACATGACGATCACCAAATTATCTGGACTTATTGCGAGAGCGCCGCTGTCATTCCGAAGATGGCGGAAGTCCTTCGTGTCGAAAAAGCCATTCCTGTCCACGTACTGCCCGGTGAACCGGTCGAACGACTTCGCTGGGCGTTCGCCATTCTTACTGAACTGTGTCCTGACGTGCTGGTGCACCTCGGTCACCCGAACGATCCGATCACGATCGCGCTGATGCAACCGGATATCGCCCGGCAGCGTCTTATTATCCACCACGCCGACGGTAGCTTCGCGCTGGGTCGCTCACTAGAGGGAACTGTGCACATCGCGCTTGGGCGCCATTTTCAAGATTTCGCTCGCCGGGAATGGGCTCTCGAAACAGTCCTCTTACCGCTGACATGCGGAGAGCCGGTTGTTCCAAAGGCAGCGGGCTGGGCGAGGGATCGACCATTCCTCACCGTGACGTCCGGCTCGTCCGGCAAGTTCGATCTAAATGCAGAGTTGTCATATTTAGATATTCTGACGGAGCGGTTCGCCGCACGCGATGGGGCACATGTGCATATCGGGTCTCTGTCAGCAGAGCAAATGCTGCGCATCGAGCAGCATCTGGACAAGCTATGCTGTCGCGAGAGGTTCGTTTATACAGAACACGTACCCCATCTAGCATCTACGCTAAGCGAATTAGCGCCTTCTGTCTATATCGACTCCTATCCCGCTGGCGGGGGAAAAGCAATTGTCGAAGCGATGGCCGCTGGCCTGCCGATCTGCGCTGCAAATCACGATCCAAACTTGGACAGCAGCTCCTTTTGCTATCCGGAGTGCTTTTGGTGGACACATCCCGCCCAAGTGGGGACCATATTGGCGGGACTCGATCCAAAGACGGTTGAGCATCACGCTGCTCTTTCGCGAAACTACTTTGAGCGAAACCACTCGCCAAAGATTTTCTTTGAACGGCTCCTGCAAGCGCTCGGCTGCCAATGGCAGGGAGCAGAATCACCGGCGATCGAAACGCCGGATTGCCACGCTGCGTTTCAGGACGCTCCTATGATCGACATCCTATCCGAGCAGATCGCGCCGGCTCTTTACCGTGGCATTCTGGAGCGTGAACCGGACCCGGCAGGCCTTGCACACGCAATAGAGGAACTTCGCTCCGGGCAACCCCTCGAGGAGCTGATCCGTACCTTCATCCGCTCGCCTGAGTTTCGCACTAGAGTCCTCCAGCTTCTGCCTGACATCTCATCCGAGCAGATCGCGCCGGCTCTTTACCGTGGCATTCTGGAGCGTGAACCTGATCCGGCAGGTCTTGCACACGCGATAGAGGAACTTCGCTCCGGGCAACCCCTCGAGGAGCTGATCCGTACCTTCATCCGCTCGCCTGAGTTTCGCACTCGGGTTCTCCAACTCCTCATTCCATCAGTTCAACTGCCGGATTTGACCGAGGTCGAATCGGCCTACCGGCTTGTGTTGGGCGAAAGACCGGACGACGCCGACTTACACATGCAGCTTGGACATATCCGTAAATTGCTAGGTAGGCATGCGGCCGCCCTCGACTCGTATGGCCACGCCGCCAGATTGGCACCCTCTTCGATTACCCCGCAGCGTGCACTGGTTCAAATGGGAGAGCGCCGGAATCAGGAATACTTGTTCGAGGGCCAACTGCGACTCGGTGGGGTCGAGGCGCTGATGGCGATGACGCAGCAGGTACTCGAACTGCGCGCGACATTGAGCCGCCTGATCGAGGCGTTGCCGGATGTCCAGGCCCAAATGGCATTCCCGATCGGTTGCTATGACCGCTTTCGCGCAATGTATGACGTTCCGATTACTCCCTCGGTCCAAATGCCGCGCACTTACGCCATTCTCTTGCTGGCCGATCGGGAGCCGGTCGAAACCTTCCTTTCGCAGCTGTCGGCAATCACGTCTCAAACTTACGAAAGCTGGACACTATACTTGATTGGTTTCGATCCAGCCCGACAGCGGATCGCCAAAAGGGCGGCGGCGAGCGATGCCCGGATTCGATGGGTGGAAACGGCGCAACAGGAAAGTGCCGCTCAGGCAGAGCAACGAATCGCCGTGTCGATCAACGCAGATTGGATAGTCCTGCTCTCGGAGAGAGCACTGCTTCATCCCCGTGCGATCGAGTGGTTCGCATCGGCTGCCGGCCGAGGGAAGGCAACAGCCTTTGTTGCCGATGAAGAAACGTGCATGCGAGAGCTAGCCGGTGTCCGACGATTGTCCCCCGAACTCCGCCAGGTCGTCGATTACGACACGCTTCTTGAGATGAACACGTTTGGCGAGACGGTTGCGCTGGAACGCGCAGCGTTTGTCGCGGTCGCAGACAGACTGACGACGAGCTCCGTTTCAGCAGCCCGAAGCGCGCTACTTCTTGCCCTCGCGCGCGACGGTTGTATCGGCCATATTCCGTGCCCGCTGATTTGCCGCGATGGCGAGACGACCGTTGATCCGGTGCGCGTTGCCACCGCGCACGAGGAGGCGGTGCGGACCCACGTCGCCGAAGGCGCTCTTGTTGGGCGTATCGATATTGGTCCGCGAATTGGCCTGCTGCCTCGCTTGCCGATCCTGTGGCGCTCGCAAGATCCTCAGGCGTCAATCACTGTCATAATTCCGACGCGCGACAATGGCCCGGACGTGGGCCGGTTCGTCGATAGTTTGCGTCGAAAAGCCGGGTTTACGGATGGTTTGCGGATCGTAATTGTGGACAACGGCAGCAAGGAGGCCGACACCCTCTCCGTCCTAGAAGATATCGCAGCAAATTCGTGGGCACGGGTTCTTGAACTTGACCAGCCCTTCAACTGGTCTCGGCTTAACAACTACGCGGTCGAGGCAGTTGATGACTCTTTGCTGGTGTTTGCTAACGATGATATGGTGATGCTGTCAGACAGGTGGGATGAACGCTTGCGCGGTCTGCTTGAGCGACCCGAGATCGGCGCCGTCGGGGCGCGGCTCTTATACGAAGACGACACGGTACAGCATGCAGGGGTACTCTTCGGCTGGAATGGATCGACCATTCATGACGGAATTTATGAGAGCAGTCTGGAACCCGGTCCCGCCAGCCGGTGGCAGGTAACCCGAGCGGTCAGCGCTGTGACGGGAGCTTTTCTCGCTACGCGCCGTGACTCATTTCTCGCACATCGGGGATTCGACGAAGTTGGTCTGCCGGTCACCTATAGCGACGTCGACTACGCGTTGAAGCTGCGCGCATCGGGACTGAAGATCCTCTGGACGCCGGAAATCACGCTGTACCATTATGAGAGCAAGACACGTGGCTTGGATCATCTGGATCTGGAAAAGCGCGCGCGCAGCGCTGCCGAGCGTACGGTGATGGAAGCACGTTGGGGACCGGCCATGCTTGCGGATCCGAGCGTCAGCCCAGTCTGGCACATGGCGACATTGCCTTTTCGTCTTTTATCGGCGCCCTCGCAATCGCGGCTTTGGGCTCATATCGAACGTTGTGCTGCCGGCAACCCATGGCTGCCGGAAGCGAAAAACAGCGTGGAAGAGTGACCTGGCTTTTGAGGTGATCAGCATCGAATAGGGACCCACCTGCGAATCATTGAATGCTCCCAGTGCCAGGCTCTCCGCGACAATTGCTACTTTCTCCGCCGTGCTCCACCGCCGGCGGCGCGGCGTCCGGTCAAAACTCCACCCGGCGGGAACCTGTGGTGTGGCACACGATCCCCCTGACCTCGATCAAACAAGGCAGCATCACCCCATCGCCACCACCCGGCGCAAGGTGGCGGTCCGGCTCCGCTCTAATGTCCATTTTCAAGGGCACGTGGCGCTTTTTTCTGCCCGACGCCGCATCGTCGGTGCCGCAATCGAAGATGTGGTCGTGCAAGGCTGGAAGCGGGACCGCTGGATGTCGGTTGGACCAGCGCAGCGTCAAATCGGTCGATCCGTTCGGCTGCCGCTCGCATCGCGTTCAGCGTTCAGCATTTCCTGGAAGGCGAAACGCTGAAGTTTTGCCCGTCCAGCCAGCGCGAATGCCGCCCCCTCCAGGTCGTGCCTCCGAAATAGACCCGGCCATGTCGCAACAGAAACGAGCTGATGTGGTGGCGCTTGCGCCGGTAATCGAAAGCGCTCCCACGGGATCACTGTGGTGATCGCCTCGAACGGGTCCCTTCCGGCCTCGCGCGCCGCAATCAGGGCGGCGCCGACGCGCGCATAAAGACGGACCTTCTCGTTGATGGCGCGTCCGTCGGCCTGAAAGGCACGGGCATGCCGCGTCTCGGCCTTGGAGAACATCGTTCCGACGAGCCGCTCAAACAGATCGGCAGCTTGGTCGGTCAATGTGGCGCCGAGCTCAAGAGTGATCGCCACCAGGGCGGTAAGCGTTAGCTGATGGCCGCTCAGGCGGCGAGGCGGCGAGGCTGGCGATTTGGTTGTTCCAGTTCCACGGCAGCAGTTCGCCGAGCCGGTTGATCGGGTGACCCTTGGCCATGCGATCGATCACGTCGCGGAGCCAAGCTTGCGGATCGAGGCCGCTGAGTTTGGCGCTTTCCAGCACGGTGTAGAGGATTGCGGCGCGCTCGCCGCCGGCATCGGATCCGAGGACCAAGAAATTTTTACGGGTAATGGCAATCACTCGGTCATTCTGCCCATATCGGGCAC
>Ga0210395_10000861_pt1 | contig 23393 bp, 21 predicted proteins | sample IncBWH4OmetaG_FD_150861 | JGI IMG/M metagenome (GOLD analysis project Ga0210395, IMG submission 150861) | Forest soil microbial communities from Barre Woods Harvard Forest LTER site, Petersham, Massachusetts, United States - Inc-BW-H-4-O ...
CACTGGTTTTGTGCCCGGGCTTGATTTGCAAGAGATTGCAGTTTGCAGGCAATGAGAATCAATGGCAATAAGTTTATTGATTATGCGGGTCTTAATGGTGAGGGTATCTAAACCAAGTCCCGAAGCCTGTTCACGTTCCGAGGATAGCGAGTCCGGAATATGCACGGCATCGCGTATCGGGAAGGGATGTTGGGCTGAATCAGCCGCACTGAAAATTGAATCAAGCACCGCACGTAGGTGGGTAGGCGAGATGTCTCCTCGATCTGCAAGCTGAAAAATAATATCTGCGTAGTACTCGATCGGTAGACGAGCAGCCCGCGTCATGAGAAGGCCGACGTCAGTGGAGCTGGAAGTGCGCTGTTGTTCATTCGCTGCCGCCGCATGCAAGAGCCTGAATGAAGACGTCAGCATTAACGCCGCCGCATCTGTTACTGAAATGAGCCGTCGATTCATCAGCGATAGCCTTCCACAAGAAACTGACTGAGCGAGGATGACCAACCCCAGTTCGCAAATTCCGGCTGATCGACATGTACCAACCCGGCCTCCCTTGCTACCCTGCTTGAGTGCAGCGCCGCGCCAGCTCCTCCATTGTGGACGGGCGGGGAGTTCCATTCGGTAGCAACTATTCAAGTTTTAAAATCTCCACTATTTGTTTCGAGCGACGTCCGTACACTACGTGCTGAAGCAGGGACGGGGCCGGCGGGTAGGACTTTCCCAGAAGTCTGGCCAGCCCCTTCGAGATAGCCGTGTTCCAGACCGTAATTGCCACGACAGTCAGGTTCAACCCCGCTGGCTCTGTGGCGCAGGTTCTTGGGTCTGCCATTTACACTGGTCACAGAATTCCAGATCAGGAGTAGAGATGGCAGACGAGGATTTGCAGGCAGAAGTGGAACGGTTGCGGGCAGAGAACGAGAAGCTCAAGAACAAGGGCGTTCGCGGGTTGAGTCTGAAGGTGAGCGAGAAAGGCGCGGTATCGCTCTATGGCATCGGCCGGTTTCCCGTGACCTTATATAAGGAGCAATGGGCAAAGATTCTCGGCATGGCAGGCGAGATCGAGGCCTTCCTCCGAGACAACGACCACTTGCTCAAGGCCAAAGAGTAGGAATTCCCCGCGTCGGGAAATGAGAAATCCCGACGTCGGGAAATCGGAAAGGGAATGGGCCCGTCCTCTATCCTGGCTCAACCTGATTCTGTCGATTCAGCGAAAGGTCAATGAAGAGGGTGGGGACACCTCACGAAACGGAATTTATGTACGCTAACGACAGCTGCTGACCGCTGGGGCGTTCAGAAGCCCCGATTATCGTCGGTGCTGCTGGTTAAGCAGATGGCTCCGATATGTTCATCTCGGGAATACTTTAATCGTACAGAAAGCGGACGATCTCCCAATGGGGAAACAAGCGTTGAGTTCGGCTTGCATCTGCAAGCTCGAGAGGGCGCAATAGAAGGCGATCCCTTATGGCAACACGTTTAATCCAATATTCGCTTGATGGGTCGTTTGCCCACTTGTTCCTGTGCCATACACTGCGATGCTGTATGCCTCCGAGATACCATTGAATGTTACGCCACACGCCGATAGGCTCCCCAGTATCCCGGTCATCGTGAAGATGCCCAGTAGAAGGTACAGCCTTCGACCCGCTTTGCGTCTTTGGAGAAATAGCAAAATGCTGGCGAGGTATCCGACCAAAACCGATAAAGCTGTCGGAGTGGATATCCGGCTACTCCCGAAACGACCCGCAATGACGCTGGATGGAACCACTTTTTGCGTACCGACAATCAGCCGAGCCGTTTGAGCCACACCGTTGTTCAAGTTGACTTGTTGTGGCTGGAAAGAACAGGAAACTGCGGCAGGTAGAGTTCCGCAAGTTAAAGCTACATTGCCTTGAAAGGAAGAAGTCGGAGTCAAAGTGACTATGACTGCACCCTCCTGCCCGGTTTCAAGTTTTAACGACTGGGGATTGAGACTTAAAGTAAAGTCGGCTGGAGGTGGGGGAGCAGGCAGGCCAGGATATTCATAGACACCCATATCGATGACAGATGTTGGCAAGCCTTTCGCATTTTGAATGCGAGGCTTTCCCAAGAGATCCTCAGCCGGTAAATCAGGAACGCTGTTATCGCCAGCGTCTACTACTGGTGACTGTAATTGCAATTGATAGGGATACTGAGCGGCCGAATCGGTGCTTGCGAACTGGGGATCAACGGAGATATTGCCATTACTACCTGTTGGATCGGAGCAGGTGCCATAGTATGTAGTCCCGCCACCCAAGGGGAAAACGTCGTTATGGTCGAATTTGGGTGGGCTAACCGGCGGGACGGATGGCTGACAGTTGACTAAGGAACTCATTCCTGTCCCCGTGATGATGTTGTTGGTAATTTGGGTGAGGTTATAATCTTCGCCAACGTATAGCTGGCTTCCTTGCTGATTGATTCCCGGGATAGCAACGTATGTGTTATTCGCTATCGTATTGTTTGCGATGACGGGTGCATAATCTCGAAATACTCCCCCCGACGGCACGACTGAAACAGCACTAGTCTCAAACGCAGCGGGGAATTCAACCTGACTCTGATCGACGGCATTTTGGTAGATAAGATTTTGGATGATGAGGGGAGCGACATCGCCCCTGATATCAAGAGCACTGGTTTGTTCGCTGTAGTTTTTGGTGATGATGTTGTTCTTAACCAGGGGAGCTCCCGCGTCAGCAAGATACATACCTGCTGGGCTCACATTCGTGCTCTTATTTCCTTGGATCACGTTGCCGATAAATTGTGCCTGTTGCCCATCATGCGAGTAGCCTGTCATGAATATGCCCGCGCCCTGGCCTGGATAGCCAAGGGCGCTGCCCGTTTTTGCTACACAACCCTCCAGAATTCCGTGCGTGGTGTTCTGGATCAAGTTTCCCTGGACGAGAGGAGCTCCACTGTAGATGCCGATCCCGCATTCCAAATTATTCTGGATAATATTGTTTTGGATTGTCGGCGATGAGCCGTTGATATAGACGCCGCCAGCTTCTGGAAGCGTTGTTGGTGCGCCATTCTGAAGAGTGAGATTGGAAAGAACGGAATTGCGAGTCTCGCCGGAATCGAAGGTAACAACCGAGGCTTGTGCGCCGCCATCAATGATGGTTGCGCCAGCCGCGCCGGCGCCCTTTACCGTAATAGCCTTGCCGGTAAAGTCGATGTTTTCCGGATACGTTCCCGAAGAGACGATAACGACATCGCCATTAACCGCCATATTGATGGCACCCTGAATCGTAGGGACATCGGCCGGAACGCGGATTGTCTTCTGGGCAATGAGATTGGTTGTCAGCAGAACAGCAGCGACTAAATTGCAAAATGAGCACTGCGCGACGCGTAAGAATCTGGCGGCTAGCGAACTTCGATCTAGGAAAGGAACCATGGCCATCCCAATGAGTTAGATATTCCGACCGGTTATTAAGTGAGCGGTGTTATAGAGGCACTCCAATATTCGTGAAAGCAAACCCTTCAATCACGGCAAATGTGTATTGGTTTCCATCTCTCATCCAGCGCTTAAACTGAGGTGCTCGCTCAAATCAGTTGTAGGACTCTTTGAAAAGAAAATGAGGCAGCAGCCAGCGAACTCCGGTTGCCAATCATATCGAGCCCGATGAATTCGAGTGAAATTTGGGCTACCCTGAACTGGTTGAAAGTTAGTGTTTCTTGCATGTAGGCAAACGAACATAGATCCGATAACCAGGGTGGTCTGGGGGGCGTCCCAGAATGTGCCGCTCAATGCGCATCTCATAGCATTGAGCGAGAATATTCTCGAAAGCAGGCCACAATTGTAATTTTTTGTAATCAGTTGGACCGCCGGGAAAAAGCCAAGGCGTCAATACAATCACATATGGCGGCGCACTGGAAAGTGTATGAAGGAAGCCCTTCTGCATGTCTGCGATCGTCCCGGCCTGGCGCGCGGTCGCAATATTTGGCGGAAGGAATAAAAACTCATCATAAAGATTGCCGGTACTCTGAGTTAGACGTAGGCGATAAAGGGTCGCGAGACAGCCGTCAATCGTGTCAACGCATTGGATATTTCCTGAAAGCGTTGCACCGCCAAGAGAATTAAGATCAACCTCAAGAGAATCGACTTGTGCGGTCTGCCATGTGTCGTGGAGCGAGTGAATCGTATAGAGAACTGAGAGGGTGAGGCCAAACGTTATGCCGACGATAGCTGCAAGCTGTCGGGCTCCCGATGCGTTTAGTGCGTATGTAAATTCGAGCGCCGCGAACAGAGAAAGAAATGCTACAAAAGGATAGCGATGATAGGGGTAAGATTTTACCTGCATCATGTACGACAGAAAGCCGAACATCATACCGCAAATTAATAGGAGCCTAACACGGTTTCGAGCCACCGAAGGCTTCTGCTCCCGCTCAGCAGTCAGTCCAAGGGAGACTGCCAGAACTAATATCGTTGCATGGGACGCGGTAAGGCACCTGCTTAATAGATAGAAGAAACTATGTGCTCCTAATCTGGCGTGGAGAGGAATTAAGCTGGTAATCGTCGTCCAAAATGCCGGGATCGCGCCCCTGCTACTAAGCCAAATGACGACTCCAATAATTGGTATCGACGCCGTCAGCGCAGACACAAGAATTGCCCTAACAATTCCTTTTATATTTATTAGGTTTGCCGTTCGAGACTCAATTGAACTCAGGTAGGGTACAGATGCCACCAAAAGAAAAAGAATCGCCTGAGGCTTAATGGTGGCCGAGAGTCCCACAAATAAACCGAAACACGCAAATCGGATCCAGGCAGGGTGCCACTTGTCTTTCAATAGACATGAGCTTCCGACTAAAAGAAGCGCCGTCATCGTCAAATCGCGTTGACCAAGTTGTGCGATTCCGTTCCTCGCATGAAACAAAGCAAAGAATGTTCCCGCATAAATGCCGGCGAAACGACTTTGAAGTCGAGCCAAAGAAAACATCGCCCAGCAAATTGCCGCAAGGAGAACTAGATCAAAAATGCGCCACGCAAGCGCCGTGTTTCCCAAAAAATGTGTTACGGTCCAATCGACGAGATAACTTCCGGGCATATTTATGTCATAAATCTGCCTGTAGGGAGCTAAATGTCCTTCTAGCAAGAACGTAACATATCGAATCAGAGCAGCGTCATTGACTAAAGGCCATTGTCGTGAGGAAATGACAAAGACTAAGCAGCACGTCGCGAGCACAATGATGCTTAACCGTTTTAGGACCTTGATTTTTGATATGTGAATTGAAAACATCTACCACTTCGAAAACTGTTGCTTAATTGTTGTTAGGTGAAAGGCTTTAAACCACAGGAACTGTCACCGGGTGAGACTCCAAATCGTCACGCAAATCGATTTGTATCCCCTTGCCGTTAAATAATTCGAAGATACTTGGGGCTCTGTACGGGATCTTTGCCTGCACCGGCCACGCATAAATCGCATATGCATGTCGCGCAAGCCCTTCGAATTTGAAGTACCCCATACCGTCTGTAGGCGCAACTTTTTGCTCACCATCGAATTGATCCACGAGTAGAACTTCGGCCTCAATACCTTCTCTATCGCTATCAACAGCCTGTCCCGCTATTGTACCGGTGCCAGTTCCTACCACGATTGAGAGCGAAGTATCCTCTCCGTTCCGAATTGTGACTCGGTTTGGTGCCTCCTCCAGTCTACCGTAGTTAGACACAGACATAACAATGAGACCGTTCGTGCCGGATGTCACAAGATATTCTCCCGCCTCGACGTGAGATAGATGGATCTTTCCGTTCGAATCGACAGGCACACGAAAGAGGTGATTTTCGAGATCATCCGGGATGAGATCAATATACAAAGGAGAGGCAGGACGCACGTCAGTCATTACTTGTCCATCGAGTGACTGATCTCCGAAATTAGAGAGAATCACCTCTTCTGCATTGGGCGAAAAAAGACTAAATTGAGTTGTGGCGTGGAAGTCTTGCGATGAATCTACCCAATCGGCGTGGAGTTCGTAATTGCCATACGGAAGATCGTCAAAATGCCATGTTTCCTGATCCTTTGACCATTCTGGCTGTGCCGTAAGGGGGATTTCCAGCCCCGGTTGAACAGGATCGATGGCGCTTAGATGAAATGCCGCCCTTTTAGGAGCCGGGAGAATCTTCCCGTCGACGGAGCCTTCTTGAATTGTCGGAATCCCGAGCTCAAGATAACGATTCTCATTTGACTTCAAGTCGATCATTGTCGCCATGGAGAGCGATGAAACACCGGGGTAGTAAAACGTAAGGCCATGCTCTTCGACAGAAATCAGATAGCTGCCGATAGACAATCTCGGGCAATTGAAAGAAGCCTCTTTGCTTATAATTTGCGAACAGACCTTATCAGCCCTCAGGAAGCCGTCGTTCACTTGAATTCTGTAGACATTCAGTATCTCAAGCGAATGGGAAGGATCCGTAAGAAGATAACCTCGAATGGAGGCATTGGGATTGCTTTCCATTTGCGTAGCTGGCCTTCCACTCTGCGAAATTACGATGGCGCAATGCAGGAACAGAAAGGCTAACGTAAGAGTTGTAAAGTAGCGATCTAGGAGATTCATGAAGCCATCAACCCACGGGGACGCCGACCGATATCGGCTTGTGATTACGGGCGCATAGCCCCAGTGAGTGGGCTATGCGCGGATATTCTACCTCGTTCGCTAATTCGCGAACGAGCCAAACAATTCATTCCCCGAGGAATTTGCCTTGAAAACAAGCGACACCCCTCCATTGAATAATGCCAAGCCAGGATCGCCTCCCATTTGAATATTGGAGTATTCTTGTGCAGACCAGTTGACGCCATCAGGTGAGCTAAAAATGAATAGAGCACGGTTGCTGTTATTCTGTTGAGTCGCAAGGACGAGATTGCCCTCAAATGTCACCATCTGCGCGCCGCCTCCTAGAGCGAGTCCACTGAATTGTTCTACGAAATTCCAATTGATTCCGTCAGTACTGTTATATACAAACAACTGATGGTTGGAATTGTTCTGCTGGCTGCAGAGCCACAACTTACTATTGAATAGGGAAACCGCCGGCCTTGAAGCGCTGGAAAGACGGAGCGACTGTAAATTTCCGGCCTCGGAAGCTTGACTCCAAGTTCCAGACGTATTGAGAGTGGATTCGAAGAACTGATTGCTGGTGCTTGGATCGCTGCTTGTACCGTAAATAACAATCAAATGTGAACCATCAGGCGACACGGACATTGCTGGAGACGTTGTCAACTGGACTGAAGCATCCGTATGTGTGAGAGTCCACGAATAAGCGACGTTTCCGGAAATCGGAGTGGCGATACCTACATCGAGACCGTGAGTCGACGCGTCGGCATAAGCCACGTAGATGATATTATTAAAAACCGCAATTGCAGCGCCGCACGTCGACGGCGTCGATGCGTTGCAATCAACGTTAGGAAGATTTGCGGGCGATTCCAGTCCTCCGTTAGTATAGGTTTTCCCATCAACAGTCGAGGCCCATCCGAATCGTCCGCCACTCGCAAATACTGACATTACAACCGTGCCGGACGCACCGTTTGGAACCGAAGCAGCAGAAGTACCCTGATCCATGGTGAATTGGGATGACTCAATTGCTGTTGGAAAAGGTGGAAATACCTGAGCGAAACCGCGGCTCGACATAGAAAGCAGGCCCACTGCACAGAGGAGTGCGCTCACACGAATTTTTGACACGAATAACATCTAAAAACTCCTAACTAGATATTGATGGTTATTTTAAAATGTGTTATTAGAATTAGCCTTGACTGCAAAGCCGGTGTGCGCAGATGTGAGCGGGAACAAAGAAGGTAAGCGCCTTACTAAAACTCATATCTTGCCATCAATCAATTTAACTAACATGTTGATAGTCACTGTTGGCGAGAATGACATACTGAATGTTATCAAGTCAAGTATCGGACAATTCGCTATGAGGTGTTAGTTGCTATATCTTTAGATGTATCGTAGGACACAGGCTGCGGAATGAGCTTTTCATGGAGAGCGGGAAGATCTCCCTGCTCCTTGAACTGAAAACTCCCTGTTCTTTACCCTGCACTCAGATCTACCGATGAAAGCGAGCACGGAAGTCTCATACTGGGATAAAAGGACAGGCGGCCGCAAGAGAAAACAGAGCCTAGTGGTCCAGTCTTCATAGGAGCTCCGAGCGTTAGGTGGTAACCTTCGCGTGGCCGACGATTACCGCCACTTCCGGATCGCCAGCATCGTTCGGCAGGCGTTTTCGGTGGTGATCTGTGGGAAGAGTTCGGAGACGGGTGTGATCGAAAAGCCTTTTCGGATCGAGGGCCCGGTGGGGAGGAGCAGTTGTTTGAGCCTCGCCCAGGCTTTTTGAACCAAGTTCAGGTATGGGAATAGGCTGGCAGATGCAATGCCTTACCTTTGCCGAATTTCGATCAGTTTGTGAGGACCAGGCAGTCTACTACGGTCATAGATCTATCTTCTTAAGATATACCATCATTTTCGTCCAGATAAACAAGCACTCAGGCGAGTTGGCTCGGGACCATTCGAGTATATGATATGAATTGGATATAAATAATTGGGCAGTTCGCTACGTCACACCTAGATAGCTACTTAAATATTCTATTGCAGAACTTTTAGCTCAGAGTGTTATGTCTCACATGCTAAGCTGAGCTAATCTGCTGATAAGTACTTGAGCATCCGTTTGTCTCCTTTGCAGCGCTCACCCGCATTTGCGGCGAAAAACACACCACTGAGACATAAAAAGCGGTCGCCACATGCGCTCGATCGCGAATAGCGAATTCTCTTTGAAATACGTCAGGTGGTCGTGTGGGCTCGTTCGTGGCTGATTCAAGTGCCACTGTTCCAACTTTTCCAAGATTCGGTCGGCTGGCGGATAAGGAGAGGTGACCATTAGGCGCCCATTTGGTTGAAGAAGCGCGAAGCAATCATCCATACAGTCCACATGCTCGAGGACTTCAAAAGCGATGATCACATCGAACGACTGAGGCTTCAATCCCAACTGTTGCCAATCACGGATGTCGCCAAGGATACTCGCACCTGGCGTCGTATCAATGTCTGCAAAATTAGATACCTGCCGCGCGGCCAGATGACGAGCGACCCAACCATCTCCGCATCCTATTTCGAGCACAACATCGCCCCTGCTTATTTCGTTGAGGAAAAAATGTTTCTTTAGGTGTCGGGAGATATTACTCAGGATGGGCACCGAGGATGCGACAGCGCCTCTACTCGGGGCTTCGACAGTTTTTCCAGTATTCGAAGGTACGACAGCGTTTCTACTACTCATTGATGCGACCTCACTTGGACGGCGAATGCCCGTTTATCTTTGTGCGTTACCGCAGACCGAAAAAGATAGACGGTAAGAATGATGATGAGTGGTTCCAAGGGATGTCGAAAACGAGCTGCCACGCTCACAAAATAATAGGTCAGCGGTAGCAACAAAAACGCCCATGTAAAAAGTCCCGCTGCGGGTACTCGCCTCTTGAGAGAAAGGGCAAGTCCCATCACGCCGGTTAGGCTTGGAAGACAGTAATTCAACACCCTATAGTATTCGACAAGAGGATGCCTGTCGACTGGGTGCGGTACACTCGCCCAATAAAAATAGAATCGACGAACCGACAATAGAGTGAATTGCATTGGGTGCGTGCGTATCCAGTTTTTCGCGATCACGCCACGATACTTTGAATACGCAATTTCGCCCATCTGAGCATAGGGAACAAAACTGGGATCATGCAAAGATGGCTGAATGGGAGCACCTAGAGCGATCCCATTGGCACCTGAGTTGTTCCAAGCCCACATTTCGACTCCGAGGTTCGAACGCATCGGTATAAATGCGTGCATCGAAATCCAATTCCGCAATACCCAAGGAGTCACACAGACGAAAAATACAAGAGCCGCGAGTCCTGCATCCCTCAGCACTGTCTTGAAAGATGAAACTCCAAGCAAAATCCAGACGCCGCAGACTGGCAGGAAAAGGAGCAGGGTGGGATTTGAAAGTGCTATGAAACCCCACAAGGCTCCAAACAAGAGCCACTGCCCTGGTTTCGCTCGTGTCTCGTCTCGCGACGCCTCCCCAATGCCTCGCATACGTAGCGCCAATAACAGCACCCAGGCAAAGAGAAATGTCGTGATAGATAACTCCCAAATCCACCGCACCGCATACTGCATGGCAGCTGGGTAGAGCGCCCAAACCCAACCCGACCAAAGAGCAATCTTGCGCTCATAGCAGCGTGCTGCGATTTCATAAACGAAGAGCGCCGTTACTGCTGAAAAAAGACTATTGATTGTTAGGATCACCCATCCAGAGAACGTCGAATACACACCGAATACCTTGAAGACCCCGGCCAATAGAAGCGGATAAAGTGGAGGAACCCAAGCAGTCGGCCCGGTGTGGCCCGCAAATGGATCCGCGTATCCATAACCAGTGACAAGCGCGCGAGCGATGCGGCCCATTTCCCATCCGAACTCAAAGTGATCGTTATAAGATGGGACGCGATAGGTATGTGCCAAGGTAAGGTAGAGAACCCGCACGAGAAACGCTGACCAGAACAGAACCCAAGGAGGGCGGAATAGAGACTTGGTTGAATAGGAGAGAGTATTCAATCTACCAACAGCTTAACTTAGCCGCCAGGGTGACGTCACGCTACGGGTGTGTAGTCTGCGGGAGCTGCCGGTCCACCTGGAAAATATTCGCGCTGGGCGACCTGGCCGACGTAATCCCCTTCGGCTGTTTTGCATTCGCTCAAGGAGCTACGGTCCCCACCTGTGATCCAAGATTCAGCCAATACCAACGGGAAATCCTTGAGCTCGTGGCATCATCTGTTGAAGTGATCGTGCGCATCATGAGACCGAGGAACGAGGTTCCTCAATACACCTCTCGGAGAGACCCGTGAAGACAATCGCATATCTTTCCCATCTTGTCTTTACTATGGCGACTGTTCTCGGTGCCGGTCAGGCCCAGAACGATATGGCCGACCTGATCCTTGTCAACGCAAAGATCTTTACCGCGTCCGACGCCAATCCACACGCTGATGCCATCGCGATCAAAGGCGATCGGATCATCGCCGTCGGCACCAACGCGAGAGTCAACGCTCTCGCTGGCCCGAATACGAGAAAGATTGACGCCGCCGGTCGTCTGGTGATCCCCGGCATCCTGGACACGCATGTTCACTACATGCTGATGGATGTTGTTCCTGATGTTACCAGCGTGGACTTCGGAGGATTCGCGCCAACCTGCAGGCACCTGCTTCAGACTGTGGCCGACAAAATGAAAGATGTACCGGCAGGAAACCTGCTCTTTGGTTTCATGGGTCGTGACGCCTTCTTCGACGCGGAGTGCACCCCTGCCGCGCTAGACAGGATTGCGCCGAAAACACCGGTCTTTCTGGCCGCCGGAACCGTGCACTCCGGAATGCTCTACGGTCCAGATGTTCGTCAAGGAAGGTATTCAAGAAGGCCGACATGCCGATCGTGCCTCCTATGGAGTCGAGCGTGACGATGTAGAGATAGACGTGTCTTATCTTCGTGAGGTCGATCTGAGGCATTACCGTTGAGGCATTGGCTCCAAAGAGCATACTGTTGTCCACAGTGGGGAAGCCCCTTGTGGGGCGCGATCGGGGCAGAGCCCCTTCCATGTCCTTTGTCAATGATTGGGCGCAGGGGATTTTCCCCTGCATCCACGGCAGGCTTTGGTTCGCTGTTACTGAGGTGCGGGGAGCCGGGCAACGTTCAGCGACAGTCGCTCAAACTTCCATACGCGGATTGGCTACCGCACGAACGTGTGTCGTCGCAGGCTTGCCTCGGACTTAGCGCGGGCGTGGGAAGTTTTCTCCGGCCCAAGGGGCTCACGAGGATCACCATGACCGGTTGCCCGGCTCCCCACACCTCAGATATCTAATCCGCTCCTCTCGTTCTGCTATCGTGCTTCCATGGTCGTACCCGTTCTCGCTTTCACGCTCTGTATCGCCTCGGTTGTCCAGAACTTAGATTCAAATCCCGTGCAATTTTCTGGTCTGCACTTTAGCGCAGAGGATGAAGGTATTAAGAATGCCGTGCCGATTCCTGAAGATGTTTGGTCGCTTCTGAAGCAAGATGGCGATGTCCTGGAGGTCTTAAAACATCAAAGTCCAACAGCGACAACTCCTCCGAGAACATGGTTCTCTGCGGCGTTTGTTCACTTACACGGAGCAATCGGAAATGATCTCGTCGTGCAGGGTGAAGGCCCAATGATGGGAGCCAACGTGACTGAGTTCTGGGTGTTCGCAGAGACCTCACGCGGTCCGAAGCTCGTCTTGAGAATCCCGGCTCACGACCTGCTGATCCGACAGACCGAATCTGGTGGCTACAGAATCATCGAGGCATCGGCGATTACCGCTGCCGCTCACGTATCAACCTTGACGTACAAGTTCGATGGAAACCACTATGTACGGTCACGGAAGTAGATGAGTGCCGATGGAAGCGCCTTGCAGCTAATTCGATGCCAAAGTGATCCTCATCTCCTGTCCGATCGCCCAGATGAAGCCGGCGAGCTCTCTTGCAATTGCAGCAACGACGACCGTGGGCTTCTTGCCTCTGGCGATCATCGAGCGATAACGAGTACACAGCCTCACCTGTGCCTTCCAGGCAATATCGCGGATTTTCTTGGGTAGTCGGACGAGGACCTCCGCCTTTTCCTTCGCGATGCGTGCGGGATACTGGTAGCTCCACGCTGCTTCGATGAGCATGCGTCTGGCTTCGCGGTTACCAGTCTTCGTGATGCCACCGCGGCGAATCGTACCCCCGCTAGAATGCTCGGAGGGAACGAGACGGAGATAGCCCATCAACAGGCGCGGGGACTCAAAACGACTCAGATCCCTGGTGGAGGCGATGAAGGTGGCTGCGGAAATGAGGTCGACTCCACGCAAGCCTCTCAAAGCTTCGACAAGTGGTCCAAGTGACCATCTCGCAACCATCGCAGAGATCTTCTCGATCAAACCATCCCTTCTCTCCTGTGCAGTCCATACGGTCTCCAGGTAGTCGTGGAAGACAATGCCATGAGCCTGCTCTTGGAACGTCTGCACTGCCAGCCAGCAGCGATGGCGCTGTGTCCAATGCTTGCCGGTCGGATAGCTGCGGCCGTGGCGCAGGAGGAAGGCAAGCAACTGTTGGCGAGCCCGCATCAGGTGCATGGATGCATCGACTCTTGCCCTGACCAAATCGCGAAGGGCTTCGTGTGCGCTGTCTGGAACCCACACCGCCGTTAGATCTCCTGATCGGTGGAGAATGGCCAGCTTCTCCGAGTCGCGTCGGTCAGTCTTGATCCGCTCTCCGGGCTTGCGCGGGATCATCGATGGTGCGGCGACGGTGCACTTGTGCCCGAGCCCTGTCAGCTGACGGTAGATGCCGTATCCGCAACCGCTCGCCTCATAGCAGAAGTCGAGCTCACCGTGTCTCGCGAGCTGCTTCGCCATCTTGTGCACGGCTTCCGGGGTGTTAGGGATCTCACCGACGAACCGCACCGGCCCACTCCGGCCGTCTTCTGCAACGCTGATGGAAATCGTCGCCTTATGGACGTCCATGCCAACGAATGATCTGGTCTGCTTCATGCTTTTCCTTCTGTGAACAGGAGAACCGATGAATACGGCTCTAGAAAAGACATACAGACTTGGCAGCGGGGCACCAATGAAAATACCAACGGCCTACTGAGACAATACTTCCCTAAGAAGACCGACTTGTCCGTCTACTCTCAAGCCGGGCTCAACAAGGTCGCTCTGCGCCTCAATCAACGCCCGCGAAAAACCTTGGGCTTTGATACTCCGGCGAGTAAACTGCAAGCCAGTGTTGCACCGACCGGTTGAGACCGCCCCGTTTTCAAGGAACTCCGCCGAAACTCCACGACACCAAGGCTGCATCACTTCCAAATTGCGACAAGCCGACTCGGAACTCCGAGAGAAGCAGCAAAGAAAGCACACCCAAACCCTCGGGAACAATGCCGAGGCAAGATGTATCTTTTAATTGCGAGAGAATCGAGGTCTGCTAATGCTCAAAACCTTCGTAGCCTTGTTGGCTTTTGGAGCCTCTTCCCTATTCGCACAGTCGCGCGTCGACCTATTACAGCATGTGGCAGACCGCTTCAAGAACGCCAACAGTTTTGACGTCAAGGGAAGTGCCTCGGCAGTAATACCCGGATCGTCATGGCGCGCAACCTACGAGTTTGAAACCCAAGGAGCCCAGCCGGGGTTCTTGCCGTTAAGCGTGCGCGGCCCGTCGATGGAGGTGATATCAACATTCGGTCAATTCACCGAAACGCAGGTTAACGCTGATGCAACGGAGCCAAAACCGCAGCGAAGCTTCATGATGGTTCCTTCGGGTCGATACAACGATCTCGGTCGACGCTTGATCGATGCACAAAAGATTGGAACGGAGATCATCACCGTTCAAGGTCGTGCGCACTCTTGCGAGATCATTGATGCGGTCTATGATACTTCTCCCGAATTCAAGCCGCATTCAGGGACCATGCACAAGCGTTTTTCTATCGATCCATCCGATATGTTGGTGCTTCGCGAAACTCAATCGAGTAGCGATGGCGTGGAGTGGACAGCAAATGTAACGTCGACTTCATTTGATTTGCCACCCTCCGGAGCCATGGTTCAGGCTCTGCGAGATTTCGCTGCTCAGGCTAAAGATCGTTCAGATTGGATCGGACGTTCCGTTCCCGATCTCAAACTGATGCAGCTCTCCGGCTCCTCGGTGAGCCTAGCTGAACTTCGCGGCAAACCCATCCTCCTTGATTTCTGGGGCAGCTATTGCGCTCCGTGCAAACACACCACACTCCACGCACAGGAGCTCGCAAACCGGTACAAGTCGTCTGGCTTGACAGTGCTCACGATTACGCAGGATACGGCCCAGGATGCTAAGCTCTGGATCGACTATAACCATGTGAACCTCCCAGTATTGTTGGACCCGGATGGTTTGGCATTCAAGGCGTTTGACGTTCAAGGCGTTCCCGTCACGATTCTCGTCGACGAAAACGGCAAGGTTGTCCATTATTGGGTTGGACTTGATGATCTGTCTTCAATGGACTCCCTTCTAAGTGCGAGACTCCAGCCACGCCCTATTTCTGCAGTCGGTTCAGAACAACGCCACTAACCGTCGCTCTAGGAGCGAATGACCGTCTCATAGAAACCCGACTTTCCATGCAGTTCGCCTATCCCCGCCAGCATTCTTTGGCATCAACGCTGCAGTTGGACTTGTGCTATTTGTTTCGCGTCCCACCTCCCCAGAGTAAAGTGGACTAAGTCTGCGAGACGAAATGGGGGCCTTCATGTCAAGTTTCCGGACTTTCCAGTGTGCTCAGCCGTTGAACGTTTTGGTGCTCGGACTCGCGCTTGCTTCTTCTGTGGGGTATGCGGGGGCCGCCCCTCCGCAGGCTCAAGTCTCTACTGGCGAATGTGAACCAACCCCACCAGATTCCCACTCAGCGTTGATTTCGGAGATGAAAGCCCCAAAGTCGCCCGTCGATGCTGTTTCTCCGCCACGACTCCTTTATGCTGTTGACCCCGAATTTCCTGCTGGGATCTCTGATCCCAATTTTTCCGGTAGCACTACTGTTGCTATGCTCGTGGACGCAAATGGAAGGCCGCAGCAAGTACATGTAGCACGCTCACTTGGAGCGGCTTTCGACGAAAATGCTGTCAAGGCTCTCAACCAGTACCGATTTGAACCTGCCCGCAGCAAAGGCAAACCGGTTCCAGCGAAGATATGCATTGAAATTCTTTTTCGGCGCTGAGTAGAGTCACAACGCGGTGCGGTCGGCTATTTCCGTCAACTGCCATCTCAAGACTCTAGTTCCACATCGCTCAAAACGGGGATCCCGGTAACTTCACTTTGTTGACGAAGCTGTCAACATGGCAAGTTACCGATAAACTGACTTTTCAGGCATTTCAGGGTTACGTCCGGGTTGCCGGTGATACGGCAATAACGGCTTTCTTTCAAGCACTGAAGCGCGTCTCTGCTCGTCACTATGGCGGGCGAGTTAGGTACCCTACAGCACACTTGGCGGTTGCTCGCGTTACGTCCTGTTCCGTTGACAACGAGGAAGAGTTAGCCTCTCCGGGAGCCTGTGACGAGAAGTCCCCACGCGAACCTCAGATAGATGGCGATGCAGAGGACAAGGCGTGTAGGCCAACCGCCTCCTCGCAGCCGAACTGAACAGATGCAGAACGCCGTTCCTGACAGAGCCAAGCGCAACCATTCTTGTGGGCAGCGATGATCGATCTGAACGGGAAGCATCCCGATGGCTCCGAGAATGGCTGCCCGAGAGTTGTTCCGAGCGCAAGAATTCGGATGGTGTCCCCGGAGTGGAAGACCGCCTTGACGACGAAGATCAGCGTCAAAGAGGGTATCCCGAAAACACCAAGGCCGTCATGTTTGGAAATACTGGGAACATAGGTCCATTGTCACAGAGTCTCCCGACGAGGAGCCGACAGTTCATATCATTTGGCGGCTTCAGGTTAGGTACGTAAGGTCGGCTACACGCCCTCGTCGTTGAGAGCGCCCAGACGGTACCGTTCGCATCGGACAAAGCGAAGAACCATTGCGGTCCTCCAGGAGGATCCGCAGGATGCGCAGTTCGTTACTTCGGAGTCACGAACTGCGCCAATTTCCTGCCGGTGCGCGCTTCAAGAATAAACATTTCATGGGCACAATAACCGGCAATCCTCTGTTCGTCTAGCCATTGAAATTGGATCGAGAGGGGGTCCGAGCAGCTAAAAATAGATCTTCCATCCATCATGATTTCCGTTGGCTCTCTGATCCAGGCTGTGTGCTGTAAATCAAGAGAGCGCTTGGGAAACTGAAATTCGCTCTCAGCGCCCACTGGCGTCAGGCGAGTACTTTCTCCGGTAATCAGATCGATTTTTACAATGGAGCTAGAGCGACTTTGAAAGACTGCGGCTACCGCGCTAGAGCCATCTTTCGATACATCCAGTTGACAGAGGTTGAGAGACCCAGGTACGGCTGTCACTTTGCCCGTAGGAGAAACGATCTTTATAGGCTGATCTCGACAGCCTCTGGCAAAACCAACAACCCGCCCATCTTCGAGCAGGGCAGCAACCTCGAAATCTATATCTAGGTTTGCTTTTCGCAGCGTGCGAGCTCCGACGTCGTAGATATAGTAGCCATAATCGTATTGCCTGGTTGTCCAGTCGCCCCGGCCTTCACAATCGACACACTCCGTAGCTCCCGGCACAACAGCGAGCAGAAGCCGCCTACTATCGGGTGACCACGCCGAAATCAATGTCTCCACCGACGCTAAAGCTTGCGTATATGGGCGGCCCGCATGGGTCACGCGTGCCGACCCTTCACTTGTCGCGTCATAAAGCCATAGATCGTGGCCACGAATGAAGGCGACGTAGGAACCATCTGGCGCAGGGCTCGGTAAAGTGCTGCCTCTCAACTCTTCTGTCCAGTGCGGCTCCAATGGGAGAGACACGACGCTGATCTGATTCGTCGGAGATACGCGAAACACGGTGTGCTCAAAAGATGCGAACCTATCCTGCCCAAAGCCAAAGAGGCACACGGAAAATAGGAATAAAGGAATGCGAGATGGGCACCCGAAAATCACACGGTCCATCTTATCCGTTTGAACTCTTTGCCTGCGCCGTTAGCCATCCCTACACGTTCATACAGGCATATGGGTCCTTGTTCAAACGAACGTATACGCAACGATCCTCGGACAAGCCAAAGTCCAGCATCCTTTGTTGCAGAAGGCTGTTGCGATTCCTTCGGCAACATGTTTCCGCAACGATGTGCCTTGAAAACGAGGTTTACGGAAACTTGTTGTAGCCGGAACGGCGCCGGCGGTCAACTTACCGCAAACCCGTTTGGCAACTCCCATTCACAAGACGAGCGAGGCCGCGGAACAGGTGGCGCACCGGCTGAATTGACTAACATCCAGCCTGTACCGGGCACACAGCGAGGTCATTACAGAGTGTGGATGGAAGGGTGGCGACAGCGGCTCGGCGACACGCAAATGGAAGGGGGGCGGGTTGTTGGTTGATGTAGCTTTCTAGAAGACATAACCTGTGTGAATGAAAATCAGCGACGTGATGCTTGTGTTCATCTCGTTTCTTGGAGTTGGAGTCGTAAGCGCGCAACCAATTGGGTCCGCAAATCCGCCAGGCTCATTCGTCGAAGTAGATGGATCTCGCTTGTACTACGAGGAGTGCGGGACCGGGCCGAAGGCTGTCATTCTCCTCCATGATGGGGTCGTAAATTCAGCCGTATGGGATGACGTATGGCCCGCTCTTTGCAAACGATTCCACGTGATACGTTACGATCGACGCGGGTATGGACACTCGCCAGCTACCAAGAAACCTTATTACGAAGCCGACGATGTTGCGGCCATCATTCGAGACCGAAAAGTATCTCAAGCTGCACTCGTCGGGAGTTCTCACGGTGGCAATATTGCCCTGAGTGTTGCACTCCAATACCCAGAGCAAATTAGTGATCTTGTGCTTGTTGGTCCAGAGGCAGAAGGCTTCCCTTACTCCGAACACTTCATCATGGCGCAAATGGAGTTTCAAGGAGCTAAAGACCCGACAGAAGTGAGGGTAAAAAATACCTATTTCATCGCGCCTGGAAACGAGGCTGCCCGCGAGCATCTTCGGAAACTGCTCAACGCTTCTCCACAAGATCACACACACAACGATATGCCGCTTCCGGAAAAACCGGTTCTTCCATACGTGCGCGATCTTCGGATGCCCACGCTAATCATTACGGGTTCGGCAGATATTGCTGACAATCAGGCGGTTTCAGGGGCTCTAGTCATGTCAATCCCAGGAGCTGCTCGCGTTGTTGTGCCCGAGACAGGACATCTCTTGTACCTCGAAAAGCCTGATCTTTTCTCTTCTATCGTCATTGGATTTCTTATGTCTCACGGATTCTGAATGTTGCCCTAATACTGAATGTGTTGAAGACCTGCTGCTTGACACTTACGGACTTCTCATGGTGAGGAGCCAAAAAGATGCTTATGAATAAATATTGGCGGTCGCTCATTCTTACGGTAGTTTCGCTATTGGTCTTGAGCTATGAGCAAACACGAGGTGAGAACGTGACACCACCCCCGCTCGGAGAGTTAGTAGATGTGGGCGGCTATCGTGTCCACCTCTACTGTATTGGTAGCGGAAGCCCAACAGTGGTCATCACAGGCGCGGGGTACTCATTCGATTGGGGTCTTGTCCAGCGAGATGTTGCAAAATTCGCGCGGGTTTGCACCTATGATCACTCGGGAGTTGCTTGGAGCGATCCGGGGCCAACGGATACATGCACGCTAAGAGCTGGCGAGATCATGCAGCGTTGAAGAAGGCTAAAATCCCCGACCCTTATGTTCTGGTTGGTCATTCACTGGGGGCGCTAGTTGCCCGGTTATATGCCAGCGACTACCCTGACGAGGTCCTCGGTATGGTGATCGTAGATCATGTTTCCTCGTCAATTAAAGTGCTAGCAAATGCTCCTGCCTTGCTGCCTCTAGGAATCGACGCTGGCCATGTCGATCAACAGGAAGAGCCGACATGGCCTACAAGTGCAGTTAAAACATATCCGAACTTTGATTTTCAGAAATTATCTCCAAATGACTATCAGCTCCATCTTTGGGGTGACTCACTCCCAGGGCATGCCAAAATCATGGAACGCAATGTAGCGATGACACCTGGATGCTTTTCAGAAGTGGCACAAGCATCTCAACAAGTAACGGTGCCACTTGGTGACAAGCCCCTCATAATCCTTAGTACGCCGGCCACTCGGGTATTTGCAGACACGTTGGCATCTCTTTCGTCCGATAGCAAGGCAGTGCTGGTTGATAACAGTAGCCACTACATTATGATTGATCGCCCCGAGGTCGTTATCAACGCGATCCAGCGAGGTTGTCGAGGCTGCAAATAATCACTCTAGACTGAGTAAATAAAATCGTTCAAGTTGTCAGTGATGGATAACATGTAAATCCAATCTTCGGCGGCGAGTTCGTGCGACGCTCGGCCAAAAAGATTAAACGGCACTTGTCGCGTGCAAGGTCTTATCTGTGAACTCAGCTAGTGAAAATAACTTAAGCTGGCGTATAACTGGCTCTTTCGAAAAGTGAAGCCGAAATCACCTCGGCCGCCGTCAAGTTGGCGAGAGGGCGACTACTCCGCAACTGTCATGTTCTCAATTGCCGTTGAGGGGATGGCGATCTGGCGTAAACCGAGCTCCGGACCACCTTCTCACGTATTGATCGCGGCATCGATTTAGCCTACCTCAGTAGGACCACACCATGCCGGCGGTTTATACTCTGCGGCAGGGAGAAATAGATGAGACGGCGGTTCTATATTCGTGCATGTCTAACGTCCGTCTTCTACGCGTCTCTCGTCTTCCTCCCCATGCATGAGCCTGGAATGCTCTTTGCAGCTGTCCTCCAAGCGGTTGCGTGCGCCTGTACTTTCGCCTTCCTAATATTCGTGGTCGCATACCGGGACGAGATCTGTGAACTCATCCGCGCCGCCTTTCAGGAGTATGCGAACTTACTGGTTGCGTTGCTCGTTGCTGCAGAACCTACGTGGTCGGAGAGTGATCTGGCCTACCCCACCGCACCGTCCATTACCCCTCTCTCTCAACGCCCGCCGCCGCTCTTCGCATAGAAGCTCACGAAAATCTAAGAGCATGACCCCGATTTGCATTTGGGTGGACATGACTTGTATGCAAACCTGCGCAAACTGACGCATATGCCACAAGGTGAGGGCGGTATTCTGATGACTCTTACGCAAGAGCATGGCGGCTGCCATGTACTTCCTACTGAAGTCGAAGCTGGTTACAAACGTAGACTTCATGAACTAGATGCAAGATTGTTCTCTTCACAACGGCATCGGTACATGGTCCTGTTCGTCTTGGCCGCATTTACTGTGCTGTTAATTCTCTCTTTGATGGGGGATTGGCATTTCAGTGTTTCTGCCTTAGCGGTGGTGCCTGTGATTGGCATCATCTTCGGCGTGCGCGAATACGTACGCTATTGCGCCTTGTCCCGCCAATTGGCCCTTCGCTGCATGTTTTATGAACGTGGGCTGGATCGTCTGCGGGGAGAATGGCGGGCATTGGAGGTCACGGGCGAAGAATTCGCTCGCCGCTCCCATCTCTATCAATTCGATCTTGAGGTGCTTGGTGACCGTTCTCTCTTTGCCCTGCTCTGCACTACCCGTTCGCAGGTTGGCGCTACGCGCTTGGCCGCCTTCCTGCTCGATCCAGTGGACTTGGAGGAGACAAAGGCCAGGCAGGAGGCGGTTCGAGAACTCCGCGGAGCAACTGCGTTGCGTGAGGAAATTTCCCTGCTCGGCAAATATCAATTCCAAGGATGTAACGCAGCAGCCCTTCATCACTGGTTAAACACACCTGAACTGCGTGTCCATCCCGCGATCCCCATTTTCCTCTTCGCAGGCGGTTTGGCGATTCTTCTGCTGGCGATCTTATGTCTAGCGCAGTTCGTTAGCTGGATGCAGGTCTTGCCCATTCTGGTTCCTCTCGTACTAGCGCAAGCTGCCGTAAGCGCTCCGCTGCTTCGCGAAGTTCGGTCCCGCCTCAGGGCCCTCCAAAGTCTTAAAAACGAATTTGCCGTGCTCCAACAAGGGCTGCAGCTACTCCAGCGGCAGTCTTTCACCTCCTCAAAGCTAAAGGGCTTGGTCAACCAATCACGCGAGTCAAATGCCGCTCTTCAGATTCGCAAGCTGGAGCACTTACTCTCGGGAATTGTTCAGCGTGAGAAGGAAATCCTGGCTCTTCCTTCGTTGCTCACGGCCGCAGGCACGCAATTAGTACTTGCAGTTGAGAGATGGCGTGGAGCGAACAAGGATCGACTGAAGCAGTGGATCGACTGTTGGGCTGAACTCGAGGCACTCAGCGCGATCGCGTGCTATGCGTGGGAACATCCGGACGACGGTTTCCCGGAGTTTGTCAGCGATGCTGTCACTTTCGAGGCGGAGGGCCTAGGACATCCGTTGCTCCCGTCTGAAGAATGCGTAGGCAACGATCTCACCCTGGATGCATCCACTCGTTTCTGTATCCTCAGTGGATCCAATATGGCGGGTAAGAGCACGTTACTCAAGGCCGTCGGACTGAATGCGGTTCTTGCTTATGCAGGCGCTCCGGTTCGCGCGAAACGAGTGCGCCTGTCGTCGTTTTACGTCTGCGGTTCCAACTCAATCTCCGACTCATTGCTCGACAGTAAATCCAAGTTTTTGGCGGAAGCGGAAAGACTACATGCGATTCTCCAACAGACAGAATTGGAACGGCCCGTCCTATTCATCATCGATGAAATCCTAAGCGGCACGAATTCACACGATCGTCGTATTGCATGCGAATCGGTGGTAAGAGCGTTGGTCGCCGGCGGCGCAATGGGAATTCTGTCTACGCACGACCTCGCCCTGACCTCGATCGCTGACTTGCCTGAATTGAGCGGGATGAACCGTTGCATGGAAAGCGATGATCCTGGCAACCCGCTCAACTTCGACTATAGATTGAAGCCGGGACCCGCTCACCATAGTAGTGCTCTTGCCATCCTGAAAATGATCGGCATTAATACCCAGGAGCTTGCCGCGAGCAAGGGATCATAGCGAGGGGCGGAGCTCCTCCATGTCTTTTGTCAATCGTGGGACCCTTGAGGATTTCTCCCTGCATCAGAGCAGGCTTCCTTGATCGGATTCCTATGGAGTCAACATTTGCCCTCAGCTGAATTGTCGGGAATATGAACTACCGACTGTTCCTGTAACTTGCCTGCCGATGACCGGATGCCGGAGCAATTTACTGAAACCCAGACTTTTCAGGCGGTTCGCCAACCATGAGTTTTGCATGAAAAGCGGGAAGTCGGCACCTCCCATCAATCGGAACCGGCATCCCGTGCGAAGCGTATCCTACTGTCACAATGTCCGCTAAGGAAATCGCAATCTGGAGCATTGGCCTTTCACTGCTCCTTATCGCCACATTCGCATGGTTTTCCTATGCGGCTAATGGCTTCGCCTATGGGGGCGTTCTCGGAATCCCGAGTGAAGAGGCGGCGGCGAGCGTTTTCCGGGCTCGAGCTCTGCGATTTCTCGCGCTGGCTTTAACCGCAGAGGTGGTCGGAGTTGGCACGATGGTTTGGCAAGTTCTAAGCGGTCAGAGCGGGCCGCGTAGGATCTTTGCCGCTATCGGAGTCTCGGTTGTGGTATCCGTCGGCACGTTCGCTCTTCTTCGCCCATAATCACGTATTCGGTCGCGGGGAGACAACGGACCCGACCGGCTACGGGAACTTACTGAAAAGTGGAATGAGACAGTCGCTCTGAGAAGAGAGAGACTAGGCGGATGAAAAAGCATACTCAGGACCTCATCGCGGAAGTACCCCGGGGCTGCTCTCAAGTTGGGATCACGATCGGCATCGACCTTGGGGA
>Ga0210395_10000862_pt1 | contig 23384 bp, 16 predicted proteins | sample IncBWH4OmetaG_FD_150861 | JGI IMG/M metagenome (GOLD analysis project Ga0210395, IMG submission 150861) | Forest soil microbial communities from Barre Woods Harvard Forest LTER site, Petersham, Massachusetts, United States - Inc-BW-H-4-O ...
AGGACAACGGTCGCCGTCCCCTTTGCGGGATCCAGGCGGTAAACTTGGCCTGGTAGTTCAGCCTCGTCCTTGTGCCCTTCGTACTCGCCGTCGATCCCGTAGCCGGGATCGGTGAACCAGATGGCGCCTGTGGAATCCACGATGACATCGTTCGGTGCGTTCAGCCTCTTGCCATTGTAGCGGTCGATCAGCACGGTGATGCGGCCATCGTGTTCAGTGCGCGTCACCCGTCGCGTATCGTGCTCGCAGGTCACCAGTCGGCCTTCGCGATCGCGCGTGTTGCCATTAGAGTAATTGGAGTTGGCGCGGAATACGCTGACGTGGCCGTCGTCTTCCAGCCAGCGCATCATTCTATTGTTCGGGATGTCGCTCCAGAGCAGGTAACCACCGTCACGGAAATAGACGGGACCTTCCGCCCAGCGGAAGCCGTGCGCGATCCGCTCGATCGCGGCGTTGCCCTGGCGCCTGAAACGCTTGTCCAGTTGCTCGATGCGCGGATCCGGGTAGCGCGTGTCGGGGAGATGGCCGAGCGGCAGGTGTACCGGGTCGGTCGGCATCGGAATGGTCCCTCCTGCTCTGGTGCCGAGATTGCACGGGAGATTAGGTCGCGTCGGCGGTTGACGCTACGGGTTGGCCCGGTGGATGCTTCGTTGACGCGTTGGTCGTGCGAACAGAAATACACAAGAGGGACGTTCATGAACCGGACCATCACGCGCCGCGGCCTGGTCGCGACGGCCGGAGTTTCAGCGGCTGCGTTCGCCACAGGCCCGTCGCCGGCACGCGCGGCCGGCAGACAGCTCGCCTACCTGACGCCAGGGCTGGACCTGCCGTTTTGGCGCATCCTGGCGAAGGGAATTGACGATGAGGCCAAGGCAGCCGGCGGCGGATCGACCGCCTATGACAGCCACAACAATGCGCAGACACAGTTGCAGAACGCGCAGGACGCAATCGCGCGCAAGGTCGATGGCATCCTGATCTCGCCTACCGACAGTTCCACCTGCCCTGCCGTGCTCAACCTCGCCAAGCGCGCCGGCATCCCGGCTGTGATCGCCGATATCGGCACGACCGGCGGCGACTATGTCTCGTTCATCATCTCCGACAATTATCAGGGCGCATACGGCATCGGGAAGGTGCTGGCGCAGAAGATGACGGCGAAGGGTGGCACCAAGGGCACGGTCGGACTTGTGACGATCAGCCTCGCGCGCAACAACGGCAAGGCACGCACCAACGGCTTCATGAAGGCGATGGACGAGGTCGGGATCAAACAGGCCGCGCTATCGCAGATGCAGACCTACACGGCAGACGAGACACTGCACTTCGTGCAGGACATGCTGACGGCACACCCTGATCTCGGCGGCCTTTTCATTGAGACCGATCAGCCGACGCTCGGCGCGTTGCGCGCGCTCAGCGCCGCGCGGAAGGAGGGCCAGGTGCTGGTCGCAGCGTTCGACGGCATCCCCGAATTCGTCGATCTGATCAAGAAGGGCACGATCGTCGGATCAGGGATGCAGCAACCCTATCTGATGGGGCAGCGCTCTGCGCAGGCGATCCTGGACCATCTGACCGGCAAGAAAACCGAAAAGGAGATCCTGGTCCCGATCCAGGTGGTGACGCAGGAGAATATTGCGCAGGTCGAGCCCACCATCCGCAAGACGGTCTTCGGCGAATAGACTCTGCTCGCGCTCGCTGACATCTGGAAGCGCTTCGGCGCCACGATCGCGCTGGCGGGCGCAAGTTTTTCGCTGCAAGCCGGCGAGGTACACGCGCTGGTCGGAGCCAATGGCGCCGGCAAATCGACGCTGTCTCGCATCATTTCGGGTCACCTGCAGCCGGACCGCGGTGAGATTCGCATCGACACGCGCCTCGTGCATTTCGTGGGCGCGCGCGATGCGATCCGCAGTGGCGTCGCCATGGTGATGCAGGAGACCTCGCTCGCGCCTGATCTTTCGGTGCTGGAGAACATCATGCTGCCGCGGCTCGGCATGCGCGGAGCGTTGCGCTGGGGTCGTATGCGAGCGCAGGCCCGAACGCTGCTGGCGGAGTTCGGCGAGGGCACCGGGCTTACGCCCGATACGCAGGTGCGCGATCTCTCCATCGCGCAGCGGCAACTGGTGGAGATCGCCAAGGCACTGGCGCTCGACAGCCGCATCCTGATCTTCGACGAGCCGACTGCCGCGCTCTCGCCGCATGAGAGCGAGCGGCTGTTCGACATCATCCGTGGCCTGGCCGCGCGCGACCGCGGCGTGGTCTTCGTCTCGCATCGGCTGGAGGAGATCTTCTCGGTTACCGATCGGGTGACCGTGCTGCGCGAAGGGCATGTGGTCGCTGCCGGCGTGCCCACGACATCGCTGACGCAGCCGGAGTTGGTGCGGCTCATGGTCGGGCGCGAGGTTTCCGACATCTACGCGCGGCAGGGCGCGGCGAACACTGCCGGATCCGAGGACGTTGTGTTGCGCGTGCGCGGCCTGGCCTCTCCACCGCGGGTGCACGACGTGTCGTTCGAGGTGCGGCGCGGCGAGATCGTGGCTCTCGCAGGTCTCGTCGGCGCCGGGCGTTCGGAGACGCTGGAGACGATCTTTGGCCTGCGCCGACCCACTGCCGGCACGATAGAGCTGCATGGCCGGCCGTTCCGCGCGCACACCCCGCGCGAGGCGATCCGGGCCGGTATTGGCTTCGTGCCGGAGGATCGGCGGGGACAGGGGATCGTGCCCGACTTCACGGTGCGCGAGAACCTGATGCTCGCGCATCTGGGCGAACATGTCGGACCGGGGCTCGGTTATGACGTGCGGGATGCTTCGGTGCGGCGGTTGCTGGATCTGCTGGAACTGCCGCAGCAACGGCTGCTGGATGCCAGCATGCTTAACTTCAGCGGCGGGATGCAACAGAAGGTGATTCTGGCGCGCTGGTTGTTGCTGGAACCGCGGCTATTGCTGCTGGACGAGCCGACGCGCGGCGTGGACATCGGCACGCGCAGCAGCATCTATGCGTTGCTACGCCGCGTGGCGGCTGGTGGCATCGCCTGCGTTGTCGTGTCGTCCGATTTCGAGGAGGTGATCGGCATTGCCGATCGTATCGTCGTGCTCAGCGACGGCGTTAGCGTCGCCGATATTCCGGGCCGGCTGCTCGATATCGAAAGGCTGGCGATGTTCGCCGCGCCCCGAAGTTCAGCGGAGCGGACACACACAGTGCTTGAGGCGCTGGCAGCGGCGCATGGTGGCACGACCTATTGGATCGACATCGACGGGCCGCGTCTGTTCTGTTTCGATCGAGTGAACGGCGCGCGTGCCGCCGAGCCGGGATTTGTCGGTGGCGGCTTTCCGGAGATCGAAGAGACGCGCATTCCTCGCGCGCTGTCCGCGACGGCGGAAGGGCTGGTCGCCGAGGCTGACGGAAGGCTGCACTCGCTGCTGGTACCGGTGCATGGCCGGCGTGGCCATCGGCTCGGGTTGGTCGGCATGACGTTCGCCGAGGTGCCGTCTGGCTTTGACGCGGAGACGGTGCGACGGCGCGTGATGAGCGAACTCGGTGTGCAAAGCGAGGTGGTATGAAGCGCGTGCTGCACGTGCTCGCCACGCAGATCGAGTTCCGCATGCTGCTGGTGGTGATCGTGGTGATGGTCTCGCTTTCGCTGAGCTCGCCCTACTTCTTTACCGCCAGCAACCTTTACAACGTGATGGACCAGTCGGTGGTGACCGGGATGGTCGCGCTGGGCCAAACGCTGGTGATCCTGATTGGCGGGATCGATCTTTCTGTTGGCGCGCTGGCCGGCGTGACAGGCATCGTGCTGGGCCTTGCCTGCCACGCTGCAGGGCTGTTCGGTGGCATCGCCGCGTGTCTTGGCGTGGGCGCGCTTGCGGGCCTGATCAACGGCGTGATCGTCACCTATGGCGGCGTCGCAGCCTTTGTTGTGACGCTCGGCATGATGGCGATCGGGCGCAGCATGGCCTATGTGCTGAGCGGTGCGAATTCGATCAGCGATCTGCCGCCGGGGCTCTCTGACATCTCTACCGGGACGGTCGCTGGTTTGCCGGTGGATTTCGCCTGCCTGCTGGCGGCGTATGCGCTGTGCTGGCTGTTCCTGACCTACGCCAAAGGCGGCCGCACGCTGTACGCGATCGGATCGAATGTTGAGGCGGCGCGGGTTGCCGGACTTTCGATCGCGCTGTGGAGCGTGCTCGCCTATGTCGTCTCAGGCGTGATGAGCGGCGTGGCCGCCATCTTCCTAGCATCACGCATTCTCTCCATTGACCCGATCGGCGGTTCCGGGCTGGAACTGGATGCGATCGCTGCCGTCGTGATCGGCGGTGCCAGTCTGTTCGGCGGCCGCGGCTCGATCATCGGCACGTTGCTGGGCGGATTTATCATGGTGTTCATCCGCAACGGGCTGAACCTGCTGAACGTCTCGCCGTATTGGCAGGGGTCCGCGATCGGCGCCATCATCGTCGCGGCGGTATTGGTTGAGCGGCTGTTGAGCGGGGGGCGCAGGGGCGGTTGAGGATTGTGGAGTGGCGAGTGGCCTATTCAGGCTGAAGACCGGTCGGCCAAAGTCAGAGCGGGTTTCAACCTATCCAGGCGAATGCGCTCCAGCTACACGCTCAGGTTCGGTTCCGTGGATGCGGCTTCAACTTTTGGTTATTTGCCGACCTTGATGAGAAGCGCGGCCAGCTCTAAGATCGCGAGCCAACCAATTATTCCAATTAGCATCCCGCATCCAATTCCCTTATAGGCGTGCATGGGCTTGTCGTGTCGATCACGCGATGTTGCGCCGCTGAACGTTCGTACGAAGCTCGACTTTTAGCATCGAAAAATGCGATACCACGCGTCGGACGAGGCACACGAGACCCCTAGCACCGATCCTAGGACGATGTCAAAAACAGCTCGTGTGTGACGCGGAGACTCAGGAGAAAGAAGGCTAATATTAATGCCCGTAGCCGTGTCTGCGCGTCTGGCCGAGGCGGTGGCCGTTATCGCGATCTTTTTTGCGTCACTTGCAATTCCAAAGGCATTTTTCCCCGGCTTCCATCCTCCCCACCCATGGCTCGGAATATGTGCGTGCTCGCTTATGGTAGCGCACGTTGGGTTACGTGGCCAGCAGGGCGCTCTGTTCGACAGTAGAGTGCGGCCATGGAGCCTCGCGTCAGCCTGGCTGCAGTCGATCGGAGCCGCGCTATTCCTGGTGATGGCTTCAATCGTACCAGCCGGATCCATGTTGCCGCACCAGTCGCTTGAGCGCCTTAGGTTTGTCGGGACGGACGCAGCCGGGCTGCTCGTATGGGTGTTTGTCTTCCCGGTCGTGAGTTATTTGGCGGTGATCTTCGTGCGCCTGCTCGGTCGACCAATCTTTGCGGCATGCGCAGACCCACGCCGCGTCGTCATTGTTGGTCGGGCGGAACGCTGTTCGGAGCTGGTCCAGAGCCTACGCCGGGCGTTGCCTCCATCAACGCAGATCGTTGGCGTCGTCGACTGCGAAAACACCTATCCCTCGAACCGGGCTGGGGCACCTACAGCGATCTGCGGCTTGCCCGTGCTGGGACAGGCCGACGAGCTCGTTGGCATGGTCCGCAAAGGGGAAGTCGACGTCGTTATTCTCGCCGAGCCGTGGTTGGAGGCCGCCGAGGCCCGGAGCGTCATGAGATTGGCGGAGAGCACGCGGGTCGACGTGCTTTATGCGCCATCCCTGGACAACTTGGCATTGCCTCTGACGCTTACCGTCGAAGTAGGTGGCATCCCCTTCATGCGGGCAAGTTACCCGTCGCTGCTCGGTTGGCAGGCTCCGCTGAAGCGGGGGCAGGATGTTTTCTTCGCCGGTCTTTTGCTCGTGTTGGCAGCGCCCGCGATGCTAGCGATCTCGGCGCTTGTCAAGCTGACGTCGCCAGGCCCGATTCTCTTTCGGCAACTCCGGGTAGGCTACAACGGCGAGGCCTTTGAGGCGCTGAAGTTCCGAACGATGTTCACGCATCTTTCGGATGCCGAGGGGGCCGCCCAAACGCGACGGGGCGATCACCGAATCACCCCGGTTGGAGCGTGGCTGAGGCGCAGGAGCCTCGATGAACTGCCCCAGTTGCTGAATGTCTTGCGGGGCGACATGTCTTTGGTCGGGCCTCGGCCGCACGCTGTCGGCACGACGGTCGAGGGCCTACCGTTGGATCAGGCGGCGCCAGCATACCGGATACGACAACGAGTTAAGCCGGGACTAACAGGGTGGGCGCAGATAAACGGCAGTCGGGGAGCGCTACACACTGCCGAGGACGTCCGTGACAGGGTCAAGCTTGACCTCCATTACATTCGCAATTGGTCCCTCGCATTCGACGTGCGAATCCTATGGCGCACGATTCGAGTCTTGTTGCATGATAAGAACGCCTATTGATGACAGGCAGCGGAAGAATCGGTCTTGGACCGAAGAATAACCGCCTGACGGGACCCTGAACCAACAGGCTCAAGGCCGACAACGTCGACCATTGTTTCAAACAGTTTCAGGATATTGGTCCCGGCAAATCCGGTTGACAGTTTTTCCATGTGCTCTAATGGGGGCTGTCGCTGCACGATCACAACGACGAGGGTCTGACCGGATGAGCCTACCTTCCGAACCAGTTGACTTTCTCATTGTCGGTGGCGGCTCGGCTGGTTGCGTACTCGCCTCACGGCTCAGCGAAGACCCGGCGACACGCGTAATGTTGGTAGAGGCGGGACGCGATCTTACGGCGACCGAAATTCCACCTGAGCTTGCAGCAGCCTACCCGGGGCGGACCCATTTTGAGCCCGATTGGCTATGGCCGTCTCTGCTCGCATCTCGCGGCGACAGTGGAGGGAACCGACCCGGCCAGTCATGGCTCTATGAGCAGGCGCGAATCCTGGGTGGTGGCTCGTCTATCAATGGGATCTGCGCCAACCGTGGATCGCCTTACGACTACGACGAATGGGCAGCGAAGGGCGCAGTTGGATGGAATTGGTCCAATGTTCTGCCCTACTTCAAGAAGCTGGAAACTGACGCCGACTTCGGTGAGCCCCTCCACGGGGGGGAAGGGCCCATGCCGATACAGCGCCATCGCCGCGTCGGCTGGAGTGGGTTCACACGCACCATCGTGAAGATTTTCGCCGATATGGGCTATGCAGAACAGGACGACCAGAACGGCCCCTGGGTGGACGGCGTATTTCCGACCTCGATCAATCTGGATCAGGACGGCCGCCGTGCCAGTACCGCCCTGGCGTATCTGTCCCCCGAGGTTCGTCGTCGGCCAAATCTGACCATTCTCACGAATACGCTGTTCGAGGGCCTTACCGTCGTGGACGGACGGATCGACGGCGGCCGTCTGATACGAAACAATGAGTGCGTTTCGATCACGTCCCGCCAGGTCATTGTTTCCGCGGGGGCACTCCAGAGCCCGGTGATCCTCATGAAGAGCGGCATCGGGCCAGGCGCGCATCTTGCGGAACATGGCATACCAGTTGCGGTTCACCGACCGGGCGTGGGTGAGAATTTGCAAGAGCATCCTGCGGCCCGCATCGCTGGTTATCTGCATCCGTCAGCGCGTCTGTTTGATCGTAAGGGGCATCATCTCCAGGCAGCTGTTCGATACTCATCCGGAATGGAAGGGGCGCCGCCTGGCGATATGCATATCGAGATTCTGGCGCGTACCGGTTGGCACTCGGTGGGATGGCGGATCGGAGCGGTCGGATGCTGGGTGAACAAGTCCTATTCCACCGGCCGTGTGCGTCTGGCCGACTCGCAGCCTGCACGTCCCGAGATTGATTTCCGCATGCTTTCGGATCCACGTGACATGGCGCGCCTGAAAGACGGGTTTCTGTTAATGGCGCGCGCAATGGCCGCGGCACAGCAGGCAGGTGTCGTCACGAATCTGTTCCCTGTCGGATATTCGCCCCGCATTCGCGGACTTACTCGACCCAGTCGGCGTAATGCTGCACTAACCGCATTCGGCGGCCCAATTATGGACCGTAGCGTAGACATCAGGCAGAGAATCATGAATTTTGTTTCGGGGACGAGTAAATCTCCGGCGGACCTGGCCGCAGACGAATGCTTGCTGGAGGCCTATCTACGGCGAGGTATCAATGGCAACTGGCATGCCTGCGGCTCCTGCCGCATGGGCGATCCCGCGGATCCAACAGCGGTCACGGATGCCAACGCGCGGGTGATCGGCATCGAAGGCCTGCGTGTGTGTGATGCATCGCTGATGCCCACCATCCCGTGTGCGAACATCAACATTCCGGTGATGATGATTGCCGAGAAGGTTGCTGCAACCATTCGCGCTGGCGGCTGATTCCCCCGACGCCCTGTTGCGCCTATCCGCGCCGCTGCCGCGGGACATCAGACCTTTGTGGTCGAGGCCCGATAGATCTCGTCGATGGATTTGGCCAGCGCCGCGTCAAACTCGCCATCACTCATCGAATGTGTCAGCCCCTCGGTCAGGGCACGCGAGAAGCTCGCGATCATGCCGTGATTGGCGGCAAGACGTTTGCAGGCGTCGTCCCGCGTGTAGCCGCCGGAAAGTGCGACAACCCTGGCGACACGCTCATGCTTGATCAGCGCCGAATAGAAATCCGGAACATTCGGGATCGTCAGCTTGAGCATCACCCGTCTGTCGCCCTGCAACGCGTCAAGCTTCTGCTTTAGCTCCGCAAGCAGGATGGCCTCTGCGCCCGCCTTGTCCGGGCTCTTGATCAGGACTTCTGGCTCGATGATGGGCATGAGGCCGTGCGCGGCGATCTGCGCGGCGACCTCGAACTGTTGCGCCACCACGGCAGCAATACCGTCTTTCGATGGGAGGTTGATGACGGAACGCATCTTGGTGCCAAAGACGCCGAGCTTCACCGCCCGGGAAAGCAGCACGTCGAGCGAGGGCATGGGCTTCATCAGGCTGACGCCGTCGCTCTCAGGCTCGAGACCCTTGTCGACCTTCACGAAGGGCACGACTCCCCGATCCTCCCACAGGAATGTGGGTACAGGCTTGCCCTTTACTTCGCCATCCATCGTAGCCTCGAACAGGATGGCGGCGATGACCTTGGCCCCGGTGAAGGCGGGTGCGCTCATGATGCGCACGCGCATGGCATGCATGAGCCTGAACATCTCAGCGTCGCCGCTATAGGCGCTGTCCGGAATGCCGTAGAGGCGGAGCGCGCCGGGTGTCGATCCGCCGCTCTGGTCGAGTGCGGCGATGAAGCCACCCTTGCCGGTCATCTGGGCTGTCATCGTGTCAGAGGCCATGATCGCTACCCCGCTTTGAACTACAGCACCCCTCAGATATTTCGTTGAGCAGCGTCACCGCGGCTCAACCGTCAGGTCGGTGCCAATCCGGGACTTTCGGTCCAGACCACGATCATGTCAAAAGATCTCTTGGCGACGCTGACGGAGCGTCGACGAGGAAGGTGTCGCCTATTCCGATCGGCAAAAGGTCCGGTGACATGCCGGAGCGTGTCACCGGACCGGAGCGACCTACTCTGCCGCCATCTGGTTCGGCACGAGTGCAGCCCTAATACCGGCAGCATAGGCCGGATCGACCCGGGCAAAGTGCATGAGTTGGCGCTCAATGATTTCGCTCGGGACGCCCTGCATCAGCGCGGCGACGTTGCTGAACAGGCGCTGCCGTTGCCCAGCATCGAACAGGCGGAACAGCGCGGCAACCTGGCCATAGTCGTCATTGCCGATGCGGTGGTCGTACCGGTCGCCATCGCCCGAGATCCGCAACGGTGGCTCCTTCACCGCCGCATCCTGCCGCGGGCCGTTGAACGAATTCGGCTCGTAGTAGGCGTCGGGGTTGCCACTGTCGTTACGGGTGAACCGCATCGCGCCGTCCTTGTTATAATTGTGCACCGGCACCAGCGGCGCGTTCACCGGCAGAGCCTCGTAGTGCGTGCCGATCCGATGACGATGCGCGTCGGCGTAGGAGAAAATGCGTGCCTGCAGCATCTTGTCCGGGCTGAACCCGATGCCGGGCACTACATTGGATGGGCTCAGCGCCAGTTGCTCGATTTCGGCGAAGTAGTTGTCGGGATTCCGGTTCAGCTCGACGATGCCAACCTCGATCAGCGGGAAGCTCTTGTGCGGCCAGACCTTGGTGAGGTCGAACGGGTTGAACGGCTGCTTCTCGGCGTCCAGTTCCGGCATGATCTGCACACAGAGCCGCCACTTCGGGAACTCACCCCGCTCGATCGAACCGAAAAGATCCTCCTGGTATGACTCGCGGGTCTGCCCGATGACCTGAGCGGCCTGGGCATTGGTCAGGAAGCGGTGGCCCTGCAGTGTCTTGTAGTGAAACTTCACCCAGAACCGTTCGCCGCTGTCATTCCAGAAGCTGAACGTGTGGCTGCCGTAGCCGTTCATGAAACGCGGGCTGGTCGGCAAGCCGCGGTCGGACATCAGAATGGTGACCTGATGGAGGCTTTCCGGGCTGAGCGACCAGAAATCCCACATCGCGGTCGGTGACCGCAGATTGGTCTTCGGATGGCGCTTCTGGGTGTGGATGAAGTCCGGGAACTTCAGCGGGTCGCGCACGAAGAATACCGGCGTGTTGTTCCCCACCAGGTCCCAGTTGCCTTCCTCGGTGTAATATTTCACCGCGAACCCGCGCACGTCCCGCTCCGCGTCAGCGGCACCCGCCTCGCCCGCGACCGTGGAGAACCGGGCGATCAGCGGGGTTGTCTTGCCGACGGCCGAGAACAGCTTCGCCCGCGTGTATCTGGTGATGTCATTGGTGACCGTCAGCGTGCCATGGGCGCCCCAACCCTTCGCATGCACCACCCGCTCGGGTATGCGCTCGCGGTTCTGATGCGCCAGCTTTTCGATCAGCTGCCAATCCTGCAGCAGCACTGGCCCACGCGCGCCGGCAGTGATCGAATTCTGGTTGTCCGGGACTGGTGCGCCCCCCGCTGTCGTCAGCGTGGTCGTCTCTTTAGCCATAACAATGTCTCCCGGTTGATGAGCCCGCAGCGGCTTCGACGGAACAGCCGGTCACGGTGCGGCCGGAACATTGTGCTTCGGGATGCCATAGTCCAATGAATTATTCTGGCGAGTTTAATCGGGCGGATCGATGAGTCTCTCCGACCGATAGCCGGGATCGCCGCACCGCGAGGGTACTCAGGTCGCATCGACCTCCGCATCGAGTAGCGCGCGCACCCGAACAGCCAGCCCCTCACTACGAAATGGCTTTTCGAGCAGCTCGATATCGGGGTCGAGCCGGCCCTGATGGACAATGGCGTCCTGCGAGTATCCCGTCATGAACAGGACCCGGATATTGGGCATCACCACCCTTGCCCGGTCGGCCAATTCGCGGCCGTTCATCCCCGGCATGACGACGTCGGTCAGGAGCAAATCGATCCGCGAATCGGCTTGGGCGATGATCGCCAGCGCGGCGGCGGCATCGTCTGCCTCCATGACGGCGTAGTTAAGCTCCCGGAGGGCTTCGACAACATAGCCACGCACACCCGCATCGTCCTCGGTGACAAGGATCGTCTCGCCTGCCCCGCGCGCGCCAGCGTCAACCGGCGGGCTCTCGGTCCCCTGAGTTCCCCCTGGTTCGCCAGCCGTCAGGGCCGGCAAGAAAATCCGCAGCGTCGTGCCGGACCCGGGCTCGCTTTCGATCTCGGTATGACCATTGGACTGCTTGACAAAACCATAGACCATGCTGAGGCCAAGGCCGGTCCCTTTGCCTGCGCCCTTCGTCGTGAAGAACGGCTCGAATGCGCGCTCGACCGTTTCACGCGACATGCCGACCCCGGTATCGCTGACTGCGAGCATCACGTAAGAGCCCGCGACAATGCGGCGGAGGTTGGCGCGCACTTCGTCAAAGGCGACGTTGGCAGTCGCTATCGTCAACCGTCCACCCTGCGGCATCGCATCGCGCGCGTTGATTACCAGATTGAGGAGGGCCGTCTCGAGCTGGTTGGCGTCACAGACACAAAATGGCGGCTGTGCGCCAAGCGAGAACTCGTAGCGGATCATCTCGCCCTGCGTGCGGCTGATCAGATCGCCCATGCCGGCAACCAGCTCGTTGACATCCACCGTGCGCGGCCGAAGTGGCTGACGCTGCGCGTAGGCAAGCAGGCGCTGCGTCAGGGTCACCGCCCGCGTCGCGCCGGTCATAGCCGCCCTGACAGCCTTGAGCGCCCTGCCGGAAGCGGCATCGAGCGAGCGTTCAAGAATTTCGAGATTGCCGAGGACGACGGTGAGCAGGTTATTGAAGTCGTGCGCGATGCCGCCGGTGAGTTGGCCGACTGACTCCATCTTCTGGAGCTGGCGTAACTGGTCCTCGGTCTGCCGATGCGCCTGAGCCGCTTCCTTGTCAGCAGTGACATTGCGTCCGATCAAATAGATCAGGCCTTGCTGGGCGGTCATAGTCCAATAGATCCAGCGATATGAGCCGTCCTGATGGCGGAACCGGTTCTCGATCCGCACGGTTCCAGCACCCTCGGCGAGTCGTCGGCGCCCCTCGCTACCGATCAGCAGATCGTCAGGATGGCGCAATTCGTTGACATGCAGCGCCTTGATCTCGTCCTCGCTCCAGCCGAGCGTCCCCGTCCAGGCTGGATTTACGCTTGTGAAATAGCCATCGAAATTGCTGACACCGAGCAGGTCCTCGGATACCTGCCAGATGCGGTCACGCTCCCGCGTCCTTTCCGAGAGCAGGCGGGCGAAGCGCTGGCGTTCGCCGGTGCTCAACAACAGGAATGCGCCAAGCAGGCTGGTGCTCAATATCCCGGCGACCAACACGGCCCAGCTCTGCCATCCCTGATGTCCTGCGGAGTAGTGCGGCGTCGGCGCTGTCCTGATGGCGTAACTTCTTCCGCCGAAGGTGATCGCATGGTCATACGCCGTTGTCGCAAAGCCGTCAGCGAGGGTGTCGAACAGCGGCTGGCCTGCCGCCTGATCGACAAACTCGACAGCGAGATTCTGGCTTGCCGGACCGAGCGTGGCCGCGATGAACTTGTCCATGTGAAGGACGACCAGCAACACGCCAGGCCCGTTCGGGCCGTGCGGAACAGACAGGGTCAACAGAATACCACTGAGGTCCTCTGGCTGCTGGACCAGCCTGATTGGAGCGGTGGCAGCCGCAGTTCCGGTTGCGATCGTGCGACGTATCGTGGCACGTCGCTCGGGATCAGAGGCGAGATCGAAGCCAACCGCGGCTTCATTGCCTTGCAGCGGCTCAACATAGGTGACGGGGTAAAATTCAGTTCGATCGGCGGCTTGGCGCGTCTCCCCAGCCTGATCGCGCTCGCGGATGGAGAAACCCGGGTTGCCCTCTTGCTGGGTGGCGACAAATTTGTCGCGACCCGAACGCGCGACCTCAGGAGCCCATTCGATCGCCTTTATCGCAGGGTATCGCTGCAAGAGGCGACTGGTGAGCGTGGTGAAATCCTTTGGTGACAGCGGCGATGGTCCGTTCCAGCTGGCACTGAGTTGCTGGAGAAAATCCTCTTGTGCCTCCAACTGGAACTGCACCTTGTCGGCGAACCCCTGTGACAGAAGCTGAAATTCGGCCAGGGACTGATCGCGCTCCCACGCCCTGGTGCGAACGAAGATTGCCACGAAGAGCGCGAAGAACAGCAGCATCGGCAGCGCCACAGATCGCGCGCGGCTGCGCCATAGGGCACGGGGCTCGCCGGCCGCCACCATGACAAGCGGCAGGAACAGCAGCACGCCGAGCGTGTCGCCAATCCACCAGGAGAGCCAGCTTGAGGCGACTTCAGATGTGTCGATTGCGCCCAGCGCCGCCATGGCACCGTGCGACAGTGTGGCGCTGGTCAGGCACAGCACCGGCGTCACCAGGAGGAATCGCCCCAGATCCTTGACGTTGTCAAGGTTCGCCGGGTAGCCGATGAGCTTGCGCAGTGCCCAGCCTCCTACCGCGGCTTGCGCGACGGAGGCCGCGGCGATCACCAGTGCCACGGCGAGAGCCAGCGCCGAGCTGTCCTGCTCCATCGTTGAGCCAATCCACAGATTGAGCGCGCACGAGCTGGCGAATATCCACGGCAGTGTCCCGCGTCCGCCAATCAGCACCGCGGCCGTGGCAATGCCTGCGGGTGGAAAGATCGCCGTCGCGTATCCCGGCGGAACAGCCAGCAGCAGACCCAGGCGGCCTGAGACGATGTATGCCAGAGCGAGCGTCAGGCAGGCCAGCACGCGCCGCTTTTGCGGATTTGTGACCAGCCTGCGTCCGGACCAGGGCATGCTCCACCTGCTGACGTCTTGTTGGCCGTGAGCATAACACAGGATCGGCGAAAGTGCCGGAGTCGGGTGGCGAGCGGGTGTGCGCCGATGTAGCCTGTTCAGCCCGATGCCAGTTGAGACATGCCCGCAGAGGCCGCTTGGTCGGTTTCCTGAGCCGCCACCAAGGTATCGGCCATGGCGAGTTGGCGGGCCTCCCTCAGCACGGCGGCAATGTCGGCAAAGCCGCGCCGATGCGCGTCATTGAAGCCCATGATACTGCAATCACCTCCCTCGCCGAGAGGCGGCAGACCCTTCAACCGCTGCCACTGGTCAATCGCGTGAGCGAGGTACTCGGCAGCGCGATCGTCCCCGTTTCCAAGTTCATGCCGGACATGCTGGATCGCCCCGAGGAGACAGCGCTTGCCATCGATTGTCTCGAGCGCGCGCCTTGCCCACTTCGCGCCGCCATCGAAAAAGAACTCCACCCTGTCGAGCACGACGGCTGACTGCGCGGCCGCCTGGCCTCCGGACACCACGTATGGTCGCACTTCACCATCGAATGGCATCATCGCCCTCCATGATTTCACCTCAGTTTTGCGATCGAGACCAAAGGCGTCAACCTGATCGTTGGCGTGCCGTCCGGGATGGCCGATGCCGCCCGCGCCTGAGATCGCGCAGGATTTCGCGAGCGGCGTTGTGGCCAGGCGCGCCAGTGACACCGCCACCCGGATGACCTCCCGAGCCGCACAGATAGAGGCCCGCGATCGGACCCCGATAATCCGCGTAGCCGAGCATCGGGCGCGCCGAGAAGATCTGCCCCATATCAAGCGCTCCATGGAAGATATCGCCGCCGATCAGTCCGAACGTCCTTTCGAGGTCGAGAGGGGAGAAGATCTGACGTGCCAGCACCGAGCGACGGAAATTCGGGGCGTAGCGATCGACCGTCTCGATCATCAGATCGGCGACGGTTTCGCGATGGTCGTCCCACGACGTACCGTCGGGCAGCCTTGGCGCGACGTGCTGGCAGAACAGGCTCGCCACGTGCTGCCCGCGCGGCGCGAGTGTGTCGTCGAGCGTTGAGGGAATGACCAATTCCACGATCGGGCTGCGCGACCACCCAACAGAACGCGCGTCGAAATAGGCGCGTTCCATGTAGGCAAGGCTGGGCGCGATGATGATGCCTGAGGCGTGGTGCTCGGCGCATTCGCGTCCGGGTAAGGCGGTGAAGTCCGGCAACTCGGAAAGTGCGACATTCATGCGAAACGTGCCCGAGCCGCAGCGCCAATTCTCCATGCGTTGCCGAAACCCAGCGGGCAACGCAAGCGGATCGACGAGGTCGAGGTAGAGGAGCCTCGGATTGATTCCTGCGGCGACGGCCGCGGCACGGATTGCCTCGCCCTTGTCCGTCTCGACGCCGACGGCACGGCCATTCTCGACAAGGACCCGGCGTACCTGCGTGGAAAGCCTGATGTGCACGCCGTGATTTGTGGCGGTTTTGGCCATGGCCCGGGTGATGGCACCCATGCCGCCGATGGCGTGGCCCCAGACACCTTTCTTGCCGTTCACCTCACCGAAGTTATGATGCAGTAGAACATAGGCCGAGCCCGGCGCGTAGGGGCTCGCATAATTGCCGACGATGCTGTCGAAGCCGAAAGCAGCCTTGACGGGCGCGCTTTCGAACCAGCCGTCGAGAAAATCGCCGGCGGACGCCGTGAAGAGGTCGAGAAGGTCCCGCTGCAGATCGAGTCCAAGGGCGCGAATTCTGTTGCCCATCCTGGCAAGCTTGATCAGTTCGGCGATTGCGGTGATCGGGGCTCGCTCGACAACATTCGGCGGCGTCTCGAGGACAACGGCGCGCAATACCTCGGCGACGGCCTCAAGGCGTACTTGATAGTCGTCCAGACGCTCCGCATCGCGCGTCGAGAATTTCGCGACCTCGCGTTTCGTTTGGCCGCCGCCGACCTTCAGGAAGCGTCCATCATCCAAGGGCAGGAAGTTGGCGATCGGACGCTCGACGATGCGCAATCCCTGGCCGCCGAGATCGAGGTCCCGGATGACCTTCGGATTCAACAGAGAGACGGTGTAGGATGCGACCGAATTGGAAAAGCCGGGGCTGAATTCCTCCGTGACGGCGGCGCCTCCGACCACGGGCCGCTGATCGAGCACGACGACCTTGAACCCCGCCATCGCCAAATAGGCAGAGCAGACAAGGCCGTTGTGGCCGCCGCCGATGATGACAACGTCGTGCATCATTCACCTCGCATGAAGCGATGAACTGCTCGCACATTACAACACGGTGCTTCCGGGCCGCTCGGGCCATTCCTTAAGCTCCGCAGCGATCCTATGGTGGCGAATGCGTGTGGAGCGTTTCCAGGGGGTGGATCACTCGATGCTTCCTTATACGATGCGAGGGGCCGTTTGGCTTATTGTGTATCTGCTCTTCATTCTCGCCCCATTGTTCGCGCTCCTGGGAGGTTCGTTGCCGCCAACGCGCGACTTCTGGACAGAGTTCTCGGTTGCGATCGGTTACTCCGGCCTTGCGATGATGGGCCTGCAATTCGGCCTCACGGCACGTTTTCGCTATGTCACCGAGCCATGGGGTGAGGATGTCATCTATCACTTTCACCGTCAGATATCGCTGATCGCCGTCGGTCTCGTCATAGCGCACCCGCTCATTCTGTTTATCGTCCGGCCGGAATTGCTCGCGCTGCTGAATTCCCTGCAAGCGCCTTGGCGCGCCCGCTTCGCCGCCCTATCGACCTACTCGCTGATCGTCCTGGTGATAATGGCTATGTGGCGTCAGGAATTGAGTATCCGATACGAGACCTGGCACGTCACCCATATCCTGCTCGCGGTTGTCGCCGTCACGGCGGGAATCCTGCACATGGTAGGCTGGGGTTTCTATCTGGTCGACCCATGGAAGCGAGTGTTGTGGATTGGCCTGACAATTTTCTGGGTCGGGCTGCTGCTTTACGTGCGGATTGTCAAGCCACTGTTCCTGCTTCGGCGGCCGTATCGCGTCGCTGAAGTTCGCAAGGAACGTGGTGACACGTGGACGCTGGTGATGCAGCCTGATGGCCATGCCGGCTTCCGCTTCATCCCGGGCCAGTTTGGTTGGCTGACGCTGTGGGGAAGTCCCTTCAAAATCACCGGGCACCCGTTCTCCTTCTCGTCCAGCGCCAATGCTTCGGATGGGCGGGTAGAGATGTCGATCAGGGATCTGGGCGACTTCACCAGCACAATTCATAAAGTGCCGGTAGGTCAGCGCGTCTACCTCGATGGGCCGTACGGTGCGTTCACCTCCGGCAATCCGGCGGATATGCACGTGTTGATCGCCGGCGGCGTCGGCGTGACGCCGATGATGAGCCTGATCCGCACGTTTGCCGACCGAGGCGATAAACGGCCCGTGATTCTGCTCTACGGCAGCAGGGACTGGGAATCGATAACCTTCCGTGAGGAACTCGAAGCGTTGAAAACGAGGCTCGATCTGACGGTCGTCCACGTACTGGCAGATCCACCCTCCGGCTGGACGGGCGAGCAGGGCTTCATAACCGCTGAAATACTGAAGCGCCATCTGCCGCCGCCTTTCGGCGAGCATGAGTACTTCATCTGCGGGCCGAACGTGATGATGGATGCGATCGAGCAGACTCTCAGCGAGATGAATGTCCCGCTGGCGAAGTACCATTCAGAGCGCTATAGCTTCGTGTAGGGAAACCACGATGCGTCGCTTACTTGCCAGCCGACTGGTCTTTGCCACTGGGGCGATGGTGATCGCGATGTCGATCCTGTTCGCGCTTTTGCGCGTGGCCGGTTGATCGACGATAAAGCACGATGCTGATAGATTGCGGTCGTGGCCGATAGACGGCGTCGACAGGCGAAACCGCGGTAGTTTTCGCGTAAAAGTAGTTTTCGCGCACACGGGGAGGGTGGGAATGGAACGACGTACGGTTCTGACAGGTGCCGCTGCGAGCGCGGCGGGGTTGTTTTCCGGCGCTGCTTCCGCCGCTGATACCACGGCAGCGAGTCCCGCACCGTCGGATCTTGCCCTGGCACTGGACCGGTTTCGCGCCACCATTCCGGCGGATTTCGACCGGACGTATGTGGAGAACGCCGTCGTCCCGTTCTTCCTCACCAGCGTCTATGAAGGCGAACGTCCCGCGTTGCCGATGATCGACGTGACGCTTACCAAGGAGGACGCCCTGCCCCACGACCTCTGGGGGCTGATCTACCAGGGGTGGAAGCCAACCCCGGAAGAGGGCGTCACGGTGTTCCTCCAGGGTCTGGAGAAACGCGGCGATAACAACCTGCGGAAGCGGATCTACATGTCCGCGGTCACGCCCGACCTGTACCATCCGATGTACAGTGCCAAGGTGGTCGCCTTCTTCGATGGGTTGCTCGACCCGAAATTCGCCGGCCGGCCGTTCATGCGGCACTATCTCGACTATTACTGGGACATCTACTGGGACCTGCACCTCGGAGTGAAGGGCGACGCAATTCCGCCGCAGGTCCGCACGATCGGCGAGAGCTTCAACACTGTCCTGGCGTTCCGCGATCCGACCCAGCGAATCGTGTACGAAAACTACATGACGGTGCGGGCGCTCCTGGCTTTTCTGAGGAACTGGATCGACGAACGTCTGGACGACATCGCCAATGGGCGTATCGCCAACCCGGAGCGGACGATCGCCTGGTACTGGCTCAAGAATGCCGGCGACGGCACGCACTTCAGCAAGAGAGACGTGGTTTTTGAGTGCTTCCACAACTTCGTCGCGCTGAGCCAATGGGGCAACTCGATCTTCGGCATCATGTCGCGCCTCAGCCAGGATGGCGGTGATCCGGAAGTCCGCGCCGCGTTCGAGAAGACTATGTCGGGAAGTCCGGATGCCGCGAATGGCGCGCCCTACACGCCGCTCGAGATGTTCGTCATGGAGTTGTTTCGCACGATCTCGCCGAACGGTGGGAGCCTCTCCTCGATTTCGGACACGCGGCTGGCGGGCTCAGGCGACAACTACGGCGACAGCGTCTCGCCCTTCGTGCGGTTCGGTCTTCCCTACGAGCGCAATGGCTACATCATCTCGCCGCACACCTCGACCAGCTTTGATCCCCTTCACTGGACCAATCCGCAGCAATTCGACCCGGGGCGCTACCGAAATGTGCCAACCAGCGCTCAGGTGGACGAGGCGAAGAGCAAACAGATCGGCTTCGCCAAATGCCCATTCGACCTCACGACGATTAAGGTCAGCGACGGCCGCAATGCAGCCTTGGCCAACAGCGCGTTCGGCACGGTGTTTGGCGTGGTCGACGGCAAGCCGCTGCCGGTCTGCGACTACGCCGGGTTCGCGCCATTCGGCTTCGGGTATCGCCGCTGCCCGGGCGAGCAGCTCACCATCCAGGTGTTCGAGGACTTTCTGCGCAAGGTCTGGCGCGACAAGATAAGCTTCCGCAGTTTGAATCTGCCGAACCCGCGCCGGGTGCCGATCGGTCCGAACGCCGTCATCGACGACAACATCACCTTCGCCCGGCCGTCCTGATCGGCAAGATGCAGCGCGCGCCTACCAGAACTGTCGGAGGGTGAGTCGGACGCCCCAGGCGTTTGGCTCGCCTGCGGGCTTGGCGACGACGGACTCGGCATTCAGCACGATGTCGCCGCCACGCCAGAGCTGCGCGCCAGTGCCGGCACCCAGTCGCAGCGTGTCGGCGGCGTTGTCTTGACGCAGCCCGTCGATGCTCGTTTCTCCGCCGACGTTGTAATAGGCGTCCGCTGACAGCCAGATGCGAGGAGTGATGTTGCGGCTTGCATGACCTTCCACGATGAGCAGCGGATTCTGCGTCAGGCGGCTTGCACCGCCAGCCTGGAATGCGTTGTTCGGGGTGAAGGCCGCAACCGACACGTAGGTCTCGAGCCATGTCCAGCCGCGGTCGGGCGTGTAGCTGAAATTGACAGTGGGACGGACGGTCCATCGGTTTGCCGACGGGTTGAGCGCGCGGCTTGATTGATAGTCCCCCAGCGGTGTTCCCACGTACAGGTGGAAGCTTGCGAAGGTCTGAGGCACGAAGCTGGCGAATGCCTCGCGGGTCAGAGCAGGTCCGCCAAAGATGTTTATCTGCCAAAGGAAACCGACATCGGACACACCACCGACCGCGGTGCTGTTGGAGCCCGAGCTCGATTCCACGTAGAGGTAGGGCACGACAATCGATATGCCGCCCGTGCGCCCCCAGTAGTCCATGGTCCGGGTCAGGACGAGCGATTGCGAAACCACGTTGGTGCGGATGCGTGCCGCTACATCCAGCCCATCCTCCGGCGTCACCGAGGCGGCGTAACCCACGTTGTAGAAGGCGAACCAGCTGTCGATCGGCGCATTCAGATAGTCCCGGGCCGAGCCTGCGAGGGCGTTGTTCGGCAAAGAGAGTGCGGTTCCTACGACGCACAGTACGCCGACCGCGCGCCACGCACGCCTCAACGATGGGCACATGATCCGATCCTGGTTCCCCGGTCCCGGGCTGACCCTATCGTGCTCAGAGGCCCGGCGCGACCAAGAGCTCCTTAAGGGAGCTCAAGCAAGAAGGTTCAACACGGAGAAGCAGGGAGAGCCACTGAGGCCCACGGAGTAAAGGGTATTGGCGCTTCGCGCTTGAAGTGAGTCCTTCACCGGGCTGAGCGCGCGGTGTTAGCGCCCCGGACGCGCACGGTGCACGCGTCCGGGGAAGAGGTAGATGATTATTCGAGATGAGGTCACGCGGACCAGGAGATGACGACGGATTGTTTTGCTCGTGTCACCGAGCCTCGTGTCAGCGTTGGTTCCGCAATTAGACTAAGACGCCGGGATTGCCGCGACAGGCTGCCATTCCCAGAGCCCCGGTGACCCCTTCGAGGCCAGGAGATACCACTGACCGCTGGTTTGGTCCTGTCCGAACACGCTGCCGTTGTTCAGTTGCAAGGCGCCGGTGTTGCTGCTTTCGCCGTTCGGCGTTATCGGCTGACCGTTTATGTCGGCTGTATTGTAGTCGTTGGCGCTGATCGTAAAGACGTCACCGGCGGGGTCCGTGAACGATCCGGAACCCGGCAGGATTGTGATGGGCCCGCTGGTGGTTTGCGAGAGGGTCGTGCTGCTGGGGCTTGCCGTTGTCGCGTCAGGCGGGCTGCCGCCAACAAAGCCCATGGCAGGCTGGTCGTTGCCGAGAGCTGTCGTCGTCGAGTCGCCAGAAGGCAGCACGAAGTTTTCGTTGGAGCCGACAGTCGTTGAATCCGGCGGAGCCGAGACAGGCTGCCATTCCCAAAGTCCCGGTGACCCTTTCGAGGCCAGGAGATACCACTGACCGCTGTTTTGGTCCTGTCCGTATACGCTGCCGTTGTTCAGTTGCAATGCGCCGGTGTTACTGCTTCCTTCGTCAGGCGTTATCGGCTGACCGTTTATGTCGGCCGTGTTGTTGTCGCCAGCGTTGATTGTAAAGACGTTGCCGGAAGGGTCCGTGAACGATCCGGCACCCGGTTGGATGGTGATGACATCAGACATCGTTAGCTCAATCTCCTCACAACAAGAAACAGGCCGATGACGTGACCGCCATCGGCCCGCTGCTGTTTTCCCCGCCCACCATGAGCGGAGCTTGGCCAATAATGGAAACGCCGGTCTTAGATGGTCTGACCGGCGCTTCGGACGGAGGGCCACGCATGGCTGCCTGGGCGTCCACTAACAATAGTCGTGGCATTGGTCGCGAGGGTCAAGTTTGCGTCCAGATGTACGGTGCATATCGGGAGCAGCCGTCACGCCGCGATCGACTGCTGATGCAATTGCGCATCGGCCGACTCGATGCCTGCGACTGCACGCCTGAACGGCGCGCGGATGATGCCAAGCCCTCCGCAGGCGAAGGGGCGCTCACACGTAGCGACGCCCGCATTGACACCTCGCCGCTATCCCCCTACGCCGCGCCCTCCCAGGACTTTTGCCCCATGCCCCGCCGCAGGCCCCGCGGCCGTCCGCTCGACGGCTGGCTGATCATTGACAAACCACCGGGGCTGACCAGCACCGACGTGGTCAACCGCGTCCGCCGCGCATTCGACGCGCAGAAGGCCGGTCACGGCGGCACGCTCGATCCGCTCGCCACGGGCGTCCTGCCGATCGCGTTCGGTGCCGCCACGAAGACCGTGCCCTATGTCATGGACGGCACGAAACTCTACCGCTTCACGCTTCGCTTCGGTGAGGCGCGCGACACCGACGATGCCGATGGCAAACTCAGCGCCACCTCGCCCGTCCGACCCACGGACGAGCAGATTCACGCAGCATCAGGAACATTCCGTGGCGACATCATGCAGGTTCCTCCTACCTTCTCGGCGGTGAAGGTTGCCGGAGAGCGCGCCTACGACATGGCGCGCGAGGGACGCCCGCCGAACCTGGAGCCGCGTCCCGCCCGGGTGGACCGCTTTGAGCTGATCGAACGCCCAGATGGGGACACCGCCATCTTCGAGGTCGCCTCCGGCAAGGGCGTGTACATGCGGAGTCTGGCACGCGACCTGGCCCAGGCGTGCGGCACCTTAGGTCATATCACGGCGTTGCGCCGCCTCCGCGTCGGCCCGTTCACCGAGGCCCAGGCGACGCCCCTGGACAAACTCCGCGCGACAGACGATACCCCGCCCGCTTCCCCGGACCTGCTGCTTCCGGTCGCGACCGCGCTGGCCGACATCCCGGCGCTGGCCTTGACCGAAGCGGAGGTCAGTGGCCTGAGGCACGGCCAGGCGATCAGCCTGGTCACGCTGATGGGCCGCATTCCAGGTTCGGCCGATCCTGCTGGAGGATTGGTGCGCGCCATGGCGGGGGGGTGCGTGATCGGGCTCGCCCGGCTGGAAGACGGCTGGATGAAGCCCGCTCGCATGCTGTGACTCTTACCCAAGGAGACCATCACGATGTCGATCACCGCGGAGCGCCGCACGGCGCTGATCGGCGAGTACGCCACCGCGCCGGAGGATACCGGCAGCCCGGAAGTGCAGGTGGCCCTGCTCTCTGAGCGCATCGGCAACCTGACCGAGCACCTGAAGACCCACGCGAAGGACTTTCACTCGCGGCGCGGTCTGTTGATGCTGGTCGGCCGACGCCGGCGCCTGCTCGACTACCTGAAGGCGAAGAACCAGGGCCGCTACGAGACGCTGATCGGCCGGCTCAGTCTACGCCGCTGATGGACCGAACCCCTCCGCCGGTGTCGCTGGCTGCCGCGCTTGCTCTGCCGCGGACAC
>Ga0210395_10000867_pt1 | contig 23328 bp, 21 predicted proteins | sample IncBWH4OmetaG_FD_150861 | JGI IMG/M metagenome (GOLD analysis project Ga0210395, IMG submission 150861) | Forest soil microbial communities from Barre Woods Harvard Forest LTER site, Petersham, Massachusetts, United States - Inc-BW-H-4-O ...
AATCCCGTCATCTATGTCGGCGCAAAAACCGGCCGCGACGGCATTCACGGCGCTTCGCTGCTGGCCTCGGCCGAGTTCACCGAAGAATCCAAGCAAAAGCGCCCCAACGTGCAGGTGGGCGACCCGTTCCTCGAAAAGCTCCTGCTTGAAGCCTGCCTTGAAGCCATGCAGACCGGGGCGGTCGTAGCCATTCAAGACATGGGCGCGGCCGGCCTCACCTGCTCGACGATGGAAATGGCCTCGCGCGGCGGCACCGGCATCGAAATCGATCTCGCCAAAGTTCCCCAGCGCGAAACGGGCATGACCCCCTACGAAATCATGCTGAGCGAATCGCAGGAGCGCATGCTCCTTGTCGCGGAAAAAGGGCGCGAGCCGGAAGTCCAGGAGGTTTTCAAAAAGTGGGGACTCGATGCCGTCGTTGTCGGCACGGTCACCGACGGCGGTATCGCCAGAGTTTTGAATCACGGACAAGTCGCCGCGGAAATCCCCGCGCACCCACTCGCCGAAGAAGGCCCGGTCTACCGCCGTCTCATCGCGCAGCCGCCGCTCCGCCACGAAACGCCCGCCGATTGGTTTCGCTTCGCGCCAGACGGCACAGATTTCACTGCGAATTTTCGAAAGCTCCTGGCTTCCCCAGCCATCGCCTCGAAGCGTTGGATTACCGAGCAGTACGACACCAGCGTGCGCACCAACACGCTCGCAGGTCCCGGCGCAAGTGACGCTGCCGTCGTGCGCATCAAGGATCCCAAAACGGGAATCGTAAAGCGCGCCTTAGCGCTCGCCACCGACGGCAACGGCCGCTGGTGCCAGTTGAATCCGCGGGTCGGCGCCATGCACGCTGCCGCCGAAGCCGCCCGCAACGTGGCCTCCTCCGGCGCGCGCCCCATCGCCGCAACGAACTGCCTCAATTTCGGCAGCCCGGAAAAAGCCGATGTCATGTGGCAATTCAGCGAAACCATCGACGGTCTCACCGTTGCCTCGAACGAACTCGGCACACCCATTACCGGCGGAAACGTCAGCTTCTACAACGAGACCCTCGGCAAATCCATCTACCCGACCCCCGTCATCGGTATCCTCGGCATCCTCGAAGACGCTTCCCGAGTTCTGAAAATTGCGTTCCGCGCCGAAGGCGATGTCATTGTCCTCCTCGGTAGTCTTGCCGCAGGGGCGGCCCCTGGGTCGCCAGCCGGCGGGGCAAGTCCCGTCCCTAGTGAATTCGCGCGCGAATTCTCTTCCTCCGAGTATTCCAAGACCACCGCCGGCATCGTCTCCGGCGAACCCCCGGCCATCGATCTCGCCTCGGAAAAACGACTGATCGATTGCCTGGTCGCTCTGGCCTCTGAAGGCTGCCTGGAATCCTGCCACGACGTTTCCGACGGCGGCATCGCCGTCACGCTAGCCGAATCCTGTTTCGACTCCGCTGGACTGGGCGCGCACGTTTCTCTCGCCCCGGACGTCTCGGCGGAGTTTGCGGCCTTCAACGAACGCGGCGCCCGCTGTGTGGTATCCGTCTCACCCATAAAACTTGCCGCCGTTCTCCTAACTGCGAGACAATACGGTGTAGGCGCGCGCGAAATCGGCAAAGTGCATCTCGGCAGCGCGCTCTGCATCGAATATAAGGGGAGCGCGGTAGTCGATTCCCCTCTCGACTCCCTGCGCAGCATTTGGGCCAATTCGCTCGAGCGTACGCTAGCCTCAAAATGACAAATAAGCCCGCTTTCGCCGACGACCATTTCCACGACGAGTGTGGTGTCTTCGGCGTTTTCGGTCATCCCGAAGCTGGCAATCTCGCCTATCTCGGCCTCTACGCGCTTCAGCACCGTGGCCAGGAATCTGCCGGCATCGTTTCAAGCGACGGCACCGAGCTCTACCTCCACCGCGCCATGGGCGACGTCGAAGAGATTTTTCAGCCCCCTGTGCTCGCCAAGCTTCCTGGAAGCTTGGCCATCGGCCATACCCGCTATTCCACGGCCGGCGACAAGGCCCTGCTCAACGCCCAGCCCATCCTGATCGACTGCAACAAGGGCAAAGTCGCGCTGGGCCATAACGGCAATCTCACCAACGCCGCCGAGTGGCGCCGCAAACTGGAGCACCGCGGTTCGATCTTCCAGACCAACAGCGACACCGAAGTCATCGTGCATCTCGTGGCGCGTTCGCAAGCCCGTAATCTTTCCGGCGCGCTCGGCGACGCACTCAATCAAGTCGAAGGCGCGTACTCGCTTCTTGTCCTGACCCCGGATGAACTTTACGCCGTGCGCGACCCTCGCGGTTTCCGGCCGCTCGTGCTTGGCCGCCTGCCTCTGCCCACGGGTGGCGAAGCCTGGCTCGTGGCTTCAGAGACCTGCGCGTTCGATCTGCTCAATGCCCAATATGTCCGCGAAATCGAACCCGGCGAAATGGTGCGCATCTCGCGCTCCGGCATCGAGTCCATTCACTTCGCGCCGGAAAAGCCCATGCAGCAATGCATCTTCGAGCATGTCTATTTCGCCCGCCCGGACAGCATCATTTTCGGGCGCTCCGTCAACGAAAGCCGCGAAGAGCTCGGACGCCTCCTGGCGCGCGAACATCCTGTTGACGCCGATATCGTCGTGCCCGTTCCAGACTCCGGCGTGCCTGCTGCCGTGGGCTACGCACTCGAATCGAGAATTCCTTTCCGCATGGGCCTGATCCGCAATCATTACATCGGCCGCACGTTCATCGAGCCTTCGCAAGCTATCCGCAATTTTGGCGTGAAACTAAAACTTAATCCCATCCGCGGCCTCATCGAAGGCCAGCGCGTCATTCTCGTCGACGACTCCATCGTTCGCGGCACCACCAGCCGCAAAATCGTCCGCATGGTTCGCGAAGCCGGCGCCCGCGAAGTTCACGTGCGCGTGAGTTGCCCGCCCACGATTTCTCCGTGCTACTACGGCGTGGACACGCCCACGCGCGAAGAACTCATCGCCTCGTCGAACTCCCCGGAAGAAATTTGCAAGTTCCTGGGCGCGGATTCGCTTGGATACGTCTCGCTTCCCGCTCTTCGCCAGGCCGTCGCTGACACCGAAGGCAAGTTTTGTACGTCTTGTTATACCGGCGTCTATCCAACGGATCTCGTGCAGCTCGAAGTCCGCGAGAGCAACGGCAGCGCCTCGGACGCGAAGCACGGCAGCTCAGGGGACGACGCAACTATGGAAAAGCCTGTGGTGGTGGAACGTGAAGGCTGACGCAAAGCAAAAACCAATCGGCAAAGAAACTGGCAAGGAAGCCGGCAAAGTCCCGGGTACAGCCGCCGAAGAACCCAAGCTTCCCATGGGTCAGCGCGTGCAGCGCGAAGTCATCGCCTGGTTCTGGGTGGGCCTCGCGTTTCTTCTCATCAACGGCACCATCGGCCAAGCCCGCGTCATTCCATCCGGCTCGATGGAAAACACTCTGCTCATCGGCGACCACCTCATCATGAGCCGCGTCGGCTACGACGCCGGCGTCCCCTTCACCAACTGGCACGTCTCTCTCTGGCGCGATCCCAAACGCCAGCAGATCATCATCTTCAAGCCACCTTTCGCGCCCGATCAGCCGGACTACGTGAAGCGCGTCATCGGCCTGCCCGGCGACACGGTCGACATACGCGACGGCGCCGTGTGGATCAACGGCCAGAAACTCAGCGAAAATTACACGCTCGGGCGCAGCGAACCGGGCGAGCAAAAGCTGCCCTTCAAAGTTCCGGACAAGTGCTATTTTGTGATGGGCGACAACCGCCAAAATTCGTTTGACAGCCGCTTCTGGGGCTGCGTTCCACGAAATGACATCATTGGCACGCCGGTTATGATTTACATGTCGCTCGCGGTCGGGCAAGATGCCTGGGAGCCCGGGCAGATTCGCGAAAGGTTTTTTGCCTACGCCAATGCCTTTATTCATCCTGGTACGGTGCGCTGGAAGCGCCTGTTCCGGCTGTTTTGATCCGGACGTTCGGGTGCGGCTAACTGAGCCCCGCGCCAGGAAAGCGATTTGCGCTTAGTTATAAGGTTTCGCCGTGCGCCCGGCCGCGGCAGCTTCGAGTTCATTCCGCAGATTGCCAGGCCGGCGCGATTCTGTGCCCAGATAAAAACGAAGGCGAATCACCCTCGATGAAATACGCCGATGCCGGAGTGAACATCGCTGTCGCCGACGAGGTGAAGCAGCGCATCCGGCACCACGCCAACCGCACGTTCACCAGCGGCGTCCTCGGCGGCATCGGCGGCTTCGGCGCGCTCTTTGCCCTCGACAACAAAAAATGGAAAGAACCCGTTCTTGTTTCCAGCGCCGATGGCGTCGGCACCAAACTGAAAATCGCCATGGCCATGGGAGTCCACTCGACGGTCGGCGGCGATCTCGTCAATCATTGCGTCAACGACATTCTCGTCCAGGGTGCGACACCCCTCTACTTCCTCGATTACCTGGCCATGGGAAAACTCGATCCGGCGGTCGTCGAGCAGCTTGTCGAAGGCATGAGCCGCGCCTGCCGAAAAGCCGGATGCGCGCTGATTGGCGGCGAAACTGCCGAAATGCCGGGCTTTTATCCGCCGGGAGAATACGATGTCGCAGGCTTCATTGTCGGTGTAGTCGAGTGCAAGAAAATTCTCACCGGGAAATCCGTAAAACCCGGCGACGCGCTTCTCGCCCTTCCGTCCTCCGGTCTCCACACCAACGGCTATGCGCTAGCCCGCAAACTGATCTTTGAAGTCGCTAAGCTGAAGCCGGATACCTACGTCCCAGAGGTTGGAAACAAAATCGGCGCAGAGCTCTTGAAGCCGCACCTGTGCTATGCCCCAGCGCTAAAAAATATCGTAGCGCGCGGCTGGGTTTCCGCTCTAGCGCACATCACGGGCGGCGGAATTCCCGGCAACTTGCCCCGCGTTCTGCCTGCCGGCGTCAAAGCGCAAATCGATCTCGCCTCCTGGCCCGTGCCGCCCATCTTCACATTTCTTGCCGCGCTCGGAAAAATCGAAACCAACGAACTCCTGCAATCCTTCAATATGGGCGTCGGCATGATCCTCGTCGTGCCACCGGCCCACGTAAAATCCGTTGAAGCCGACCTCAAACGCCGCCGTGAAAAATTCTTTCGCATCGGCCGCATCGAGCGCGGCGATTCCGGCAAACCCCGCGTGGCCCACTCCGGTTCCCTCAATCTGTGATGGCCTCCCTGGGCGAGGCATTCCTGCCCCTCTCTCTCGGCCCTCCGCGTCCCAAGTGTCCCGGTGCAAACTTTTCCTAATTCCCTCCGTCTGCCACCCAGAACGGCTGTTTTGTCGGCACAAAGGCGATGGGCACATCTTTCACGAACATTTTCAACCACCGGGCGCACTCTTCCATTCCAGCCTGCTCCGACGGCACATGCCCAATCACGACGAGCGCCTTCCTCTTCCCCTCGCTGACCGCGTCCGCCGCATACTCAACGGTTTCCCATTCCCGTGTCTCTCCCACCAAAAGCACTTCCACATTGTCCATTTCCAAAGCGTGCGTCTCCCGCACAAATCCCGCCGACCCCGGGCTGAAGGCAATCCGCGTCACCTTCATGCCGCGCTCCCCGACCACCCGTACCACTGGCGAACCCAGCTTCTTGGCCACCTCAGCTGCCAGTGCCCCTAGCGTTCTCTCGGGCATGGTGAACAGATATGGATTTTCTTCCTGCTCGTATTTCTCCCAGCCCATGGCGCGCACCATGCCCGCCAGAATTCCGTCCGGTTTTCTCCGGTGCCAGTGATCGTGAAATCTCCAAACCACCATTCCATGGCTCAGAAGGAAGGCGCGTTTCTCTTTCCACACCGGATCGCTCTCTGCCATTCCCTCTGGTACGTCCAGGTGGTTGTAAAAAGTCGGCTCGTGGGTAATCACGAAGTTCTGCCCATTGGCCGCCGCGCGCTCGAGCACGTCGAGCGTCGCCATCATGGTCACCGCGATTCCTGTGACCGGCGTATCCGGATTTCCCGCTTTGAAGGTATCAACGGTTTCCTTTTCCCAAGGTATTCCAACGTGTTCCTGAATCGCCGCGACCACTTCTCGCGCCGTGGGCTTCTTGTTCTCGGCCAACGCTGGATGGCTGCACCATCCGGCGCACACAAACACGACCGTCATCCATACCGCCATAGCCCATCTCATCCTGAGTTTCGTGCCCTGCTCCATGAGCGAGCCCTCCTCTCTCCAATTTCGTCCTGCATATTCCATACCATGACTCCATCCAGCAAACTCTACCTCGGCTAGGGAGAAGCATAGTCCGGATGTTTTGCTCGCCCGCGTTTTTTCATTTCTCGCGCTACGCGTTCGAGCCAACCAAGCTCGGTCTTAAACTGCTCGATCACCAAGCTCACCATCCACACCGCTTCATGATACGGATGCCCGACTTCTTCCAAAATGGAACGCAACACTTCCTTTTCGCGCACCAGTTCCTGTTCCAAATAGTTCTGCCGCCGCTCGATCTGCTTTTGAAACACACCCGGCCGCGCTTGCCAGGAAAGCGCGACCCACGTCAAAAACGGCGGACGGTCGCGCTGCGTGGTCCATTCTTCACGTTCGAGAGCATCGGCCAGCGCCGTGCGCCCTTCGGCAGTCGTTTCAAAGCTGCTTCGCTGCGGTCCCGAAGCCGGCTCACCCATTTCGAGCGAACGAATCATCCCGGCCCGCGCCAGTTTTTCGAGGGAATAGTAAACCTGCGGCCGCGAGATCCCCGCCCAATCTCGTATCTCGCGCCGCTCCAACTCCGCGTTCGCCTGATACCCATGCATCGGCCGCTCCGCCAGCAAACTCAACAGCACCAAATCCGGCGTGGTCAACGCCAATTTCTCTCTCGCGCTAACCTTTCTCTTCAATCTCTCCGCGCTCCTCTCGGATCTCTCGGCCTCTCGGTTATCTTCTTCTTTTCTTCCGTCTCTGTCGTTATTTCTTTAGGTCCTTAGCTCGTTCCTTCCTTCTTCTACTCCACCACCACCACTGGCACTTCTCCGCCGCTAGCCGTGGGTTCCTAGCCTGCGCCACTGCCGCACAAAACGTATCCAGCACGCAGGGATCCTGCCGCTGACCCGTCGCGCGTTCCATCTTTCGATACATCCGCTGTGGATTCTGCCGCCCGAGCGCCGCCACGCTGCGTATCCCCAACAACTGGAAATCCCGCAACATGGCCGGCCCAATGGAGATCAAATCCCCGAGACTTCGGGTTTTCTTGGCCATAAAAACCTCCTTGACAACCGCAGCCAGCTTCCTTAGTCTCTACTAGTCTAAATGAGACTAGTATCCGTTGCAAGAAGGAATGTAGACATGCGCGTCCGCACCTCGGCCGTTCTAGCCGCTGCCTTGTTTTTCGGATTTGCCACTCTCGAAGCCAATCAAATCGAGGAGAAAAAACTATGAACGTGAAGAAAATCACTGCCGTCCTGCTGGTCAACGAAATCGAGCCCATCTTGCCCTTTTGGATCGACCGCCTGGGGTTCACAAAAACCATCGAAGTCCCCAACGGCACGAAGCTCGCCTTCGTCGCCTTCCAAAAAGGCTCCGTCGAAGTGATGTATCAAACCTACTCGAGCGTCGAACACGACGCCCCACCCGCCATGGCCGCCGCGGCCAGAAAGGGCCCCACGTATCTCTACCTCGAAGTCGACAACCTGGACGCGGTCCTCCGAGCGATGAAGGACGTGAGCAAAGTCATGCCCGAGCGCACCGCCTTCTACGGCATGCGCGAATTCGCCGTCCAGGACCCCAGCGGCCACTTCATCACTTTCGCCGAGCAAGCCGCTCCGCCGAAACCCTGACTTTTCGGTCTGCCGTCTCACAACTCCTTCTGGGGGCGCAGTAGGCTGCGCCCTTCTACCAGGGCGCAACCTGATGGCCCGACCCCAAGATGGAAGGGCCGGAACCGGCTAGGCCGGCGCTCTTGACAATACTTAGCTCGTTGGCTAACTATCGCTTGACTTTCTCAAGCATACGTATCTATAGTTAGCCCGGTGGTTAACAAACAAAACCCGGTTACAGCAATTTTCGCGGCACTGGCCGACCCTACACGGCGGCGCATCATGGTGCGCCTTTCCGAGCGCGGTGAAACTCCGGTGACCGTGCTGGCCAAGCCGTTTCGCATCTCCCCGCCAGGTTTCTCAAAGCACCTCCGCGTTCTCGAAAAAGCCCAGCTCATCCAACGCCACCGCAAGGGGCGCCTGCACCTCATCCGCGCCCGCGCCGCCGGTCTGAAAGAGGCTCAGAAATGGATGGCCCAGTGCGCGGCATTCTGGGATTCCCGGTTTGACCAGCTGAACGAAGTGCTCAAAAGCGAGCAGCGAAAGGAAAACAAGCGATGAATCGAGACCTCCAAATCACCGGCAATCGCATGCGAATCACGCGGGTTTTCGATGCACCTCGCGAACGCGTCTTCGAGGCGTGGAAACGCCCCGATCTAATCGAGCGATGGTCGGGCTGCAAAGAGACGGCCAAGGTCGAAATCACGATGGATTTTCGCGTAGGCGGTTCCTTCACTCAGAAAATGGATATCCATGGTGCGGGCCAACACACAATTCGAGGCGTATACGATGAAATTATCGAGCCCGAAAAGATCGCCTACCACGTGAATTTGGGTCCTGCCACCACGCGCGTTGTCATAGAGTTCATCGAGCAAGGTCTCCAGACAAAGGTCGTTTTGACGCAGGAAGGATTCCCGGACCCGAGCATCGTCAAGATCGTCTCGACGGGCACGATGGAATCGCTCGAAAAGCTGGAGCAACTGTTGGTAGCGCGAGCTGCGTGAACCGGGCTGCGTCGGGAGGGATGAGCGTTAGCAGTGTTCAGGGGGTATAAATGAACTACGGACGAATCGCTCTCGCAGCTCTTGGTGCGTTTGTGGCGTATTTTCTCATAGGGGGCCTCGCGTTTGGCGTGTTGCCGCTACTTAGGAATGAGTTCCTTAGATATCCTGCCGTGTACCGCCCCCAGGAAGGAATTAAGAGCGTTATGCCAGGCGGCATGGCCGCCATGTTTGTGGCCATGGTTGTGCTAGCGGTAATTTACTCGATGCTTTACCGCGGCGGTTCCGGGCTGTCGGAAGGTGCGCGCTTCGGTGCGCTGATTGGCGTCTTTGCGATTTGTTCCTTCGTAATTCACAACTACGTCAACCTGAACATCGGCCTGAAACTGACTATCCAACAATCTGTAGCCTACTTCATCGAATGGCTCGTCGTCGGCATGGTCATCGGCCTAGTCTACAAGCCCCTCCTCCCAGCTCGACAATGAATGCCGTGACCTGGGCTTTCGCCAGCAAGGTTCCTTACTGCTTGGGCGCGGTCGGCAGCGGCGGCGGCCGGCGCTCCATCTCCGTCGGCGCCGCAATCGATCGCGCGCCATTCTTCCCGACCGACCGCACCGCAAAGAAATGATTGTCCGTCGATACGCCCTTCAAAATCATTTCGCCTGTCGCCGTTTGAAAATCATAAACCTGCCAGCGCGGCTCGCTCGTCTCCCGCCAAAGAATCTCAAAGCCCGCGCGTTCGGGATCATCTTCGGCCGACCACGACACTTTCGCGTCAGGCGTCACTGCTCCCGTGAGCTTTGCCCCCGTCGGCGTCGCCGGGGCCAGCGCCAACTGCCGCAGCGCTTCCGCGTTGTCGCGCGCCACGTCTCCCATAAACGTAAAGCTCAGATATTTTTCGTAGTCCCCGTACTCGACACCGTTCTCTGTCCGCGGCGTCTGGTGCTGATGGATGTAATCCTCAAGAGGTTCCGTAAACCGCACTCCGGGCAGCCCCGCCTTGTAAAACGGATAGTGATCGCCGCCGCGCCCATAGCGGTCCACGCGGAAAATCAGCCGTATTGCCCTGCGCCCGTCGATCTCTTCCACCGCGCGCGCCAGTTCCCGCGAGGGCGAGTCCGCATCGTCAATTTCTCCATTGCCGGAAAAAAGCCGCACGCGATGAGGTGCGCCCGGCGCGGTGTCCGCGCCAACGATGTCGTCGTCCAGCATTCCGCCCACGGTATAACCCTGCTGTTTCAACCAGTCCACCAGGTGCGTGCTGCCGAGCAGCCCTTGCTCCTCTCCCGAAACCGCCGCAAACAATATCGTGGCGCGATACGTCCCGCGCCGATTCGCACCGGCTTTGCTCAGCAAGCGCGCGCACTCCACGCTCACCGCCACGCCGGACCCGTCGTCATCCGCGCCAGGAGCGTCCGCCTCCGGGTCCATCACATTCGTTGGACGCGAATCAAAATGCCCGGAAACGAGGATAATGGTTTTCGCAAGCTTCTCATCGGAACCCGGCAGAATCGCGTACACATTTTCGAGCGGAATCGGTTTGTCCGCTGTCCGCGCGGAAGTCGATTCGAACTTGTCCACCACCACTTGCAATCTGCCGCCCGAATCCTTCGCAATTTCGTTGAACCGCGCCACGACTTTGTCGCGTCCGCATCCCGCTCCTCGCTTCGGGTCCGTCCAAGAAGAAAGCGTGAGCCGGGTCCCGCAGCCCACCAGTTCATGAATCAGCGCGCTCATAGACTTTTCGTTCACGGACGCACGCGCAATCGCGCCCGCCGGCCGCGGCAGAATCTTCGGATGAGGCGTCCCCGTCAGCGGCTCCGCCGGATCGCGCGATACAGTTGGAGCTTTTGTCGCCGCGCTCTGCTGCGCAAAAGTAGCGCTGGCCGAGAAGCCGAACGCCAGAAGAAACAGCATTACGACGCACAGAAAGTGGTTGCGGAATAGTTGGATCCAGTTAGTCATGGTCTACGCTTTCGATATGATTTACGTTCGGCGAATGGGAATTCTAACGCCATCTTGCCCACTTTGCGACGCAATTACCCATTGCGCTGGACGCGCCGCCAATGCGCCGGAGGTACATCTCAAATTACAGCCTGGCGTGCGGCCAGGTTTTGCCGATGCCCGCCGTTGTGTTAACGTTTTTCGTTCATGAAAAAGCGCATAGGCGTGCTGTTGAGCGGCCGCGGTTCGAACTTCGAAGCGCTAGCGGATAGCGTCGCGTCGGGCCGAATTCCGGACGCGGAAATCGCAATCGTGATCAGCAACCGCGAAGGCGCGCCCGGCCTTGAACGCGCAAAATCCCGCGGCATTGCCACGCGCGCCATCCCTTCGAAAGGTCTGGAAAGGGAAACCTATGATCGCCAAGTCGTCGCGGTGCTGCACGAGCACAGAGTCGACCTCGTCTGCCTGGCCGGCTACATGCGCCTCCTGTCGCCGTTTTTCGTGTCTTCGTTCCCAAACCGCATCCTGAACATTCACCCGTCGCTGCTGCCCTCTTTCCCCGGCCTCGAGTCGCAGCGGCAAGCTCTCGAGTACGGCGTGAAATTCGCTGGCTGCACGGTCCATTTCGTGGACGAAAATCTCGACGCCGGGCCAATCGTTCTGCAGTCCCTCGTGCCCGTAAAAGATGACGACACCGAGGACACGCTCTCTGCGCGAATCTTGCAGGAAGAGCACAAAATCTATTCCGAAGCTGTTCGAATCGTGCTCGAAGGTCGTTACAAAATCGAAGGCCGCCGCGTCATTCGAATGACCTGACAGACAAATGTCCGAAACTAAATTCAAACCCGTCGAAGAACAGCTCGCCTACTTGAAAAAAGGCGCGGCTGAAATCGTTCCCGAGGCGGAGCTGAAAGCGAAGCTCGAAAAATCATTTCGCACCGGCAAGCCGTTGCGCATCTATCTCGGCGTTGATCCCACCGCTCCCGATATTCATCTCGGCCATACCGTCGTGCTGCGCAAGTTGAAGCATTTTCAGGACCTCGGCCACACCGCCATTTTCCTGATCGGCGATTTTTCCGCAATGATTGGCGACCCCACTGGCCGTTCGGAAACGCGCCCGCCGCTTTCGCGCGAGGAAGTGGACGCCAACGCCAAAACCTATCTCGCCCAAGTCTTCAAGCTGCTCGACCGGGAAAAGACCGAAGTCCGCTACAACAGCGAATGGCTCGACAAGATGTCCAGCTACGACATCGTCCGACTCTGCGGCCACTACCGCCTCGCTCGCATGCTCGAACGGGAAGATTTTAGCTCGCGGCTGGAAAACCAACAGCCCATCTCCGTGCACGAGCTGCTCTATCCGCTACTAACCGCCGTGGACGCAGTTCAGCTCAAGTCTGATGTGGAAATTGGCGCGACTGAACAAAAATTCAACTTGCTAATCCATCGCGATATCCAGCGCGAGTACGGCCTGGAAGGCGAAGTCGCTTTCACCATGCCCATCCTCGTCGGCCTCGACGGCCAGCGCAAAATGTCCAAAAGCCTCGGCAACTACATCGGCATCACCGAGCCGCCTAGCGAGATGTTCGCCAAGCTCATGTCTATCTCCGACGTGCTCATGTGGTCCTATTTCGAACTGCTCACGGACAAAACTCGAGACGTCATCAAGAACTTGCAACAGAATGTTCAGGCAGGTACGACTCATCCCAAACAGGCCAAAGTGTCACTCGCGAGTGAAATTGTTAGGGATTTCTGGGGCCAAGAGGCAGCGCAGAAAGCTGCTGCGAGCTGGGACAGCCAATTCTCTCGCCACCAAGTTCCTGAGGATGCCCCGGTGAAACACCTGCCAAACGATGACTATGTTGGTTCCAAGCCCGGCAAGATGAAACTTTCCAGAGCTTTAGTACGCCTCGATGCAGCTCCCTCTCGCGCTGAAGCTGAGCGCTTGATTAAACAAGGGGCCGTGGAACTCGACGACGTTGTCATCGCTGAGCCGACCTATGAAATTGACCTCAACACGCCGCAAAAACATTTGCTGAGAGTTGGGAAAAAGAAAGTCTTTTATTTCGTCGTTCCATAGTTGTTCCGCTGTCGTCGATTGCTTCAATCAAACGTTTCCGCGACCAGCTGCGCAACATGCTCGGCGATCGACGGCGCCGCAGTGAGCCCAGGCGACTCGATGCCCACAAGCTGAATCACCTGCGGCACCGCCGCATCCCGGGTGATGACAAAATCCGCGATTCCTTTCACTTCCGGCGGCACTAGTTTCGGCCGCAATCCGGAATACGCCAGCTGCAAATCACGCTCCTCGATCTCGGGCAACAAGGTTTTTGCACTGTGAGCAAAATCCGCAATCGGCGAACGCTCCCGCTCGTAGTTGTCTTTCCCGTCGACATACGTCGCCGTCGGTCCCACCAAAACCGTCCCCCAGAGCGTCTTGGTAAAATGCACGCCCAAGCTAAGCCCGTCTGCATGCGGCAAGGGATACACAAGATCGTTAATCAAAGAAGCCCGCGCCCCGCGGATTTCACAATACTCTCCGCGCACCGGATAAATCTTCCAAGAATTGTTCCCCAGCCAAGCCGCCACTTCATCGGCGTAGAGCCCGGCTGCATTGATCACACAACGCGTTTCAATCGTTTCGCTCTGCGCTCCTTCCTCGTCGCCAATGAGAATGCCAACGCGTATCGTCCCCTTCCCCGGCTCCAGCGAAACAACCTTCGCCCGCTTGACGATATTTGCGCCCTGCCCGGTAGCCACGCGCGCATAGGCGTGCACCAGCTCTTCGGCCGATACAATTCCCGTGGAAGGAACCACCATGGCTGCCGCGCCCGCGATATGCGGCTCGCGACTGCGAATCTCCGCCGGACCAATCAGCCGCAATCCTTCTACGCCGTTGTCTTCCCCTTTTTTCTTCAGCGCAGCCAGTTCCGCTTCTTCCTGCGTATTGGCCGCAACGACCAACTTCCCGGTGTGGCGAAACGGGACGTTGTGCTGCTTACAGAATTCGTACGTCAGCCGGTTGCCCTCGATGCAGTGACGCGCCTTGAGGGAGTTTTTCGGATAATAAATGCCCGAATGAATGACGCCGCTGTTGCGCGAGCTGGTCGCCATGCCGAGCTTGGGATACTGCTCGACGAGGAAGACGTCCTGCCACCGCGCGGAAACAACTCGCGCGATGGCGCACCCCACGACGCCTCCCCCGATAATCAAAATGTTGGCTTGGTCCATGGATCTATTTTATCCGCGCACTCTATCCGTGCGCATTGATTTCGTCGAAAAACGGTTTGCATTCGGCAAGCCGCGCCTGCGTTCCGTCGTGCACGGCATAAACCGAGTGCCCTTGTTCCTCGTAATGATTGCGCCACAGAGAAGCCGCCCCGGGCACCCCGTCTTTATTCAGCGCATAAAAGAAAATGTGAAACGTCCCTAGTTTTCGCTTGTCGTTGTTGTAATTGCGTGCGATACGCCCGAGCGCTTCGAGGCACGCCTCCTCGGGAGATTTTCCCCGCCGCATCATCTCGATAATCGTGTGTCCGCCGGAAATCTTGATGTTCTCTTCGCCTTTTCCAGTCGACCCCGCTGCTCCCACCTCGTTATCCACGCAGCACCCCGCTCCAATAATCGGCGAATCGCCCACCCGCCCCGGGATTTTCCACGCCAAACCGGAAGTTGTGGTGGTAGCGGAGATGTCGCCCTTTTCATTCACCGCCATGCACGGAATCGTGCCCGTCGGCGGATGCGCGATCACGCGCTCGGCATAAGCGATTTTCGCTTCATCCTGATCGAAGATCGCCCGAACGTGCTGGTTCCATTCCGGGCTGTCAATCCCGGGCCGCCAGTTCATCGACGACGACGCTTTCCAAGCCAGCCAAATCTTGCGCGAATGCTCGGTGAGCAGATTCATGTCCTCAAATCCTTCGGCCACCGCGAATCGCCGCGCCCCGTCGCCGGCCATCATCACATGATTTGTTTTCTCCATCACCGTCTGCGCCAGCCGCGCAACATTCTTGATCCGCCGCACCGCAGCGACGGACCCGGCACGGTGCGTGGGTCCATGCATCACACTCGCGTCTAGTTCGACTTCGCCTTCCTCGTTTGGCAACCCGCCAAAGCCCACGGAATCGTCGTTCGGATCATCTTCGACAACCGTAACGACCGCGACGGCGGCATCCAGCGTGTCGCCACCCTTCCTCAGAATGTCCATGCCCTTATCAAGCGCGTGAAGCCCGTTGGCGCTGGAGATGATGATCGGCCGCGTGCCCGGCAGAGAGGCGGCTCGCGAAGCCGCTTCATTGGCCGGAAGCGAGTTTCCCAAAAGCTTCCGAGCCCCGGCGACAAAACTGCCAGCAAGCGACGTCAGAAAGAATTTACGCCGTGACCAAATTTCCATAGCGATGCCTCCTCGATGTGCGCGTGCAATATACAAGCGGAAAGGAGAGAAGGGAAGTTGTACAGGCCACCTGGGCGCTTGCCCCGACTCCTGTCGGGAGGTCGACCGCCTTCGGAATTCAGAAGGGGTTGGCTACCTGGTTTTTTTGCCACATGCGAAAACCGCCGAGAAAGGCATTCTCATTGTTGCCGAGGCGCGCTCCTGGAGGCAGCTTCTTCAGTTTCTTGCTGTTTCCGCCGCCCAGCACCACGTAGTCCGCATCCAGCGCGGTCTTCAGTTGCTTGGTAACCTTGGCCACATAGCGGCGCCACTTTTTTGTTCCCATTCGTTCGAGGCCGCGCAGTCCCAGATAGTCCTCGTAGCTTTTGCCATTTTTATAGGCCAAATGGGCCAGCTCCATGGGCTGCAAAATTCCGTCGACGATCATCGCCGATCCTAGCCCGGTTCCCAATCCGAGAAACAGCATCCGGCCCCCTTTGTAACTCCCAACCGCTTGCATGGCAGCATCGTTCAAGATCCTTACCGGGCAGCCAAACGCTTTGCCAAATTTGAATCCCACCCAACCCGGGCCCAAATTGTGAGGCTCGCGAAGCGGATGCCCATTAATGATGGGTCCAGGATAGCCGAGCGAAATACAGTCGTACTTCCAATCTTTGACGGACTTCTTCACCAATTGGACCATCTTTCGCGGCGTCATGCTGGGGCCGGAAGGATACTTTCGCGGCTCCTTTTCGCCGGTCGCCAGGAGTTTGACGTTTGTGCCGCCAACGTCAATCACAAGAACTTTTGGAGATTTTGGCCTTGGTGTTGCTTTCATCACCGCTCCTTTGATCCTTCGGAATTCTAGAGGGAACTGGCGATTCAGCGAAGAAAATTCGCAGTCTTGGTTCTAGCGCGGTTCAGAACGGAGGAACCTTTTCTGCGTAGGCCTCGCCGCCAGCGCCAAAGTAGCTCACCTCCCGTCGGGACATATCCACGCGATATCGAACGACTCCGGCGCGAGCAACTTCCTCGAGGAAGGCCATGTAATCCGGCTTGGTTCTATTTCGCTCGATGGCGAGTTTAACCCCTCGAGAATCAAAACGTGCGCTGGGTTTGAGCGGAGTGAACTCCGGCGGCGGAGGCTCAGGCAGGGCGTCTCCCGATCCGTGGTATACGATGTTGTGCGTGGCGACGTCCGTCTCGTAATACTCGACTCCCGCGTCTTTGAGGGCATCAAATATTTTTGGGTAGGCCCACTTCTGCTGCTTGCTCATCGTGAAAATCTCTCGGACGCGCTTCCGGTTGAACCCAGCCATCTCGATTCTGGCCTCCGACCGCTATCTTATCACCCGCAGAAACGGGGCGTTTATCGACAGTGGGGAGTGGCAGGGCAGTTTCTGGCTGCGCTCTGTCAGCGCGCGCAGGAAACACGGAGCAGTATGGGCCCTAGCTGCGGGCAAGCTAGCGGGCTCTAGAAACGACGGTCATCCCGGTTGGAGAAACAGCTCTGCTACTAAGAAAATGTGGAAACTATCGAACGACTGACGCACTAGCCGGTTTGTAGAGCCAGGCGGCGGGAGTGGCCGGAAGACCGTTGCCGCTCTCGGCATAGCCTCCGGTGATCAGCGCTTGGCCGCCGGAGAGAAGCGTTAGAGAGGCGAAGAAGCGCGCGCTCCCCAACGAGCCGGGCACTTTTGTAAAAGCTCCCGTGGTTTCGTCATACAACTCCGCAAAGGGCCCGCCGCCAGCAACGAGGACCGTGCCGTTCGGGAGTAGCCCCGCGGCCGCGGGGAATTTAAAGCGTGCAGTATTCATCGCGCCGGTTGCGGAGAATGTTCCCGAGTGAGGATCGTAAATTTCGGCGCTCGCATATTCGCCGCGCCAATCGCGGTTGTCGGAACCACCGACAACGAGAACGTTTCCGCTCGGCAGAAGAATCGCGGCGTGTTTATGACGGCCAACGATCAGCTGGCCCGCGGAACTGAACTTGCCGGTGCGGGGATCGAAAAGTTCCGCGGAGCGAGAGATATTTTGCGAAGGGTAATGGCCGGAACCGCCGCCCACGATCAAGACTCTGCCATCCTCGAGGGCTGTTGCTGTGTGCGCTCCACGAGGCTCGGCCATGCTACCGGTCTCGACAAATTTCCCCGTCGCTGGATCGTAAATCTCGGCGCTGGCCATGGCGTTTTCCTGGCGGTCCACACCGCCAGCCACAAGTACGCGGCCGTCCGGAAGAAGGGTGGCCGTGTTTCCGGCACGCTCGATCACCATGTTACCGGTGGGCGTAAACGCACCGGCGGAGGGATCGTAAATCTCCGCGGAGCCGAGGCGACCATAATGGCCCGTCCAGCCGCCAGCGATGAGCACCCTGCCGTTCTTCAAAAGCGTCGCTGTGTGGCCCGAGCGCCCGATGGACATGCTGCCGGCAGACTGAAAGGTTCCGGAACTCGCCTCAAAAAGTTCGGCGGTTGCATATGGGTTGGGCTCGCCACCGCCGCCGGCGAATCCGCCAGCGATGAGCACTTTGCCATTCCGCAGCAGCGTCGAAGTATGGCTGGCGCGGGCCATGTGCATCGCCGCGATTTCCGATACCGCGCCGGGTCCGGAAGGCCACGGAGCGCCGGCGCGTGAGAAGCAAAGCAATGGCACGAGCACGAGCGAGAGCAAGACGAAGCCAGACGTTTTTCGGGAACGCGATTCCATGGAATGCCTCACAGGTTGATTTGCTGCGGTGCTAGACGCTTCTCGAAAGCGAGGCGTTAACAGGAATTGTGAAAAAGGGATGCGGAAATTAGTGGGGCGCGAGAGTAGTAGAAAAGCTGTCGTGCGCGGCGGTGTCGTACAGATGCAAAAGTTCCGCGGCGCGCTTGAGCAAATCGGCGGGCAAATCCCCCGGCTGGTAGTCCACCCAACCGGTGGTGAAGTTGAGCGGAATTTTTTCGCCCGAGGAACTCACTTCCACGGTGCCAAGACGGTTTAGAACTTGCTTGACCTCGTTCACGCCACATTCCGGAAGCAACAGGAGGAAATCGTCATCGCTCAAGCGCGCGGCAATGTCCGAGCCGCGGCTGGCCTTTTTCAGGCGCCGACCGAGTTCCTTGAGTGCGGCGTCCAGGGCGGACTTGCCGTAACGCGCGCTGAGACGAGCGAACTCATCCACATGAACCGTGGCGAGGCTCAAAGCCGTGTTCTGTCGCCGCGCCCGAGCTAGTTCTTTTCCCAGATACTGCTCGAGAGACGGTCGCGTATACAACCCGGTGACAGAGTCGAGCCCGGCCGCTTCCGAAAATTGCTGTGGAACGGCTTGCCAGTCTATAGGCTGCTCCGTCGATTGTCGTCGCAGACGGCGGAACGACCATTGCCGATAGACCAGCCGAGCGTTGAAAATGAGAATCAAGCAGAGCGTGGCCCAGCGCGCTTGATCGGAGCGAATCTCGTAAAAATAATCTGCGTGGCGAAAAAAGGAATGAATCGAGGAGAGCACAAAGGCGACAGCCGAGAGTGTGGTGACCAGTAATGCAGAGAGCCACAGCCACCATTCATGCCGCGAAATTTGTTGCGGGCTGGGGCCGTTTGCCAGAACACGAAAATTGCCGGAGCCCGCGAGAGACGAGTGTTTCGGCTTGCTTCGGGATATTCCCAAGAAAGATTTCATTTGGCTAACGGTGGATCTGGGCTGTCATCACTGTAGTCGCGCACAACGAAGGGAGGCAACAGCGAAAACGTACAGGCTCGCACGATTCAAGAACCTGTCCATGCGGGCAGGCGCGGTGCACCACAAAGCTTTCCCATTCTTTTTTTTCGCCGCCGCTCCACCCGCCGTCATTGCGAGCGGAACGGGCCGATGCTTTTTCTGCCCGCTTCGCTGCTCGGAGGTGGTCGGCGCGGGCAACAAGAAATCTCTCTTTCCTTCCCCCGGGCGCGACCGTACGCGCAACTACAGCACCGTCCCATTCGGCAAGTTGCCCGCAGGAGATTTTGCGGCGGGCAGCGGTGCGTGTTCGAGCACGCGGCGTGCATAGAGCGCGACGTTCCTGACGCTTAGAGCGTAAGCCGGGTTGGGATTGCGAATACCACCGTTGTACGCGCCGATGGCCTGGTCGACATCGCCGCCGAAGCGGTCCAGCAGATCGCGGAGCACAAGTCCGGCGTACGTGGTGAGGACCTCGCTCGTGACGGAATTGACGTCGAGATCGCGCGAAGGGCGCAACCGCGGCGGCAACTGGTCGTAGTGGCGTTTGTCTTTCAGGTAGAGCTGGTGCGCAGTGCGAAGAGTCTCGCGCGAAATTTGCCAGGTGCCGATCGAGTAGTCGCTTACAAGAACACGCTTGCGGCCGCGCTCCAGTACGATGTCGCCACTTTCAGCCCGCTTTTTCCAAACGGCGTGCGTGAGATCGCCGTTCACATCCATATAGTTGTTTTCCATGGCGCCGACTCCGAGAAAATAATCGAGCGGCAGATCATAAAAGTGCGCGACGTCGAGAATGTCGGAAGCCAGGCGAAGCGCTTGATGATGAGTGAGCGGCTGAGGCGCGCGCGTGCTGCGGCCCACGACGCGCCAGTCGGTTTGCGATTTGAAAACCAGGAAATCCGCAAGAGCAGGAAGCAATTGAAAGGACGGAAGCGTTTCGAGCTTTTGTTCGGCCGGAACGTTGTAGGCGTTCTCGAACATGCGGCTTTGCTGTTCGGCAACTGCGAGATCCTCGTTGGTCCACGCAACAAGTTCGTAGTGCGTGATGAGGCCGTGAGATTCCATTCGATTGAGTCGAGGAATGGCGGTGAGCTGATCGTTTTCGACCAGAAGGAAAATCTTGTAAGAGGCGTGTTTGCCGGAGCGGCCGGCGGTCAAAAAGATTGTCGAAGCGTCGTCCGGGTCCGAGCCGCGGAGATATTCATATCGCAGGAAAGCCTCCAACTGATCGTCGAATCTAGCAATTTCCGCCGAAGCCACTTCGTTTGAAAACGGGAGAGCAATCTGGCGGCCGTGAAACTTCGGGCCGAGATGCCCAGGTGCTCGAGCGGCGCGCATCTGCCGCGGCCAGAGGCGATCGGCAGTCCAGCCAACGAGCGCAAGCGCGGAGAGCAGAACGGCTGTGAGCGCATGTGCGGAAAAATGTTTTGCTGCCGTCTGGCGGCGGAGATTCTGGGTGAGCTTTTTAGGGGACATGGCTCGAGCCCTCGTTCGCTTCCTTGGTGAGCGCTACTGGTAGGAGTACAGTGCACGCCCGCTGCCGGGGAAAGGTCTGCCGAAGGCCTTCGCTAAGCCGCAGAAACTAAGCGCTTTAGGTTCAACCGCCAGGCCCGGTCGCGGCTCCCCTGTGGGAGAGCTGCGTGTCTCTGCGTCCGAGCTTCCACAGAATTTCGGTCCTCGGGACGCGCCCCAAACGATGGCCACTCGGCGCTTCGCGTATTTGGCCGTGCTAGTTACTCGAAGCGCAGCGCGACTAGAGGATCGATGCGCGTGGCGCGGCGCGCGGGAACATAGCAGGCCAGCAGAGCGACGGCCATCAGAATAGACGTGATGGAGATATAGGTGACGGGGTCCCAGACGCTGACGCCATAGAGCAGCGTCGCGGCGAAACGCGTGATAGGCAGAGCGATCGCGACGCCCGCGAGAACCCCGACTCCGGCGAGGAGCATGCCTTGCCGGAGGACGAGCTTCAGGACTTGCTGTGACTGGGCGCCGAGCGCCATGCGGATGCCGATTTCGCTGGTGCGCTGCGTGACGGAGTAGGACAAAACTCCGTAAATTCCGATCGATGCCAGGATGAGCGCGAGCAAGCCGAAAAGGCCGAGGAGGGCGGCGCCCATGCGTGCGGCCCAGAGGCCCTGCGCGAGCAGCTGCTCAATGGTCTGGCCATTGGTCAATGCGAGATTGCGGTCCAGCTGGTTGATCTCGGCGCGGACCGCGCCCATGAGCGCTTCGGGATTGCCCGTAGTGCGGACGGTGAGAGCGCCAAACGGAGAGTATTGCTGGCGCAGTGGCAAATAAGCTACCGGCTGGGGGTCTTCTCCCACGGCTCCGACGATGGTGGTGCCAACGACCCCGATAACCTCGTATTGGTTGGGGTCAACGACGATGGTGAAGTGTTTGCCCAAGGGATTCTGGCCAGGCCAAACCAGATCAGCCATGGCTTTGTTGACGATGACCACGCGCGCAGTAGTGTCGCGGTCGAAGTCGGTGAAATCGCGGCCACTGATGGTCGGAATGCGGACGGCTGCGAAAAAGCCGGGCATCACGTCATCAAAGGTGACCAGAGTGCCGCGGTTGTTCGGATCGGCTTGCTCGTCTTCGCGAAAGATGGTTCCCAAAAAGCCGCCGCCGATCATGCTATTGGATGAAACGGTAGCATCGACTACGCCTGGAACGGACTTGGCGCGCTCTCGGGCGTCGCGGAAAAATTGCTGGCCGTGGTCGGGCGCATAACGCAGAGCGCCGAGGTCAAAGTTGTACTGGAAGAGGTTCTTCCTCTCGAAGCCGGGATTGATTTCCTGGGCTTTTTGCATGCTGCGGAGGAAAAGACCTGCGCCGATAAGAGCCACCAACGCCAGCGCAATCTCCGATACCACCAGCAGGCTGCGCATCCGGTTATGAGCCCAGCCCATCGTTCCGCCACGCCCGCCGGCTTTCAGTACCTCGTTGAGGTCGGTGCTCGAAGCTTTGAGGGCGGGGATGATGCCGAAGACCAAACCGGTGAGAAGAGAGACGAGAAGGGTAAACAAGAGAACGCGAGAATCGAAAGAAAGGTCAATCGAGCCGTCGGGCAGGAACGGCGGCCGGAAAGACCAGAGAAGCTTGCGGCCCCAGAAAGCAATCAGAAGTCCTGCCAGACCGCCGACAAGAGAGAGCAGCGTGCTTTCCGTCAGGAGCTGTCGGACCAGGCGAAAACGGCCGGCACCAAGAGCAGCGCGCAGGGTGAGCTCTTTTTCACGTTTGGCGGCTTGGGCCAGCAGGAGATTAGCCAGATTCACGCAGGCGATGAGCAGCACCAGGCCGACAACGCCCATCAGCACGACGCCGGCGAGGGAGAATTGGCCACGCTGGTTGATGCCGAGCGCGGATTGATTGAGGGGGTAAAGCTCCGAGGTGCGGCCGGGGTTATCGCGGGGATACTCCTTCTCGAGAGCTGAGGCGATCGTTTTCAGGGAAGCGCGCGCCTGCTCGACGCTGACATTGGGTTTCAGGCGGCCAACGATGGAGATCCAGCGCATGCGGCGGTGATTCTCAAGATCTTTAAGCTGACCTGTGAGGACGTAGTCGCGCATGCTGAGCGGAATCCAGAGGACATCCGGCGGGGCGAGCGAGACGATGCCTTTGAAATTGGGAGGAGCGACACCGATGACGGTGTAGGAGGTGGCGTTGAGCGAGATGGTTTGCCCAACGACGCTGGGGTCCGAGCCAAAACGGCGAGCCCAGAGAGCGTGGCTCAGAACGACGACGGGGTCAGCGCCGAGTTTTTTGCCTTCGTCTGGGTAGAAAAAGCGGCCACGATAGGCCTTTACGCCGAGAACATCGAAGAAATTCGGGCTGACCATTGAGGCCTGCAGCTGCTGAGGCTCGGATTGGCCACCCCAGTTGAGGGGAAGGACGAAAGTCACAGCAGCCAGGCCGGTGAAGACGGTGTTCTGGTCGCGATAGTCCTCGTAGTTGGGGAGGGAAGTGGGAGTGAGCTGGAAGTTGGTATTGGCGTCGACGGTCCTGGTGTCACGCGTGAACATCTCGGCGAGCTGCGCCGGGTCCTGGACAGGAAGCGGATGCAAAAAGACCGCGTTGATAATTGTGAAGATGGCCGTATTGGCACCGATGCCGAGCGCCAGCGAGAGAATCGCTACAAAGGTGAAGCCCGGGCTTTTCTTCAACATGCGCACGCCGCTCCGCAGGTCCTGTCTAAGTGTTCCAGCCATTTAGTCGCCTCCCGAGCACACCCACCCGCGCTGGCTAGTTTGACGTTCCAGATGGACAACTGTTTCGACGACCGCAGGCGAGACCCTAGATTCGATTTTTTGCGTCCGAGAGGCACAACCGGCGTAACCGCGAAGTGTGGAGTAAGCGCATGAAAATAATTGAGTTGCGGCCATTTGTGCTGCGTTCCGAGTGCGGTGGCTCCTCCGAAAAACCAGCAAGCCCTTGGGCTGGCGGGAATGCAAGGAATTCTTGGTCCGCAAGGGCTCGGAGGTGCGCGTGTTGTCCACACGTTGAGAGTCCACCGTTCCGCGCCTCCGCGTGCGGAGAGCGTACCGCTCACCCGCGGATTCGAGCGGACAAGCCGGTATGACT
>Ga0210395_10000868_pt1 | contig 23326 bp, 24 predicted proteins | sample IncBWH4OmetaG_FD_150861 | JGI IMG/M metagenome (GOLD analysis project Ga0210395, IMG submission 150861) | Forest soil microbial communities from Barre Woods Harvard Forest LTER site, Petersham, Massachusetts, United States - Inc-BW-H-4-O ...
ACGCCGCGTCCAGGACATGCCGCTCAAGCCATGGCCGCGCCTGGGCGGCCGCGGCACCTTCATCCAGCTCTACGGCACCGAGGGAAAATGGGGCTGCTATGTGGTCGAGGTGCCGGGCGCCGGCGCACTCAATCCCGAAAAGCACATGTACGAAGAGATCATGGTGGTGGTCGAAGGCCGCGGCACCACCGAAATCTGGGCCGACGGCCAAACCAAGCCGCACACATTCGAGTGGCAGCGCGGCTCGATGTTCTCGATCCCGCTCAACACCAATCACCGCATCGTCAACGCAGCGTCGTCACCGGCGCTCATTCTGGTCGCGAGCTCGGCGCCCAACGTGATGAACATTTTTCGCGATACCGACTGGATCTTCAATTGTCCGGTCACCTTTCCATCGCGTTTTGACGGCAGCCAGGATTTCTTCAAGCCGAAAGACGACATCGTGCCCGATCCGCTGCGCGGCCTGGCGCTGCGTAAAAGCAATTTCATCCCCGACATCATGAATGCCGATCTCTATCTCGATAATCGCCGTTCGCCCGGCTATACGCGCGTCGAGCCGCATATGGCCAACAACGTGTTCTACGGCTTTGTCGGCGAGCACCGCACCGGGCGTTATTCGAAGGCGCACGCCCATATGTCGGCGGCGGTTTTGGTCTGCCTCAAGGGCAAGGGCTACACCTATACGTGGCCGCGCTCTGACGGCATGACGCCGTGGCGGGACGGCAAGACGCAAAACATCCACCGGCAGGATTACGAGCCGGTCGGCTTGGTCACCGCGGCGCCTTACGGCGGCGACTGGTTCCACGCCCATTTCGGTACCAGCAAGGAGCCGCTGCGCCTGATCGGCTGGTACGGTCCCAACAATCATCGCAAGGACAAGCCCGGCGTGCCCGGCGAGAAGGATACCGACGAGGGCGCGATCGACGTCACCGAGGGCGGCACCGCCATTCCCTATTGGCTCGAGGACCCATTCCTGCGCCGGGAATACGAGGAGACGCTCAAGAAAGAAGGCGTCGCGTCGCAAATGGGTGATGAGCTGTACCGCCCGCCCACCGGCAATCGTGCGACGGCCGTTGCGTGACGGCGCGGCGGCGCGGCGGCTTGGTGCAATGCCTCACGCTGGCCGGTGCCCTGATTTTTTCCGCCGGCGCGGTTTACGCTGACGATATCGCGAGTTTTTATTCCGACAAGACGTTGAAGATCGTCGTCGGTTTGCCGCCCGGCGGCGGCGCCGACGCCTATGCGCGGCTGGTGCAGCGCCATCTGCCCCGCCACCTGGCCGGCGCGCCGTCGATCGTCGTCCAGAATGTGCCGGGTGCCGGCAGCCTCAAATCCGTCGTCTATCTCGACTCGCAGCCCGACGACGGCACGGTGCTGGCCACCTTCAGTTCCGGCCTCTTGACCGAGGCGCTCACGTCGCCCGAGCGCATCAAAATCGATTTCCGCAATTACGCCTGGATCGGCAATGTCAGCGAGGATGTCCGTGTCTGTTATCTCTGGCATACCGCCGGCGTGCGCAACTGGCAGGATTTGGCCGCGCGCAAGCAGGTCGTGTTCGCGGCATCGGCCGCCGGCACCGCCGGCAATGTCGATATCGCCGTGCTGCGCGATCTGCTCGGCATCAATGTGCGGCAGGTCGACGGCTATTCCGGTAGCGCCGACAAAAGGCTCGCGGTCGAGAAGGGCGAGGTCGACGGCGATTGCGGCGGCTGGACGTCGATGCCGCAGGATTGGCTGCGCGACGGCAAGGTCGATGTGATGGTGCGGTTGTCGCCGACTTTGCTGCCGGATATGGATGCGAAAATTCCGTTCGCAGGCGAGCTACTGAAAAGCCAGCGTGACCGCGACATTTTCGATTTCCTGATGGCGCCGGAAAAGCTCGGTCGTCCGTTCATGACGTCGGGGCAGGCGCCGGCAGAGCGCGTCGCGGCGCTGCGCCAGGCGTTCGGCGCCATGGTCGCCGATCCGGAGTTCCGGAGCGAAGCGGCAAAGCTACGCCTCACCGTCACGCCCATGAGTGGCGAAGACGTCGCGCGCGACATTGCCGCGCTCTACGCCGCGCCGCCCGATCTCCTCGCCAGGGCCAAGACCATGGTCGGCCAATAGCGGGGCGACATCCGGCGCCTAGTGCACCACGATGGTGGTGCGGCTCATGCCCTCGCGTTCGACCAGGTCGAACAAGATGGCGGCGTGGTCCGGATCGAGCCGCACGCAGCCGTGCGAGGCCGGTCCGCCCAGCCGCGCGATTTCGTAAGTGCCGTGAATGGCGTAGCCGCCGTGGAAGAAAATCGAATGCGGCATCGGCGAATTGTAATAGAGCCGCGAGAACCAGCGCCGCGCCATCATTTGCGGGTGATAGGTGCCGGGCGGTCGAGACCCGCCAGTTATAGCGCGGCATGCCGTCGACACTGACCTCCATGGTCTGGCTGGCGCGGTCGATATTGACGACGACCGAGGCCTCGGCGCGCTGGCCAAAGGGCAGGAAAACCAAAATCCATGCGGCGATGGCAGCCGCGCAAAGTAACCGGCGCATTGCAATCCCCCAGCATAGTTCTCGTCGGCAGTGCGGGTAACATTGTAGCGTTGCCGAGCCTTGCAAAAAAGCAGGCGCGCCAACAACGGTTAATCGCCTCCATACGCTGATGGCCATGAAACTGCCGGAGCTTTTCCGCTAGACTTTCGGCGATGTCCTTCGATCTGTTCAGCATCGGCCATTCGAATATTCCCGCCGAGCGCTTCATTGAGCTGCTGCGCCATGTCGGCGTAAACGCCATTGCCGACGTCCGCTCGACGCCGTTCTCGCGCCGCTTCCCGTGGTTCTCCGGTAAAAATCTGGCAGTGACGCTGGCGCAGCACGGCATGGCCTATCTGGCGTACGGCGAAGCGCTCGGCGGCCGTCCGCGGGATGCCGCGCTTTATCGCGACGGCGTCGCCGACTATGAGGCGATGGCGCGGCAGCGGGACTTTCAAATCGCACTCGATCGGCTGACTGCGGAGGGACCTCAGCGTCGCGTCTGCTTGATGTGCGCGGAACGCGAGCCGCTCGATTGTCATCGTTGCCTCTTGGTGGCGCGCGCGCTCGCCGAACGCGGGCTCACCATCGGGCACATCCTGCACGACGGCACGATCGAGCCGCATGCGGCGACGGAACAGAGGCTTTTGGCGCTGACTGGCGCAAGCGATGACTTGTTCGTAACTGGACAGAACGAACGACTCGCGGCAGCGTATCGCCGCCGCGCCCGTGCGGTGGCGTACCGGGCGACGGCGGGGGCGAAGTCCGTCGTGGAGATCAAATGATGCTCGCTCCGGTACGTGCGCTCGCCGTGCTGCTGCTTCTCGGCGCCAGCTCGGCGCTAGCTCAAGACGCCGGCACGCAGAACAGAGCAGCCAGCACCGTCGATACGACACCGCCAGGCACGCTCGAGACGGTGACGCTGCCGCCGCTCGCCAATCCCGACGCCCCGAACATCCCGGCGAAAGAATTATTCGCCCGCAAGCTGACACCGCTCGCCGGCCCGGCGCGCGCCATCGGCGGCTACGCCAAGGGCTGCATGGCCGGCGCCGAGGAACTGCCGATCACGGGCCCGACCTGGCAAGTGATGCGGCTGTCGCGCAATCGCAATTGGGGCAACCCGGCGCTGATCGAATTCATCAAGCGGTTTGGTGAGGACGCCAAGAAGGTCGGATGGAACGGGCTTTTGATCGGCGATATGGCGCAGCCCCGCGGCGGTCCGATGCTGAGCGGCCATGCCAGCCATCAAATCGGGCTCGATGCCGATATCTGGTTCAGCCCGATGCCCGACCACGTGCTCAGCCGCGAGGAGCGCGAGATGAACGGCGCCGTCAACATGGTGGCGCCGAGCGGTCTCGACGTCGACCACAGCGTCTGGACGCCGGCCCACACCGCGCTGGTGAAGGCCGCCGCCGAGGATCCCGAGATCGCGCGCATTTTTGTCAACGCGGCGATCAAGAAGGAAATGTGCAGCGAGGCCGGTTCGGATCGCGCTTGGCTGGCCAAAGTGCGGCCGTGGTGGGGGCATGCCGAGCATTTCCACATTCGGCTCAACTGCCCGCCCGACAGCCCGCAATGCGAGTCGCAGCAGCCGGTGCCGCCCGGCGACGGTTGCGGCCATGCGCTCGATTACTGGTTCACCGCCGGCGTGCTGCATCCGGCGCCGCCGGAACAGCCGCCCGGACCGCGGACCGGGCCGACGCTCGCCGCGTTGCCGGCGGCCTGTAAGCAGGTCGTGAAGGCGCCGTAAGTGTTGTCTAAAAGGCGGTATTGAACACCGCGCGCTGAGCGGCAGCGGCGCCCAGCGTCAGCGCGGCTGCGCAAACTACGATGACGAGCGCGTAGAGGTAAGACTTCTGCTCCGGCGCTTTCATCAACCGCGGCAGGCCGAGCAGCAGCACATAGGCGCCGTAGAAGCTAAACAACATCAAAAAGCGCAGGCCCGGCAGCAGCAGGAAAATCCCGGCGAGCCACACCGGCGTATAGGAATAGACCGCAAGCTTGAACGCGTTGTCGAAATCCTTGTGCGCGCCGAACAGCGGCGCCGACAGGTCGATGATCAGCGCCAGCACCAGCACGGTGGCGAAGGCCAGCGCATAGGCGAAAATCGCGCCAAAGCCGCCATTGAAAAGCGATGCCCGCACCAGGCCCGTTCCCGGGACAACCATGCCGATGAGATTCGAGCCGATGAAGCCGAACACGACGGGAACAAGCGCCAGCACCGCAACATAGCGGCTCAACAGATAAGCGGGATCGCCGGACTCGCGCGCGATCAGCGCCCATTCGGTCGCCGGGTCGATCAGCATCGCCTTGGCGCGCGCTGCGGGATTCATGGCGGTTTAGGCCCCGGCATCGGCGCGGATCAAGGACGCGCCTTTTTCCGCGATCATCATGGTCGGCGCATTGGTGTTGCCGGACGTGATCGTCGGCATCACCGACGCGTCGACGACGCGCAGCCGCTCGATGCCGGCGACGCGCAGGCGGTCGTCGACCACCGTCATCGGATCGCTCTCAAGCCCCATCTTGGCGGTGCCGATGGGATGAAAGATGGTGGTGCCAATGTCGCCCGCGGCTTTGATCAAGGCCTGCTCATCGTCATCGTGCAGCTGCGGCCCCGGCAAATATTCGTCGGGATGAAAATTCTGCAGCGCCGGCTGCGCCACGATCCGCCGTGTCAATCTGATCGCGTTGGCGGCGATGCGGCGGTCTTCATCGGTGGCGAGATAATTCGGTTTTATGCGCGGTGCATCGACTGGATTGCGCGAGCGCAGCCGCACAAAGCCGCGGCTCGTCGGCCGCACATTGCACACGCTCGCGGTGAAGGCGGGGAAGGTGTGCAGCGGCTCGCCGAAACGGTCGAGCGACAGCGGCTGGACGTGATACTGCAAATTGGCGCGTTCCTGGTCGCGGTCGGAGCGGGTGAACAGGCCGAGTTGCGATGGCGCCATGGTCAGTGGGCCGCGCCGCAACAGCGCAAATTCGGCGAGCATGCGCGTCATGCCGAAACGCGCGTGATAGCGCTCGTTGAGCGTGGTGATGCCGTCGACTTTGTAGATCATGCGCAGCTGCAAATGATCCTGCAGATTGGCGCCGACGCCAGGCCGATCGAGCACAATGGGGATGCCGAACTCCTGCAATTGCTGCGCTGGGCCGACGCCGGACAAAAGCATAATTTGCGGCGAGCCGATCGAGCCCGCGGCGAGGATGACTTCGCCGCGACACCGCGCCATTCGCGCTTGTCCTCCTTGCGTCCAGCGCGCGCCCGTGGCGCGCCGGCCATCGAACATGAGGCCTTCGACCAGGCAGCCGGTCTCGAGCCGCAAGTTGGCGCGCTTAAGCGCCGGCTTGAGGAAGGCGCTTGCCGCCGACCAGCGCCGGCCGCGCTTCTGGTTGACGTGGAAGGCGCAGATGCCTTCGTTGTCGCCGCGGTTGAAGTCGGGGATGGATTTGATACCGGCCTGTTCGGCGGCGGCGCGGAAGGCATCGAGCAGGTCCCAGCGCACCCGCGGCGCCGCGACGTGCCACTCGCCGCCGACCGCGTGCGCTTCGCTTTCGCCGAGAAAATGATCTTCGTGGCGCTTGAAATACGGCAGCACATCATCCCAGCCCCAGCCGCTCAAGCCGAGCTGGCGCCAGTGATCGTAATCGGCGGCCTGGCCGCGCATATAGATCATGGCATTGATCGACGACGAGCCGCCGATCACCTTGCCGCGCGGATAATTGAGGCTGCGGCCGTTGAGGCCTTCCTCGGGCTCGGTCTTGAAGCACCAGTCGGAGCGCGGATTGCCGATGGCGAACAGATAGCCGACCGGAATGTGAAACCAGATCCAATTGTCGCGGCCGCCGGCTTCGAGAATGAGCACGCGCTTGCCGGCGTCGGTTGACAGCCGGTTGGCGAGAATGCAGCCGGCCGAGCCCGCGCCGACGATGATGTAGTCGTATTCGCCGTCGATCGGCTCTGCCGCGCTCATAGGCCCTCGCTCCTGCGTGTAAGGATAGCACGGCTCTTGGCCGGCGGGGCGAGGGCGACTGTTGCGGTGCGACAGCGGCGTCGCTTGTCCGCCACCAGCCGACAGCCTATTGTTCCGGCATGACCGACGGTGCGCTGAGCGCGCCCGTAAATGCCCGGAACGACGGTTCCTCGACGCGGTCGTATCGCTCTCACGGATCATGTCTTTGATCCGGCGCGCAGTTGGCGCGCCGACAGCTGTTGGAGAACCGTCGTGCTCACCAGAAAATCCATCCTGGCGGCCTTTGCCGCGACCATCGCTATTGTTGCCGTGCCGTTTGCAGCACAGGCGCAGGACAAATCCATCACGGTCTTTGCCGCGGCGTCGATGAAGAACGCGCTCGACGACGTCAATGCGGCCTTCACCAAGCAAAGCGGCGTAAAAGTCGTCGCCAGCTACGACGCCAGCTCGGCGCTGATGAAGCAAATCGAAGGCGGCGCGCCGGCCGACGTGTTCGTTTCCGCCGATCTGAAATGGATGGACTACGGCTCGCAGAAGAAACTCATCAAGGATGATACGCGGGTGAATTTGCTCGGCAACACGCTGGTGCTGATCGCGCCCAAGGATTCCAAGATCGATAAGGTGACGATCGCGCCGGGTTTCGATCTCGCAAAACTTGCCGGCGACGGTCGGATTGCAACCGGCGACGTGAAAGCCGTGCCGGCCGGGATCTACGCCCAGGCCGCTCTGGAAAAGCTCGGGGTCTGGTCGTCCGTCGAACCCAAGATGGCCATGACCGCGAATGTGCGCGCCGCGCTGGTGCTGGTCGCGCGTGGCGAGGCGCCGCTCGGTATCGTTTACTCGACCGACGCCAAGGTCGAGCCGGGCGTGAAAGTCGTCGGCGTGTTCCCGGAAGATTCCCACGATCCGATCATCTATCCGGTCGCGGCGACGACGGGCGCCAAGTCCGATGTGACGCCGTATCTGGCGTTTCTGCGCTCGCAGGCGGCCAAGACCATATTCGAGTCCTACGGCTTCGCGGTTCTGCTAAAACCGACGTCGTGACGCGGCACTCGGCAAACGTTCAGGGCCATCTTGCTCGACCTCACGCCCGCTGAATGGACGGCGGTTGCGCTGTCATTGCGCATTGCAGTGGTTGCGACCGCGTGTGCGCTGCCGTTCGGCATCGCCATCGCCTGGCTGCTGGCGCGCAAGACATTCTGGGGCAAGACCATGCTCGACGGCCTGGTCTTCCTGCCGCTGGTGATGCCGCCGGTCGTCACCGGCTATCTCCTGCTGATCTGGTTCGGGCGCAAGGCGCCGATCGGCGGCTTTTTGGACAGCCACTTCGGCATCGTTTTTTCATTCCGCTGGACCGGCGCCGCGCTGGCCTGCGGCGTCATGGGCTTCCCCTTGATGGTGCGCCCGATCCGGCTGGCGCTGGAAGCGATCGATCGCAAGCTCGAAGACGCCGCAGCGACGCTCGGCGCCAACCGGCCTTGGGTGTTCCTTACCGTGACCCTGCCGCTGGCATTACCGGGCATCATCGCCGGCGTGGTGTTGTGCTTCGCTCGCGCCTTGGGCGAGTTCGGCGCGACGATTACCTTCGTGTCGAATATCCCCGGCGAGACGCAGACGATTTCGGCGCTGATCTACACCTTGACTCAGGTTCCCGGCGGCGACGTGGCCGCGGGTCGGCTGGTTTTGATCGCGATCGTGCTGGCATTTGCGGCGCTGCTCGCCTCGGAATGGCTCGCCCGGCGCGCCGCCATCCGCTTCCACGGGGAGTGATCGTGCTCGCCGTCGACGTGGAAAAGCAACTTGGCGCGCTGAAACTTAACGTGCGCTTCGAAGCGGCGCACGGCGCGACGGCTTTGTTCGGGCCTTCGGGCGCGGGAAAGACATCCGTCGTGGACATGATCGCCGGCCTGCTCACGCCCGCCCGCGGCTCCATCGTCATCGACGACATGGTGCTGTTCGACGCCGCCCGCGGCATCAATGTGCCGCCGCATCTGCGCCGCATCGGCTATGTGTTCCAGGAGGGCCGGCTGTTCCCGCATCTCAGCGTGCGCCAGAACCTCGACTATGGCCGACGCATGAGCGGCCGGCCGCGCGAGGCATCCGAATTCGATCGTATCGTCGCGCTGCTCGATATCGGTCGTCTGCTCGATCGCCGGCCGCGCATGCTGTCGGGCGGCGAGCGCCAGCGTGTCGCCGTCGGTCGCGCGCTGTTGATGGGCCCGCGCCTGTTGTTGCTCGACGAGCCGCTGGCCTCGCTCGACGTCGCGCATAAGCGCGAGATCCTGCCCTATCTGGTGCGGCTGCGTGACGACGCCGGAATCCCCATGGTCTACGTCAGCCACACCGCCGCCGAAGTGCGCCGCATCGCCACTACCGTGGTGCGGCTCGATGCGGGGCATGTGGTGGCGGCAGGAGGGCTCGAGTTGCTCAAGGATGCCGACGTCGACGGCTTGGACTGAATTCGGCTTCGCGTTCGGCGAAGCCTACTGCGAATTTTCATGCGCTGTTTTCCAAAGCCGCAACGGACTATGATTCGCGGCTGAATGACCCTTGCTCCATCTCTGCCGGTTAAACACGCGACAGCGTTGGGCGTGTTGTGCGGCGCCGGCTCGGCCTTGTTCTGGGCTTTTGGCTTCGTCGCCGCGCGCCACGGCGTTCTCGTCGGGCTGTCGCCGCTGGTTCTGTCGCTGCACCGGTTCGTCTGGTCCGGCCTCATATTGCTCCCCTTCATGGCGGCCAGCGGATTGCGCGATCTCGGCGGTGTCGGCTGGCGGCACGGCATTCTGCTGACCGCATTCGGCGGCCTGCCGCTCGCGCTGTGGAGCTATTTTGGCTACGTGTTTGTGCCGCTCGGCCACGGCGCCATCATCCAGCCGTCCTGCGCGGCGGTCGGCGGTCTGATCCTGGCGCGGATCGTGCTCAAGGAGGCTTTGCCCTGGCGCCGCGTCGTCGGCGCGCTCACCATCGTGCTCGGCCTTTGCGTCATCGGCGTCGAAGCGCTGAGCACCATGGGCGCGCAGGGCATCACCGGCGATCTGTTGTTCGTGGCCGCAGGCACCTCGTTTGCGATCTTCGGCATGCTGCTGCGGCGCTATCGGATTGCGCCGATGCGGGCGGCCGCGGTCACCAGCATCTTGTCGCTCGCCGGCCTGCCGCTGCTGCTGTTGTGCTTCGACAACATGGTGGCCGCGGGATTTTGGGAAAATTTAATGCAGGCCGTCGTGCAGGGCTTTTTCGCCGGCGCTGGCGGTATTTATCTGTTCACCCGCGCGGTGGAGCTGCTCGGCGTCAGCCGCGCGGCGCTCTATCCGTCTCTGGTGCCGGTGTTTGCGCTCGTGGTCGGCGCCGTCACGGTGGGTGAACTGCCGAGCCTGTGGCAGCTCATCGGGCTTGCCATCGTCATCGCCGGCTTTCGGCTGACGCAGAAGAATTAGGGCGTGAATTGATCAATGCGCCCGGCGGACAACCTGCGAGAATCCACATCGCTCCGAATGCTACAGACAACCGTTTCAGGGCCGCGTAGGTGTTGAAGGCGTTTGTTCAGCCATTCCTCGTACGAGGCCATTTCATTGTTAGGTATGATCGCCGCCTATCGACTGCAAATCCGTTTCAGCCACGGCGCTGAGTGGAAGGCGCTCATCAGCAGGTACATCAGGATCATTCCGTTGAGTGGGGACGCGTGATGCTTGGCTGCGCAGAGGATCTCGGGCTCGCCGCCGCTAAGAGCAGTCAACAGCGCCATGATAGCGAAGGTCGGAGCGGCCGCGAGGTACAGCCAGTCGGCCGCGACGCGGGCGGTCGACCCGCGCCTGTTTACGAATGCGTCCTTCAAGCCAGTCGGCCGTGCAGTCATGACAATATCAGACACGGTCGTTCCTCAGCGCCTGCCGGTTCCCAGAACGTCGGAATGTCCTGCCTTCAGGCGAGGCCACTGGACGATAGGGCGTCCATCAGTACGGTAATTGTGCTCGCCTTCCGGCCGCTGTGGCCATCCGGCCGGCGAGTCTTCCCATTTCTCCTGCCGCCCGTAGACGGTCAAGTCGAGCAACCGATAGCTATTATCCATCGCCTCGACGCCGCGTCTCGTGGTCCAGTAAGTCTCGAAGACATTGGATCCCTGTCGCAGGTAGCAAACGATGTGCATCATGCCGATTCGGCGTCCAACCAAAAGGGTCTCGAGCGAGTCCCTGGGGGGCGCATACCAGGGCATCTCCCAGCCCATGAAGTTGCGGTATCGGGCGCTCTCTTCGTACGGGCCTTGGCAGAACGTGGCGTAGGTGACGTCGCGAGAATGAATAAAGGACAGCTCGCGGACCTGCGATGTATAGAAGCTGCACCCTTCGCACTGCTCCGGCGAAGGGCGGCCGGTGTGCCACATGAAATAATAGGCGATGAGCATCCGGCGTCCCTCAAATGCGTCCAATAGTGTCACCGCGCCATGGTCGCCAATGAGCGGTGTGGCGCCGTCCACCGCGACCATGGGGAGCCGGCGGCGGGCGGCCGCTATGGCGTCGCCTTCTAGTGTGTGAGCCTTCTCCCGAACCCGCAATGCGTCCAGCCCGGCCTGGAAGATGCTCCGATCGACTATTTTGGGCGCTCCAAGTTCATTTCTCATGATGTCCTTCATCTTTCTCTTCGTCACATTTCTCGCCGGTGGCCTTAGGCGTCACGCACGCCGCGGAAACAGTCGCGCAGCTCTTGCACGAAGAGCGCCCCGCTATTCCCAAGAGTCGAGCTTGACCTCGTTTGGCCAGGGCGCACCTTTGCCGGTTTCGAGTAGCGACTTGAGGCTCAGCAGGAAGACCGCCCATTTGGTGCTGCAGTGGTGCATGAATTCCACGGGCTCCTTCCAGCCCTGGTGCTTGAAGAGAACGACGGTCCAGTCGCCGTTCTGTTTGAGGTCGAAGCTTATCTTTGTGCCGCGCCACTCTTCGGGCCCGTCAACCGCCTGCCACAGAACCCGCTTGTCGCGCTGTAGTTCGAGAACCTTCATGTCGAAACCGCCTTCGCCAAAGCGGAATTGGAGCACGCCGCCGACCTTGCTTTCTCCCCGCGTGTTGCTCGTCCACCAGCGAGAAAGGCCTTCGATGGTGGCCAATGCCGTATAGACATCCTCAGGCGACGACGATTTGATTCCGACCTTATGCAAAATGTCAGGCATGTCTGCCTCTCCTTCGCGTGTTGTTGATCATGAGGCAGACTTAATGCCGGATACGGCAACGACGGGAGTTACAAGTTTGGCGGGATTCCGATGGACTCGCTGATCGCTGCCGCGGCGCATGCACTGGCAACGGGCGACCCCCTCGGCGCATTGAAGCGGGTCGCCCTGCGCGACGATGCGCCGGCTCTGGCGCTTCGAGGTATCGCGATGGCCCAGCTCGGCGACTTCGTTCTGGCAAAGGCGCTGCTGCGAAAAGCGGCGCGCGCCTTCGGCCCGAAAGAAGCGGTGGCCCGTGCGAGGTGCGTCGTTGCCGAGGCCGAGATTGCCCTGGTTTCGCGCGACTTGAGCTGGCCCGCCAATGCGCTCGATACGGCGCGGGTGGCGCTCGAGCGGCACGGCGACCGGACGAACGCCGCACATGCGCGGCATCTCGAGGTCCGGCGTCTTCTGCTGGTCGGGCGCCTCGACGAAGCCGAGCGCGCGCTGGCGAAGTTCGATGCCGCGCCCTTGCCGCCGACGTTGCGGGCCGCCCACGAGCTGGCGATCGCGGGCATCGCGATACGGCGCCTCCGCACCAAGAAGGCGCGTGCTGCGCTTGTCGCGGCCGAGCAGGCCGCGCGCCTTGCCGGCATCCCGGCGCTGATGGCGGAGGTCGTAAGCGCAGCCCGCCTCCTCGACACGCCTGCCGCGCGCCTGATTGCACCCGGTGAAGAACGGCTCATCCTGCTTGAGGAGGTCGAAGCGCTGCTGGCTTCGGGGGCGCTCGTCGTCGATGCATGCCGCCATGTCGTGCGCGACGCCGACACCGTGGTCTCGCTCACCACGCGTCCGGTATTGTTCGCACTTGCGCGCGCACTGGGCGAAGCCTGGCCCGCGGATGTCCCGAGGAGCACGCTCCTCGCACGCGCCTTCCGGGCGAAGCATGCCGATGAATCGCATCGTGCGCGGTTACGCGTCGAAATCGGACGGCTTCGCTTTAAGCTTAGAGTTCTTGCAGAGGTGAACGCGACAACGCGGGGCTTTGCGCTGGCGCCGCGGAGCGCACGCAAGGTCGTCGTACTCGCGCCGCCGCTCGAAGATCAGCATGCATCGGTGCTTGCCTTCCTCGCAGACGGTGAATCGTGGTCGAGCTCGGCGCTGTCGCTTGCACTGGGTGCCAGCGCGCGGACTGTGCAGCGCGCGCTCGACTCGCTCGCGGCAGCAGGCAAGGTACAGTCGTATGGTCGCGGGCGAGCGCGTCGCTGGATGACTCGGCCGGTGCCGGGTTTCACGACAACCTTGTTACTCCCGGGCCCGCTGCCGAGCGACTAAGATCGACCCATGAAACGATCAGCAGCCGAAATCATCCGCGAATACGGCCCCTTTCCCGGCATCGAAAGGGTGAATGGGGTCACATACGACGGTCAACATGTCTGGTTTGCGTCGGGAGACAAGCTGAACGCGCTCGATCCCAAGACGGGGGAGATGGTCCGCGCGATCGACGTTGCTGCGCATGCTGGAACGGCTTTCGACGGTCATTACCTGTTCCAGCTTTCCGGCGACCGTATCCAAAAGATCGATCCGAACACCGGCCGCGTGCTCACCACGATTCCGGCGCCTGGCGGTGGCGGCTCGGGGCTTGCGTGGGCTGAAGGGACGCTCTGGATGGGGCAATATCGGAACCGAAAGATCCATCAACTCGATCCTCGCACGGGGGCGATTCTTCGTACCATCGAATCCAACCGCTTCGTTACGGGGGTCACTTGGGTGGGTGGGGAGCTCTGGCACGCCACTCTCGAAGACGACGAAAGCGATTTGCGGCACGTCGATCCTCAAACAGGAGGGGTCCTGGAGACACTCGACATGCCACCGGGAGCAAGTGTGTCGGGGCTGGAATCTGATGGTGGCGATCGGTTCTTCTGCGGCGGCGAAAGTAGCGGAAAAGTGAGAACCGTCTGCCGGCCCAAGCGACGCTCCGCGTAGTGGAGAGGCTCGGCGCTCCCCGCCACTTCATGAGAAGGTACACGGAGCGGCGTTCACGGACGAGGTCCGCTCTGGGTCATTCGCGACCCGAGCGAGCCGGCTGCAGGTCCGATCATGTCCGCTATGCCCGGAAAGCCGAAGCAAAGTCAGTATTATGGCGGGGCACGGTGGACCCTTTGCGCATTAATGAGTCCACGTCTTAGTTTTCCGGCCCGGCATATTTGCCGGCGGTGTGCGGAAACATCGCCTTCACGATCTTGAACCGCGAAATATCGACGGTGGAGTCCATGTGCAAAAATATTGCCGCATCGCGGAAAATCTTCTCGACGCCGAAATCCAGCATGACGCCGTTGCCGCCGTGCAATTCGAGCGCATGTTGCGCGACTTTTAGGATTTCCTCCGAGGCAAACACCTTTGCCATATTGCACAGCGTGTCGGCATCCGGCGCATTGTCGTCGACGGCTTTTGATGCGCGCGCCAGCAGCGCGCGCACGGCTTCGATCCGCGTCGCCATGTCGGCAAGCCGCAGCGCCACCGCCTGATGCTTGATCAGGATGCGGCCGCCCTGCACGTAGTTCTGCGTGTAATCGGCGGCAAGCTCGAAGCCGCGCACGCCGACGCCGAGATTTTTTGCCGCCTGGATGATCTTGCCAGGCCGGAAATAGACCGCGGCCTTGCCGAGCGCGTCGCCCTCGACCAACAGGTGATCCGCCGGCACCCGCATTTCCTCGAACACCAGTTCGCCGTTGTTCATGTAGCGGCAGCCGACGGTCTCGTTGCAGCGCGCGATGGTCAGCCCCGGCGTGCCGCGCGGCACCAAAAAGCTCGACGTGCCCTGCATCATGCCGACTTGCGGATTGGTATTGGCGTAGACCACGAACAGGCCGGCGTCATAACCATTGGAAATGAATTGCTTGCGGCCGTTGATCACCCATTCGCCGTTCTGCTCCACCGCGCGCGTCTGCATCGCGGCTTCCGGCACGTTGTAGGGCAGCCAGCGATCGGAGGCGCCGCGCGGCTCGGTCAGGCAATGGGCGAGCAAAAATTGCGGGTCGGCCATCAGCCGTTTGAACCACTTTTCCTGCAGGTGCCGCGGCGCCAGGTTGCGCAGCAGCACCGACACTTTCCAGTTCTGCACCAGCTTGTCGGCTAGGCCTGAATCGCCGCGGGCGATCTCTTCAGCGATCAGCGCAAAGGTTTGCACCTCGCTCGCCCGGTCGAGCTCGATGCCGCCGTATTCCTCCGGCACGCCGAGCGTGCGGATGCCGACCTTCTCGGCGCCTTGCAGGATTTCCGGCGGCAGCCGGTCCTCCGGTGTCATCGACCATTCGCGCTGCCAGTTGCCGCGGATGAAGGGAATGATGACGTCGTCGACGAAATCGCGGCACGATTGCCGCATCAGGCGCTGTTCTTCGGAAAGCTCTGACGACACGCTACGCCGCCTTGCGGCTGGTCAAAAATTCGCCCATGCGGGCGAGCGCCTTGAGGATGTTCTCGGTCGAGTTGGCGTAGGAGACGCGCATATAGCCTTCGCCGAGCACGCCGAAATCCGGGCCGCCGATCAGCGCGACGCCGGCGTCTTCCAGGAGTGCGTTAGCGAGCGGCTTTGCTTTCCAGCCGGTGCGCTTGATGTTGGGGAAAGCGTAGAACGCGCCCTTCGGCGTGGCACACGACGTGCCGGGAAGCTTGTTGAGACCGGCGACGACGATTTTGCGCCGCTTATCGAACTCGGCGACCATCTTTGCCGCCTCGTCCTGCGGGCCGGTGAGGGCTGCAAGGCCGGCATATTGCGCCGAGGCGTTGACACAGGAATGCAGATTGACCGCGAGCTTGCGCGCATAGTCGTAGAGCTTTCCAGGCCAAATCGCATAGCCGAGGCGCCAGCCGGTCATGGCATAAGTTTTCGACCAGCCATTGAGCAGGATCAGCCGGTCGCGGATCGACGGGTACGACAACAGGCACACGTGGGTCTCGCCGTCATAGACCATGTGGTCGTAGATCTCGTCCGACATGATGGCGACGTCGGGATAGCGCTCGAGCCCGGCGACCAGCTTGTCGACTTCGGCTTTCGGCGTCACGCCGCCGGTCGGATTGGCCGGCGAGTTGAGGATGAGCAGCCGCGTCTGCGGCGTGATCAGGCCCAACGTCTCTTCCGCGGAGAAAGCAAATTCATTTTCTTCGCGGATCGGCACCGGGATCGGCCGCGCGCCGGTGTATTCGATCATCGAGCGATAGATCGGGAAACCGGGATCGGGATAAAGAATATCCACGCCCGGTTCGCCGAACATCAGGATCGACATGAACATGGTCGGCTTGCCGCCCGGCATGATCATGACGCTGTCGGGCGACACGCTGACCTTGAAGCGCTTGTGCAGGTCGGCGGCCACCGCTTCGCGCAGCGGAGCGATGCCGACCGCGGGCGTATAGCCATGATGGCCGTCGCGTAACGCCTTGATTGCCGCCTCGACGATGAAATCCGGTGTGCGGAAATCGGGCTGGCCGATGCCGAGATTGATGATGTCGCGGCCCTGCAACATCAGCTGCATGGCCCGCGCCAGCACGGCGAAGGCGTTCTCCTCGCCGATCCTGTCGAAGGCTGCGATGGTCTTCAGCATGGCGTTCCCCCGCGCGTCTTATCAGCGGGGGCAGTTCAACAAAATCGGCCGTCAAATGCAAACGCGACGGCACCCGGCACAAAGCAAGAGCCCCGGACGAATGTCCGGGGCTCTGAGCACTTCAACCGGGTGACGGAATTCAGCGGATCACGTTGTCGTCCGCGCCGGATTCCCGCGAATAGACGCTGCCGCTGCGGGTCGCGCCGTTCGGATAGGTGCCGATATCGGTGGGCGCGCTTGCGGCCGAGTTCTGCAGCCCCTCAACCGAGGCCGGATGATGCTTGGCGGCAAAAGCCGGCGTGGCGAGCAACGCAACGCCGAGGACGGAAAGCACCAGCTTGGTGTTGAGCGATTTCATTTTGCAGTCTCCGATTACGGTCACCCTTGGTCGTCTACGTACACCGGATTTTGCGCTGCACAAGTCTCGGACGGTCGCCGGCTTGTCACGATAATGTTAGCCTAATTCAATGTGTTAACGGGAATATTACGATCACTCCGAGCCTGTTTATATTGCAATGCAATAAGCACAAAAACGAGGCGGGAAAAATCCTGAGTCGGCACAATGAATTGAGCGCAAATCCGCGGCACCTGCCTTTATCCGCGGCGCGCGACGCTCGCGCCGGCGTAAAATCGCTATATCTACCGGAGGGGATTCCTGGATTTGCGGAAATCGCATTGCAGGCATTTGCACGCTCAAGGGAATAAATCGCGGAGACGATGATGGCGAAAAATGGCAAGCCGCACGACCAACACCAGCGCCGTCTGCGCTCGCAATTGTGGTTCGACAATCCGGACAATCCGGGCATGACAGCGCTCTATCTCGAGCGCTATCTCAATTACGGCCTCACCCGCGAGGAGCTCACCTCCGGCCGGCCGATCATCGGCATTGCGCAAACCGGCTCCGATCTCAGCCCGTGCAATCGCCATCATCTCGAGCTTGCCGAGCGGGTGCGTGCCGGCATCCGCGATGCCGGCGGCATCGCGCTTGAATTTCCGGTGCATCCGATTCAAGAGACCGGCAAGCGGCCGACCGCGGCGCTCGACCGCAACCTCGCTTATCTCGGCCTGGTCGAAGTGCTGTACGGCTATCCGCTCGACGGCGCCGTGCTCATGACCGGCTGCGACAAGACCACGCCGGCTTGTTTGATGGCGGCGGCCACCGTCAACACGCCCGCTATCGTGCTCTCGGGCGGGCCGATGCTCGATCACTATCTCAATGGCAAACGCATGGGCTCGGGCACCTTGATCTGGCAAGCGCGCCAGGATCAGGCCGCGGGCCTGATCGACTACAAGGAATTCATGGATATCGTTGCCCAGTCGGCGCCGTCGATCGGCCACTGCAACACCATGGGGACCGCCTCGACCATGAATGCGCTGGCCGAAGCGCTCGGCATGTCGCTGCCCGGCTGCGCCGCAATCCCGGCGCCCTATCGCGAGCGCGCGCAGATCGCCTACCTGACCGGCGTGCGCGCGGTGGAAATCGTGCGCGAGGATCTCAAACCGTCCGATATCTTGACCCGCGCCGCGTTCGAGAACGCCATCGTCGCCTGCTCGGCGATCGGCGGCTCGACCAACGCGCCGATTCATATCAACGCCATCGCCCGGCATGTCGGCGTCGAGCTCAAGATCGAGGAGTGGGAGAAGATCGGCTACGACGTGCCGCTTCTGGTCAACATGCAGCCGGCGGGAGAATATCTCGGCGAGGAATATTTTCGCGCCGGCGGGCTGCCGGCGGTGATGCACGAATTGCTGCAGGCCAGGCGTCTGCACGGCGATGCGCTCACCATCAACGGCAAGACCTATGCCGAGAACGTGGCGCGGGCTAAATCGAGCGATGCCGACGTCATTCGGCCCTATGACAAGCCGCTAAAACCCCATGCCGGCTTCAAGGTGCTGCACGGCAATCTGTTCGATTCCGCGATCATGAAGACGAGCGTGATCTCGGACGAGTTTCGCCAGCGCTACCTGAACAATGCCAAAGACCCGAATGCGTTCGAAGGCCGCGCCGTGGTGTTCGACGGTCCGGAGGATTATCACCACCGCATCGACGATCCGGCGCTCGGCATCGACGAGCACAGCGTTCTCTTCATGCGCGGCGTCGGCGCCATCGGCTATCCGGGCTCGGCCGAGGTCGTGAACATGCAGCCGCCCGCGGCGCTGATCAAAAAGGGTATTACGTCGCTGGCCTGCATCGGCGATGGCCGGCAGTCCGGCACATCGGGCTCGCCGTCGATCCTCAACGCCTCGCCGGAGGCGGCGGCCGGCGGCGGGCTGGCGCTGCTCAAGACCGGCGACCGGGTGCGCATCGATCTCAACAACGGCACCGCGGATATCCTGATCTCAGACGCGGAACTCACGGCGCGGCGCGCGGCGTTGCAGAAAGACGGCGGCTATCACTATCCGGCGAGCCAGACGCCATGGCAGGAAATCCAGCGCGCCATGGTCGATCAGCTCGCCGAAGGCATGGTTTTAGAGCCGGCGGTGAAGTATCAGCGCGTGGCTCAAAAATTCGTGCCCCGGGACAATCACTGAAGCAAGCGAGTTTCTTCCATGACCAGTTCACGTCCGTCTGTCGCCGACAAGCGCAAGACCCTTCATAAGCTGCACGAGGCCGGCTGTTTCGTCATTCCCAATCCGTGGAACGTCGGCAGCGCGCGCTATCTGCAAGGCTTGGGCTTCAAGGCGCTGGCGACGACCAGCTCCGGCCATGCCCATGCGCAAGGGTTTGCCGACGGCGCCCAGAGCCGCGATGATGTTCTGGCGCATTATCGCGAATTGGCGGCGGCGACCGACGTTCCGCTTAACGCCGATTTCGAGAACGGCTTTGCCGACGACCCCGCTGGCGTGGCCGACGGCGTGACACGCTGTATCGAGACCGGCGTCGCCGGATTGTCGATCGAGGATTCGCCGAATAATTCGGCCACGCCGCTCTACGACTTCGACCTCTCCGTGGCGCGCGTCAAGGCGGCGCGCGCGGCGGTCGATCGCGCCGGCGGCGACGTGGTGTTCACCGCGCGGGCGGAAAATTTCATTCGCGGCGTGCCCGATCTCGAGGACGCCATCCGCCGGCTGAAAGCCTATGCCGCGGCCGGTGCCGACTGCCTCTATGCGCCGGGCATCAAGACCCGCGAACAGATCGAGGCGGTGGTGAAAGCGGTGGCGCCGAAGCCGGTCAACTTCCTCAACAGCGGCGCCTTCGGCTTTACGGTCAATGACATTGCGGCGATGGGCGTGCGCCGCATCAGCGTCGGCGGCTCGCTGGCGCGCGTGGCGATGCATGCCTTCATCCGCGTCGCCACCGAGATCGCCAAGGACGGCAAGTTCGACGGCTTCGCCGGGCTTATTTCAAATCCCGAGCTGAACAAGTTCTTCAGCGAGGATCGCAAGAAGCTTTCGTCATGACTGTTTCAGAACCGCATCCGCGAACCGGCCAGCCCGTCGGATTGCCCGTCGACCCGACGCCGGCGCCTCGGCCTGGCCCGGTGACCTTGAAGGGCCGCTATGGCCGCCTCGAAAAGCTTAAAGCTGACCATGCCGCGGACCTGTGGGTGGTCTTCGCTGGGCACGACCAAGTCTGGACTTATATTGGGGCCGATGGGCCATTCGCGACCGCCGCTGAATTTGTTCCATGCATCGAGAGACGCGCGGCGGCCGATGATCCCTATGCCTACGCGATCATCGATCCTTCCGATCGTGCCGTCGGCTATGTGACCTTGATGCGAATCGAGCCGGAGATGCGGGTGATCGAGGTCGGTCACGTGCTCTATTCCCCGGCCTTGCAACGCACGCCGCTCGGCACCGAAACCCAATACCTGTTGGCGCGTTACGCTTTCGAGGCGCTCGGCTATCGGCGCTACGAATGGAAATGCGATGCGCTCAACGCCCCATCACGGCGCGCTGCTTTGCGCTACGGGTTTGTCTACGAAGGCACGTTCCGCCAACACATCATCGCCAAGGGCCGCAACCGCGATAATGCCTGGTTCTCCATGCTCGACAACGAATGGCCGGCACGCAAGCTCAACTTCGAGCGCTGGCTTGCGCCGGGGAATTTCGACAGCGAAGGCCGGCAGAAAATCAGTCTCGCGGCGTTGAACGGCCAGAAAGCATGAGGCAGGCATGAGCAACAGGCTGCAAGGCAAAGTCGCGCTGGTGACCGCCGCCGGTCAAGGCATCGGTCGCGCTATTGCCGAGACATTTATCGCCGAAGGCGCGGCCGTCATCGCGACCGACGTCGCTGAGGACAAGCTCAAAGACCTAAAGGCCAAGAAAGCCATCAAGCTCGACGTGCGCTCGCAGGACAATATCGACTCGCTCGCCGCAGAAGTCGGCCGCGAATTCGGCGGGCTCGACATCTTGGTCAACTGCGCCGGCTATGTGCACCAGGGCACGATCTTCGATTGCTCGGACAAGGACTGGGATTTTTCGTTCGATCTTAACGTCAAATCCATGCATCGCATGATCAAGGCATTCCTGCCGGCGATGCTGGAGAAGAAAAAATCCGGCTCGATCGTCAATATCTCGTCGGCGGTGTCGTCGATCCGCGGCGTGCCCAACCGTTACGCCTATGGCGCGACCAAAGCGGCGGTGATCGGGCTGACCAAGGCGGTCGCCGCCGATTTCATCAAACAGGGTGTGCGCTGCAACGCCATCTGTCCCGGCACCATCGAATCGCCGTCGCTCGACGATCGTATCGCAGCGCTGTCGAAGGAGACGGGAAAATCACCGGACGTGGTGCGGCAGGCCTTCGTCGACCGCCAGCCGATGGGCCGGCTCGGGACCGCCAAGGAGGTCGCCTTGCTCGCCCTCTTTCTTGCCAGCGACGAAGCAAGCTACATTACCGGCCAGACCCATCTCGTCGACGGCGGGATGGCGCTTTAGGGGCAACTGGCGGCCGGGTAACCTATGCACATTCTGATCACCGGCGCCGCCGGCATGATCGGGCGCAAGCTCGTGGCGCGCCTGGTTGCTGCCGGCGCACTCAACGGCAAGCCGATCGACAAGCTCACGCTGATCGATGTCAGCGCGCCGCCAAAGCCGCAGGGTTTCACCGGCGGTGTCGAGAGCAGCGCCGCCGATATTGCCGATGCCGCGGCGGCGCGTGCCGCCGTCGCCGGCCGGCCCGACGTGATCTTCCATCTCGCCGCGGTGGTGTCCGGCGAGGCGGAGCTCGATTTCGAGAAAGGCGTGCACGTCAATCTCGACGGCTCGCGCGCGCTCATTGAAGCGATCCGAGCCAGGGGCGAAGGCTATCGCCCGCGCGTGGTCTTCACCTCTTCGATCGCGGTGTTCGGCGCGCCGTTCCCGGAATCGATTGCCGATGACTTTCACCTGACGCCGCTCACGTCCTATGGCACCCAAAAGGCCATCGTCGAATTGCTCCTCGCCGATTACACCCGCCGCGGTTTTTTGGATGCCATCGGCATCCGGCTGCCGAGCATCGTGGTGCGGCCGGGCCGGCCGAACAAGGCGGCGTCCGGCTTCTTCTCCTCGATCATCCGCGAGCCGCTTAACGGGGAGGAAGCCGTGTTGCCGGTCGAGGACAGCGTGCTGCATTGGCATGCCAGCCCGCGCGCCGCGGTCGGGTTTCTCATTCACGCCGCCGGCGTCGACCGCGAAAAACTCGGCCCGCGCGTCAATCTCACCATGCCGGGCGTGTGCTGCACGGTCGCCGAGCAGATCGCGGCGTTGCGCCGCATCGCCGGCGACAAGGTCGCCGGCCGCATCCGCCGCGAACCGGACCCGCTGGTGGCGCGGATCGTCGCCGGCTGGCCGAGCCGGTTCGATCCCCGCCGCGCGCTGGCGCTGGGCTTTCGGGCGGAAGCCTCGTTCGACGAGATCATCCGCGTCCATATCGCGGACGAATTGGGCGGCAAGATCGCGTCTTGACGCCCGCGCACAAAACCCTTCCCACGGCTTGGAGGGAGGGGTTATGGGTGCGGCCATGCGTTTCCCCTCTGTGCTCATCCCGGCCACGCTGGCCCGCCGCTACAAGCGGTTCCTTGCCGACGTGGTGCTGGAAAACGGCGATATGCTCACCGTCCATGTCGCCAATCCGGGCGCCATGACCGGCCTCGACCGGCCGTTTTCGCGGGTCTGGCTGTCCAATTCGGAAAATCCAATGCGCAAGCTGCTCTTTAACTGGGAGCTTGTCGAAGCCGATTTCGGCAACGGGGTTGAGCTCGTCGGCGTCAATACCAGCCACCCCAATGTGCTGGTCGCCGAGGTCATCGAGACCGGGCTGATCCCGCAATTGCGCGACTACGCTTCGGTCCGGCGCGAGGTGAAATACGGTTTGAATTCGCGATTCGATTTCCTGCTCGAAGGCCCCGACCGGCGGCGGTGCTACCTGGAAGTCAAGAACGTCCATCTCATGCGCAAGCCGGGTCTGGCCGAGTTTCCCGATAGCGTGACCGCCCGCGGCGCAAAACATCTCGACGAGCTGGCGGCGGCGGTCGCGGGCGGGGCGCGCGCCGTGCTGCTCTTTGTCATTCAAATTCCATCGGCGGACCGTTTCGCGGTCGCCCGTGACATCGATCCGACCTATGCGGCGGCGTTCGACCGGGCCCGCGCAGGCGGTGTCGAGATGCTGGCGTGGCGCTGCGCGGTCACGGTCGATAGCATCGAGATCGCGGCGCCGGTCCCCATTGTGACCGGCTAGCGGCTGCCTCCGGATCGCTTGCGTTGGCCGCTTGTATGCTTACATTGCGGCTGAAATCCACGGGCATTTCCTCTCTACTCTCATGACCTATGTCGACGCGGCCTGTGCGCCGCTGCGCAAGACCGGGCAGATCAAGATCCACGGCGCGGCCGCGTTCGATGGCATGCGCAAGGCTGGCCGGCTGGCGGCCGAGTGCCTCGACATGCTGGTGCCCGAGATCAAGCCCGGTGTCTCGACCGAGCATATCGACCGGCTGGTTTACGAGTTCGGCCAGGATCATGGCGCCATGCCGGCGACGCTGATGTATCGCGGCTACCGCAAGGCGACCTGCACCTCGGTCAATCACGTGGTCTGCCACGGCATTCCCGGCGAAAAGCCGTTGCGCGAGGGCGACATCGTCAATGTCGACGTGACCTTGATCCTCGACCATTGGCACGGCGATTCCAG
>Ga0210395_10000869_pt1 | contig 23285 bp, 12 predicted proteins | sample IncBWH4OmetaG_FD_150861 | JGI IMG/M metagenome (GOLD analysis project Ga0210395, IMG submission 150861) | Forest soil microbial communities from Barre Woods Harvard Forest LTER site, Petersham, Massachusetts, United States - Inc-BW-H-4-O ...
CCGCCACTTCGATCTGGCGCAGCGTAAAGCGGAACGGGTTGCGCAGGCCCGACGCGTAGACCTTGCTGCAGTTGCTCGTCGCATCGGCTGGGTTGGAGCAAAACGGCGAGTTTGCAAAGCCTTCGCCGTTGAGGTGAACATGCAGGATCTTGCCGGCGAGGCTTTCGGGGTTCTGCGCGCGGATGTGCAGTGCCCTGGTCGTCCCTGGGTCTTTTTCGTCGCCGAAGTCGTTGAGCCCGTCGCCCGAGCCGACCCACAGCGAGCCGCCTTCTTCGGGGTCGTACAGCACGGTCCCGATCGAGTGGGTGAAGCCGTCGGAGGGAATGCAGTCGAGGCTTTCGCTGGCGCAGGCCGAGCCGTATGCGGTGCCGGGGCTGTTAACCGAGCCGAGGATCGTCGTCTCGGTGGGGTCGACGCCTTCTTTGCCACCGACGACTTTGCCGCCAACGACTTTGTTGTCGGCTTCGACGGTCACCGACGTCAGCGTCGCTGTCGCGACGGTTTCTTCGCTGGTCCCTACGGCGCCATCGTGGTCGTAGTCGTAGAGCAGGTACAGCGTGACGTTGCTGCTTTTTTCGATCGGCGCGACGGCGATCCCGATTAGTCCCCGGTCGCCATAGGGAATCACGTGGTCGTGGATGTCCAGGATCGGGTTCGCAAGGAGCGTGCCGTTGGGTTCGACCACGCGCACATAGCCTTCCTTCTCGGCGATGAACATGCGCCCATCCGGCGCCCATGCGACGTCTGTCGGCAGGTCGAGGCCGCTTGCCAACGGCAGCGACTCGAAGCCGGGATTGGTGAACGTCGGCGTTGCGCCCGCCGCCGCCGTGCACGCCAGCAAGCACACAGCCAGGGAGGCGGCGAGGATCAGGCTCGCCAGACGGGCAGGCCATCGTGGTCTGCCCGCGAGCGGATGGGTGGCAATCTGCATGTAGCTAGTCGGAAATGGGTGGCCGGACGCGGCGGAGAAGGACTACCGTAGCGATCAGGAAGATAGCCCCGAAGGCGATCAGCAGGATGTCGAGCGCGCTGAGCGGCAGGGCGCTCGCGGATGTTTCGCCGGCGAGGGCTTGTTGAGCAGGCCGACCGGATCGGCTTGCCGGTCCCGGTTGCTCGTCCGCCGCGAGCATGTCCCTTCGCCACCGCGCTCGAGCCGTCGTTTGCGCCAGACCCGCCGCCTGCGCCAGACCCGCCAGAGCCTTTGGCCCCCGCGGCGGCGCCCGGGCCGGCGTGCACCGCGGAATTGGAGGTTTCTTCGGGGCCCGAACCAGAGGCTTGCCGAGAGGAGGACAGACCTTCGGCATGCGTCCGCTTTTCTCCGGCTCCCGAGGATGTCCGCGCGCCACCGCGGGGAGGTCGTGGTTTACCAAGCACGGAGGCCTGGCCGCCGTAGGCGTCCAGCGAGGAGATTTCCGCCGAGGCGGAGGAGCTACCCAGCGCAAAGACGAGAGTCGTTGCCGCCAGGAGCTTGCACCAAGTCATCTCCATCTGCCAAACGATAGCGTCGTGGGAATGTCGCTCCGCAGCCTTCGACCGTGAGTTTCAGTGCCCGAACCGCACTTCAGAGCGGGACGCGAGCATACGCTGGGCTTCGAGAAATGTCATCGGGCGCGCCGTGCGAAGCCGAGCGAGCGCTTCTGCGACGATCGGCTCGCTCGGGTTCAGGACTCGCGCTCTGAGGAGCGCCGCCCGGGCGCGGGCCGTATGCCCCTCTTCGCCTTCGATCAACCCGAGCAAGAACGGCGCCAGCCATCCCTGCTTGTCGTGACGTTGCGCTTCGGCGAGCCAAGCGCGGGCTGTCGCGGTTTGTTCCAGGTTCAGTCCGATGGCTCCCCCGACCAGATAGATCTGGTCGTCGAAGGGCATCAGCTTGGAAGCGGAGTGCAGTTCCGCGTAGGCCAGCGACGGGCGCTGCGGGTATACGGCGATCGCGCGTTGGACCTTGAGCGCGCCGAGGAAGGGCAGGCCGAGGGCCAAGAGCATGCTCACCCAGAGGATGCCTGCGCAAGCCAGGGCGCCGGCGCCCGGCCCGGCAGGCAAGCTCCTGGCGTCCGGGCTCTGCACGGGTGCCTCGTCGCGGGGTCGCGACGAGCTCGAGGCCAGGCCGAGCGCGGCAGCGCTGCCCGCGAACGCCAGCGCCGGAACGCTCAGCGCCGGGAACTCCCACAGCCAATCGATCGAGCCGTGGACGAGCCAGACGATCAGCGGCAGCAGAGCGATCGCGACGAGCGCCGCATGCTCACGAGTCCCGCTGCGCCTGCAACGCATGCAGCCGACGAGCACCGCGCCCAGGAACACCCCGAACAGCAGGGCGCCAACGAGCCCAGTGTGCGTCAGCAGCCGCAACTCCAGCGAATGCGTCCAGCGCGGTTCCTGATCGGTTTTGCGATAGAGCAGGTAGCTTGCGGCGAAGTTGTCCTGGCCGATGCCCAGCAGCGGATGGCGCTCGAATTCCTGCAGCGCAACACGCCAGAAGTCGACCCTCTGGCTGCCCAGAGTCGTGAAGCGCGAGGTGCCATTTGCGGTGTTGTTTGCGTTCGCAAAGGAGCTCCAAGCGTGTTCCACGCGCGCCAACGGTTTCCCGTGAGATGCGATCAGTCCCGCGCAGACTCCGGCGAGCAGCGCCAGGATCGCGAGGCCGGCGCCGGCTCGCTCCAACCGCCGTTGTGCGCTGCCATGGAGCGAAATGCGTCGGTCGGCAACCACAAAGAGCGCCGCGGCGAAAGCGAGGACCGTGTCGGCTATCAGCATCGCGTAGAGGGCATGGACGCTCTGGTGGCGCAGGATGCTCCCGAGCCGCGGTTCGCCGAGCGCCACCCCGCCCGCGGTGGCGTCTCCATATACGCGCAACAAGGCTGGCGCCGCCGCGGCCGCCGCCAGCGCCGGGCCGAGCGCGAACACGAGCAGGCGCAAACGCCCCGGAATAAGGACAAGCATCAGCAGCAGGACGATGGGCGCGGTGAACAGCCAACCGCGACTCTGGCCCAGTACGGCCAGCTGCAAGCAGAGCGCTGCCAACACGATCCCTGCGACTCTCAGCACCGGTTGGGCGCCGCGGCGGGAGCAGAGGGCGATCGCCGTGACGGCGACCGTCATGAACATTGCGGCGTCGGCGTTGTAATAGCCCAGGGGGTAGGACAAGCGCGCATTCAGGAAGAGGCTCGCTGGGTTGGCCATCGCGGCGAGCCGAATCGTCGTGACGATCGCCAGCGCTCCGAGGCCCGACACCAGCATTCCCAGCGCGACCCTCCTAGACCAGTTGCGCCAGGGCAAGATCGCGAATGTCAGGAACGCGGCGAGGTAGACGAGCGCGCGGTCGCTGCCCAGGAAAGCGGCGCCCTTGTCCTGAGCCCAGGTGACCGACAGGAACGACCACAGCACGTAGAGCACAAACGCACAGGCCGCGATGGCGGTCGTGCGAGACAACCGGATTGTGCGCAGGCCCAGCGCGGTGGCGCCGAGCAGCCCGACGATCATCAGCGCGCCCAAGTACCAAGGGTCGGGGTTGTACCCGCCTCCCAGGGTCGGCTCGGATTCGTAGCCCCCGCCGGTTGCGGCCCAGGCGGTTACCACGGCGATCGTCAACCCGGCGGGAACCAGCGGCTGGCCTTCTGTGCGCAGACGCATGGCGAAATCGGTCGAGCGCTTCATCTGCCGGACATCCTGGCGCAGCGTCCAGATGGCCCCAGCGTCAGGATCCGAATGGCGTAACTGCGAGATTGGGCGGTTGATGCAGCGAGAATGCGGGTGCGCTTTCGCCGCCCAGTTGCGCCGCGCGCAGCTGGGCGTTTGCGGCGCTGGCTCGGCGTGGCAACGACAGGCTTGTGGTGAAGATGCCGTCCTCGTCGGTGCTCAGCAGCGCGAACGTGCGCCAGCGGGAGCCTTCAAGCCACTGAATACGCACTCGTCCCGGCGCGCCGGCTGGCGTTCGCCCCCAAACGAACACGTGGCGTCGAGGCTTCGCATAGGCGACGAACGGAAAGCGAAACGCCGCCGCGGCCGGCTTGGGCGTGTCGCAGGAGATGCCTCCGGGGCAAAAGAAGTAGAGGCCTGATTGAAACGGGGAGGACCCCACAGGTTCGTCGGCCAATTGGAACCACGTGAATACAGAGATTTCGGCGCGCCAAGCAAGGTAAAGCGTTTCCGCCACCCAGCGTCGCTCGAGGTTGAGGGGCACCCCCGAATGTGTGGGTGGACTGCTGTTCCAGCCGAACTCACTCACCCAAACCTGGGCTGGGTGCGAGGAGACGAGCGTACCCAGTTCTTGCGCCGCGCGTACTGTCGCGGTTATGGAGCTCAAGTTTGCGATCCATATGTTTTTTCGATTCGCGGGCAGCGTCGATGGACCGCCGGAGGTATAAGGATGGACGCTCCACACATCCACGTCTACGGGTGTGTTGCAAACCAAGCTGGGTTTGACTGCGCCAGACAGGCAAAACATTTCTCTGGTGAAGTCCAGCGGCGCGATCGCGGTGGCTCCGGGACGTCGCACTTCGTTGGGAAAGAGCGCTCCGCCTATGACGATGTTGTCCGGACGCACGCCGTGGACGACCGACGCGAAATCATTGAGCATGTTTCGGTAAAAGTCGACCGAGACAAACCTGGCGCCTTCGATCTGCGGTTCGAGAAAGAAGCTGCCGTTCGGCTCGTTCCAGGCTTCCCAATATGCGACGCGCGGCAAGTTCGGCTGCGCCCCGTCATAGCGGGTGACGATCGCCTGAGTGAACATCGTGAAGTCTGTGAGGTTTGGATGGGCCGCGGAGGACCCGGGTGGGGACTCAGCCCACGAAGGCGGTTCGAGGATGTCGATGACCGGCGTCAGCCCGTGAGCTATGGCACGCGAGATCGTCCAATCGAGATGACTCCAGCGGTATGAGGGATCGTATGGATTAGACGCATCGAACCCGGGAGGCGGGCTCGCGGGCGCGATCGTGCGCCACGCGAGCGCCAGCTTCAGGAAGCGAGCGCCTGCGCTGCGGGTCCGTGCGAGCACGACTTCTCCAGGAGCCCCGAAAGGGGGATAGCTGGCGAGCCCCGTTTGCAGTTGGACGCCGAAGGCCTGTGCCCGATCGCTGTCACAGGCTCCGGCAAACGCCCACAACACCAAGCCCAAGAGCGCAATCGATACAAGGGCATGGCGCCGACGTTTGACAGCGCTTGCTCTAAGCATTTGAAGGAGGGGCATCAGTGGAATCGGGCGGGGTCGGTCTATATCTGAACACCGCGACGGCGCCATCGGTGCGCCGTCGGACCAGCATAGAGGGGGAGCGATCTTCCCGTGCACGAGAAGCAATCTCCCGAGCACGACAAACCCGGCGGAGAGGTGCAGTGCTCGTCTACGTCAGGACCGCCGCGACCCGTCGAGTGGGGACTCCGGGAGAGGAAATGCTCACCAACGACCGCAGACGGTCGTTGTGTCCACGCAGGTGGGCCATGGCACGGCGATCGAGATGCAACGTGAGCTCCAAGTCGCCCCTGGCGGGACCAAAGCGCGCGCTCGCGAGCTCGATGGAGATGTCATGCGCTCGCGTGGGCTTTCCAGGGGAGGCGATGGCAAGCCGCGCCCACAGCGTGACCGTGCCATGACAGGAGCCGGCCTTCGCCAGGCATCGCAGTGCCAGGCGCACTTGGCCTTTGGCACCGGCATGCAAGCGAGTGCTCCGTAGCACTGCTCTCGCCGCTTGCGCTACGGCCTTGGTAGTGGGCGTTATGACCGGGCTACCGGACGTGGTTTTCCTCGCGCCGGTGGGTTCACGAGGGGGTTCACTTGCGATTTCGCCCGGTTGGAGCTGGGCGATTTGATATGCACCGACCGACGAGCCGTCGGCCACGAACAGGCGCCCACCCGCCGCGCTCGGCGATGCGAAGTGGTCGACGACCGGACTCGGAAGCGTCTCGGTGTAGCGCGGGACGCCGGTCGCAGGGTCGAGTCCGTAGAGCGTGGTGCCGCCGCCATTGAATCCGCCTGTCGCCACGCTCCACACAAGCCCGGCAGAGACGATGGGCGGCCCGACCGCGTCTTCCGGTCCCTGCCACAGCGGCCTGAAGCTCCTGCCGGCTTCGGAGTAGGCGAGCGCCTGCACGCCGTTCTCGCAGGGGATATAGATCGTCCCGTTGGCGAAAGCATCGCCGCCGAAGCTGCCGCTGTAGCCGCTGTTTTCCGAGCACACTTTGGCGCTGAACACCGATTTCATCGTGCCCTCTTCGATCAGGTAGCCGGTGGCGGTCTTGCCGGCCTGAAAGAGCAGCCCGCCGCTCAGCGGCTCGGGCGCGGCCGAGCCGAGGTCCTCGTCGCTGTTGCTTTCCTGCTGCCAGGTCGGCGGCTCGAAGCCTGCCAGCGGCGAGGAGTGTTCGCTCCCGGGATCAGCTACGAAATCATCCGATGGATTGAGCTTGACGACCGCGTCGGAGTAGTCGAATTCCGTCGCTTCCCCGCCTTCGGGGTCGGGATTCCCGGTCGCGGCGTAGACGTTGCCGGCGGCGTCCACCGCCGGTCCCCCGGTGGCCCAAACAGCCCCGCCCGAGCTTGACGGCGGCTTCGGCTGGTACTGCCAGAAGCGCGGCGTGCCGCCGTTTGCCGGGGCAGCGACGACAGTGCCCTGATAGTCGCTGCAGTCGCCGTCGTTGCCGCCGTAGCCAAAGATGACTTCGCCTTTGTCGAGGTTGAGAGCGGTGCGCTGCAAGAGTGCCTTCGGATCGGCGCCGGGTGGGTCCACATCCGTGCTCACCATTTCTTCGCCGCTTTCCAAGTTGAGCCCGACGAGCCTGTGTTCAGGCTCTTTGCTGGTTTGCTCCCAGCGATCGGCCACGACATAGAGCGCCCCCAATTCCAAATCGATAACGGGCGTCCCGACAACCCCGACCGTGGGTTCGATGTCGCCGCAGGGCAATTCGCCCGCGGGTACCGGGGTGCCGACGCTCTTCTGCCAGAGGACCCTGCCGCTGGATGCTTCGAGCGCGTACACCTCGTCTGCGACCGTCGCCACATAGACGCGATCGCTGAGCACCAGCGGCTGACTCCAGATCGGAGCGCCCAGTTCGGCGCTCTGCCAAGCCAGTTGCGGTTCGATCGGCTGCGTCGCTTCGGGGTCATAGCCCGAGCGTTGCGCGTCGCGGTGATAGGTGGTCCACATCGGCTCGGCGTAGGCGGCCGGGCCGAGGGCGAGCGCGAGCGTAGCCGTCAGCAGAGACGCGAGCAGCCACTGCCGGATCGTCCAGTTAGTCATTTGTCTCTCCCCCGAGAACCTCTTCCAAGAAGAACCGCGTCTTCGGCGACGGCTCCCGTGCCGGGTACATGCTCTGCACCAGTTCCAGCGCCTCATCGGCCGTATGCAGGTCGCACTCGCGAATGAGCAACTCTATGTCCTCGTCGTCCTCGCCGATGCGCATCGCCATCAGCTTCATCGCGAGCAGATATCGGGGCGAGGCGGTCGTGATCTCGATGCCATGGATATCGGGCACAGGGCGGGCTTCCCCGTCGCTCCCGGGCATGAAACCCTTGGCCGCGTCGTTGAGCCAGTCTTCCGGTAGGGCGAGGTCCTCTGCGACCTTCGCGGCGGCTTCGTAGATCGAGCTCTTTGGTTCGAAGACCGCTTCTATGTCCTTCGTTACGCGCCTGGTCGAGTAGGCGAGCGCCATTGCGGCGCCGCCGACGATGAAGATCTGTCCCCGTATGCCCCGACTCGACAGCTCATCGCCGAGTGCCCCCAGCGCTCTGAGGATCTCTGCCCGCGTGAATCTCTTGGAAGCCTCAGGCACGATCGAACACCTCCCTCGCGATGAACACGCCGTGACGCGCAAAGACGGCTGGGGTGTGAGCGAATGTATAGGCCTCGAACGCGGGCCTGTCTGTAGCGAACCACCATGGCTCGACAAAGCGAGTGGGCTCCTCCACCCAGCCGGGCGCGAGGATTTCGCTCTCGCGTGCGAAGAACTCGGCTGTCCCGGCCAGGGCGGCGTCGAAGCGGGGATCGCCGGTGCCAGGTGGCTCCTCTCGGATGAGCGCGATGCGCCCGGGGCGCGAGGATCCTCTGAAGTCGTCTGCGAAACCGAACAGCAGACGTAGCGCATCGTGCTCTCGCGCCAGCGCGAGATCCTCGGCAATTTCCGCAGCGAGTTGCTCGAGCGAAGCAGCACCGCGTCGCGTGCGAGGGGATGCGCTGAGCTGGATGTCGTGCTCGCATGCGTCGAGCAGTCGCTCCAGAGTGGCGAGGGTCGGTGTCCGCACACCCGACTCGTAGGCCGCTACCGCGGGCTGGGCCGTACCGGCGCGGTGGGCCATCTCGAGCTGCGTGATGCCAGCGTCGTGGCGGGCCTGCTTGATGAGGTTGGCAACCTCCATGAAATCAATATACACATCTCGATATATTCTATCGAAATCCCTCTTCTACTCGGCCACGAGAAATGGGGCATCGCTTGACAAGGAAGCCTGTCTACCCCACCGCCCCAGGCCCGCCCGGAGCCGTCGCCGCCGCCGCGTCGAGCAGGCCCGCCCCGTAGAGCTGCTGGTCCTGCGGGCCGCCGAGCTTGCGCGCGGTGTCCTTTAGGCGTGCTGTCAATTGCGCGACGGTTGGTTTGGGGCCGAGGATGCGGGCGGCGATGATCAGCGCGGCCGTGGCTGTCACGTGCGGCGTAGCCATCGACGTGCCTTCGTAGCCGTTGGGGAAGCCGAACACGCGTGGGTTCGAGCCGGTGAAGGTCATTTGAAAGACGTCGCGGCCCGAGGGAAGTTCGGGGTTGCAATTCGGGTCTCCCGGAAGGCTCGCGTCAGGTCCGCCGCCCGGGGCCACGAGCGTGATGCCGTGACCGTCGTTGGAGTAGCTGGCGAGACAGCCGTGTTCGGTCGTGGCGCCGACGGCGATCACGTGCTTTGCGCGGGCGGGGTAGGGGATCGTTGTGGAAGCCTCGTTGCCGGCGGCTGCGACCACGAGCACGTTGTGGCGATGGGCGTAGCGCAGCGCTTCGATCAGCTCGGGAATGTCAGAAGCGCCCACGTCGCTTGAGAACTCGAGCGAGAGGTTGATGATCTGCGCGTGATGCTTGACGGCGAAGCGAATGCCTTCGGCGATTACCGATGCGTCGCCTTCGCCGGCGCTGTCGAGCACGCGGACCGGCATGATCCGCGCCGCGTATGCCAAGCCCGTCAGGCCGTAGCCGTTGTTGGTGGCCTCGGCGATCGTGCCGGCAACGAACGTGCCGTGGCCATTGTGGTCGTTGGCGTAGGGGGTGCGGTCGATGAAGTCATAGCCCTGCACGAAGGAGTACTTGCCGAAGTCCGGCGAGCGGCGGTAGCGGCCGCGGTTGGCGTAGGCCACGCCGGTGTCGAGCACCGCCACGATCACTTTCGCGCCTCCCGGAGTGGCGTCCGCGGCGACGTTTGCCCACGCCTGAGGGGCGTTGATGCCATAGGTCCCGTCGAAGTTCCACTGCACCTGCTGCCAGCCTCCAGGTGTGTGGCCTCTGGTGCCGGGATCGTTGGGGACTTGGATGGAGGTGCTGCGCGCTAGGTAGTCGGGCACCGCCCATACCACGTCCTGTTGGCGGCGCAGCTTCGCGAGGGTCGTGCCGAGGCTCGCGCCGGGCGCCAACTCCACTGTTCGGGTCGTGCCCGGGGCTTCTTCCTCGGCCGGTTCCTGTTCGGCGTCCACCGAGGCTCGAGCGGTACGCGCCGTCTGAGCGTTGGCTGCGTACCTCACGATTATCCGGTTGGGCACGTAGGCGCCTGCAGAGGAATTTGCCGATGCCGCCCGCGCTCCTTGCGCGGGGGTGTCCGCAAGACCGGCGAGCGCGACCGCGGCGAGCGCGAGCATACAGGCGGCGCCAGCCTGCAGCCGTCGGCCGGAGGAACTTGAATATCGGGTTCGAGCGGTCGGCGGCAAGTTGGTTCCTTCGTAATCATGAAGTGTTGGGAGCCGCTTAGGTTGCGCTCCCGATCTTGGCGAGCCGGATTAGGACGATGAGCGGACATTTCTTTGCACGCGACGAATATTTCATGCGGCTGGCGCTGCGTGAGGCTCAGCGCGCGCTCGAGCACGACGACGTGCCGATCGGGGCGGTCGTCGCCCACGCCGGCGAGCTGATCGCGGCGGGGCACAACGAGCGCGAGCTGCGCCAGGACCCGACCGCCCACGCGGAGACGATCGCCCTGCGCGAGGCCGCACGCGCGCTCGGCAGCTGGCGCGTGCTGGACGCGGTCCTCTACGTCACGCTCGAGCCGTGCGCCATGTGCGCCGGGGCGATCGTGCTGGCGCGCATCCCACGGGTGGTCTTCGGGGCGCGCGACCCGAAGGCGGGGGCCTGCGGCAGCGTGCTCGACGTACTCGGCGAGCCGCGCCTGAACCACCGCCCGCAGGTCGCCTCGGGGTTGCTGGGCGAAGAGTGCGGGGTGTTGCTCAGCGAGTTCTTCGCCTCGCGGCGGTGAGGTCCGGGGCGGTGCCACGCCCTGTGCGGCCGGTCTACCTGCGGTGCGCGCGCCGCGGGCGGAGCGCTGGATCCTCTAGCCTCTAGCCGTTGCCCTGGAAGGGTGGCAGAGTGGTTGAATGCGGCGGTCTCGAAAACCGTTCTGGGGGTTAAGCCTCCAGCGAGGGTTCGAATCCCTCCCCTTCCGTTTGTGATGTGTCGGGACATCGGAGACTGATGTCTCCCGCGGGGCTGGAGGAGAAGCGAGTTGCCGCGAACAGGGGCACGGGCAGAGGATGCTCGGCCGTTCCGCCCGGGCGCTGGAGGCGTGCCTACTGCTGCTTCTCGGCGGGAGACACGCCCCAGTATGCACTTGAGCAGAATGCCGGATGGCGGGTTGGAACTATCATCCGAGATTAACATTTATCACGAATATACGAATTTCTTCTATCTACTTGCATTTCGTCGTCCAGATCGTGTAGTGTGCCCGCACCTCAGCGAGAGAGGCGTAGCCTGGTGCGCTGGGGCTCAACTGATAAGGAGGAGCGGGGAATGCGGGTCGCGTTGCGGTCGTTGCTGGTCTGCGTCTTGGGGTGCGTGCTGGGTGGATCGTCGTTGACGGCGTGTGCGTGGGCGGGGGAAGCTTCTCCGGAAGCGCCGCTGGTTGGTGGCCCGACGGTGGTGCCTGGTGGGGAATCGCTGTTGGGTGGTGAACAGCAGCAGCTGGCTGAAGAAGCTCGGCGCGATAGTCCTGAAGCGGTCGCGATGCGTGAAGCGTCTCAGACTGAGTTTGAGGGCCTTGATTCAGAACAGGCTGTGAAGGTGGACCGGGAAGCGTTCCAGCATGTCGTGGAGGATCCGGCGGGCGGTCCGCCGCAGCTACCTGAAGGCCAGCGGATCGTCTCCTATCCGACTGCCAGGACGGCGCAGCTGGAACTGCCGGATCACAAGAGCGGTGTGTTGGAATCGTTGAGTCCGATCGCGATCGAGACTTCCCCGACTACGAGTGTTCCGATTGATCTCACCTTGAGCGAAGAAGCGGGCCAGTTCCGGCCGGCGAGGGGGCTCGTGGCGGTCGGGATCCCCAAGCGTTTGGGGGATGGGGTTTCGTTGTCCGATCAGGGTGTGTCGTTGACGCCAGTCGATGGGCAAGGTCAGGCGCTTGGGGGCTCCGAAGGCTCGCTCGTGGGGGCTAGCGTGCTGTATGCGAACACGCTGGCCGACACCGACACGCTTGTGAAGCCCACGACGGACGGGTTCGATTTGGACGCATTGTTGCGGTCTGTCCAGAGCCCCGAACAGCTCTATTTTCGTGTGGGGTTGCCTGCGGGTGCGCAGCTGGTGAGCGACAGTCAGGGTGGGGCGGAAGTGACGCTTGAAGGGCAAACGATCACGAGCGTCCTGCCGCCGGCGGCTGCGGACGCTACTGGGAGCCCCGTGCCGGTCTCGATGCGAGTCACTGGCGATGTTCTTGTCGTGAGCGTGGATCATCGCTCGGGTTCCTACCAGTATCCAGTCGCGGTTGACCCGTCGATCATCGACCAGCAGCTGCAGAAGGAAGGCATAAAGCGCTCGAACTGGGAATTCTACACCGAACCCGCGGAAGGCGCCAAGTTGACTGACGCACATGGGGTTTGCAAAGGGCCAGGCGAACAGTACCTGGAAACGTGCGCCGGCGGTGAATATAAACCGCCAGAAGGCGCGGCCTGGATTTATCAGACGAGAGGCAACTCGAAAATATTCGAGTTCAAAGGTGAAACGGAAGCGGAAAACACAAGCGCGAAAATAGAAAGCTTGATCGAACTAGAGGATAAAGGTTCAAGGGAAGAATGGATGCAACTCTCGACCGAACTCAAAGAACCAAAATACTCAAAGAGACCGTTGTCCCGTCCGGGCAATGAACCCGAACCGTTGTGCCCCAAAGGCAAAAGCACGTGCTCGTCCGCTTATGGTGGCGAAAAAAATGCGGTGAGGTTCCAGCAGTCGACCACGGGCAGCGGCAGTAAATTTTTTGACTACATGTATACCGGCGAAGTGTCTATCTCAGAGCCCGAAGAGCACGCTACGACTAAATACAACACCACGTCTTCGGAACTCGAAGGCGAAGTCATCAATGTCAAGGGTGAAAAGGAAAAAATCAAACGTAAGAATGTCCTCGCCGGCGGTGGATGGTTGAGCGAACACGGCGGCGCCGTAGGGCTGATATCCGAAGACAAAGGTATCGGTGTGTCAGCGACCCAGTTGGAATTCGAAAGTGCGCCTGGCAAATGGGAACAGCTCACCAAACATAACTATCTCACCGAAGAAGATTTGTGTAAGGGTTATCAATGTGAACCCAAGGATGAAGAATTTTGGGTGTTGAGTCCAAAACTCCCAAACGGTGAAGACAAGATCCGTTATCGCGCCGAAGACGGTATGGGGTCTTCGACAGAGTCGCCTGAAAGCGAAGGTGTCGCGACCGTAAAGGTGGATACGGCGAAGCCTCACAGGTTTAGGATCGTGGGTTTGCCGTACGGTAACGAACTCAGTGAAAGGGAATACCGGTTGACGGCCGAAGCTACGGATGGGGAAGGCTCGACCGTCGCTAGTTCGGGCATCGAATCCATAGCTCTATATATCGATGGGGGCTTGATTGGTGTCAACGGGGTGGAAGGAAGGGAAGGTTTCTGCAGTGCGGAAAAAGGCGAATGTACGGCAAGTGCCAGCTGGACGATTAATGGAGCGGACCTGGGCGCCGGTAAACACCAGATTTACATCGTGGCGCGCGATAGGGCGGGCAACGAAGAACGGTTTTACGATCCCATCTCTATCCGGCATTCTACGCCTGTGTCGTTGGGTCCCGGTTCTGTGGATCTCGAGTCCGGCGACTATAGCTTGGGCGCGACCGATGTCTCGATGGGTTCGGGGTTGACGGTCGGACGGAACTACAGTTCGCGTGCGCTGACGGAGGGCAGCGAAGGACCGTTGGGGCCGCAGTGGGGCCTTAGCGTGGGTACCGTGGAGTCGCTGGTGGAATTGGTGGATCACAGCATGCTGTTGACCGATAGCAGCGGTAGGCAGACGATCTTCGCTAAGACCGAAACGAATACGTACGAATCGCCGACGGGCGACTCGAATCTAAAGCTCACCGTCGAAGAAAACAAAACGACGAAAAAACAGGAAGCGTTCTATCTCGAAGACGCCGCGGATCATAGTAAGACAAAGTTCACGCTGCCGGAAGGCGGGACCAAAGTGTGGGCGCCAACTATCCAGGAAGGCGCCCTAGAAAAGACCGATACCGTTAGCTATAAGTATGAAACTGTCAAACAGGGCACAGAAACCGTGACCAGACCGAAAGAAGCGCTTGCGCCGGTGCCGGCTCATGTGTCCTGCTCGCCGATGAAAGAAGGCTGTCGCGCACTGAAATTCGAATATGCGACCGCAACAACGGCAAAAGGCCAAAATGAAAGTGGGTGGGGCGAATTCGTGGGACGATTGACGCAGGTGCGTCTTGATGCCTATAACCCTGTGAGCAAAAAAATGGAAGAACCGCCTGTCGCTGAATATCGCTATGACAGTCTGGGGCGCCTGCGCGCCGAGTGGGATCCACGCATATCTCCCGCGCTGAAGACGAAGTACGGATACGACGAAGAAGGCCACGTGACGGCGCTCACGCCCCCCGGCCAGGAGTCGTGGGTATTTACCTACGGGGCGTCTGCTGCGGATACGGGCAGGGGTCGGGTGGTCAAGGTGTATCGGGCGCCGGCTTCAACACCGTTGTGGACGGGAGAACTACCTGCCGATATCGAAGCGCCGAAGGTCACCGGCACCGCGGCTGTGGGTGTCCGCTTGGCGGTATCCAACGGGAGCTGGAGCGGTGCTCCCTTGACTTACGGCTACCAGTGGGAACGCTGTAGCACCAGTACTAGCGAATGTTCGCCGATCGCTGGCGCGACGAACCCGAACTACACGCCCTCGAGCGGGGATCTATTCTATTATATTAGGGTCGCGGTCGCGGCAAGCAATGGCGGTGGCTCGGTGACGCTGAGAACCGGTAGGATGTGGGTGGATGTCTTGTCAAGCGAATTCTCGCTTCCGTCCAGAAGTCATGTCGAAGGAGTCACCTCCGGTCCAGACGGTAATCTTTGGTTTACCTATTCGGGCACAAGCAAGATAGGCAAGATGACGATAGCGGGGACCGTCATCGGTGAATACTCGCTGCCGGCGGGCAGCGACCCGTCCGAGATTGTCTCGGGCCCTGACGGCAATCTTTGGTTCACTGAGTGGAGTGCGAGCAAGATCGGTAAGATCACGACGTCCGGGACGATCACCGAATACTCTCTACCGAGCTCAAGTAAACCGCTTGGGATTGCCCCTGGTCCCGACGGTGACATTTGGTTCACCGATTCTGGCACCGCCAAGATCGGTAAGATCACGACGTCTGGGACGATCACCGAATACTCGCTGCCTGGCGGCAGCTACCCGGATGGGATCGTCTCCGGTCCCGATGGGAACCTTTGGTTCGTCGAGACGGACAGCAAAAAGATCGGTAAGATCACGACGTCCGGGACAATCACCGAATATGCGGTTGCGGGAGGCAGCGAGCCCACCACGATCGCTTCTGGTCCCGACGGTAACCTTTGGTTTACCGATCGGGGCACCGCCAAGATCGGTAGGATCACGACGTCGGGCACGATCACCGAATACGCGCTGCCGGGCACAAGCAAACCGATCGGGATCATCGCGGGTACCGACGGAAACCTATGGTTCGCCGACGAAGGTACCGGCAAGATCGGCAGGATCACAACGGAAGGCACAGTCTCGGAATACACGCTACCCAGCGGTAGCGAACCGCTGTTTGTGGCCTCCGGCCCTAACAAAAATCTGTGGTTCTCAGAGTCCGGCACTAACAAGATCGGCACGATTAATATTTCGGGTCCGGTCGTCGAAAGTGGGTTTGGAGGCAGCGAACCGGGCGGCATAGTCTCCGGTCCCGAAAACGAGCTATGGTTCACCGCATCGGGCAAGATCGACGAGTTAACGACATCCTATGTTCTCCACGAATACGCGGCGAGCCCTTCGGGGAAGGGGATCGCCTACGGGCCCGATGGCAACATTTGGTTCACCGCCGCTTCGAGCAAGATCGACAAGATGACGCTGTCGGGGACAGTCACGGGCGAATACTCGCTGCCGAGCGGCAGCAATCCCAAAGCGATCGTGGTCGGTCCCGACGGCAATCTCTGGTTCACCGACTCCGGTACCAGCAAGATTGGCAAGATCACCACTTCGGGCACGGTAACAGAATATGCATTGCCGAGCGCCAGCAATCCCAAAGCGATCGTGGTTGGTCCCGACGGCAATCTCTGGTTCACCGACTCCGGTACCAGCAAGATTGGCAAGATCACGACTTCGGGCACGATCGCCGAATACGCGTTGAGTCCCTCGACTCTGGAAGGGATAGCCGCCGGTCCCGATGGCAATCTCTGGTTCACAAGCCCATTTACGAGCAAGATCGGCAAGATCACGACGTCGGGCACGGTCACTGAATACGCGGTGCCGAGCGGCTCGCCGACCGGTATTACGGCGGGCCCAGACGGCAACCTCTGGTTCGCTGTGCAGGGAAGCAAAAGCTGGGTGGGGAAGATCACCACATGGGGCGAGATCACAGAATACGCGGTGCCGAGTTCCAGCAACCCGTACGGGATCACGGTCGGCCCGGACAGCGATCTGTGGTTCACAGACGGAAGCACAAATGAGATCGGGACGCTCACGCCGCCCCTCTACACGGGCGAAGCCCGTGGCCCCGCGCCGGGGTGGACGGTCGAGTACGGCGTACCGCTCTCGGGCGGAGGCACGCCGGTCAACATGACCGCGGCAGAAGTCGAAAAAGGTTGGGGCCAGAAAGATGTACCGGTCGAAGCGACCGCCATCATCCCTCCCGACTCGCCGCAGGGCTGGCCAGCATCGAGCTACACGCGCGCTACGACCTACTATCTCGACGAACAGGGTCGTCTGGTTAATGTCGAGACTCCAAGCAACGGGAAATACGGTTCGGTATCGATGACCGAATACAACGAAGAAAACGACGCGACACGCACCCTGACCCCAGACAATCGCGCTACCGCGCTCGAAGCAGGCGAAAAATCGCTAGAAGTCGCGACCCTCCTGAGCACGTTCAACACGTACAAGAATGAGTGCAGCAGAGAATCGGAATTCAACGAAGAACGCGAAAGCACAGAATTCGGCACACGACTCTGCGAAACCGAAGGCCCAGAGCACATGGTCAAGTACACAGGCACCAAAGGTCAGGAAGAAGCAGAGGCGCGAGATCACGTCAGGTATTTTTATGACGAGAAAGTCCCCGCGGAAGGTCCAGACAAAGAATCCTTCGGCAAAGAAACGTTTAACCTCCTCACCGAACAGCAGAACCTCACCGAGATACTTGGTAGCAAAGGCCGTGTCGAAGAGGAAATAGAACCACGCACGACGATAACCTCCTATTCAGGACAGAACAATCTCGGTTGGAAGCTGCGCGCTCCCACTTCCGTAACGACCGACTCGGAGACCGGAGGCCAGAAACTCAAAAGCACAACCCTTTACAACGAAGCGGGCCAGGTCATGGAAACCAGAACGCCCGGAGGGGAAAGCGGAAATTCGGCCCACGACGCAAAGATCGTTTACTACACAGTCGAAAACGAAGCGGAAATAGCGAGCTGTCGTAAACACCCCGAATGGGCCGGCCTGGTCTGCCAGACACTACCCGCAAAACAGCCCGAAACAAGCGGAATACCCAACCTACCCGTCACGGAAACCACATACAACATTTGGAACGAGCCAGAAAAGGCCATCGAAACCTTCACGTTCACGCCACACCCGACCTCAATACGAACAAGGAAAGACGAATACGACCCGGCAGGGCGCCTAACGAGTAGCGTAACAACGGTCGAAGGCAACGAAGACAAAACGCTACCAAAGGTCACCTACGAATACGAATCCAAACAAGGTATGCAGGACGTCGAGAGCGCGGTCGTCGGAGGCAAAACAAAGACGATCATTAGCAAGTTCAACACACTCGGACAGCTGACCGAATACTCAGACGCATCGGAAGGAAACATAGCCAAATACACCTATAACGGTCCAGAAAAGGACTTCCAGATAGAAGAAGTCAGCGACAGCAGCAACGGCGCGAAAAGCCGACAGACATACTCGTACAACAAAAAGACGATGCAGATGGAAACACTATGGGATTCCGCGGCAGAAACGTTTACCGCCTCCTACGACACCGAAGGCAAGCTGACGAGCGAGACATACCCGAACGGAATGTGCGCCAACTACACCTACAACTCCGTCGGCGAAGCCACGCACCTCGAATACATCAAGACAACCAACTGCTCGGAAAAATCCGCTCCCGTCTGGTACAGCGAAACGATCGGGGCGACAGTACGCGGCGAACCGCTCAACCGAACAAGCACCCTCGCCACCGAGAACTACACCTACGACACACTCGGCCGACTAACCGAAGCGCAAGAAACGCCAGCGGGCGGCGAATGCAGCACCCGCCTCTACGAATACGAAAAAGAATCCAACCGCACAAAGCTCACCTCACGCAAACCCGCAAGCAAAGGCGAATGTGCCACCTCGGGCGGAACCGAAGAAAAACACACCTACGACGAAGCTAACCGCATGACGGACACCGGCATCGAATACGAAGGACTCGGCAACATCACCAAGCTTCCCGCAGCCGACGCCGAAGGCCACGAACTAAAAAGCACCTTCTACGTCGACGGCGCCGTCGCCTCGCAGACCCAGAACAGCGTGACCAACGAATACGGGCTCGATCCAGCCGGACGCGTACTGACAACGAGCACGGCCGGCAAAACGACAATCAACCACTACGACGCAGCCGGCGAAGCCGTCGCATGGGCCTGCGAAGCAGCAACAGGCACCGAAGCATGCGAAACCGGGAAATGGACCCGCAACATCCCCGGCATCGACGGGACCCTCGCAGCCGTCCAGACCAACGGCGCAACGCCAGTGCTACAGTTGCACGACCTCAAGGGCGACGTCATCGCGACCGCAGAACTCAGCTCAAGCGCGACCAAATTGCTATCCACCTACAACAGCACCGAGTTCGGCGTCCCGAACAAAGAAAAAACGCCGCCGCCCTTCGCGTGGCTTGGAGCGGCGGATATTTCCGAGTCGCTGTCGTCGGGAGTCATAACCTTCGGCGCGACATCGTACGTACCGCAAACCGGGCGCACGCTGCAGAGCGTGCCAGTTCAAAGCTCCGGCTACCCGACCCCAATCGGCGGCGGCACCTACGCCACCTTCACGGCAGACCCATGGGTTATGCAAGGTGGCGCACGCGCGGAGGCCGAAGCACCGGGGATCGCGGCGGCGGAAGCACGGGAAGCCGCTGAAGCTGCATTCAGAGCGGCCGAACTAGATCCGGAAGGCATCCTTACAGGTAAAGAGGCCATCAAGTGTGCTGAATCTCTCGAATCTGAAGCCAGAGCTATAGCGATAGACATGGCTAATGGGGTCGGGGAAATCGCTGATAATGATGATTCGTCCGAAACCGACGTTACGTTTGCTCTCGAAGAAGGCGAAAAAAACGATTTGGCGTTTGCACAGCAACTTAGAACGTGCGCCGCTCAAGTGGGTAAAGGTAAATATGTAACCTACGGGCACGGACTTTTCGCGACAAGGTTCTTTCAGAGCGCTGTGTGCTTCTATCACATTACAGACGAGGAATCATACGGCCGGTATCTTGTTGGTAAAACACATGTGGCGGAATTGTGTTGGGACAACCCCGACATAGGAGAAGAAGCGTGGCTATGTGCGAAGCAAGGACGCAAAATATGGCACTTCGAATGACCTGGCGTGGCGGATGATAGTCGAGCGAATATGATCGGACATGTGATGTTTAGCAAGGTGAATACGATCGGCATTTTGGGAGTCGTGTGTATCGCTGGCGGTGGGTGTGCTAACGCGGTGCCTACGAAGAGGAATGATCCGAGGCCAGTGGTGGCTCAGGCCAGGATTGTTGCCTACGCTCATGAGATTAATCTACGTGCTTCTGACGTTCCCAAGTTGATTGCAGCGAGATACCCGTGGAGCGGAGAGACGGCGCTTGGTCCCATTGGGGCTTATGTGGAACGATGCGACAGTGAGGCGGTGGATTCTGGTGGTGCGATAGGACTGAGATCAACTAGGTTTCACAGTGTTAGCCGTTCGCAGACTGTGGGCGATAGCTTGTTCCCGCTCGAAAGTGTGCAGTCGGCGATCTATGTGATGGGTTCGTCAGGTGCGGCATCTCGCGAGCTAGCGGCGGCTGCAACTGCTCGCGGGCGACAATGCCTAATGCGATCGCTGCTGAGCAAAGATGCGATCGTCAGACCGGAAGGCGCAAAGGTCGGCGTACCGGTGCTTAGCAAGATCAAGATATCGAGTGTAAGATGGCATATGGCGAGAGCTTTGGTCTACAGGTGGCACACGACCGCCGAGTCGGCTACAGAAGAGCCGCGCACGGGTGCGCCGAATTACTATCAGGATATGCTTGCCTTTACGGTTGGTCCAGCTATTATTGTTCTCAATACGGTTAGTTCGCCTGAAGCATTTGCGACTACCGAAGAGATGAGATTGCTTTCTGTTCTGTATAAGCGCGCTATGATGAGGGAACAGCTCTACGGTTAGTGGTGTATCGCGTTCCTCGGTAATTGATGATACGGTGAGCTTTATGGCCGGACGATCATAAAGAAAGACTCAATGGTAATATGTTGGGACAACCCTTGCATTGGTGAAGAAGCATGGCATTGTCCAAATCATGGGCACTTGAATGATCGGCAAAAATTGATAAGTGACCATCGAAGTGTGTGGAAGGTTGTGGATAGAGGCGTGTTTCGGAGCAATATAATTGTTTCCATTTGTGTATTGGGCGCTCTAAGTGCGTCGACGGTGGAACTGCGCCGATACAGACTCTACGGCTATTGGACGACGATTGAAGGAATGCGGACCGCCGCACGAGAGGCGATAGAAGGGTCTGGGCCTATCGGTTCCCCAAACTATTATCAAGATCTATGGGCGTTTGCTCTCGGGCGGTCTGTTGTGACGCTTACGGCTGTCGGTTCGCCACAACCACTTCCGACAACAGAAGAGCAGCGACTTCTATCTATGCTTTATGCTCGCGCAAAGGCAGATAATTTGCTTGGATAAGCGTAGCCAGCACCGAGAGGAGATCCCAGTGCTGGCCGAAGCGCCGTTGTATCTCCTGCTCGGACGATCCGCTGGGAGCACCGTGGCGACGAGTGCTTGGCACGAAAGCCATGAGCAGTGGCGTCGCACCTGGTGGGGCGATCTACTCCAGTGACTTGCCATCCGTATTGGGCGAGGTAGACCGATTGGGTGCCGGTGCCGCAGTCTATGTCGAGCGCAAGCCCCGCAGTGAGCGCCGTGGGTCCTTCGACGGGCGCGGCCAGCATGCCTGGGAGGTGATCTTGATCCCAGGGCGTGATGCCGAGTCGGTAGAGAAGTCGGTAGCGCAGGCTCATGCGGCCAACCTTCTCATAGGCGTTCGACGGTCGCTTTGCGCTGGAGCGTCGGGCGGGCGGGCGAGTGTGGGATGGATGGCTATGGCGGCCGTAGCGACTGGCCTCCACTCGAAGGACGCGCGCGAGCGCAGGAACGCCATAGCAAACGACCGACAAAGAGGTCGCGGGGAGACTGACAATAAGTCGCGTTCGGGGAGTCGGAAACGAATCGGGGATACCGCAGAGTCCGGCATCCTGTAAAGTTCTGCATTCTCAAGACGAGCGAGGGTTTATAGATGGCTTCTGCGCCTCGACAGGGGGTTTCCAAAGCTAAGCGTCAGTCTCCACTAAAGATGGCCGCGCTTGCGCTGCTGGTGCAGGGCCCAAGCTATGGTTATGAGATCGCCAACCGGCTCGAGCGCCAGTTGGGTCCTGTCTGGCCGATTCCCCGTCCAAGTCTCTATCGTGGGCTCAAAGATTTGGCGGCAGAAGGGTTGATCTCTTCCGGGTCGCCTGGGGAGACGGATTCCGCTCGTATCGTCTACCACGCCACTGAGTTCGCTGAGGAGGCGCTGCTTGAGTGGCTGGATAGTCCCCTGTCGCTTGGGGAGGGACGCTTAGAACTGCAGGCTCGTATGGTCGTGGCGCGCCGGGAGGATCTGCCGAGGTTGCTGGTCGCGCTCAATAGGTATGAGCTGGCGCTGTTCGCCAGGCGGTCTGAGCTTCAGGCGGGTGTGCCAGCGAGCTCGTCGTTGCGGGCCGCGATGATGTTTTTGGTGCGCGAAGCGTCGATCCAGCAGATCGGCGGCGAGCTGCTTTGGGTTGAGCTATCGCGTCAGACGATTCGCGCCTTGCTCGTGTCGTAAGCTGGTGGTGAGCATGGCGCCGTTGCTCTCACTGACGCGCGTGACCAAGCGCTACGTGGACAGACGCCGCGAGACGTTGGTACTCGATGACGTGTCGCTGCACATCGATGAGGGCGATTTCGTAGGAATGTGGGGACCGAAGCGCTCCGGCAAGTCGACGCTCCTGCGCGTCATGGCCGGGATCGTGCAACCGGATTCAGGAGATGTTCGCTTCGCTGGTCGCCAGGTGCAGACCATGTCGACGCGCGAGCGGGCGCGGCTGTTGCGCTGCGGTGGGATTGGGTTGGTCAACCCTGAGTGGCGCCCGCAGATAATCCGCCCAGCTGTCGAGCTGGTCGCGTTCGCTTGTACAAGCGACGGCACACCGATGCCCGAGGCGAAGGCTCGGGCGCGCGGAGCTCTCGAGCGCGTAGGCGCAACGGAATGTGCCGATGTGTGGGCAGATCAGCTCTCGCTTGGGGAGCGTTTGCGGGTCGTGCTTGCACTCGCGCTTGTGCGCGAGCCGCGCCTTCTGCTTGTCGACGAGCCGGCGGTGCTCCCGAGCCCTTTGGAGGCCGACGAGCTTTACAGGCTGCTGCGATCGCTCGGCGAGGACAGACATCTTGCTGTGGTCGTGGCCTCGGAGAATCTCGCGGCGAGCGCGGGGGCGCTCCGTACGATGGCCGTTTCCAGCGGCGAAGTACGCTCGACAGACGAACAAGGGGTTCTTCTACGCTTCCCGGCTCCGTCGGGCCCGCGCTCGTCGCGCGCTGACGATGCGCGCCCATGAGCGCACTGGAGCTGCGTGAGGTCGTCAAGCATTACCCGGCCGGTGAAGAGGTCGTGCGGGCCGTCGACGGCGTATCGCTGAGTGTTGCGCCCGGCGAAGTTGTTGCGCTCTATGGACCGAGTGGCTCGGGCAAGACCACCCTGCTATTGATTGCGGCTGCCCTGCTTGAGCCCGACAGCGGCAGCGTCTGCTTTGACGGGCGCGAGATCTCTGGTCTGTCCGCGCGTGAGGGCGCGCGCTACCGGCGCGAGAACGTCGGTTTCGTCTTTCAGTCCTTCCACCTGCTCGCTGGAGCCACCGCGGTCGACAACGCCGCGCTGGAGCTGATGGCGAGCGGTCCCAGCTTGCGCGAGGCCAAGCAGATAGCGCGGCCGTGGTTGGAGCGTGTCGGGCTCGGGCATCGCATGGAGCATCGCGCGGCGCAGCTGTCGATGGGCGAGCGTCAGCGCGTCGCGATCGCCAGAGCACTGGCCGGGGAGCCCCGCCTGCTGCTTGCCGACGAGCCGACCGGCAACCTCGACAGCCAGCGCACACAGGAGATCCTTGGATTGTTGCGCGATATCTGCCACCAGCAGCGCATCCCGGGACTGCTTGTAACGCACGATCTGCATGCGCAGCGCTTCGTCGACCGGGTGCTCACGCTGAACGACGGGCATCTCGCGGACGGGCTCGACTCCGACCTGCAGCGCACGCTGGCATGAGGTTCAGAGCGCCGACCGTCCTCGGCTTGAGCATCGGTTTGCC
>Ga0210395_10000871_pt1 | contig 23233 bp, 24 predicted proteins | sample IncBWH4OmetaG_FD_150861 | JGI IMG/M metagenome (GOLD analysis project Ga0210395, IMG submission 150861) | Forest soil microbial communities from Barre Woods Harvard Forest LTER site, Petersham, Massachusetts, United States - Inc-BW-H-4-O ...
GAAATGCTGCCGCGGCAATGCCGGAAATCACCCGGCCGGCGAACAGCCAGCCAAGCGTCGGCGCCAGCGCCATCAGCACATAATCGAGGCCGACGCCGAAGTTGGAGAGAAGGATCACCGTCCGCCGGCCGAAACTGTCGGACAGCATGCCTTGCAGCGGCGAGAACAAAAATTGCATCAGCGCCCAGGCAGTGCCGAACACGCCGAATATCCTCGCCGCCTCCTGGGTGTCGCCGCCGACGAAATCGACCACCAGTTTCGGCAGCACCGGAATGACAATGCCCATGGCGAGCATGTCCAAAAAGATGGTGGCGAAGATAAAGACGAAGGCGGCTTGGCGCCGTACCGCGCCGACCTTCACGTTCGATTGGTCGGTTTGCTCCTCCATCACCGCCGCTTCCGGCCGGCATATGGGTTCGCCTTCCCTCGCAGCGTCAGGCGGATCGGCGTCCCCGGCAGGGCAAATGCTTCGCGCAAACTGTTGACGAGATAGCGGCGATAGATGTCGGGGAGCGCCGCGGCGCGCGAACAGAACAGCACGAAAGTCGGCGGCCGCGACTTCGGCTGAGTCATATAACCAAGCCGGATACGGCGGCCGCGAACGGCCGGCGGCGGGTGCGTCTCGGCGGCGTGCGACAGGAAGCGGTTGAGCGCCGCCGTCGGCACGCGGCGGTTCCATACGGCGTGCGCGTCCATCACCGCCTGCATCAAACGATCGAGCCCTTCGCCGGTGCGCGCCGACAACGCCACGACCGGAACGCCCTTGATCTGCGGCAAAATGCGATCGACTTCTTCGCGCAGCCGCGGCCGAACGCCCGGCTGCCGCTCGATCAAATCGACCTTGTTGAAGCCGATGACGACGGCGCGCCCTTCGCGTTCGACCAGATCGGCGATCCGCACGTCCTGCTCCTCAAACGGTGTTTGCGCGTCGACCAGGACAATGACGACTTCGGCAAAGCGGATGGCGTTGAGCGTATCGGCAATCGACAACTTCTCGACCTTCTCCTCGACGCGCGAGCGGCGGCGCAATCCGGCGGTATCGTGGATGCGCAAATGCCGGCCATGCCAGTCGAGATCGACGGCGATCGCGTCGCGGGTGATGCCGGCCTCGGGCCCGGTGACAAGGCGTTCCTCGCCGAGCAACCGGTTGATCAGCATCGACTTGCCGGTATTGGGGCGTCCGACCACGGCAATGCGGATAGGCTTGTCGGCGGCTTCCGCCGGCGGAGCTTCTTCATCTTCGCTTGGTGCCGTCGCCTCCGGAAGGGTTGCACGCAACGCCTCATAAAGGTCAGCCAGTCCCTCACCATGCTCCGCGCTGATGGCAACCGGATCGCCCAGTCCAAGCGCGTAGGAATCGAGTACGCCGGCTTCGCCAGCGCGCCCCTCGCTCTTGTTGGCGACCACAATCGCGGGCTTGCCGGATTTGCGCACGAGATCGGCGAAGCCGCGGTCCGCCGGCGTCGCGCCGGCCCGCGCATCGACCAAAAACAGCACGGCGTCCGCCTGCGCCATGGCGGTCGCGGTCTGCGCTTGCATCTTGCCGGAAAGGCTCTCTGCCGCGGCATCCTCAAGGCCCGCGGTATCGATGACGCGAAACGACAGATCGCCGAGCCGCCCCTCGCCTTCCCGCCGGTCGCGCGTCACGCCCGGCTGATCGTCGACCAGCGCCCGCCGCGCCCCGACGAGGCGGTTGAACAGCGTCGATTTGCCGACATTGGGCCGGCCCACAATGGCGATCGTGAACGACATAAGGCGATGTGCGAGCGATAGCTGAATGGGCGCGTGCGCGCTGCAGGCGCTCTTTATCCTGAACTCGGCAGCGTGGATATGCCGGCGTGCGCCGGCGCCTGCGCGTGGTTGGCTATTGCGTCTGCCGCGGCGCCGGTGGAGCCGGCCAGTTCGTCTGGCCGCTCGACCCCGCTTGCGATGATTGGCCGCCGGGCGGCGCAGGCCAAGCTGTTTGTGCGGGTGGCGGCGCCGGCCAGGCCGATTGCGCCGGTTGCCCCGCCGAAGGCGGCGCGGATGCCGGTGCCTTCCGGTCCCAAACGGGATCGTGCGCTTGCGGCGCCGGCGCGCGCGCTACCGTCGGCTTGGGTTTCGGCTTCGGCTTGGGTTTGTCGGCAGCCGCTGCGGTCTTGGCTGCCGCGTCGGCGGCATCCGCCGCCACCGGCTCCGGCGCCGGTTGATAGCCCTTCACCAGATCAGGCGGCACGCCGGTCTCGGCTCCCGGCACGCCTTGCGGGAATAACGGCTCGCGGTCACCCGACAGCTTTTTCTTGGTGTTGAACACGTCCGAGGAAACGGCTTCGGTCGGATCGAACTGGCCACCCGCCGTGCAGGCGCCAAGCGCAAACAACAATGCGAGCGCTGAACCTATTCGAACAAGCGAAGGCATCCGTCCCCTCGGCATCGGCTCAGCCCTTGCCGCCCGCAGCAATCAGTTCGCTCAACAGCTCGGCGCGGCTACGCGCGCCAGCCGGCGTCTGCGGGTCAGTGATGATCATGTCGGCCCATTGGCGCGCGGCGCTCATGTCGCCATGCTTCCAGGCCGACAGCGTCAGCAATTCACGCGCGCCGTATCGGAACGGCCGGTCCGCCCGGGTCAACGGCTCAAGGCGCGCGCGCATCTCGGCGTAAGATGCGCTGTCCACCAGCAGAAATCCGGCGCGTAAAGCGGCGACGTCCTGGATGGCCTCTCCGGCCCCACGGTCGGCGGCGATATCGTCATAGGATTTGATCGCGGCCTTCGGATCCGACTGCGCCAGTTCGGCGGCCTCGCGCAAGCGCGCCAGCACGCGATAGCCGGCGGTGCCGTCGGTCGCGAGCTTGGCAAAGGCCGCTTCGGCCTCTTGCGGCTTGCCGGATTCCGCCAGTGTCACCGCCTGCTCGAACGCCACTCCGGCTTCGGCGGCCTTCTTGGTCTCCCACCACTCGTAGCCGCGCCAACCGCCGATAGCGGCGATAACGAGGACGCAGCCGGCAATGATGTAATAGCCGAAGCGCTCCCACAGCTTTTTCAGCTGTTCGCGGCGGACTTCCTCATCGACTTCATGAAAGATATCGGTCACGGACCCTGCCCCGACGCGAGCCCAGTCTCAGACGACGGCGCTACCCCCCAACAGGTGGAGCCGAGAGCCAGCTTCCGAGCCAAAAGCGACAAAACCAAGGAATTCCGGACGGTTAGGCCCGGACATCCACATCGGAGCTAGAATAGTCGTGTGGCGCGAGCATGGCAAAGCCGAAGGCCCCCCCTGCGGCGATTTTGTGCCGATAACCATCAGCCATGGGCGTTAACTGGCCGATGGCCGCGAAAACCGCGGCCTTCTTAATCTTTTGCCTTCCGCATCGGGTAGACATTGTCGGGGCCCGGAAAATGGCGCGCCCGCACCTCTTGCGCATAGCTTTTCACGGCCTGCTCGATCGATGGTCCAAGCTCGCCGAAGCGTTTAACGAACTTTGGCACCCGCGGCGACAGTCCAAGCATATCCTCGAGCACCAGGATCTGCCCGTCACAGGCGACGCTCGCGCCGATCCCGATGGTGGGGATCACCACCTCGCCGGTAATGCGCCGGGCGAGCGGCTCGGCGATCGCCTCGAGCACCACGGAGAACGCGCCGGCGTCGGCGACTGCTCGCGCATCCGCCTCGATCGGCGCCCAGTCGCCTTGGTCGCGGCCCTGGGCGCGGAACGAGCCGATGGTGTTGATCGCCTGCGGCGTCAGCCCGACATGACCCATGACCGGCACGCCACGCTCGACCAGAAAGGCGATCGTCTCGGCCATGCGCCGGCCGCCTTCGAGCTTGATGGCGCCGCTGCCGGTTTCCTTGAGCACGCGCGCCGCCGAAGCGAAAGCTTGCTCCTTCGACGCCTCATAAGAACCGAACGGCAAATCGACCACGACCAGCGCGCGCTCGGAGCCGCGCATCACCGCGTGGCCCTGCAGGATCATCATATCCAGCGTCACCGGCACGGTGCTTTCCAGCCCGTGCATCACCATGCCGAGTGAATCGCCGACCAGGATGACGTCGCAATAGCGGTCGAGGATGCGCGCCGTGTGCGCGTGGTAGGATGTCAGACACACGATCGGCTCGGCGCCTTTGCGGGCGCCGATGTCCGGCGCGGTCAGCCGCCGGATGTCGTCGTGCGCCGACATGAGGTCAGTGTCCGAGCGCCGGCGTGCCGAATACCGGCACCCCGATGACGAGCGGATGAAATAGCAGGCCAAGCGCCAAAAAGACGACCGTACCGACGATAACGGCGATGACATCGTTGCGCCGCCCACCGGCGGGAATCGGCGGCGATCCGACGTCCGCGCGGCGTTTTAGCGTGATGCGGTCGTAAACTGCCCAGGCGAGCACAGCACCAAACAGAATGATGCCGCCGAGGTCACCGTTGGCACACAGATGCGCGACACCCCAGATCTTGACGGCGACCAGCAACGGATGCTTGAGCACCCGCTTGATGTTGCCGGGAATGTAGGCGGCGACGAGCGCAATGCTGGCTGGCCACATCGCGATTTGTACGATGTAGCGCGTCCATGCCGGCGGGTACCACAACGGGATAACGCCTTCGGCGCGATAGCGCGCGAAGCCGTAGCTGAGCAGAACCAGACCAATGAGCGAGACCAGGCTGAACAAGCCCTTGTACGGCCCATCGCCGAGCTTGGCGATCAGCGCCGCTCGATGTCCGCGCATGGAAACGAACACATGAGCGCCGAGAAACACGACAAGCCCGACAATTTCGATGGCGAGGCCCATTTTTTGGAAGACTCTTTTAGGTAAGATTCCTGGCGCCGCGATCATGACGAGCAAGCGGCGCTTGTCAATGACGGCTGAAGTACGTCAGGGCCCGCCGAATCGGAAGTTCACGCCGGCCTTGATTTCATGAACATTCAGGCCGGCATTGCTCGCATATGACGGCGTGGTCGGCGTCGTCAAATTCAGCGCCTGCGAGCCGAAGCCCAGATAGTCATACTCGACCTTGGCGGACCAGTTTGCATTGATGCCGTATTCGAGGCCGACGCCGGCGGTCCAGCCGGTCCGCATCAAGGCGTTGCGTGCGCTGTTGCCGGCGAGGTCGGTAAAGCTGTTTTGGTCGCGGGCGAACGCGACGCCGCCCTTGCCGTAGATGAGTAGACGATCGAAAGCCGCGCCGATGCGGCCGGTGGCGGTCGATGTCCAATTGGTGTTGGTGCCGATGGAGCGGCCACGTGAGTCGGTGCCACTGCCGTTCAATGCCGCATAGCTGAAGTCACCCTCGATGCCCACCACGAGCCTGCCGCGCTGCAGATTGGCGCCGGCCTGGCCGCCGCCAACAAAGCCCGGGCCACCCGAGAAGACGTTATTTGCTCCGCTGAAAGGATCGCTCCAGGACGAGCGATCGAGGCCGCCGCCGATGTGCCCGCCAACATAGAACCCTGTCCAGCTGAAAATCGCCGCCGGGGCCGAAGCGACCGGCGCAACTGCCAGCCGAGCCGGCGCGACCGGCAGATCCGCCGCTACCGCCGCATGTACGGCGAGACCGGAAGCAGCGGCCAACACGATGCCCGCAACGAACGCACGCAATTTCGCCTACCCTGACACCTTTGCTCGGGACGCGCCTGGCGCCGCGCGAGCAACAAAAGCCGTTGTTGGTCTTGCGCCGCAAAAGGCACCGGGTGTTCGGACAAAGCGTGGTGCGACAATGGCGGGAAAATGACTTTGGTTTTGTTGTTGAAGGAATTGCAAAGTCGCATTCTTAACGCTTGGTGGAGAGCGAGCGGCCTTTGAAAAACCAAGAGGCATCGCTCGAAAGCACGGCCGACCCGCCGCAAGTTTCCGCCGATAACGCCGGCGTCTCGGTTGTCGTGATGGCGCGGCGCAACGCACTCGGGCGATTGCTAGACTTTGCTAAGCTTGTATCATCGCCGATGACTGCCGGGGCGGCAGGTCAAATGTCGTCAGCAATTGGTAAACGGAGGAAAGCGTGACCGCTACTTTGGCTCAAAACGTCTTTCAGATCGGATTTGTCGTACCCGATATTCACAAGGGAATGGCGTTTTTCAAGGACAAGCTCGGCGTTCCGGAATTTCTGTTCATCGAAAAGCCGGAGCTTCAGGACGAAACCTATCTCGGCAAGCCGGCGCCGCTGCGTCTGCATCTGGCGTTCGGCTGGTGCGGCGACACACAGGTCGAACTGATCCAGCCGATCGCCGGCGTCAGCACCTATTCGAAATTCCTCGATCACAATCCGCAGGGCGGCATGCACCACTATTGCACCGAAGTCGGCAACTACGCCCAAGGGGTGAAGGACATGGAATCGCGCGGCTTCGCGCTTGTGCAAAGCGGACGCCACAACGAAACACGCTTCGGGTATTTCGATACCACCGGCGTCATCGGCGCCCTGACGGAAATCGTCTATCTGCAGCCGGAAGAAAAAGCCTTCATGCAGACGCTCAGGCACAAGAAATAGGACGCCGGCGTTGCCTAGAAACGATCCAGAACCGCGTTGAGAAACCGCGCCACCGTCGCCATCTCCCGCTCGGTGAAATCGCCCGTCAGTCGCGCGTTGAGCCGGGCAAGTATCGGACGAGCCGCCGCCGCCTTGGCAAGCCCATTGGCGGTGGCGAACAGTCGAATAGCGCGTTGATCGTCGCTCGACGGCCGACGCCGCACCAGGCCCGCCTCCTCCATGCGCGCGACCAGTGCGGTGATCGCCGAGGCATTGACGCCGAGCTCGTCGCCGACATCCTTAAAGAGCATGCCCGGGCTCTTTTCGAGCAGGAATAGCACCCCGAGTTGCGTTGTACTGATGCCGAGCGCATCCTTGAACGTCACATCGGCGCTCTTGAGCAGACGATGCTGCGCCAGCGACAACAAATGGATGAGCCGGTGGGTCGGCCGCGACATCGGCGCATGATATCGGCAAAAAGTTCATTGATGAAGAAATTGTGCAAGCCAATTGACCTTCTTGACCGACCTGCGTTAGTTAGTTCACATATGAACTATATAAGCGGCAATGAGGATGATGCGTGTCATTCCAACCGAAGGATCCGAATTTTGTCGAACGGGTGCGCGCGAGCTTTGCCCGTCAACGCACCATGCAGACGCTGGGCATCGAGATCGCCCGGCTGGAGCCGGGTGAGATCGAGCTAAGGATGTCGTATCGGCCGGAATACACTCAGCAGCACGGCTTCATGCATGCCGGCATCATAGCGACGGCGTTGGACAGCGCATGCGGCTACGCGGCATTCTCGTTGATGCCTGCCGATGCCGGCGTCCTGACTGTTGAGTTCAAGACTAATCTGTTGGCGCCGGCGAAGGGCCACCGCTTTTTGTTCTGCGCGCACGTGGTCAAGCCCGGCCGCACGTTGACGGTGTGCGATGCGCGGGCGCTTGCCCTCGACGACGGAGCCGAGGAGCGCCTAGTCGCGACCATGACCGGGACATTAATGGCACTGTTCGATCGTCCAGGTACTGCGCAATCAAGTGTTGCGCAATAGAGCCGAGCTTTCGTCACCTTCGCTCCTGGGTCGCCGTGCCATAACTCTGCGGATCAAACCCGACCAACAGCTTGCCGCCGCCGAGGTCGAGAACCGGCCGTTTGATCATCGACGGCTGCGCAAGCATCAAGGCCACCGCCTTCCTGGCGTCGAGGCCGGCCTTATCCTTGTCCGGGAGTTTGCGGAAGGTCGTGCCGGCGCGGTTGAGCAGCGTCTCCCAGCCGACCTTGCTGCACCATTGCTCCAGGCGCTCGCGCTCAATTCCGGCGGTCTTGTAGTCATGGAAAGAATAATCGACACCGTTCTTATCCAGCCAGGCGCGCGCCTTTTTCATGGTGTCACAGTTCTTGATGCCGTAGATCGTGATGGGTTTCGCCATGCGCGTTCCCTCTGCGGGCGTGGTGTACCATAGACTGAGCCCCGCCGGAGCTTGGCGAACTCGCGATCCTTGCCCAACTTATGCGCTTGCCTATCGGCTTGCAGCTTTGTTCAATCGCGGCGGCCACAAACGGTGAAAAAGCATGACCACCCAGAGCCAGGCGAGCTTCGCTCTCGACGAGCTTAGGAAGGAGCAGACCTTCCGCGGCATGGGCGCGACCAAGGCGCGCGACATCCCGCGTATCGACATGAGCGCGTTTGAGACGCGCAAGGCCGAGATCGCTGAGCAACTCTGGAACGCCTCGACCGCGATCGGCTTCTTTCAACTGGTCAATCACGGCATTGCGCAGGAGCAGATCGACGCAGCCTTCACCATGACCGAGCGCTTCTTCGCGCTGCCGCACGGGGTCAAGGCGCGTTACCCGCTTGGCAAAGGCACCAATGCCGGCTGGGAATACAAAAGCCAGGTGCGGCCTTCGACCGGTACCGCCGACAATAAGGAATCCTACCAGATCACGCTGCCGCGGATGACGGGGCTGTGGCCCTCCGGCGACGAGCTGCCGGGTTTCAAAGCGGCCATGCTCGCCCTCGAACGCGCCAACTGGGCGCTGGGCATGAAAGTCTTGTCGTGCTTCGCGCTCAAGCTCGGCTTCAAGCCGGACTTTTTCACCGACTGTCACGATCCGCTGTCGAGCGAATATCAGAGCACGCTGCGGCTCCTGCACTACCTGCCGATGGTCGATGCCAGGCCTGAGGATTTCACCGGCTGGCGCGCCGGCGCCCATACCGATTTCGACTGCCTCACGCTGTTGCATCAACGCACCGGCCAGGGCGGGTTGCAACTTTGTCCCGGCAAAGAGCACGCCGAGTTTGCCTGGACCGACATCGAGCCGCTGCCGGGCGTGGTCACCTGCAATATCGGCGACATGCTGATGCGCTGGAGCGACGACAAGTTGCTATCGACCCTGCATCGGGTGCGCATGCCACGGGCGGACGAATATCTCGGGCCGCGCTATTCGCTGCCGTTTTTCTGCCAGGCCAACAAGGACGCGGTGATTCAGGGTCCGGGCCAACGCTACCCGGCGATCACCGCGCACGACTACCTGCAGCAACGGATCGCGGCGAACTACGCCAAGTGAAGATGAGTACGTCCTTGCGATTGCCCATCTGCACCCCGCGCGCCCATCCTTATTAGCCGCGCGCTGCGATCAGCTCGCGGATTTTCATGACGCTGTTCCAGTTGCGGCCGGTGGTCGGCGAGCCGCAGGCCTTGTCGATGAGTAGCGGGCTGAGTTTCGAGCGGCCAACACCTGCGGCGCCATAGTCGATCCAGAGCGCGCCGCCGGCCAGAACGATCCGCTCGCCGGTCTGGGCTTTTTGATCAAGCTCTTTTGCCGCGCTCGATTTCACCGGATCGCGCGACAGATAAAGGTGCACCATTTTGGCCAGTACCTTGGCATCGCCGGCAAAGGGATTGGCGGTAACATACCCCTCCCACTCCGAGACGGCGCGAACCACAATGTCGACGGCAAAGCCGAAACGCTTCGCCACGGCCTTTTCCAGGAGTTGCCGCAGCGCGGCGGCGTCGCTTTGCGCATCGATAATCAAATTGCCGCTCTGGATGTAGGTTTCCGGGCGCTTCAATCCGGCCTTTGCACACAACGCGCGCAGGTCGGCCATCGGCACCGAGCGCGTCGAGCCCACATTGATGCCGCGCATCAGCGCCACGAAGGTCGGCATTATTTTCTCTTCCGGCGAGCGCCCGGCGAGCCGGCGGTTTCGCCGCGACCACTCGGTTCGATGGTCAGCCCAAGCGCGACGCGCGTCTTCTTCGACAAGCCTTGCGCGACAATCGCATGAGACTGGCGGATATAGTCCTGCAACGCTTTGTCGCGCAGCCCGGGCTTGGCGAAATGCTGGATCCACTTTAAGCCGCGCGAGGCAAGATAGGGCGCCGGACGCAAGCCCGGCTGCTCCTTGAGCATCTCGTAGGCAATGTCACTGACCTTGAAGGTGAAGCTCGCTTGCTCTTGCTGCCAACCGCCGATGGCGAACACCTTGCCGCCGACTTTCCAGACATGCGACCCGCCCCATTGCATGACATAGGTCGTTGCCGGAAGGGCGCGGCAACGCTTGTTGAATTCCTCATAGGTCATTTTCGCGGATAGCCTCGCGGCGATCGGACAAACATCGTCAGTGCCGAGATATGGAATCGCGTGCGGGTTTGCGAAGCCAGCGTGATGGGTGTGATTTTCGTCATTGAACCGATGCAGCCTATTCTGCGACAAAGCTAGCGGGCGGGCAATGCAACGCGGCTTAAGTGCGGCAGTGAACGGCGCAGTGTCAAAATGCTTCCGGCAGGTGGAAGCTGCAAACAAAAATAGGGTTTGGCAATGTCGCTATCCACTACCGCGCCGGGGGAGATCAATGGCGACGGAACACCAAAGACGCCGATCCAGGACCTCGCCCAGCACTCCGGGTTCGGCGAGCTGCTGACACGCCGCGCCATTGGGGCGTGCATCGATTTTATCGTGCTGTTCTTGTTTCTGCTGATCCCGGATGCCGTGCTCGGAAACGAACTCTATCAGAAAACGATTTGGCTGTGGCTTGGCGCAGTGGTGCTTTATTTTGTGCTCGGCGAAGGATTGTGGGGACGCAGCGTCGGCAAACTGATCATGGGCACCGTCGTCGTCGATGGTGCCGGTCAGACTCCCGGAATCCTCAAAGCCGTGGCGCGCACTGTCTTGCGCATCGTCGAGGTCAATCCGGTATCCCTTTGCCTTCCGGCCGGTATAGCATTCGCCGCATCGACACGGCGGCAGCGTCTCGGCGACATGCTGGCGAGGACCTACGTCGTGCGCGCGGTCGACCTGAAAGCATTGAGGAACGGCCTTCCCCCGGCGCTGTCCGCGCAAGCGGCTACGCCCGCCCAGACTGTTGCCGAACGGGCCAATCCGGTGTCGCTCTTAGTGCTGCGCGCGATCGGCGCCCAGGTCGATATCCTGGTTATTCTGATGTTGCTGATCGTTCCGACAGCCATTCTCGGCAAAGAGCATCTTAGCGACCGCGTTTGGGACTACATCATCGTGTTCTGGCTGGTGGCGCTGGTCGCGTATTTCGTGGTTTTCGAGGCGCTGTGGGGACGCACCCTGGGCAAGCTCATCACCGGCACCGTCGTGATCGATCGCGACGGCCGCGCGCCGGGCTTTGCGAAAGCCATCGCACGAACCGTGTTGCGCCTGGTCGAGGTCAATCCATTGCTGATCGGTGGGCTTCCCGCCGGGATAGCGCTCCTGGTCACCAAGCGACACCAGCGCATGGGCGATCTCCTCGCCGGCACTTATGTGGTGCGAAAGAAGTATCTGAAACGCGCCGCGACAGCCTCCTCACTGCAGCCCGCGGCGGGCGCGGACGGCTGAGGCACGCGACGGGTCACGGCTCGGCTGCATATACGCCCGCGTCGCGCGCGCACAGCGGACCCGCTTGTTCGGCGGGCAGGTCCGCGCGCCATCGGCTCGCATCAAAGCGCTTGCCGGTCATCCCGTCCGAGGCGGCGCTCGCGAGATAGAGTAACGGCGGAACGATGATCGCCGGATCGAGCAGACTTTTGCGCGCGGCCTCCGGATAGGAATCAGGGATCATGCCGGTCAAGGTCGCACCACCCGGCAGGATCGCATTTACGGTCACGCCCGTGCCGCCGAGTTCCTGCGCCCAAATCTGCGTTTCGGATTCGAGCGCCGCCTTCGATGGCCCATAGGGCGTGAAGCCGCGGCGTTGCATCGTCGAAAAGTTCATCGAGGTATTGATAATGCGGCCCCAGCCGGCCTTCATCATAGCCGGCGTAGCGGCGCGCGCCATGAAGAAAGGCCCGTTGACATTGGTGTCGATGACCAGCCGCCACGTCTGCGGATCGGTTTCCCAGAAACGCGCCGGCTCGGCCAGAAAATTCTCGCTCACATATTTCATGCCGCGGCCGGCATTGTTGACAAGGATATCGAGCTTGCCAAAGCGCCGCAGCGCCTCGCCGACGATCGCGACACAGCCTTGCGCGTCGGTCACGTCGGCGATCATCGGCACCACCGCGTCGCCCGGTGCTTCGGCTGCGACACGGTCCAGTTCCCGACGCTCGCGAGCAGCCGTGGCGATCACCTTCGCTCCGGCACGTGCCAAGCCCAGCGCCATCGCGCGTCCGAGCCCGCGCCCGCCGCCGGTAACGATCGCGACTTTGCCTTGGAGCGGCCCGGCCATGCTCAAGCCTTGCGTTACTCCCACTCAATCGTCCCGGGCGGCTTCGACGTTACGTCGTAGACGACGCGATTGACGCCCTTGACTTCGTTGACGATGCGGGTGGCGACGGTGCCGAGGAAATTCATGTCGAACGGATAGAAGTCGGCGGTCATGCCGTCGGTCGAGGTCACCGCGCGCAAGCCGACGACGTAGTCGTAGGTGCGAAAATCGCCCATCACGCCGACGGTACGCACCGGCAGCAGCACGGCGAAGGCCTGCCAGATGTCGTCGTAGAGCCCGACGCGGCGAATTTCTTCGATGAACAGCTCGTCGGCGAGGCGCAGGATGTCGAGCTTCTCGCGGGTGATCGGTCCCGGGCAACGAATGGCGAGGCCGGGCCCGGGGAACGGATGCCGGCCGACGAACGCGTCCGGAAGGTCGAGCTCGCGGCCGAGCGCGCGCACCTCGTCCTTGAACAGTTCGCGAAGCGGCTCGACGAGCTTCATGTTCATGCGTTCGGGCAAGCCGCCGACATTGTGGTGCGACTTGATCGTCACCGACGGGCCGCCGGCAAACGACGCGCTCTCGATCACGTCGGGATAGAGCGTGCCCTGGGCGAGAAACTCGGCCGGACCTTTGCCGTCGCTGGCGATTTTCTTCGCCTCGTTTTCGAACACATCGATGAACAGCTTGCCGATGGTCTTGCGTTTCGCTTCGGGGTCGTCGACGCCGTCGAGCGCCTTGAGGAAAAGCTCCTCGGCGCCAACACGCACCAGCGGGATGTTGTAGTGACCGCGAAACAGCGCGACCACGCGCTCGCCTTCGCCGAGCCGCAGCAACCCGTGATCGACGAACACGCAGGTGAGCTGATCGCCGATCGCCTCGTGGATGAGAACGGCCGCGACTGCGGAATCGACGCCGCCGGACAGCCCGCAGATCACTCTGCCCTTGCCGACTTGCGCGCGGATTTTCTCGATCGCTTCGTCCTTGAACGCGCGCATGGTCCAGTCGCCGGAACAGCCGGCGATGTTGCGCACGAAGTTGCGCAGGATGGCGGCGCCGTGTGGCGTGTGGATGACTTCCAGATGGAATTGCGTGGCGTAAAACTTGCGCGCCTCGTCGGCGATCATCGCAATCGGCGCGTTCGGCGACGTGCCGCTGGCGACGAAGCCGGCCGGCAGCCGAGTGACGCGGTCGCCGTGGCTCATCCACACCGGATAGCGCTGGCCGACTTCCCACACGCCTTCGTAAAGCGCCGACGGTTTGGTCACCTCGACCTCAGCGCGGCCGAACTCGCGGTGATGGCCGCCTTCGACCTTGCCGCCAAGCTGCTGCGCCATCGCCTGCTCGCCGTAACAGATGCCGAGCACCGGCACGCCGGCCTGGTAGATCGCCATCGGCGCCAGCGGCGCGTCGTTGTCGAGCACGGACGCGGGGCCGCCGGAGAGGATCACTCCCTTCGGCCGCAAAATCCGCAAGCCTTCCTCGGCCTTCTGGAACGGCACGATTTCGCAATAGACACTTTCCTCACGCACCCGCCGCGCGATCAGCTTGGTGACCTGCGAGCCGAAGTCGACGATGAGGATAGTGTCGTGCATAGGGGTATGTGCGGCTGCGACTTCCTCCGGTCAAGGCCGCGGCGGTGTCTTCCACCGTTATGCCGAGCCTCGGCGCATCACGGCGACATAGAAGCCGTCGGTATCTGTGGTCCGCGGCGTCATCAGCAGTCCCTGCTCCGAGAGCCGCGCGGCATGGCAGAACAGAATGCCGCGCTCGCCCAGGGCTGCAGCAGCGATCTCCCGTGGCGGCACGACGCTGAAGTTGCCGCGGCGCGACAGGAAAGCGCGAACCTGGTCGCCATTCTCTTCCCCAAGCACCGAGCAGGTGATGTAGGCGATGCGGCCGCCGGCTTTCACCAATGCGGCGGCGCGATCGAGCAAAGCTTCCTGCTGCTTCAGCCGCTCGGCCAGCGCGCCCGGCCGCACACGCCACTTGGCGTCCGGGTTGCGCCGCCAAGTCCCCGTTCCGGTGCATGGCGCATCGATCATGACGAGATCGATGCGGCCGGCCAGGTCGGCAAGCACGTCGGCTTCGCCGCGCGGCGTGCGCACCTGGATGTTGCGCGCGCCGGCGCGCGCGAAGCGCTCATGGATCGGCGCCAGCTGCCTCTTGTCGATATCGGTGGCGTAAATCTGGCCGGTGTTCTCGGTAACGGCCGCCAGCGCCAAGGTCTTGCCGCCGGCGCCGGCCGCCAGATCGACGATCTGCTGGCCGGCCTTGGCGCCGGCAAACAAGGCGGCAAGCTGCGAGCCTTCGTCCTGAATTTCAATCGCGCCCTTGAGAAAGGCGGGCTCCGCGTGGATGGCGGGATTTTTAGAGTCCGCTGAAAGCCGAAGACGCAGACCAATCGGCGACCATCGCGTCGGCTCGACCTCAAGGTGCGTGAGCTTGGGCTCAACCTCCTCGCGCTCGGCTTTGAGCGTGTTGACGCGCAGATCGAGCGGCGCCCGGCTCGCCAGCGCCTCGCCCTCCGCGGCGCGGTCTTCGCCAAAGACCTTCGAAAAATCCGGATCGAGCCAGTCGGGATAGTCGCCCCGCACATGCGCCGGTGCGCCCGCCAACGTGTCACCGGCGAGTGCGGTGCGCTCCGCTTCCGTCAACTCCGCCGGCGCGAACCGCGCACCGCTGCACAATGCCGCAATGTCGTCGACTGTGAGCCTGCGCTCACGACGCAGCATACCGATGAGCACGGCGCGCGGATCGCTCGCGCCCATCAGCCAAGCCGACGACGATTTGCGTCGCAACCCATCGTAGACCAGTCCGGCAATCGCGGCGCGATCGGACGAGCCAGCGAAACGATGCGACAGACCCCAATCTTTGAGCGCGTCCGCCGCCGGCCGTCGCCGCGTGTCGATGTCGGCAACCGCCTCGATGGCAGCCGAAAGCCGAGCGGCCGGCGTCACGCGGTTTCCCCGCGGCCAGCGGGTGTCATTTCACTTTCATTTCGCGGCCTGCTCCAGCGCGGGGTGCAGCATCACACAATGACGCCGGTCAGCACTTCGACAATATAGATCACCCACATGACCAACAGCACGACGGCGCCGACGGAATAAAAGCCGCTCCGCCATCGGTAAACGTTGCTGGTGACGTGCACATAAGCCTGCAGCACGCGGCAGATGACAAAAATCCAAGCCAGGATGACAAAAACGTATCCGGCGTGTCTGGTGATCCATTCGAGGATGGTCAACACATAAAATAAGACCGGCAGCTCGAACTGATTGGAGAAGGAGTTGGCGGCCTGCGTCGTGCGCTTGGGCCAATTGGCCTCGCGCAGCGCCACGTCGGTCGCCTTGACCGCGCCGGAGCGAAAATCGCCGCCGCGCAGCGCGCCCATCAACAGCATCAACACAAACGTGAGAATGACTTCGACAAAAAGCGGCAACAGCACTGCTTGCAGCGACATCAGCCCGGCCCTCGTTAAGGTTCACGTCCTTATCATGGCGTGTTTCCCGCCGCCATGCCGCGCCGCTACAGCTTGACGCTGATCGCCGTCTCACCGTCAGCGTCGATCAGCGCGCTGCGCCACGATTTGTCGTCGAACAGCGCCTTGGCCACGGCGTCTGCGGTGCCGCCATGATTAAGGTTGGCGGTAATCAACAGCCCGCCGGTCCTCAGAAGCTTGCGCAATGCCGCGTGTAGCCCAGGCACCGGCGTGCCACCGTCAAAAAAGCCGACGTCGTAACCCGTGTCCAGCGTTGACAGCATGGTGGCGAAGTCGCCTTCGTGCACGGTGATGCGATGGTCGAAGCCGGCAGCGGCGATCTTGGCGCGCGCGAGCTCGACGTGTTGCGGATCGCGCTCGACGGTATCGACCACGGAATTCGGCGCGCCGTGCGCGAACGACAACGCCGTGTAGCCGAGCGCCGTGCCCAGCTCGACGATGCGCCGCGCCTGCACCGCCGCCGCCAGCGTGCCAAGCAGCGGACCGTTCTTGTACGGATAAGCGCCGCAGCCGTGCCGTGCGCGGTGCTGATTGGTGGCCTGGCGAACCTCGGCGAATGGATCGGCGGACGCCTTTTTCATAGGCGAGCCTACTCGCGGCTCGGATAATTGGGGCTCTCGCGCGTGATGGTGACGTCGTGCACGTGGCTCTCCCGCAAGCCCGCGCCGGAAATGCGCACGAACTCCGCCTTCTGATGAAATTCGGCCAGATCCTTGGCGCCGACATAGCCCATGGCGGCGCGCAAGCCGCCAGCGAGCTGGTGCACCACGTTTGCGACCGGGCCCTTGTAAGGCACCTGGCCCTCGATACCTTCCGGGACGAGCTTGAGCGTGTCCTTGATCTCTTGCTGAAAGTAGCGATCGGCGGAACCGCGCGCCATGGCGCCGACCGAACCCATGCCGCGATAGGTCTTGTAGGAGCGGCCCTGATAGAGAAACACCTCGCCCGGCGTCTCGTCGGTGCCGGCAAGCAGCGAACCGATCATGGCGCAGTCGGCGCCCGCGGCCATCGCCTTGGCGAGATCGCCGGAATATTTGATGCCGCCGTCGGCGATCACCGGCGTATCGGACTTCTTCGCCGCCTCGACCGCGTCGGTGATCGCGGTCAATTGCGGCACGCCGACGCCGGCGATCACGCGGGTGGTGCAGATCGAGCCCGGCCCGATGCCGACTTTGATGGCGTCGGCACCGGCATCGATCAGCGCCTTGGCGCCCTCGGCGGTGGCGATATTGCCAGCCACCACCTGCACCGCGTTCGACATGCGCTTGATGCGGGTCACGGTGTCGAGCACACGCCGCGAATGGCCGTGAGCGGTGTCGACCACGACCAGATCGACGCCGGCGTCGATCAACGCTTCGCTGCGGACGAAGCCTGCTTCGCCCACGCTGGTGGCGGCAGCAACGCGCAATCGGCCCTGCTCATCCTTGCAGGCGTTGGGGTTCGCCACCGCCTTCTCGATATCCTTCACGGTGATCAGGCCGACGCAGCGATAATCGCCATCGACCACCAAAAGCTTCTCGATGCGATGCTGATGCAGCAGCCGCTTGGCTTCATCCTGACCAACCCCTTCGCGCACGGTGACCAGCGCGTCCTTGGTCATCAGCTCGGAGATTTTTTGCCGCCGGTCGGTGGCGAAGCGCACGTCGCGGTTGGTGAGGATGCCGACCAGCTTGCCGGCCCGGCCATTGCCGCCGCCCTCGACCACCGGAATGCCGGAGATGCGATTCTCCTGCATCAGCGTGAGCGCGTCGTCGAGCGTTGCGTCGGGATGGATGGTGACCGGGTTCACCACCATGCCCGATTCGAATTTCTTGACTTGGCGTACCTGCGCGGCTTGCACAGCCGGCTCGAGATTGCGGTGGATGACCCCGATGCCGCCAGCCTGCGCCATGGCGATCGCCATGTGCGCCTCGGTCACCGTATCCATCGCCGAGGCGACGATCGGAATATTGAGCGCGATGCTGCGGGTGATTCGCGTCCGGATGTCCACGTCCGACGGCAGCACATCCGACAAACCGGGCTTGAGTAGCACGTCGTCGAACGTCAAACCTTCGCGCGGATTGTTCGTAACCATTGCCAACTCCGCTTGTGCCGCGTGATTGCCGCGGACTTGTTCAGGCGGACGCTCCAGGAGGCCGGTAGTTAAAGAGATCGACTGCGGGTCGGGCCCCTGCCCTGCCCGCCGTGATCCACCTCGAAGGCCCGCTTTTGGGTTGGCGGCGGTTCCTAGCATGTCCGCGCCCGGATTCCTAGATGGTGATGCGCAGCTTGGCCGGCCAGTGCACAGCGGAGTAGATTGGCCGCAACCGAGACGGAGCAATGCGAAATAAGATTAAATGTTTTGCCCATTTCGCAGCGGGCGAAACGTTACCTCCTTATTCGGTTTCGCGGGCGGCGCTCGCCCTTGCCGCGTTCTTCGCCTTGGCAGTCCCGGCCGGCGCCCAGGACAGTCCGGACGAGCGCCGCTGCACCGGGCAGTGGCGCGCCACCAACGACGAGCGAATCGCTGCCTGCACGGCGCTGATCGATTCCGGACGCTATCAGCCGCTCAATCTTGCCGTCCTACACCATGATCGCGGCGTGGCGATGCGCGCCAAAGGCGACCTTGCCGGAGCACTCGGCGAGTTCGCGGAAGCGATCAAGCTCAATCCCGACTATGCACGGGCATACGCTGATCGCGGCAGCGTGCGACTGGCGCAGCACGACCTGGACGGCGCCATCGTCGACCTCGATATCGCCATCGGGATCGATCCAAACGATGCCGGTGCCTTCATGACGCGCGGCAACGCCTTCGACGACAAGGGCGACTTCGACCGCGCCATCGCCGACTACAACGAAGCGATCCGGCTGTCGCCGAATTATGCGGCGGCTTACTTCAATCGCGCACTGGCGTTTCGCCGCAAGGGCGACTTCGACCATGCCATCGCCGATTATGATCAGGCGATCAGGCTCGACCCCAAGAACGCGTCGGCGCTCAACAATCGCGGCATCGTCTGGTTCGAGAAAGGCGATTACGACCACGCCATCGCCGATTACAATCTGGCGCTGCGCGCCGACGCCAATTTTGCGCCGGCCTACAACAATCGCGGCGACGCCTGGCGCGCCAAAAACGACCTGGCGCGCGCGCTCGCCGATTTCGACCGCGCCATTCAGCTGCAGCCGCCATTCGCTTTGGCCTACGACAATCGCGGCCTGGCCTATTATCAGAAGCGCGACTACGACCGCGCCATCACCGATTTTGACGCCGCGATCCGCTTCGATCCGGCCAACGCCGACGCCTACAGCAATCGCGGCAACGCCCATGACGACAAAGGCGATCGCAATGCCGCCATCGCTGACTACAACGAGGCGATCCGGCTCGATCCGAAAAACGCGCGCTTCTACTACGATCGCGGCATCGCCTACCGCCGCGACGGCGACCTCGATCGTGCCGTCGCCGATTTGAGCGAGGCGATCCGGCTCAACCCGCAACATGCCGGCGCCTACAACGAGCGCGGTTACGCCTTCTATCAGAAGCGCGATTACGATCGCGCCATCGCCGATTACGATCAGGCCGTCAAGCTCAATCCGAAATTCGCCGTCGCTTACAATAACCGCGGCAACGCGTTCGACGACAAGGGCGAGCCCGATCGTGCCATCGCCGACTATAATGAAGCGTTGCGCGCCGACCCGGCCTATGCGGCGGCGCTCTACAATCGCGGCATCGCCTGGCGGCGCAAGGGCGACCCCGACCGGGCGATCGCCGACTACGATCAGGCGATCAGGCTCAACCCGACGCCGGCGGCGTTCAACAACCGCGGCAGCGCCTGGCTGGCCAAAGGCGAGAGCGACCGCGCCATTGCCGATCTCGATCAAGCCATCAAGCTCGATCCGCGTTTCGCCGACGCCTATATCAATCGCGGCAATGCCAGGCGCGAACGGCTCGACTTCACCGAAGCGCTGGTCGATTATACTCACGCCATCGAGCTCTCACCGAACGCCGCGCTCGCCTACTACAATCGGGGCTGGGCCCACTATCTCGCCGGCGAGAATGTGCCGGCGCTGGCCGATGCGGATCGCGCCATCGCGCTCAATGCCCACTCGGCCAGCGCGTTCTCGACCCGCGGCCTGATCCGCGAGCGGCTGGCCGATCAGGCCGGCGCCATTGCCGATTTCCGCAAAGCCCTCGAGATCGATCCTTCATTCCAGCAGCCGGCCGAAGGCTTGCAGCGCCTCAAAGCCGGCCCGGCGAGCCGATAGAGCATGATCCCGGAAGTGGACGCCGGTTTTCGGAAGAGATTCATGCGCCAACGTAAAATCTAAAATGCCGGAAAGCGCGCCGCCGCCCTCGTACGACCGCGTGGTGCCGCTGATTGTCGCGGTCGCTTTGTTCATGGAGAACATGGATTCGACCGTGATCGCGACGTCGCTGCCGGCAATCGCGGTCGCGCTTGGCACCAATCCCCTGGCGCTAAAGCTCGCCGTCACATCTTATCTACTCGCGCTCGCGATCTTCATTCCGGCGAGCGGCTGGATGGCCGACCGCTTCGGCGCGCGCAATGTGTTTCGCGCCGCCATCGTGGTGTTCGTGCTTGGCTCGATCGGCTGCGCATTGTCAGGCTCGCTCACACAGTTCGTCGTCGCCCGCATTGTTCAAGGCACCGGCGGCGCCATGATGACTCCGGTCGGCCGCCTCATCCTGGTGCGCAGCATCGACAAAAAGCTCCTGGTCAACGCCATGGCGCTGGTGACGATACCGGCGCTGATCGGCCCGATTTGCGGCCCGCCGCTTGGCGGCTTCATCACGACCTACGCGTCGTGGCATTGGATCTTCATCATCAACGTGCCGATCGGGCTGATCGGCATAGCGATGGCAACGCGATACATTCCCGACATCCAAGTCGAGCCGCCGGGGCCGTTCGACTTTTTGGGCTTCGTCTTGTCGGGCCTCGGCATCGGCGGACTGGCGTTCGGCCTCTCGGTCATGGGGCTTGCGCTTTTGCCCGCGGGCTTGGTGGCGGCGCTGATCAGCGTCGGCGCGGTTTCGGCCGCGGCCTACGTCCTGCACGCGAAGTATAAGGCGGCGCCGATCCTTGATCTGCGCCTGTTCAAGTTCGCGACCTTTCGCGCCAGCATTTTCGGCGGCTTCATGTTTCGCCTCGGCATCGGTGCGCTGCCGTTCCTGCTGCCGCTGTTGCTGCAGATCGGCTTTCACCTGACGCCGTTTCAGTCCGGCTTGATCACCTTCACCGGCGCGCTCGGCTCGATTTTCATGAAGGCGGCGGTCGGCACCGTTCTCAAAAAGTTCGGCTATCGTCCGGTGCTGGTCTACAACAGTTTCATCAGCGCGGCCTTTCTTGCCGCCTGCGCGGCTTTCCAGCCCGGCATGCCGTCTGCGGCGATGATTGCGATTTTGCTGGCCGGCGGCTTCTTTCGCTCGCTGGAATTCACCGCCGTGAACACCATCGCCTATGCCGAGATCGAGCCGCCGCTGATGAGCCGGGCCACGGCGATCGTTTCGGTCGCCCAGCAATTGGCGCTGTCGACCGGCGTGGCGGTTGGTGCGCTGGTCGTCGAGTTCACGCTGCGGCTCAAGGGCGCGCCATCGATGACCGCGGCCGATTTTCCGCCGGCTTTTCTGGTCGTCGGCGCGCTCAGCGCCACCGCGAGCCTTGTCTTCCTGCGGCTGTCGCCTGATGCCGGCGCAGAACTCGCCGGACGCGCTGCCCCTGATGGGGAGGCGTCTGAAAAACACGCTTGAGCCCGGCTCAGCGCTTCTATCTGTCCGATTTCGGCAGCGACCACGGCACGAACCAGCGCTGCGCCAGTGTGCACAGGTGAAACAGTACAAGGCTCAAGGCCACCAGGATAGCAAGCCCGGCAAAGGCTTGCGGTATCTTGAAGAACGACGTCGAGAACATGATGAAAAAGCCGAGGCCGCGCTCGGCGGCGACAAACTCGGCAACCACCGCGCCGATAATAGCGAGCGTGACGGATATCTTCAGCGCGCTGAAGATATATGGCACGGCGAATGGCAACCGGATGTGCAGCATTTCCCGCGCCCGCCCCGCGCGAAGCGATCGCGACAGCTCGATGAGCTCCTCCGGCGTCGCCATCAGACCGGTCACCGTTGAAACTACGATCGGAAAGAACGCAATCAAAAAGGTGATGACGACACGCGGCAGATCAGATGCGCCGAGCGTGACAACGATGATCGGCGCGACGGCCACAATGGGCGTCGATTGGATGATGACCAAGATCGGGTACAGCGTGCGCGACAGCAATCGCCAATTGACCAGCGCGACGGCGAGCGGGATCGACACGACGATTGCCACCGCATAGCCCATCAACGCGACGCGCAGCGTCGCGCCGACATGCCCCAGCCATTGCGCCGGCGATATTTCGAGCCCGGCTTTGACGATGGCGCTGGGCGACGGCAACAGAAAAGAGGGTATCGCGAACAGCCGGCAAGCGGCTTCCCAGATGACCACGAGCACGACAAAGGCCGCGGTCGGCGCCAACCGATCTGCCCAGAGGCGCAGCGCCGCAGCGAGCGCGGCGTCGGACGTTTTTGCCTCAGGCGACCGCACGGCTGAAAAGCTGTCCGCGGATATGATTGGCGAGCGCATGAAATTTCGGATCCGACAGCGTGGCGATCGAACGCGGCCGCGGCAAATCGACATCGATGATTTCGCGGACGCTGCCGGGTCGTGGCGTCATGACAATGATGCGGTCGGCGAGCAGCACCGCCTCGGGGATGGAATGAGTGATGAACAGCACGGTCTTCGGCCGTTCCGACCAGATGCGCAGGAGCTCGAAGCTCATCTCCTCGCGCGTTAGCGCATCGAGCGCCGAGAACGGCTCGTCCATCAGGAGAATATCGGGATCCAGCAGCAACGCGCGCGCGATGGCGACGCGTTGCTGCATGCCGCCTGACAATTCGTCGATGCGTTTTTCCGCAAAGTCCGACAGGCCAACCAGCGTCAACAACTCCCGCGCCCGCGTCTTGTCGTCGGCGCTGACCCGTCCGTATTTGTGGCGGAGCGGAAACGTCACGTTGCCGAGCACGTCGAACCAGGGCAGCAGCGTCGGGCGCTGAAACACGATGCCGATTTCGTCGCGCGGTTCGATCACCGCCCGGTCGTAGATGCTGATCGTGCCGCGCGTTGGAAAAATCAAACCGGCAATCAAGCGCAACAGGGTCGACTTGCCGCAACCGGACGGGCCGAGCACCGCCAGGAATTCGTTGCGGCCAATGTCGAACGTCATGCCCTCGAGCGCTCTCACCGCCGAACCGTCGTTCCGCCCGAAGGTCTGATCGACGGCGGCAAAGCGAATGACGCGAGCAGGTTCGTTCATCGCTGCGCTCCCGGTGCGGCGCCCGCGAATTTTGCGATCGTCACGTCATTTGGGCAGGAACGAGCGATCGACCGCGGTTTCGGGATCGAGCTTGTCGAGCGGCATGTTTTGCGCCTCGGCGGTCCACTTCCAGGTCTTGGCCAGCAGCGCCTTGTCGAAGGCGCCAGCGCCGTCTTTCTTGCTGATATCGTTGACCATCAGCGGTACCGACGCGGCAAATTGAGCGCGCGCGACATCGAGGTCGATTTCCGGCACCATCGCCTTTACCGCCGCGGCAGCGGCAGCCGGATCGGCAATCGCCATCG
>Ga0210395_10000872_pt1 | contig 23230 bp, 14 predicted proteins | sample IncBWH4OmetaG_FD_150861 | JGI IMG/M metagenome (GOLD analysis project Ga0210395, IMG submission 150861) | Forest soil microbial communities from Barre Woods Harvard Forest LTER site, Petersham, Massachusetts, United States - Inc-BW-H-4-O ...
GGCCTCAGCTTCATCTTCTTGAATGTTGCTGATTTCAAAGGCATTCGCGCCGGATGGCATTTTCGGTAGGGACACCTGCGGTCATCACCTTTTCTAAATCCGAATTTCCGCATATCAGGACACTGTCGGTGAATCAGGGGAGAGGAATTGCGCCATCACAGGAAATCAACATAAGCATCGAAGACCTCTGGTCCAAAGACTATCCTTGGTTAAAACCTTATCCTCAATAGGAGGCAGACAGTAGGATTGAGCGCAGATCGTCAAAGAACGTTGAGGCAGCTGCAAGACTGGAACCCGCTAAGATCGGTTTTGCAGACCGACGCCTCGTCCGCTTCGGCTTCGCCGCCTTGGGAAAAATGTGCTACGTCTGCTACGTCGGCCTTCCTGATTACGACCTAGAATCACCCCGCACGCTGCTTGCTTTTCGGCTCTAATCAAATAAACCCTTTAGAAACGCGGTTTTGGCAATGGCTGACAATGGCTACCGACCGTAATATGCAGGAGGAAGAATCCCACCCTCTCCGCCACTACTTTCAAGAGAACGCCTGTTTGGTTCGGAAAGTGCCCGCAAAGATGAAAAAAAACAGCACGTACACATTCCGAACCAAACTCCCCGTTGCTAGAACGTAATCCGCAATCTCAATCGTACGGTTCGCCGGCTATCCACTCCCTCTTGCGAGAAGCTGTTGATCAAGCGTCCGAAGTCCGGATTCGGGATGATATCTTCGGGATGATTCTGTCCTATGGGCAGCAACTTGCCCGTCGTCTGATCGACGCGAATATTGAAATCGCCCAGCAGCGCAAACGTACCGCCTCCGCCGCCCGCATCGGAGTCCGGCGAGAAGAGGGGATGATTGAAAACATTATCCACGTCGGCGCCAATCTGTGCGGTTACGCGCTCGCCAAAGTGAAAGTCCTTATGAACTCCCAGGTTCACGCCCCACGTCCCGGGCCCCCAGAGCAAGTTGCGCTTCGCGTTGGCGGGATTCGAAAAAACATCCGCGCCCACCGAGGGCAATCCGAAAGCAGCCGCGTTCCAGATGCTGTCTCCGGTCTTCTTGTTGTAATTGTTCGTGAGAATCGTTGGCCGGTACGAAGGCTCGGCGTTGAAATCGCCCACCGCATCAACGGAAGAAATTCCGATATTGCCGGGTTCCACAGGATTGCAATCGTCGCAAATCCAGAAGGGCGTGAAACCCGTTCCCGATTTCGCAAACAGATTGAAGGTAGTCGACCATCCCCCGACGATCGAGTCTTCCCAGGCGTTCATCGAAGAACCATACTGGCGCCTCTTACCAACCGGCAAATCGTAAATGCCATATGCAACCAGCCGGTGCTTGGAAACATATCCGTCAACGCCGTAGTCGGCGTTGGGCTGCAATGCGTCATATGCGATGCCGCCGAGGCTGGAGTTGCCAGTATCGAGCGCCGTCGATTTCTGATCGAGATAGGTGTAAGCGACATTCAACAAGAGGCCCTTCTTGTAATGACGCTCGAACTGCGTCTGGAACGCATTCGATTGCGCGTGGCCATAGTTGCCGTAGCTCAAAACGAAATCTCCCAGTGCCGGAAACCGGTAACGTTGATAGTCCGCCGGAGAAATTCCGCAGTTGCCTTGCGTCGGATCGCAAATCTGGTCCGGATGAACGTTCCCGTCATCGTCCACCAGGCTCACGCCAAATGGCGTGTCACTCGGTTGTATTTCATTCAAATCTTTACCCGCAATCAGTCCATGCATCGTCGATCCGAGATAGGAGAAGCGCACCACGCTATCCCATCCAAGCTCGCGTTCATACGTCACGTTGTACTGATGAATCCTCGGCTGGTGAATATTGAAAGGCACCACGTTCACAGCCGGCGTGTTTCCTGTCGCCGCCACCGCGCCCCCGGAAACCGGGCTGGTGCCGTCCACGCCATTGCCGGGCCAACCGTCCAGTGGATTGCCAGCCGCATCTCTCTTCGTAACGGTTTGGTTGAAGGGGTTCGTTGCGATGGGGTCGCGAATGCCCTGCGCCGCCGATGTCGGATAGTAGATGCCGTACCCTCCGCGAAGCACGGACTTATTGGTGAGGCGCCACGCGATTCCCACACGTGGAGACCAATCTGCTTTATCCGTACGCACCAGTCCGCGGCCGACTCCCAAACCGGAGTTCGCCGCCAGCACATACCCAAAATTAACGATTCGCGGATCGAGATACTTCAGAGTTTTGTCCGATGGAATTACAAAGCGGCCTAACTGTCCGGTCGAAGGATCGACAAAGTTCGGATCGAAGTTCGCAATCAGATCGTTCTTGTCGATGAACGGCGTAATCAACTCATAACGGATGCCCAGATTCAACGTAACTCTTGGGCTGAGCTTCCAGGTATCCTGAAAAAAGAATCCATTCTCCCAGTTGTGGACGTCCATTGCTGGTCGCGGATCAGAAACGGTGCTTACCGTGGTTCCCGGCAGTCCGAGCAAAAAGCTCGTAAACGGCGTCAAGCCAGTTCCCGAATATGTAATCGATCCGCGCACGTTGCCGCGGTTCAGCGCGAATCCATCCTGCGCCTGGTTGTAAACCATGTCGCCGCCCATGCGGAACGCGTGTTTACCCTTAACCCAGGTCAGCGTGTCTCCGTATGTAATTAAATTCTGGTTGAGCGGGCGAAATGTATTGCGGCCTCCATTCGTGAACGTCGCAAACGTATTGCTGAAGTTCACCGCCGGATGCCCGTACGTCGTAAGCGCAAATGCTCCCGTTGCTGCACCGTATGCGTCGATATCGGCTTGATCGAAACCGATGCTGGAAAGAAAGCTCTCCAGCGTTGTGTTGCTGTGTTGTAGCAGATCTTCGCGGTTGAATCCGCCGCGAAGCTCGTCGATCATATTCGTCGAAAATGTATGTGTATAAGAGAGCGAAACCGTATTGTTCTTGCGATTCACCTGCGTCAAGCCCAATCCCGTATAAGGATTCACCACCGCATTCGTCGCACTGGTTTGCGCCGACACGTCGTAGACGCCATACAAGTGATTGTTATCGGAAAAGTCGTGGTCCATGCGCAGCACGCCGCTATCGAGCACCGAGCGCCCCGGCAGGATCGTTTGATAGCCGCCCACAATTCTCCCGTTCGCAGGATTAATCGGCGCGCTCGTCCCGATTTTCGGGAAATACGTGTTGATCATCGCCTGCGTCGTGGGATTTAGAAGCCTCGAGGGGATCGTTACGAAACGCCGCCCTCCATCTCCATTTCCATCATCGATCGTATCGCCGCTGATTTCGGCGGGGGTCATTTCAGCCAGGACGGATGCGGGCACCAGCGGCTTCGCGGAATCGTTGATCTGCGTGAAATCCCCAGTGTACAGATCGGGATGCGCCACGCTATTCGACTGAAACTGTACCGGCGAAACGTTATAGTCCCGTTCGTACGCGGTAAAAAACCACGTCTTTTTCAGCAACGGCGTGGGTCCTCCAAATGAACCGCCAATATCGTTCTCGTTGAAGTAGGGATTCGGATATTTGCTCTGGAACGCTGTTGGAGCGAAATTTGCCTTTCCGTTCAAATCGCCCAGCGTCCAGGCCGCCAATGCGGAGTTCTCGTTGTTGTACACCGCGGATCCGTGATACTCGGACCCTCCGCGCTTGGTATTTACGCGAATATTGGCGATACCCGCGTACTCGGCGCTGAAGTCGGAACTAAGAATGTTTACTTCCCCGACGGCCTCTAGCGAAGGCTTGCTTTGTGTCGGTTCGCCGAAGATGCCGCCGTTCGATCGCTGCCCGTCGAGCGAAAAACTCGCTCCATAGCTTTGCGCTCCCAAAAACTTGAATTCGCCCGCCGCCGAGCCTTGCGTGATGTTTGGATTCAGATAGAGGAACGAATATATGTCCCGACTGTCTCGGGGAAGTTCCGTAACGGCCACGCTGCCAATCGTCTCGCTGATGGTCTGGTCCTCTGTGTTAATCGAAGATGCCTCCACCGAGACGACGATACTCTGCTTGCTGGCGGAAATCTTCAAAACAGCATCTGCGCTGACGGTGTCGCTGCCAGTGAGTATGACGTCCTTGATTTCGGTCTCCGACATTCCCGGCGCGGTGATCGTTACCGTATATTTGCCGGACTTCAGGCCAAACATTTCGTAGTAGCCCTGCGAGTTTGTCGTGGTTTGCCGCGCTGTATTTGTCAGGGCATCCGTAATCGTGACGGGCACGCTCGGAATCACGGCTCCAGCCGCGTCCGTCACGACACCTCGAATGGTTCCAAGGTCCGTTCCCTGACCCAAGGCCTGTCTCGCCCCAAAACAGGCAATAAATAAGATAGCGATCAGAACTGCTGTTCGAGTCCGCACGTAGGACCTCCCCTGAAATGGGTTTGAAGGAAGCCGCTTGCGCGGCGGACGCTGCGAGTGGGATACTTCAGACGTTGCCTTGGTCAAACCCTTCCTTTGACTGGTTTACCCTCAGAGCAATGAACTTATTTCAACACGATAGAAATCCCATGGCGCCCGGCGTTGCCGCATCCGCCGCAAACGCAAGCGGCTTCCTTCAAACAGTTTAATCGAACGCGCACAGAACACCCGTGCCTGCATCACGTATTCGCGAAAACGCGAGTCCGATTAAACACTAGCGTTTGCACTTCCCTGAAGCCCCTGACAGCCCCTGAAATGCCCCTGAAATGCCCTCTTGACCCAACCATAGAATTCTGTTACCCTTCTGTTTAAGTAATCTTACGTTTACGCTGCTTCCTACAATCTTGAGCAGGCGCGTAAAGCCCTGCTCTTCTCGAAATCCGAAACACACGATAGCTCAGACTAGGTGCCGTAACTCCTGTAGAATCAACACTTACGTAAATAGCGCTTGTAGTAAGTGCCTTAGAATCAATACTTACAAAAAGGGAAGGGGCCAGCGCGTCCCAAAAGCGAATCCAAAACCGATTCGCCGGATATCGGGGCTGGAAGGAAAGGGATCGCAGCTACTGAGAAGCTACTAAAATTTAGATTCCGCAAGGGCTAGGCGCGAAAGATGATGCCACATTCGACTGTCCGGCACGAGAAACACATCGCGCAATTCCGATCCGCCCTGTTCTCTCTGTCCGGCGGCGATCCGCAAGACGCCAGTCAGGTAGATCCACCAGCCCTTTCCATCACTGCGCTGTGAAATGTCTTCGGCTTGAGTGATTCCTGCCGCTAGTCGCTCCGTCCATTGTGCTGGGTCATAGCCTTCCAGTCGCTTCGCGGCTTGGGCGGCCCAGGCAAGATTGGGGGGTTTCCGTTTCATTGGCGATCTGTTTGAATTTTGCGGTTGCCTCGGCTGTTGTCGTCCGACAACGCTTTTCGCCAGTCGAGTCCGTCGGCATCGACTCCCCACGACCGGCGATAAATGGCGAGCAAATTCTTTCGAGCAGCAGGAAAGGGCGGTGATGAAGACCGTAGGTTTCTTGCATGGAGCATCATCCCAAAAGGGAAAACATTTCACGTGCCAACTCGGTTTGGAATCTTAATGCTCGTGAATGAATAGAGGCCCGCCGAGAATTGGCTGATGGCAGTCGGACCCCGGGGAGTGGAAAAAATACCCCGCCTAGTGAACATAGGCTCCCGCAGGCATTAGATACTGTATTGGCCAGTTTTCCCGTTTCTGCTCTACGATTTCAGACCATTTCAAGACCCTCGTGCCTGGCTGAGGTAGGAGCTCGATGTCAGGTAGCGTCTCGGCAATAGCGCTCGCGAGCGTATACGCATCGCCTGGGGCCATTACCGCCACTGTTTTGGCTCCCAGTTTCTCACGAGCAAATCGACTGGCGATTTCTGAATCCTCAATCATTTCGAGAAAGTACGGCCTGCCAATCAAAAGAGAGTTATAAACATGATTTGCCAGCACGCCCGAAATGGGATTGACATAGGCATGATCAAAATCCAACATACCCAACGCCGGATCATCCGGCGAAACCGCCGTGTACGGCATACGAGTCTCCCCGAGGCCGCGGAAATCAAATGAGACAATGTCGTAACCCTCATGCACATATCTCTTGATTTCAGGCCAGTCTTCCGCAGTTGCTTTTCCGCTTTCGTGGAACCACAACAGGACTTTTCGTTTCTCAGCGGCGGGCTTGTGAATGTAGAGCAGCGGCATTTCAAGCAACCTGCTATGGCGCAGCATATAGCGGTCAATCGACACTTCGTCTGAGTTTGAGCTTCCCATGGCTTCCCAAGTAATCTGCTTTTGCTCGGTCGGGGCGCCAGTATATTCGCTCAGGTGCCAATCTTTTACTCCGCTATATTTGTCACTGTAATATTCCTTTGCGAGGCTATGTCCCAGTCGAGTTTTGTGCTCGTTGTAATACTCTTGGATCAGCGCCATCAAGGATCTCGCATCACTGTGATCCAGCACGACCTGCCCTGTTCGGGTGCATTGCAGAGCTCTATCAGAGAGTTCCTTCACTGGAGCAAGTCCATGTCTAAGAGGCATTTGATTGAAATGATCAAGAAAGTCGAGTGCGGCTTCCTGATTTTCCGATGAGAATTGATGCGTGTGATAGCCTTCGACCATCGCAATGCGATCTGCGCGGTCGAAGCGCTCGTACAGCCTTCGCACTTCGCGGAAGCTCTTGCGCGTGCCTTCAATGGGGAAAAAATCGAGTACCGCGGCAGCCACCATTACGGGCCGGGGATACATCATCATCAGCAGCCCAGGATGGTCCACACCATTTGAAATCATGCCAAACAAATCCTGCTCCGGATCGCTGTCTGGGTCGGCAAATATGCGGTTAGAAATCCTCATCGGCAATGCGGTGATATAACACGAAGGCACGACGACCTTTATCCGCTCATCGAGAGCAGCAATCAGAGTAGCCTGGAAACCGCCGCCGCTCGTCCCCGTGATGCTGATTCGTTCGCTGTCAACTTCGGGGCGGGTGAGCAGATAATCGACCGAGCGGATGCCATCCCATATCTCCCATCTGGCAAGATTTGCTCCAGCCAGATAGGCCAGATTTCCCATCACAGCATGTTCGCCACAGACCAGGTTATAGCGGCTCTTACCAGCCGTCGCATCCCAGAACTGGCTGCGTTCACCCTGCCCAACGGGATCCCAGGAGAATACGACATATCCTCGCCCTACCAATCTCTGACTCAGCGCCTGATAGTGGAATTTCCCATCGGCAGCATGTCCAGCAGGCACCAGCACGGCAGGATGCTTCGTTCGGTGATCGTCCGGCACATAAACCAGCGCCGTGACATAGACGCCTGGCAAACTTTGAAAGATCAGTTTTTCGATAGAGAACCCATCCATCTGAATCCTGCCGGTGACACGCGCATGCAGATCTGTTTTTACCACTGGCAAGCCACCGATCATTTGCAGAAGCTTTTGCCGCAGTTCGTCTTGCGTTCTTAACAATTCTCGCTGGTCATGGATGACCTCCCAGGCGCTTTGGCGTTCGTCGTCTTCTCGCCACGCTTGGTCCGCTTGATACTGCAGGAAAGGAGTTATGCGTGGTCCCGGCGACAAGGACTTTTCACGGACCCGAAAAAACTGCGGCGGCGGTGCATCGTCCGCTGCTAGCGAGCAACAGGCCAGCGCACCAGCCAGCACGACCGTGATGCAGGGTCGGATCAACCTTCCTCTCCGCAGTTCGCTAGTGTACTCAACCGATCGCCCTCGCCGAATGCACGGAAGCGTGAAACAGATCACCGCGTTTTTACCGTGAGCGCCCCCATGCCGTACCAGCCGTCATTTTGTCGGCCCTCAATCGCGAATCGAACAGCCGATTGCTCTGTTCTTGGATCCAGCATCGCAACGCGGACTTCGTAAGCTCCCTCTCTCATATTTTCCGGGACATACAACGTGCCGTCAAATACCGCGTCTCCGGGAAGCCATTTACGAACGTCCACAGGAATTCTAATAATGGTCGCGGAATTGGAAGATCGCAGTTCAATGGCCAGCGAAAATTCTTTGTAAATCGGAGCGACTCCCGCGTTCAGCCACCACATGTGAATCGGCATCATCGAGCCGGCACTTACCGCCTTTGGAAATTCGAATCGCCGCAGAATAAACCGGTACCCCATCCTTTTCTGAAAACTTTCGAATTGCCGTTTCCATTCGGACGGAATCGGCGAGGACTTTATGTTCACAGAGCTCACATGCCAGCGAAGTGCTTGATCAAGGATGTAGTCGACGTCGTAACCATTCTCTTTCCAACCCGCAACTGTAAAACAAACTTCCAGCGAGACCGGGCTACGTTGCCAAACGTCCTGGATCCCGGCACGCACCACCTGCTGCGGGTAAACTTCCAGCATCTCGGCCGGAAAATATTCATTGTCCGAGTTTGTGCGCATGTCCCCCAAGCAATCAAGCCGCCATCCCGCGCCGTGTTGGGCGCCATAAGTGAGCGCCTGTTGCTCATCAAAGTTCATAAGCAACGGCGTGCGCTGAAACGCATTCAGCCAAATATCAATAAGCTCCTTTTGATATGGAAATGGCGGCATGTAGGGACTCCACCCTTCTCCCCAATAGCCCACGGAAGAAATATCTACGCTATCTAGGTACGGATTCCCGTCGTATCGTTTCCCGGCCTGAGCGACAAGCTCGCCCCAGTGTTTGAGAAACAGCGGATCGCTAAAATCGGGCTGCCAGATTCCTCCGTCCTTGTCTGTCGATTTATTCGCACGTCGCGCTCCCGAATCGCGATACCAGGCAGGTAGTGGGTCCTGGTTTGAGTATGGCATGAGACGAATGGCGAGTGTTTGACCGTGTGTTCGTGCTTCCTCCAGTGCCAGATCTAGAATATCCCATTGAAACTTTCCAGGCTCGGGCTCGAGAACGTTCCAATACCAGCGGCAATAAGAGATGGAGGCATCTGGAAAGTCTGGCTTCGTGGCCCCTTGCGGCACCTTCGCAACTGGCCCCACTTCGGACCACTTCAAAGGAGGATTCGTCGGTTGGCCGTTGAACCTCTGAAAAGTCGTGATCCCCATTCCGGGATTTACCAGCACGTCGGGAATTCCTTTGGGTCGGACGACGACGATTTCCGATTGTGCAGTTCCTCGCGGCGCTGTTGCCAACATCAGGAGAATCCAGAAGCAACATTTTCTGGTCACAATTGACCGTGCGCTGCGGCGTCCACGAATTCTGGTCCGGGATCGAAGCATTTTGGATTCTCCATTCCCAGTCTGTGACTGCATGCGGCCTCGACTGATAGACCGTATCTTCAAAAAAGGAATGACCTGCTCTCCTAATCCGGAAGTGCAAACGCCTCCAGGACATCGGATACTTTCCCTTTAAAAAATCCTCCCCCTCCGGCCGCAATCACTACGAACTGCTTGCCGGTCTTCTTGCCCATGTAAGTTATGGGGGTGGCGTGCGCGCTTGCTGCAAGGTCGACGGCCCACAGTTGCTCTCCGGTCAGCGCATCGAATGCTCGGAAACGGCTGTCTATCGTCGCACCAATAAATACCACGCCGCCGGCGGTCACAATCGAGCCGCCAAGGTTAGACGTGCCGGTGGTCTTCTTCAGCTCATCTACCGCCCCCAGTGGCACTTTCCAGGCGATCTCTCCCGTATTCACGTCCACAGCGTTGAGCGTTCCCCAAGGCGGCTTCTGGCACGGCCATTGGTGCTCGTCCCAGAAGCGGGCGTACTCACCATCTTTGGACCCTCGCCGATATTGCTCTGGCGCGGTAGCGGCCTGCGGTTCCATCTTTCCTATGGCTCCTAACTCATTTACATTGACAAACAAGTAGCCGGAAGCACCATCAAAAGAAGCACCGGACCAGTTCCCTCCACCCAAAGTGCCGGGTACCACTAATGTCATTTTGCGACCATAGGGTGTATACGGTCCGCGGTTCTCAAGCGAATGAAACAGGTCAGCGCAATAACGACTGGATTCAGGCGTCGCTGTGCTGATGTCGGTTTCGCTGAACGACTGTCGGACGAGAGCCGGGGGTTTTACCGGGAATGGCTGCGTTGGCCAAGCTGCTTCGCCGGGCACGTCGCTCTTCGGAACCGAGCGCTCCTCCACTGGAAACAGCGGTTTCCCCGTAAGCCGATCGAAGATAAATACGAATCCCATCTTGGTCACCTGCGCAACCGCGGGAATATCCTGGCCACTCCGCCGCACTGTGATCAACACGGGCTGCGCGGGCATGTCGTAATCCCAAATATCGTGGTGCACCATCTGGTAGTACCAAACGAGCTTGCCGCTGGCGGCATCGAGCGCTACCAAGCTGTTGCTGAACAGATCCAGACCCTTGCGATCTGCGCCGTAGAAATCGTAAGAAGCCGAGCCTATGGGGAGAAAAACTAAACCTCTCTCGGCGTCTACACTCATGAGCGACCAGACATTCGCGCCGGTGCGATCTTTCCACGCGTCTTTCTCCCAACTTTCGTGTCCGGCTTCTCCCGGACGTGGAATGGTGTGGAACGTCCATGCCAGTTTGCCCGAACGGACGTCAAATGCACGAACCACGCCGCTGGGTCCCTTTGAAGGATACTCGGGAACCGCCGCTCCGGTAATGACCAGATCTTGATAGACAGCCGGTGGCGAGGTGATGGAGTACTCCGCTCTAAGATAAGCGTCCGCTGCCCCTACACGCAGATCGATAACGCCGTCCTTTCCGAAATCGCGGCACAGTGCGCCCGTCTTCGCGTCCAGCGCGATCAGTCGCCCGTCGAAAGTGCCATATAAAATCCGGCGGTCGTCTCCTGACTTGCTCTGCCAATAGGCCACCCCTCGGTGCTGGTAGAACTGCCGCGGTCCTGGGCGTCCGCCTTGCGGATCAAACTGCCATATCTCTTGACCGCTCTCGGCATTGAGTGCGATCACCCGATTTGAAGGGGTGGAGAAATAGAGCAGGTCATCAATCACCAAGGGGGTGGATTCAAACGGCGCAATGCGGTGAGGGTCTGTGGCGTTGCCTTCGCGGTCTGTCTCTCCCATGTGATACATCCACGCCCTTTTCAAGCTTCCGACATTCTGCCGATTGATCTGTTGGAGCGGCGAGGATCGCCTTCCGCCGGCGTCGCCGCCATAGAATCGCCATTCTTGCGCGGAAGCTGCTGATGCGAACACCAATATAAAAATGAGTCGAGTTAGCGTAGTTGAGCTCATCACCCACATTCGTGTTCGCATGCGGGCACGACCATGATGACTAAGGGCGGTAATAACTCTTACACATTCCCGAGTTGGGTTTCCTCTGCCAAATATTCGCAGGCGCGAGGAGACAAGGTCCCGCAATTTTTCGCCAGCCAATGGAAATGTAATTGTTTCTAAGAAATGGCGAATCCGCAGCTCCGATTTGCCTGCGTGAATCCTCCAAACATCTCCTCTCCTTGTCGACCACGTACTTGGCCTCCGCATATAATGCCTTAAGACCCTCGCGCTAAGCCTAAGAGGTACTTGGCCACTAACAGCCGCGATAGTACCAATCGTTGAATCCGTGCGCCAGCAGATAGAGGCGCGAATTCCTCAATGAGCTCGAGCAGCGGTTGCTAGCCTTCGAACGGCGATACCAGGAAACCGCTTCTGCTTCCAGTGGACCTTCACTCGCAAAGACCTGACAACGCACTTGGCGAAACTCGAAAACAAACGGTTAGCTTCCGCAGCCTGACCCCCTTCCAAATACGAGACCGTAATTCCGATCGAGAGCACTTGCCTAAGCTAGGCGGTTTGCAGCATCCTCATGGCATTCCGCGATCAAAGAACTGACTCGCCATGGAAACAGGTGACACCAAAGTGTGCAAATCTGGACAGCTGCGGCCCGAGCGATTGGATATACTTTTTCTTCCTCTCGTTCTCCCGCGACGGGCGCTTGAAGCGCTGACGGTCGTTCACGAAAACCCTATCCGGCTTGAAGTTCTTTAATCTGCAACATTCCGGAGGCAAGAAACTGAGCCCTGGCTCCTATGATCAGGACGTGGCGATGTTCGATCGAGCCCTAAAGGTGGCGCATGGAGCTCTTGCGCACCTGTCGTTTGCGAAAAGCCAAAATCTGAAACTGCTGGCCGTTGCGGCGACGGCCGTTCTTTGGCCTGGCGTGGCTCTGCCGCAAACCGCGCGCGGGACGTCTAGCCAGACTGTTCGCGTGCTCAAACCCGACTTCATGGATCGATTCAGTGAATACAACTGGAACCAGAAAGACGGACTCTCCGGAGCGCCCGTAAATGCCATCTCCCAGACAACCGACGGCTACTTGTGGATTGGCACGGGCGACGGCCTGGTGCGCTTCGGAGGCGCAGGTTTCACTTGGTTCCGGAAGTCTAGCGTTCCTCAGATTATCGATAACGAGATTACAGCGCTCGCAGCGGACACGGTTGGCGGGTTGTGGGCGGCAACCTCGTCCGGCGGCGTGCTCCGCTACACGCCGGGTGCCCCGTTGAGCCTGGGGACCTTCGAGCATTACGGAAGCAATGAAGGACTACCTGACGACCGCGTGCTTTCGATCGCGGTGGACGCGCAGGGGCGCGTGTGGGCTGGAACGCAACTCGGTATGGCGGTGTTCGAGGGCAGCCGCTTCAGGCCCATCTATACAAATATCTTTCGGGGGCCGGTGAGCTATCTATACTTCGGCAGTGATGGCGAGACTTGGGTTGGCAGTGTCGGCCGCGCGTTGCGGATTAGCGGTGGCAAGGTGGCGGAGGAAATCCCCGTGCCCGGCGGCTCGGTCACAAGCATCTTGCGGACCCGGCACGGAGAGACTCTGATTGCCGGCGAAGTGGGGCTCTACCGGGCCGTGGCAGGCCACGCCGTCCCGTACCAGATCGGCGGTGTCTCCAACGCGTTCACTGTGCTAGAAGACTCCCGAGGCGGCATGTGGATATCCAAAGCCGGTGGCGGGCTCAACGCTTTCGACGGATCTCGCCTGGGCAGCGCTCCAGCACGGCTCCTGGCAGAATCCCAAAGCGAAGTCCTGGCGTTATTCGAGGACAGACAGGGAAACGTGTGGGCTGGGACGCGATCGGGCGACCTACATCGATTTCGCCCGCACCTATTTGAAGGCTTCGGTTCCAAAGAAGGTCTAGCCTACGATTATATTTACTCCGTCTACGAAGACGCGAGGGGGAGCATCTGGATTGGCGGGCCCGAGGGTCTCAATGAGCTGACCCCCGACGGGCGGTTGCGGCTATTTACGATGAAGGACGGGCTCCCGAACCTGCACGTCAACGCCCTCTCGGGAGCGGCCGGGGGCGGTTTGTGGATCGGCACCAGCCTCGGAGTGGCGCGTTTGGAAAACGAGAGGGTCATAACGCCGCACCAGCCCGTTACCCTCAGATCCGGCGTTCGAGTTGTGCTCGAAGATCGTGAGGGCAACCTTTGGGTGGGCACAGCGCGGCAGGGCCTGGAGGTGTTCCGACATGGTATTTGGACACACTATGGTGTTGAGGACGGTCTAGGCTCGCTCGCCGTTCGAGAACTATACCAGGATTCCCGCGGAGCCGTGTGGGTGGGCACGTGGAGCGGCCTGACGCGTTTCGAGAACGGCAAGACAACCCTGTTCAACACTCGCTCGGGCATGCCGCACGACTCCACGACGGTGGTATATGAAGACGAACAGAATACGCTCTGGCTCGGCTCCCCGGCCGGACTGGTGCGGCTAAAGAACGGAGCAATTACGGCGTTTGGCTCGGAAGCGGGGATCTTGAGCGCCGTCGAGCAGATTACCGGAGATCTGAAGGGGAACCTGTGGCTCGGAACCGAGTCCGGTATTCTTCGTGTCTCCCGCGCGGCATTGGACAACTACAAGGGACCGCACGGCCCGTCCGTTAATGTCGTGCATTACGGGCTCGACGATGGCCTCCCCTCGTCGTCGTGTAGCACCTCCACCCACCCGCTTGCGATGCGGAGCCGCGATGGGCGGCTGTGGTTTGCAACACAGCGTGGTCTCGCGGTGCTTGGCTCAGCCTCTTGGAAACCCGATCGGTTCCAGCCGACGGTTCTGATCGACGGCTTTGTGGCGGATCATGAGCCAATCGTTGTGAACGGCGTTGCGACCGCGCCTCATTTTGAAAACACCTTGCGCAATGGATCGATTGTTCTAGCGCCCGGCAAACGGAATCACCTAGAGTTCTACTACTCCGCCGTTGACCTGCTCGGGACAGGCAAGGTCCGTTTTCGATACAAGCTTGAGGGATGGGACACGGACTGGGCCGAAGCGGCAGGGCAGCAGACCGCCTTCTACAACCAAATAAGACCGGGAGAGTACCGGTTCCGGGTCGCGGCTTCGAACAGCGATGGCGTCTGGAACGAGCAAGGCGCTGCCATTTCGTTCAGGCTGACACCGTACTTCTACGAAACCTGGGTGTTCTACTTCTTGACCGCTTTGACGGGAGCGCTGGCGCTGGCGGCAATCCACCGGCTTCGCGTGCGCAGGGTTCACAAAACGGCACAGCTCCTTACCCGCCTCGTGCAGGAGCGCACCAGCGAATTGCAGATCGCCGAAGCGCAGGCGCGCCAAGCTTCGTTCGAAGCGCAAGCAGCCAACCGGGCCAAGAGCGAGTTTCTGGCCAACATGAGCCACGAGATCCGAACCCCGATGAACGGCATTATTGGCATGACCGATCTTGTGCTGGATACTAAGCTGGAACCCGAACAGACCGAATACCTCCTCATGGTCAAGGGATCTGCGGATGCCCTCCTTACTCTCCTCAACGATATTCTGGATTTTTCCAAGATAGAGGCTGGCAAGCTGGAGTTGGACTATCTGAGCTTCAATCTGCGGAAGAGTTTAGGAGAAGTGGTCAAGACACTTGCAATAAAGGCGCAACAGAAGGGCTTGGAGCTGATTTTCGATGTGGCTCCAGAAGTGCCAACGAACGTCGTTGGGGATCCCGCACGGCTTCGTCAAGTCTTGGTGAATTTGGTCGGGAACTCGATCAAATTCACTGAGAGAGGCGAAATAGAAGTCCATGTACAAATAGAGGCACAGAACGTCGAGGGAACAATCTTACGCTTCAGCGTTCGAGATACCGGGATTGGAATCTCTCAAGACATACAGGATAAAATTTTTGGCGCGTTCTCCCAGGCGGATTCTTCTACGACACGCAAATATGGCGGGACCGGGCTCGGTCTGACAATCGCACGTCAACTCGTAAGCCTGATGGGCGGGAAGCTCTGGGTTGAGAGTGAAGTTGGAAAGAGTTCGACTTTTTACTTTACAGTTCAATTTGGCCAAGCAGTCGCCGCGTTGCCGGCTGAATTGCCCGATGTAACTCAACTTGCTGGCATGCCGGTTTTGGTGGTGGATGACAATGCGACGAACCGGCGCATTCTCGAGGATTCCCTCATCCGCTTGGAAATGACGCCAACGGTTGTTGAAGGTGCGCTGGCGGCAATCGAAGCCCTTCTACGTGCACACGCATCGGGAGCCCAGCTTCCTTTAGTCCTCACCGACGCTCACATGCCGGGCATCGATGGATTCGGTCTTATCGAAATGATTTGCCAAAATCCGTTGTTGTCGAGCGTCAGGATTGTGATGCTCACATCGGGCGGCGAACGTGGCGACGCGGCGCGTTGCCAGAAACTGGGAGTCGCCGCGTACCTGAGCAAACCGTTCGACAGATTGGAGTTGCGTGATGTTTTGCTTCACGTCCTGGCTCGTGACCCAGCAAGGCCGGAAATCAGAGCTTTGGTAACCAGACACGCCCTCCAGGAACAAAGGCAATCTCTCTCTTTTCTTGTGGCGGAAGACAATGCTGTTAACCAGAGGCTGATCGCCCGGCTTCTGGAGAAGAGGGGACATAGTGTGGTGCTGGCGCAGAATGGGCGAGAGGCACTGGAAGCATTGGCGAAACAGGCTTTCGACATTGTCCTGATGGATATACAGATGCCAGAGATGGATGGGTTTGAAGCGACGCAACTGATACGCGAAAAAGAAAAGGCGAGTGGCGCTCATTTGCCCATAATTGCGTTGACCGCGCACGCCATGAAAGGCGACGAAGAGCGATGCCTGACCTGCGGAATGGACGGCTACGTGTCGAAACCTCTCAAGCCGGAACAACTCTTCTCCGTTATTGAAATCGTCGCTCCAAGCATCGGTCGCAGACCAGATGCGAAAGATCTGCCGCCGCAACGACTGGAGACGCCCGCTCACAAGTGATGCGAGTTCACTCACGGCCCCAAAAGAGGTCTAGATCCTACTGCCGTGACATAACTGCATCCATTAATTCGATTGGAAGAAATGGCTAAGGGCAACACTGCTCCAAGCCTGGAGGGAATGCGAACGGTGCGCAGTACATCGAGAGAATCCAAAGTTTAGACAAGCCATCGCGCAACTGCCGGGGACCCGCGAAAGTAGGATTTTGCATGGTTAGAGGCTTGAGCTAATTGCAAATCGGGGTGCTCTTCGAGCAGAAACCGCAGCGGCGGCCCTCAGCCACTTGCTGCATCACCAGGCGACCGCCGGAGAAAACCGTGAAGTTCGGGATGCCGCGAACATTGAAGCGTACCGCGAGTGTTGGATATTCTCTCGGTATCCACTTCGGCACCACAGCTTGCCCGACATCTCCGAGCCACTTCAGGAGCAGCCATGCGGCAGGGTCCGCACTAGTCCGCCCAGAAATCGACAAATCACGGGAACGGTGACATTGTGAATGATTTCATCAAATGGTGCTGGCCGAGTAAGGTGGGACGCTTTTATGACAGCGCTGTTCAACGGCGAACGGCGGCTCGTTTAAGAGGTGTAGTGTCTGTCTGGGCCCTCGCGGAAGGGAGTTGATTTTATGCAGTTCAGCGCATTTGAGCCCCTTCCGTGCTACTACTCTTGCCACTACTGTCGGTCGATTTGGCCCCTTCCGGAGCCCGCTTAAACACTGGGGATTCGTTCAAATCGAAAACCGATGCTGATAACAAGAGGCATACCAACGCTCACCAACCCCTCACCTCCCTCCCGCCAATGGGGATTTCAATCCCACCCTCTCCGCCAGAAATATAAGTGGTTGATAATGCAGACTTTTTTTCGGACGATTTTCCGTGTTACTTTTTCCGGCTGAATTTCATCGTTCTGTTCACTGAAGCGAAACTCTAAACACACGAAAAAACAAGGCTTCTGATTCTCATAGTTGGGGGTTCGAAGTTTTCCTTCTCCGCACCACTCAAGCGATAAACAACATCGCCGATTCCCGTTGCACCTGCTTTTGGGCTCGTTCAAATGGCTCCTCGTTTCGTTTCGCACCGTAACGGTTCTGAAAACCCTCCCCCCGTGCGTTTCCGAAGAAACGAATCCATCGTTTCGCCCCCGGGAACCGGATAACGCGGAAATTCGTAACCGAGGTCGACCAGCGTGTATTCGAGCCTTGGCGACAGTTCGCCCGTGTTCCCGGTAGCCTCCGGCAAATCCGAAAACAGTTCCACCATCTCTTCTGTCGAACGAAGATGGCACTCGTCATTCCGTTCCAGGAGACGCCGGGCCATTTCGGGCTTTGTGTTACTACGCGAGGCACACGGTCTTGAAAGCGCCAGCCGAAATGCAAAGGACGGGCACCGGCCACGATGAAATGCGCACGGAACAAGCAAGGGTGGATAGCAAGGGACTTTGACCGGGCGGGCCATGACGACCAAGACAAAGCACATCGCCATTTTGCCGGTCGCCGAAGATCCTGGCGGGTCCTTGTCGGCGATCGTTGTCCCCCGCCTGATGCGGATTCAGGATGCCGCCAAATAGCTGAGCGCGACGACCTGGCAAGTCGAAACCTTGCTGCGCGAAAAAATCATCCCGTCCTTTGTGCTCGGGAAGCGCCGTGTGGTTGACCGACTGGAGCTCGACCGCTACGTAGAGAGGCGAAACGCCATGCGAGAACAGAGGGTGCGCATCCGGAGAAAGAGGAAATCGTCGTTTCACTAAAGAAGTGAAGCGTGGTTTTTGCGAATCCATTGCTCGACGTCATGCCGCAGACTCTGCGCAATCCCGATCATCTCTTCCACTTCGCGATGAGAAATTCCCCCGCCGATGTCGTAACTGCTCACGTTTCTCTTCTTACGGAATGCGTCGAAGGCACCAATGAACTTCGAGTCTTTCCCCACGGTGAGTTCCAGCGACTGAATGACTCGGTAGTGATGACTGTCACGGCCGGCGCGGTATCCTGAGGCTACAAGGGCGGCCGTCGCGGCCTGCAAAGCCGCGTTATAAGCGATTGCGAACCGCCAATCGTCCGACACATCCTTTGCCTGGCTGTCTTTCAGGTCGCGCGCCACAATTCCAAGCAGATTAGCGATCTCCTGCCTGCTGCTCTTATGCGCGACGAGCCAGCCGTTCTTGACCCAATCGGCGAAACTCACGCTCGTCTCCAATCACGAACAGTTTCTTTTCTTTGGCGACCGCCGACAGAAAGTGATTCTTGGCGGCGAGCTTTTCCCTAAACTCTCGCGGGCCGTACACCGTCGGGTTGACTTCCCGACCCAGCTTCGTCTCAATCTTAGCCAATGTAGAAACCACATCAGAGAAACTTATCCCGCCCACGACCATCAGATCCACGTCGCTCGATGCCTTTTCCTCGCCTCGTGCAATCGAGCCGTACACGAACGCGAGCTTAATGCGATCCTTAAGAGAAGTGAGCGCTTCGTCAAGAATGTCTCGTATTCCAGACGTCTTCGCGAGGATGCTTTTCAGCTCGACGAAAATGGGATTCTTACGATTCGCCTGGTAATAGACTTGACGACCACGACGGACATCTTGGATGAGTCCGGCCTCGCTCAATTGCCGCAGTTCGCGCTGCGTTGCCCCTATTCCTGTTCCGGCGCGACGTGTGATTTCGCGTAGATAGAACTGCTCATCGGCATGGCCGTAAAGAAGGGCGAGGATCGACCTTCGGCTTCCGCTAAAGAGGATATTTGAGAGCGCTCCGGTACGTGTACCCATATTGGGTACAATTGTACCAATATTGGGTACATGCGGCATATCGAAATGGCAGGCCATGGCCGCCCAGGAACTGTCCGATCCGAGCGCACCGAGTGAACAAAACCGCTACTCCCCCAGCTGAACATAACATGCTGAAGAAACGCGTTAACGCTGGTAAAGTTCCAACACAGCAGCGGGCCGCCCATTAGGCCGTCCAACGAATGCGGTTCGAGGAGGCAATCGGCATGGATCGGCGTTTGGTTCCTTCCTCCGAAGCAGGGTGGCCGCAAAATCATGGGCTAGCGACGCCGATGACGTGGTACCGACAGTAAAATTGTTTACTGCTGCCTTTTAGCTTGGAACTGATCCGGCTCGCAGCATAGCCAGCGTGGAAGGTTATAGGTTGGCCATTACTTCCGGGTAGCCGCCCCCCCAAGAATCGCCGCGTCCGATCGCTTCGAAGGTTCGACAAGTCAGATCACGAGGATGGCGAGACCCGTGGCCACGAGCGCGGCCGCCCATACCAAGTCAAAGTTGACCCACGCCTTGCGGAGAAGCGCGAGGCCGACCTTTCGATAAACGACCCAAGCTATCAGCCCTGTCACCGCAAGATAAGCAACCGTATGGACCCCGGTCGCGAGCATGCCGGCCAGCGGACTAGTGGCCGAGGCCATGTGGTTATGACCTCCCATGCGGCCGCCCGCTTGGGCGGTAGTGCTGCCCAGAAACACGGGCACTACCATCAAACCCGCACCGTGCGCCGAGGCCATCAGAAACGACCAGACAGTCAGGTCTCGGAATCCTACCTGCATGCGGACCCACCGCGGGTGCCAATGTCGCACCAGGCAAAAGATTCCAAGGCCGGCCAAGATCGCGGCGACGAAGTACCGGACGACTGTGAGCGACAGTGTCATGCCAAGAAACAGTGCGATCAGCACCACACTGCCAATGGCCAACGCGTGGCCGAGTGCAATGGGGACGAGCGATTTTGCCACTGCGCTCCCCTTTTGCTCCTGCATCCCCAGCGCTACCGCGAACAGCCACCCCATGCCGGGGTTGAGTCCGTGGTAGGCACCAAGGAGTAGCATCAGCCACAACGCCGTCGAAGTCAGCCCGTCATGCGTCATTGCTAGTCCGAATAGCAATAGGAATCGGACGAAGCGTCACCCCCTTGCAGCCGCAGTTGGTGCGCGCGCAATCCGTCGAACTCGACGAAGAACTTCTCATCGAGCTTCATTCCGCCCTCGGGCTTGGCATCGATCTTCACCATCCAACTATTCACGCCGTCGGGGTAAAACTGCTCGTCCCAAGGGGAGTAAAGCGAATTCGTGAAATAGACGCGTTTACCGTCGCGGCTGATCTCGACCATCTGCGGACCGCCGTTGAGAGCCTGCTTGGGTTTCTTCGGGTGGGCCGCTTGGCGCACGATGCCACCGAGGTGGATCGATCCTGTCTTCTTCGGGTTGGCCGGATTCGAGACGTCATACTGGATGAACTCACCTGTCCCCCAGCACGAGACGTAAAGGAAGCGGTCGTCGAGTGAGAGGTTGATGTCCGACACCAAAGGCGGCACTGCCTTGAAACCCTTCAACAGGGGCGGCAGATTTTCCGGATCAGCCGGCTCAGCGGGAATTTCGATCACTTTGCGGACTGCCCATTTGCCGTTCTTACCACCCTCGTCGCGGTGCCACATCCAAACGGAGGACGAAAGATCTTTGAGGGAGATGACCACACCGACGAATCCGAAAGTCTTTTTAGGGTCGTGTGAGGGCCGAAGCTCGAGCGCCATCTGCTGCTCCGCGCCCAAGTCAATTTCCTGCAAGTGACGCCGCTTATCCAGGTCCCAGATGTGCAGTTTGCGGCCATACTTTCCGCCAAGCAGCAACTCCGCGTTGAGGCCATCCTTCACCATATTCGGTGTGCCCCATTCGGAACTGATCAACGTGTCGTGCCCAAGGTGCCACCAGAAATCGTACGCCAAATTTTGTGGGCCGCGCTCCTTCTCCCATTGGCCCTTCAGCTCAAACGTGTCGGCATCCATCAGGAAGATGCCGCCGGGACCATCCCCGCTGGCCGAACCGAGTGCGCTGCCATAAATGCCATCAGGGCCACAGTGGATAGTGTGGGGCGATGTGTAACCAGTCTTCTTGATGAACTCTTCCGGCTCGATCACTTTCACGATCTTGGGATGGTTAGGATTCGCTTTCGTATCCAGGATGTGAATTCGAGACGACCCGATGCCCGGAACGATCAGGTAACGACGTTCCATATGCGGGTGCGGATTCTGCGGGCAAAGACACGCACTGCACGCGTTCCAGCCGAAGTGGTGCAACTCATTATCGCCGTCGGGAAAATCTACCTGGCCGACGAGCTGACCATAAGCGGGCGAATTCGGATCGACATCAATGACGCCCATCGCGTCGCGCTTCCCACCGTTGCCGACGTTGAGTAGAGCGACGTAAGCGATGTGCTCCGGCGCTGCCTTCATTGCCATGCCCGGCGATGGATAAAAGGTTGGATCCGGCATCAAGGGCATATCCCATTTTCTCCTTTGATAAGAGTTGAGGTGAAAGGCCTTAGATTGCCGTAAGCATACTCCTCCGCCTTGTCACGGGCCAGCGTTCCTTCAGATTGTGCCGCGGTAAGCGACTCGCGGCGCTCCGTTGTATTCCGGTCGGATGACGAGCTAACCGGAAGATGTTCCGGGCTAGAAGTCCCGTTCGAGGTGTCGGGATGCCGTTTTCTTGGTACACTCTTGGTGCACTCTAACCTGCAAATGAGGCCGTCTGGGTGCAACTGGGAGCAAGTTAAATCACTGAAAGACGCGAGAATCGGCGAGCGCAAACAGGGCAGGTGAGTTTAGCAATCCGCCACCTTTAGCCTCTCAGCCATCTCTCCGAACCTCCCTGCTCAGCCGTCCGTACTACTACTCTTGCTGCTACTTTCGGTCGATTTGGCCCCTTCCGGAACCCGCCTAAACACTGGCGATTCGTTCAAATCGAAAACCGATGTTGATAACAAGAGACATACCAGTGCCCACCAACCCCTCACCAATGGGGGTTTCAATCCCACCCTCTCCGCCCCTCCTTTTATTTTCTTGTACTTGCCAAGATCTTAGCCAGGAGCGGAGCTCTTTCCTTCTGAAACAAGAATCCAACTGGACAAGAATAGCACTTCGCGGTTGAATCTCTTTTAGAAGTGTGATTCAAAAGATTGGCCGGTAATAACCGACTTACCGGGACCTACGAGAGGGCTGCTTGAAAAGTGGCATGAATCTGCGCCATACTCGCGCGTTGAGGCATGATGATGGGCGGCATTTTGATTGCGGTGTTAGGCCTCTCTGGTTACATTCTTCCCGCACCCTCGTTGATTTGGGCATGGGCAGCATGGGTGAAATCGCGTTCAAACCCGGACTCTCCCGCATGGAGAACAGTTTCGGTCTTCATCGGGCTGATACTCGCCTCCGTCATTGGCCTGGTTGTCGTGTTAGTGGTCGCGGTTGTGGGCGGTATGCCTGAGAGCGGCACAAAGTATTCGCTTGCGATGAAAAGCTCCGGATTTGGATTCTTGGCCTCGATACTCGCCTTGGTTCTGTCATTGATTGGTAAAGGTCCAGCTCGCCTCCCTACATCGCATGCTTGTTTCGGGCTGGCGGCACTCTGGCTCGTCGCAGCACTCATGTACTGAACATTCTTCGACTGTCATCCGTAGGTACTATGACTTTTCCGGTAACGACTTACCAGGCGAGTGGAATTGGATTGTTGGCGGGATTAGTTCCGAGTTGCCGTCATCCGTCCGCAACCGCGCGCCGATTGGGCGTTAAATTAGACATCATCAGGAGGGGTTTCTTCAAACGAGGTCTATGTGGTCAAACCGATGCGGCGAAGCATGAGTTGGAAGCGCGGATCAGGACGCAGGCGATCAAGCAGCAAGTCCGATTGGAGGCCCAAAGCAAAATCTAACGACTTCTCCGAATAAGCCTTCTCCAGTAGATCGAAAGCTTTGTCGTTCTCGCCGAGTCCGGCGTATATGGTGGCCATCGTGTATGGCGAAGCGGAGGTGCGTTTTGCTTTACGCTCCAAGTCACGAAGGATCTTTTCTGACTCGGCTTTCTTGCCGGCGGCGGAATAAGCGTGTGCCAACGCAACGGCGGGGCCGAGAGAACCATCGGAGAACTGCCCCGCCTTCTGAAATTCGGATATCGCTTGCTGAACTTCGCCGGTGCCTTCGTAACCGACTCCGAGGAAATAGTGTTGACGCGAGTCCTTCGGGTCCAGAAGCAAGGCTCGCCTTGCGGCTTCAATCAAGGCGGGGTAATCCCGGAGAGCGTAATAGGTGTATGTTTCCGCGGTCGCGGAGCTGGAACTGAAGTCCAGTTGGTCGATTTTTGCGATTTCGGCAAGCGCTTCGGAGCGCCGGCCGGCCGCAGCA
>Ga0210395_10000873_pt1 | contig 23201 bp, 15 predicted proteins | sample IncBWH4OmetaG_FD_150861 | JGI IMG/M metagenome (GOLD analysis project Ga0210395, IMG submission 150861) | Forest soil microbial communities from Barre Woods Harvard Forest LTER site, Petersham, Massachusetts, United States - Inc-BW-H-4-O ...
TGGGCGAACACGGTGCTGGCCAACGTCAAGAACAGCCTCGTGGCCACGCACCGTGTGGTCGGCGCCAAACATCTGCCGCGCTACCTCGGCGCTTTCGCTTGGCGTTTTAACCGCCGCTTTGTCCTGAAAACCATCCACGAGCGTCTCGCCATCGCCGCGACGACAACCCCGCCGATGCCCTACCGGCTCCTCAAACTGGCTGAGGCTCGATGGTAAGCGGGACAGATTTTATCAATACTAAACTTCGCCCATGTCCGACCTGCGAACCGACACACAACTACCAACTGAAATCATCCCGACCGAGCGCCTCCTGACCGCCGCGGAATTTCACCGGCTCGCGGACGTCCCGCCGGAGATCGAGTGGTTCGCCAATATCCGTAACCGCAGCACAAGGCGCGCCTACGAGAACGGGATCCACGATTTCATGCGCTTTACCGGCATCGTTCGCGCAGAGGAATTCCGCGTAGTGACCAGGGCGCACGTAATCGCCTGGCGTGACGACCTCGCGCTGCGTGAAGACATTCAGAGCGGCGCGACCGTCCGCCATCGCCTCGCGGCGCTGTCCTCGCTGTTCGAGTATCTCTGCGAAAAAAACGCGGTCACCCATAATCCGGTAAAGGGCGTCAAGCGGCCCCGGGCCGAGAGCGGCGAAGGCAAGACGCCGGCGCTCGGCGACCACCAGGCCCGCGATCTGCTCGTGGCGCCCGGCAAGGACACTCCGGCTGGCAAAGAAACCACCATTAGGGAAAAGCGCGACCGCGCCATCCTGTCGACGCTGCTGTTTCACGCACTGCGGCGCGAGGAGTTGTGCAAGCTGAAGGTCAAGGACTTCAGGAACACGCGGCGGGCGTGCCGCACCTGAAGATCGCCGGCAAGGGCGAAAAGACGCGGTATCTGCCGCTGCATCCGGGCACGAATGAGCTCGTCCACGATTATCTCGCCGCCGCCGGGCACGGCGAGGACGAGAACGGAGCGCTGTTCCGGCCGCTCAAGAACAACCGCACCCGCCACCTCGACACGGCGCTGACGCCCGACGGCGTCTACAAGCTGGTGCGGAGGTATTCTGCCCAGTTGGGCTATGAAATCGGCGCCCATGCCTTGCGGGCGACGGCCGCCACCAACGCGCTTGACCACCAGGCCGACATCGCCAAGGTGCAGGAGTGGCTCGGCCACGCCAATATCGCGACCACCCGCATCTATGATCACCGCAAGACGCGGCCCGAGGACAGCCCGACGTTCAAAGTCTCTTACTGAGGTAAACTTACGTGCCCAGGAACTGCATTATCTGTGAAAAACGCGCCGGCTCCCGCGAGCACGTCTTTCCGGCCGGGCTGGCCGGCCGTAGAACCAACAAGGGCATATTGCGGGGCGCACAGAATGTGTGCGCGCATCATAGCCGCCTTTGGAATCGCCCCCTGGTGGACCAGCCGAAGCCCCCCAAGCCGGGCGAAATCCCTCTCTTCGACCACCTGGCTGCGGATCGGCACCTACAAAGCCGGCTTACTTCGTCGCCGCTGTGCTGCGCTTCTTCGCTTCTTCCTGATGAAGGTTAACCCCACCAGCCATTGGCACGACCGGCTGAAAGCACACCTTTCTAACCTTCCTCCCTTCCTGCGGCTCCCGGCATCGGTCTGCGCCACGCCGGCTTTCCGCACGGATGGGAGAGACAATCTCTTTGGGCCTGATCGTCGCGTCTTCGCTGACGGTTGAGCCGAATAGGGGTTTACGACGCCGCGCCTACGCGGATGCCCGCGCTCCAGGTAGTCCGGGACGGCCCTGATCGCCCTTCATGATATCGTCTAGGAATTCGGATGCCGGGTCGATGCCTGTAACCAGCAGATGATCCCGGGCGCGGGTGCAGGCGACGTAGAGCAAGTGGCGCTCGGTGTCATACACCTCCTGCAGATCCGCGTCGTCGCCGACTGTCTCGATCCGCTCCTGCAAGGGAATTATCTCGTCGTCGCAGGCCATTACGACCACGGCGCGGAACTCGAGACCCTTAGCAAGGTGCATCGTGCTAATGGAGACGCAGCCGCTGACGGTTTTGACATGTTCATCGAGGACCTTGAAGGCTAAGCCTGCTTCTTTGACCGCAGCCCGCGCACGATCCAGCTGCGCAGCGGATCGGATAAACACGCCAAATTCGTGCGGAAGCACACCCTCCTTCGCCCGCTCCGCCATCCATTTTCCGACCGTCTTGGTCTCCTCGTTCTCATTCTTGAGCGAGCAAATCGCAGGCGGCGGGCCGTTGAACACGGAGACCGTATCGCTCCGGTCCTCGCTGTTGCCATCCACGTCGGTCACGACCGGGCCGAGGAGATGATCCGCCTGCGTGCGGATTTGATGGGAAGTGCGGTAATTGACACGCAAAGTGCGCGAGCGTCCCCGGATGTCCACCCCCAGGGCCTTCCAGGAGAAGGGCTGCTGAAAAATGCGTTGGCCCAGATCGCCGGCGAAAAACAGAGCGTTGGGCCGACCTCCGCCCAGCGCGGCAAAGAACCGGAGATGAGCGACGCTGATGTCTTGCGCCTCGTCCACCACCGCGAAGTTGAAGACCACGTTCTTGCTCTTTGAGATGGCCGCTGCCAGTGAGCTGAACATTTCCGCGTGCGTGATCAGCTTGCGTTTTTTCAACTCGGCACGTACGTGTTCGAAGATCGACCACAACACGGCGCGCTGCGCCTCCGGAAGCCGCGTTTTTCTGCCGAGGCGCACCACATCGCGATACGCGTCCCAGTTTTCCAACTGCCACGCATCCACCACCTCTTCCCACTCGGTGAGCAGAAAATGCAGGGCGAATTTGGGGCCGTCCACGGCACTCGCGGCTTCTTTCAAGAGCTCGCGCACTACCGTGCTGGTTGCAATTGTTGCCTGTCCCACGTGCGCCTTGTAGAGCCGAAGACCAATGGTGTTGAGGGAGTAAACATCGATCCGCTCTGCCAGCCGCGGTTCATTGCCCAACAACCGCTTCAGCTTAGTTTGCAGTGCATTCGCCAGCGTCTCGGTAAAGGTCGTGAGCAGCACGCGGGCGTCGGGATGCGTGCGCGCCAGATGAGCGCCCCGGTGCAATGCGACTATGGTCTTCCCGGTGCCCGCTGACCCGGAGACCCGTGCCGGGCCGGTATACTCGCGTTCCACCCATTGCCGTTGCTCGGGATGCAGAAAGACGGTCCACTTCTCCCAGGGGAAATCAAGCGCGCGCTCCAGTTCCTCCACGTTCGCCATCACGCGGAAACGGCGCTGGGCATCGGGATGGTCGAAGGGATTCGCTGCCACGGCGGGTTGGGGCACACGCGGCTTGCCACCCGTCGCTAGTTCCAGCAATGCCTCCGCCGCCTCTGGTGGCAGGTGATCGGTCAAGGCCAGCAACGTCTCCTCCGTGGCCTTTCTGACGTCGCCCAGCCACTCGTCGGGCACCCCGTAGTCAAGGAGTTCGTTGTCGGATGCGCCGGCGAAGACGGGCTTCTTCTCGGCGGCCGGTTTCGGCTGAAAGGCAAGTTCTGTCTGCACATAAACCGGGACGACGACCTCCTTCACTGTCTCCCGAATCTCGACCAGTTGCGCCGCGCCCGTCCTGGGATGCGTCTCTAGTTTGCGCCGTTCCGCCCAGCCATAAGCATCGTCGTGGTGGCCGACATAGCAGAGCAAGAGGCTCGAATCGCTCTTGTGAACGATAAGTCGGATGTCGCTGCTAACCCGTACCGACCAGAAGTTCTTATCCCTCGCCTTGTCGAGCTTGTGGAAGCTCATGCCGGGATTGGCCGGGCTGAGTTGTAAGTCGAAGGCCGTCGTCTTGACGGCCTTCTGTTCGTCGCCGGTAAGGCGACCGAGGCTGTCGGTGAAGGTGTCGGCGATGCGGAATTCCATCACATCACACCCTGAAGACCTTCATCACCTCGTCGCCCAGATGATTGATCACCTTCACGGCGATCCGTCCCTTCATTGGTTTGTCGAACGGGCGTGAAATATCGCTGTGCAGAGTCGCCCAGGCCTCGGGATCGATCTCTGCCTTCAGCGTCGTTTTCAATGCGTTGTAGGGGTCGTTGGCGCCGAGGAAGTAGGCCTGGCGCACGAAGAAGCTTTCTTCGTTGTAGTCGGTATCGAGGAGCCAGCAGGCGATGCCGTCGGCGTTGTCGCTGATGACCTCGCCGGTTTGGGGCTTAAAGACGTCCACCCCGTTCACCTTCACGCGCAGCTTGCCGTCTTTCTCGGTAAGCAGTGTAATGTCCGGCTCGCCGAAGATGACAAAGAGGTTGCCTTTGCCGGTGTTTTTGAGGTCCCCGGCCATGTGCAGGTCGGCGTTCATGCGGGCCTTAAGCACCGGGATCCGCCCCAGCCTGCTGAACTCCGTAGTGTGCGCCTCGTAGTTGAACGCGCAGGCAATCAGCACATCGAAACCGCCGTCGCCCGCCTCGCGAGCCGCCGCGACCAGGTCGGCGCGTTCGACCGTGCCGAACTCGGGGCCGATGAAAATGGCGGCGCGCTTTTCCACCTCGCCTTCCGTGTACCGGCCGTCGGCGCAGACCAGGTCGCCAGGCCAGGGAGCCAGCGCGGTGAAGGAGATCCTGTCGTCCTTGTGCGCCTGCTGCACGCCCGCGGTCTTGAGGTTCTCCAGGATCATCTGAGGGAAGGATTGTTTGGCCGCGTATTCGGCTCCCTCTTCGTTCACCGTATCGATCAATTCGTCGTCCTCATCCAGGCCGAGCATCCGGTGAGGGCTGAGGCTTTCCACGGTGAACGGCCCTGCGACACGGACTTTTTTGTTGTCGGCGTATGGCTTGTCATAGAGGTCTTCAGACTCGGCCTTGGCAGCGATGGAGGCGTCGCTCTCCTTCTGTCGGGCGAGGCGGGCCTGCCACCACTCGGCGTGCAGCTTCTTCCCGGCATCCGGCCACGCCTTGTCTGCTTCACGCGGAACCTCCCATTCTTGCCATTGTTCCGTGAGCGCCGCGTTTAGTTTCTCGCGCAATGTCTCCAGCTCGACCTGCCACTTGTCCCAGATGATATCAATCTCCGCATTGTTGGCGATTGACTTGAGGGTAACGTGCGGCACGCGCTCGTAGACGAAGCCGTGGCGGATGTTTCCGCGCACGGGCTGGGAACTCGGCGCGGTGCGGGTGATTTCCCCTGTCTTGATCTGGCCTTCGCGGGAATCGGCTAACAAATAAAACGGATAGCGTGCGCCCATGATGCGGGCACGGGCGAGCGCAAGCGCCACGCGCGAGGTATCAATCGTGATCCAGCGACGGCCCCATTGCTCGGCGACATAGGCCGTAGTTCCCGAACCGCACGTCGGATCGAGCACGAGGTCGCCGGGGTCGGTAGCCATAAGGAGACAACGCTGCACAGCCTTGATTCCACTCTGCACTACGTAAAGCTTCTCTTCAGTGAAACTACCTGTACTCGTGTCACCCCATTCGTTGTTGATTGGCGCTACCGCAAAATCCAATAGTCGTCGGACATAGCGGAGCGCTGTTCCCCCTTCTGTCGTGCGTGACGCTTTTTTCAAACGCTCCAGCCCGACTGCGTTTGTTTTCCATCCACCTTTCGCCGGTTTGAAACCTTTTCCATGGAAACTAACCTCAATTTGCGTACTTTCCACGCCGGTTTGCGAGGTAAGATTGTCCGATGCCACAAGGTGCCAACCTCTCGGCTTATAGTCTCGCTCAAACTCCTCACCCGACTTCAAAGCTTTCACGTCCGCCCCATCAGGACTCTGTACACGATTGTAGGATGCAGCCCCACTGCCTCCCGCTTCCTTGTCAAAGTAGAGTTGCCGGTATTTTACTGTGCCTTTATTCTTCCCAAACCATACCAGATAATCCTTCACTGACGCCAACACGTCGGTCCCGATGGCAGGACTACCGGCCCCAGTTGTCTTTTTGTACCCAATTAAACCGCAGCAATTCTCCTCTCCGAACACCTCATCCATAAGTACACGCACGCGATGCACGTTTTCATCGCCAATCTGCACAAAGATCGAGCCGGAATCGGTGAGTAAATCGCGAGCGACGGTGAGGCGGTCGCGGAGGTAGGTGAGATAGCTGTGGATGCCATCGCGCCAGGTGTCACGGAAGGCTTTAACCTGCTCCGGCTCGCGGGTGATGTGCCCCGCGTTGCCATCCTTTACGTCGCGGCTGGTGGTAGACCACTGGAAATTACTGTTGAATTTGATGCCGTAGGGAGGGTCGACGTAGATGCACTGAACTTTCCCGCGCAACCCCTCGCGCTCGGCGAGGCTGGCCATGACTTGGAGCGAATCGCCCAGAATCATGCGGTTGCTCCAGTTTTGGTCGTGCTGATAGAACTCCGTCTTGTCCAACCCCTTCGGGATGCCGTTGAAATCCGCAAAAAGGTCGGCGGTGATTTGTCCGGTCTCATGCTCGCGCTCCCTGGTTTCGCGAAGCAGGTCGTCGATCAGCACCTTCGGATGGACTTTTTCCTGAATGTAGAGCGGGGGTCCGTGAACGACGAGGTCGCTCCAGTCCTGCTCATCCTTCTCGCGCCAGACGAGCTGGGGATCGAGGTCGGTGTTGCGCGCGTAGCGGACCTTTTTGGGATCCTGCTGTTCCTTCTCAAGCACCGACTGAAACTCCGCCGTCGGGATATTCTTCCGCTTGGCCTCGTCGTGCTTGAGGGTCTCGACGGCCTTGGTGTTGGATTTTCTGGGCATGGTTATTTCCCCCCGGTCGCCGCTTGAGCCGACTCGATCATTGTGTTGAACGCGCCTTCGATCTTGCCCTTGAAATCAGCCTCAATCTGGTAGACCTCCGTGAACTCGGCGAAGGCCCAGCGGCCATGGGTGCCCAGATGGTTCACGCCCGGCACCCAGTAGGTGTCCATCGTCGATTTCTTTTCCTTCGCGTCCTCGCGCCGATAGCCCTTGATCTCGACCACGAGATGCAGCCGGTCATCGGGGCCGTGGCCGTCATCCACGAGCACAATGAAGTCGGGCAGATACTTCCGCATCTGCGAGCCGTAGCGATAGGGCACCTCCAGGCCGAGGTTGTGGTTCTTGGTGTAGGCCATCACTTTGGGATGCGATTCAGCGACCCGGCAAAACTCCGCCTCCCAGTCGCTGTCCAGGACCACCCAGTTGACGTGGTCCTTCGGCGGTGGGCCGCTCGTGTCCCAGCGATCGGTGCGTGAGGTGTTGAAGCGGACGTGCCTGGTGGAGCCGGTGGAATTGTAAGGATCGATCAGTGCCTTGATGGGGCGCTCTCCGAGGAACTGCCGGGTGATGGCTGCGGTGATGCGGCTGCAGGCCATGTCTGCAAGTTCCTGGTACATGAGCAGCGCCGGGTAGGTGCCGCCCTTACAGACGAGGCAGGTATCGAGCCATTGCTTGGCGATGCGCTTGAGCTGGCCGAACAGGTGCAGCTTGGGCTCCTCGCCGGGGTCGCGCCATTTCGTGTAAAGCAGCCGGTGGGTCAGGTGGAATACAAGCGCCGACGGCCGCATGTCGCCCAGATGCTCGAGGCCCATGTCCACGCCCTCGCCGATGATGCCGGAGTTGCGCGTAATGGACGGCCCGACGAGGTCGGGGCTGAGTTCGAGGATGGAGTCATCGTAGAAGTCGGCAACCAGCCGCTCCTCTGGCAACTCCACGCGATAGCCCTCGACTCGGGGAAAGCGGATTTCGAGGGCATCGCGCTCCGGGCTTATCGCCTTTACCTGAACCGTCTCTCTTGGCGGTTGCGGCGGGGCGACGACCGGCTTCGCGGTGAAGTCGAAGGGGATGCCGAAGACGTCGGCATATTCCACGTTGAAGAGCCCTTCATCAGGTCCTTCTTCGTTCACCTCGTAGGACTGACGGCGCAGCGCGCGCCCAATGACCTGCTCGCACAGAAGCTGGGTGCCGAAGGCGCGAATGCCGAGGACATGGGTGACGGTGTTGGCATCCCAACCCTCGGTGAGCATCGAGACGGAGACGACACAGCGGATGGCGCCGCCAAGCTGGCCCTGCTTGCCAACGGTATTCATCACCTCGCGGAGCAATTCCTGGTCGGTGATGTTGTCGCCGGCACGGGCGTCACCGCTTCGCTCCACGATCTCACGGCGGAAGCGTTCAATCTCGTCGGCAGCCATGCCGCGAAAGTTGTCGTCGAGCGCATCACCCGCTTCGAGCTGCTCGCTGTCGATGAGCAGCGTGTTCGGGCGCGGGAGCGGATTGCCCGTGGTTTCGTCGAAATTGCGGAACAGTGCAAGACGCCCATTTTCGAGCGTGGTGGTGCCGCCCTCGTTCTTGCGATGGAAGCCGGAGATAAAGTCGTAAACGAGCTTCGAGATGGCGGTGTTCTGGCAGACGATGATGAAACAGGGCGGCACCTTGATGCCCTTAGTCTCCCAGAGCTTGAACGTCTTTTCGTAGTGGCCGTAGAGAGCTTGCAGCGCAGTCTGTAACCGGGTAGGGAGTTTGAGCGGGTCGAGTTCCTCCCCCTGGCTCCGCCCCTTCCTGGGCATGTCTTTGCGGATGTTCTCCCATAGGTTCCGGAACATCGGCATCTCGTCGCCGGGGATGTTTTCTGCTACCGGCACGCGCGGGAGTTTGACAATCCCGCATTCGATCGCGTCCATGAGTGAGAAGTCGCTCATCGTCCACGGGTACAGCGTGCCCTCGGCGTAGCCGGAGCCACGCAAAAAGAACGGCGTCGCGGACAAATCAATGACGCGGTTGAGACCGAGCTTCCGGTTCACCGCTTCGAGCCCTGAAATCCACAGGCGGGCCGCCTTGTTGTTCTTCTCCGCCTCCTTCTTGTCGTCGCCTTTCAGATCCTCATCGTCGGCGTCTTTCGCCTTTTCACGGTAGCAGTGGTGCGCCTCGTCATTTATGACGAGGATGTTCTTCATGCCCATCAAGTCGGGCATCACGCGCTGGAGCATCTGGCCTTCGGTCTCCCGCGTGATCAGTTCCTCGCCTCGCCGGCCTTGCAGGAGTTGGCGTCCGCCTTTGGACAGGTCGGTGCGCTCGCGGAGCTGGAAGGCGTGGTAGTTGGTTATGACGATTTTCGCCCGGTTCACCTCGTTGAGCATGTCGCCCGGGACGAGTTCGCGGCTGGCGTAGTAGCTGTCAGGGTCGTTGGGCTGAAGCACGCGCAGCCGATCTTTGATCGTCAGGCCAGGCGCGCAGACCAGAAACCCGCGCGTAAAATATTTGCTCGTCGAGCGGCGCTCGGCGTTGATCGTCTGCCAGGCGATGAGCATCGCCATGACGGTGGTCTTGCCCGCGCCCGTGGCCAGTTTCAGCGCGAGCCGCATCAGTTCGGGATTGGCATCTTTATTGGCCGAAACGATATGTTCGAGAAAGCGCCTCCCGTTCCGGAAGTGGGGCGCGACCTCGGTGAGCCAAATCGCGGTTTCCACCGCCTCCACCTGACAGAAGAACGGCCGGACGCCGTTGAATTTGTGCTGCCGCCAGTGCTGAAGCAGGCGAGCCGTTTCCGGTGTCACCTGCCACTGATCGGGGCTCCGCAGTGAACGCCAGGCATCCACGCTCTGGCGCACCTCATTGATGATGGAAGTGGGATCGTATTGCTGTTCTTTGGTCGAAAGCCCCTCCCCTTCATCGAATACAAATCCCGGTTGTTTGCTAAAAGCTTTATGTTTCTTCGGCTTGGGGATCGGCGTGATGAATTTCGCACTCCGTCGGCGCTCGATAATCTTCTGAGTGGGTTGCCCAGCCTCATCGAGCTCCCAATGCCTCGACGGGTATTCGTAGGGAGAGTTCAGAATCGGGTGATCAAAGAATGGGTCAGACATACTCATCACCTATCGGCTGACAACTGACCGAGGCACCACTCCCCGGCGCACCGTTCGGAGCGGTAGCCATGGCCGAGTTGTAAAAATCGCGCCCAATTGTATCCCTTCCCTGCGCTTACGTCTGATTACATTCGTCATCGAAGGCTTTGGTCGCCTCGGGCACCCTCGCCTTCGCGATCGCCGCCAAGCCAGAGTCGCTGAGCTCGCCCGCTCTCAGCACCTCGCGCGACCCGCGGGAAGCCTGCGGTGTTCCTCGGCCGAGATCATAACAAGCCGCGCGCGTCACCGTGTTGCACCAGATGGGGCGCGCGGTGACGCAAACCTGGTCTGGGTTTATGCGATCCGGACATAGTTCGGGCGTCCGAATTCAAGCATCCGGTTCAAGGCAGCAGCAGCGATGGCGACTTCCGTGGCTTCGGTCTCATTAGTACGCGATCGCAGGGCATCGCCGATCACGCGTTTATATCGACCGATTGCGGCCTCGACCTTGGCCCGAAGATTGTAGCCGCTCAATTTTTGCCAGCCCATCCGACCGTGCGCGACGATCTCCTGGATGTGTCGGTCCGCTGTGTCGGAGCAGTCGTGGCGGACGGACCCGGAACCGCGGTTGCTCGCGGCGGCACGATGACAGCGGCATCCGGATGACGCGCGGCGACGGTCTCGTATCGGTCTTGATCATACGCGCCGTCGCCCGTGAAGGACGCCAAGGGATTGGTGAGCTGGTCGAGCAACGCGGCAATTCCCGCGTCGTCGTCGCTCTTTCTTGGTTAGCTCGATTGCGACGATCGCCGCTCTCGCCATCGAGGCCGATATGCAGTTTACAGCCAAAATCGGCGTCGGGATGTGCCGTGCTTTTCAATCAGCCATTCGCCGGCACCGCCCAGCTTCAGGCCCGGCAACCCAGCCGATCCCTGGAACAACGTTGCGTGCGTCGAAATGGGCCCATTGGTGAAAATCATGCCGCAGCAATTATCAGTTCGGCTTCCATAGTGTCCTCATCGGCCTCAACGTCCTCGCCTTCTTCCTGAACATTGCCGGTATAGGCGGCCTTGCCGGTCGCTTGCTCGATCAGCGCCAGAAGTCGGCTTTGTCGATCCACCATAAAAGCATCAAAACTGTCGGTGCGCAGAAGCGATGGATCAATCAGGTGAGTTCTGAGGTAGACATCGAGTCTCTCACGATCGATCGACGGCGTGGCCTCATTGCCTTTTTCTAATTTGGCGAGATAGTCAGATGGCGCAGCACCACCTACAATCCGATTGGTCCGGTAGGAAAGGGGCGTCTTGTTGATAATGGAATCAAAAACACTCGGCTTGATGCCCTGCTTCTTACACCAGTCTTGTGGGAAGATGTGATGAATGTCGACGTTCTCACCGAAGAAGACCGTGTGGTCGAATTCCTGGCCCGAACGAAAATCCTGTGCTCCTTCCTTCATCAACAGTGCGTTGACGCCCTTGTAGGCAGCAGACAGACGCATGCGCATGGTCTTCAATCTGTCGGCGCGGAACATGGTCTCGCTCACCGTTGAAGGTTCGGAACCGCCCTTCAACCACACCGGCACTTCCATGAAATCGCGTGCGATACGCGTCTCGACCGCCGAACCATAAAGTTCGCCAAAGACACCATTCCAGTACCACCGTACCAGCATCGCCCGGGTCTTCTCGTGCTCCCAAGCATCTCCGATGTCGGCGAGGATGGCCGCCAACGGAACGATTTGTGACTGATAAGGAAGGTCAAAAATGCGATAGATATGCAGCATGTGCAGAAACTTCGCCGCCTGCACGAAGCCCCGCTCCACTTGCGCTTCATATCGCTTGTATTCTTCAAGAGGGAGGTCCAGGAGTGCCTGTCGGTTGCCTGTAACCGCGGGCAATTCCTTGCCTTCCTTCCCGGCATTCTCTGCCACACGGCGCCGGTCACGCGTATGGAAGAGGGAAATCGCTTGAAGAAAATCAGTGTTGGAAACAGCGGCGACGATCCCGGCATCTTGACCGGCAGGCCGAAGGGTCTCGGCAAGTCGTCGATGCCGTCCCTTCATCCCGTCGTCGCCGTACCAGTCTTTTCGCAATTCGTGGCCTGAGGCGGCATACATCGCGGTAACAAGCTCAAAGGCGTCTAGCGGCTTGCCTCCGGTGTTTACCTTCTCAAAGACAACGCATACGGCTTCCTTGGAAGTTGATTGATCCAGTGCAATGACCGGCACACGGTAGTATTTAAAATTTTCTAGAACCTGACGCTTGAAGGCCCGAAATTCTTCACGGGTGCTTTCATTCTGGTCACCGCGCCAGTGCTTGTCGAAGCCGTCTTGCCACTTGTCCCAATCGAAGACCTGGGAAACGGGGTACATAAGAGACGCGTATTCCAGCTCTGGAGATGAAAGATCCAGAAGCGTTTCACGTCCGAAATCCGTTCGGACAACGCGATCTTCCGGCACGCCGACAATCGCCTCTTCGCGTTCTATGGAAGGGTCCAGCGCTTTTTTGATGTCGATATAAAACCACCGCTTCACCTTCTTGTTCTTCGGGGTGACCGTCTCCACGACCTTCCCGCGTAAGGTCACCTGATAAAGCGAAGTCATCCGTTGCTGGCCGTCGAGCAGCAGGGACCGAGCGATGATCTGTTTTGCCTCAATCGGAGCACCCTCAACGGGTCTCGGTTTGAAATTTACCGGCCCGCCCGTATTAAGCGACATCAATGCGCCTATAGGAAAAGCTCGCGAGACTGACGCGATCAGGCTCATGATGCGCTCTTCATCCCAAACCCAACTGCGCTGAAAATCCGGCAACTGAAGAGCGCCGCGATGGCAGTCGTTAAGAAGTGCGTCCAGGTCAATAGGGTTCGTCTGAAACGTTGAGCCAGCCATTTTAAAAATCCTTGATCATTTTGGGTTCATCGTCGGCGTCATTCGCGCCAGGGGTTGACGATTTCGACGCCGCACTCCTCGAAATCAGCCACGTTGCGGGTAACGACACTGGCTCCATTCGATCGGGCGATGGCGGCTATCATCAGGTCGATTGTCGTGCTGGGGCGGCCCGCTCGTCTGCGGGCCGCGAAGATATCCGCATAGGCGATGGCCGCAGCCATGTCGAACGGCAGCACACGCCCTTCGAAATCTTCGAGAAACATAGCGCGGGCCGCGGTATCGAGGTCTGACCGGCGGCGGCCTTCCGGCATGATCGCGAGCCCGGCCAGGATCTCAGCCTGACAAACAGCCGCCGTAAACAGTAGCACGGGGGGTTGCGCGGAGACCCATGTTGCCACTTCGGGCACCGGTCCGGTGCTCATCATTGCGGACAGGATGTTGGTATCGAGCAGAAACATCAGTCGAAACGGGGCGGATCACGAACCGGATCCCGTGGCGGCAGCACGAGCTCATCGGCGCCGCCAAGCGCGGCAAAGCGGGCGTGGATGCGCTCGTAGAGATTGCGCGCGGTCGGCCGTACGGAGGCTGTCAGGGCGGTTTGCAGGATACGCCGGGCCTCGGCTTCCATGGAATGGCCGCGCTCGGCCGCGCGTACCCGCAGACGCTCCTTGATCGCGGGATCGAGGTTGCGAATTGTGATGCTACTCATCGCTATCGAAACATCCATTTGTATGATTGCATTGTAATCAATGATTACGGCCCGATCAATGTTCAGATCGAAGGCTGTCGATCAGCCCATGATGCCTCGCCTGTATGCCGCCCTCGTTGAGGCCTGCGCGTTGGTAGTCCCGCTGCCCGCCCTCTTCTCGGTTACGGGCGAGCATCACAGGGTCAGGGGAACAGCGAGGCTGGCGCAGCCTCACACCCCGGCATGCTCCTCCCCCAACACGGCCGAGTGCTGTACGAGTACGGGATCGGATGCGCCAACTCTAGAAACCGGCAGAAGGCGTTGGCCAGTTGGGCTTGGCGCGGCGTACGGCACTCAGTTTCAAAGAGTTCCGGCGAGCCCACCATGATGCATACGCATTTGGCGCGCGATGTCGCGACATTCAGTCGATTGAGACTGTAGAGAAACTCCATGCCTCGCGGAGCATCTGCCCGGCTTGATGTCGCCGTCGAGTAGATTGCGATGGGCGCTTCCTGGCCCTGGAATTTGTCCACTGTCCCGACACGTGCGCCGGGCAGGCGTCGCTGGATTTCAAAGACCTGGGCGTTGTAAGGCGTGATGATAATGATGTCGTCGAGCGTAACCGGCTTTTGCTGCCCGTTGCGATCAGTCCATATCGCCTTGCTCTCCAGAACGCCCTCGACAAGCGCGCCGACCGCCATCGCTTCTTCGGGCGAGCAATTCTGATTGCCGTGATGGACGACCGGAAGGTGGCGCAAACCCGAGCCGCTTATCGGGCCCGTGGCGGTGATGACCTGCGCCTCCAAACCCTCTCTTGAGACGAGTTTGCCGTCATAGAAAAGCTCGGATGTAAACGAGCAGATATCCGGGTGCAGCCGCCAGGTCTGTTCGAGGAACAGGCCCTTGTCGGGCAATATTGTCTGCTGGCCGCCAAGGATGTGGTCGAGGGCCGAGACATCCGTGCCCTCGGGATGGCTCCCCTGCATGGGTTGATCGAGCTGCTGCGGGTCGCCGATCAGGACGACGGTTTTGGCCGCCTGCGAGACCGCCAGGACATTGGCAAGGGACATTTGCGCCGCTTCATCCACAAAGAGCACATCCACGGTCTCGAAGGCTTCGGGGCAAGCCCACAGCCAGGCCGTCCCCCCGCCGACCATGGCAGTGTTTCCCAGCGCGGCAAACAGCTCCTTATTGCTTTTGGCGAATGAAAGACGAGGTAACGCGTCTTCCATTTCGCCGGGTTTCTGACAGCACCGCAGGTCCAGGCCCTGCGTCCCCGCCGCCTCGATGGTTTCATCGATCAGATTGCGGATGACCTTGTGACTGTTCGCGGTAATCCCGACGGTTCGGCCATGGCGCACGAGTTCGCAGATCATCCGCGCCCCCGTGTATGTCTTGCCTGCGCCGGGCGGTCCCTGAATCGGCAATATGCCGCCGGTTAGACCGGCGCATATCCTGATGGCCGCAGCCACTGCGGTTTCGCCCTCTCTGTGGAGTGGTTGTCCTCCGGTATGGGGGATTTCCCTCAGCAACAGGTCGCGCGCCGCCTGATAGGGTCCTTCTCCCTGCAACCCTCTGTCGGCCACGTATGTGCCGATCCGCAAAAGGGTCTCCGCCATGAGCTTGGGATCCACATAGCTATGCGCGAAAACGGCCTCGGGATGGATGTCGGCGCTGTCCCGCCGCTTTTTGATGTCCACCATAGCGTCGGCAAATGAGATTGCCGCGACCGTGCCGAGTTTGGTCCCACCCAGGTTGTACAGATCCTCGCCGCCGCGCAGCTCGGTTTCCTGCGGCGGAAAGCGGTAACGGTGGATGGGTGCGCGCGACGTGCCGCCGACCTCGGCGACGAAGCTAAGCCCGGACAGCCCGCTCCGCTCGTCGAGCAGGTCCTCCGCGGAAAGGTCGGATAGCCGGAACAGCTCCCACCATACCGCCTTGTCTTCCCGGCGGTGCCAGTCGAGAACGTTGGCCAATATCCAGCGCGCCTGCTGTTCTCCGGTTCGCTCTTCGGGATCGGCGGGAATGTCCGCGGTCAGCTTTTCGATTACTGGATTGATGCGAATCAGCCACGCAGCGACGTTTTCGTTGGACGAACCGTCGCCCGGCTCCGGCCGAGGCACTGCGGTGCCGCTGCTGACGATTTCCGCTCGGAGGCATTCGAGCCAGTCACGAAGGACAGCTGCCGACCGACAATCATCCCTGTTGTAAGCGAGCACCGTCTCCTTGGTCTCGTCCGAAATCGAGGAGATATCATCGAGCTCGATGCCGGCTTGGAGAAGCGCGAGCGCGGCGTTGGCGTCGGGCAGAGCGGCGTCCCGGTTGAACTTGTAAAGCGGTTCGAGCCGCTTGATCGAATAGCTTTCCACGCCTGCGCGCAGGCCGTGGCGAACGATCTGGTACAGATCGACAAACAGCTTCGCCCGCAACATCTGATCCAGTTCTTCCTCACGGGTCGCATAGCGGCCCATGAGGCGCTTCAACGCCGCCGGCTCGTACGGCGCGTAGTGGTGGATGTGTAGATCGGGAAACCTCGCCCATCGCGCCATTACGAAATCGACGAACACCTCGAAGGCGCGTTTTTCGGCCGCGCGCGAGAACGCCCAGTTATGCTGATAGGCGAGTGCACCGTTCCCGTCCTTGGAAAGGTAGCCGAACAGATATTCGAGGCCCTGCTCCCCGACGAAGGCGTCACCCTCAAGGTCCAGAAAGATGTCGCCCTCGGAGGGTTCCGGCAGGCGGGTCAGACCGAAGCCCGCTTCCACCGTGAGCAGTTCGAAGCGTGCTTCGCCGGTCTCGCGGACTTCCACCTGAATCCGTGCTTGCTCACGCACGCGCGTGTAGGAGCTGGCCGAACCGCGCTGGGGTTTCCACTCCAGCGGCAGCGCCACGCCCGCCAACGCCTTCATCGTTGAGGTGCCGCGCTCCGTAAGCTCGCTGATCTGGAGTTTAGATATGCCCGCGACGAGACAGAGATGGTCGTCATCCCGCCGCCGCTGTTTGCACCTCGCCAGCCATTTGCACGTTTCGCAATGCTCGTTCGGATCCGGATAATTTTCCAGCTCTCCTCCCTCACTCAGAGACTTCAGCAGCTCCCGTTTGACGCGCCGGAAATAGGCCGCGTAATCGGCAAACCGGTATTGCTGCGGTTCGAAGTCGGACCATGGCACCACGACAAACATGTGCTCCGGCGCCAGACCCTGAACTTCCTTGATGAGGTCGGAGTAGAGGCAAAGCTGCAGGACGGCTCCCGCTTTCGTTTCGTGCGCCAGCTTTGTATCAATGGCTTCATAGGACCAGGCGCCGAGAAGGCTTGGCACTTCGATACGGCGCAGGATGTCGGCGCGTCCGACCCAGCCCTGATGCGAGAACGCTCCCTGCGCGATGATTTGCGCACCCCGCCTCATGGCGGCAATCGTCGCGGCGACCGCCTCGGGAGAGACGTCAAAGCCGTCAATTCTGATGACCTCGAGGCCTGCCTTCGCCAGGTGTTCGACATAGTTCTGTTCATGGATGGAACCCCGTTCCCACAAAATCTTTAGCAGCGGGTCCCATACGTACGGTTTCTTCAAATTGCCTTCGGCCACGGCGCGCTCGAGGGCGGAGAGATGGCGGCAGTTCAAGTAGCCGACGAGATCGGTCGCGCTCAGCTCGAAGGAGGCGCCCTCTTTCCTCATGATTTCACCCCGATACCCCAGCTCTGTCTTCGCGGCCGTAATTCCAAGGTCCCGACAAAAACGTTAGATACGCGCGAGATCGGACGGCTCGAGCCAGTCGCTATGGGCCCGTAATCACATCAAGACCACAAGAAAACGGAGGAAACGTGACCCGCCGCCCCGCCGCTGACGATTTTACGACCATCCGGGCACACAAAGAAACTGAGCCACGAACGCGCTCAGGTACCAGCTGAAAACGGCGCCCGTTCTGCGATTCACCGAGGCCCTGTCATCGTGCCTCGAGAAGCCGACAGGGCCGAAGGCGGAGACACGAGCCGCCTCTCACACGTCAGCGACCGCGAGGCGCGTGCTGATGGTCAGTGCGGCGAGCTGATAGACCGCGTTGTGGCCAGCGCGCCAGTCGGCAAGCTCCTCCTCGTCGAGGCGCTCCGGCATGCGCGGGTGCAATTAAATGCTCCTCCGTGCATGGGTATTGCCTGGCGGAAAGGTAAGCAGCGGAGAAGACAATGAAAGTTGCTTCTGGCAACAGCGTCGGGAGATCTCGCCCAGACTCTCGTACCCAGGGTTGCTCGACAGGGGTGATACGCCTAGCATTCTCGATGTTTAGTGCGCCACGCGATTTGAAAAAGGGAGCGGCGTTCATCCAGGGTTCGATTCTAGATCGGCCGAAGTTGACGGAAATATTTCGTGGCTACGATTGCATCGTCCATATCGCGGCCTGGCACGGAGGCGGGCGATCACCGGAATTCGTCGGCGATCGCCACTATCTCCTTCGATGGTGTCCCGTAACTCACGAGCCTCACGTCGAGATCGAAGGTCGTGATGAATTTTAGGGCCCGCCGCATGGCAGCGTGGATCCAACTGCCGGGATTGCCGAAAGCACCTCCGCCGAGAAGCGTGAGGAAAACGACTTTTGATGCGCCGCGTTGCGCGTTCAGTACAGCGGCCCACATCGTCGCCTCGTATGCTGCCTCTAAGACCAGCAATGCGAATGGCTCCCAATGAGCAGGCGCCACGCGACTATAGGCGACCGGGAGCGCCGAGCAGAATGACTGCGAGACCCGCGGCCGATCTGGGCCCTCTACTTCGGTGACTTCGACATCGCGATGTATTCCGATACGTAGTTTTCCACGCAGGATATCAATCTGGTCTGTCGCCAGCGTTCCGAGATGTCGACCGATGGCATCGAGTCCCGATTGGGTACCCAACGCATAGCCGTTCTGCATGGTCCATAAATCGCCGGCGGGCAGTTTCATGGCACTGCTCAAAGCCGCGCCAAGGTCGGCGAGCCCATCGAGTTGCCTCCTCGCGGTCTGGCCCTGGCTGCCGTCGATGTGCGCGAAGTAATTACGGTAGATGGTCGCCGCGCCTGCGGCGATGGCGCAAGCCGGCCCCTGAGTGGGATCGCTCTGATATCGGGTCACGCCCTGTTCCGGCGTCACATCTGGCGACACCATCTCCAGCAGATTGAACTGTGAGGCCACCTGGAACAGCGCGCCGGCATTGTCGAGAGACTGATGCATGCGCCGTACATCGCCTATCACCACACTGGTCTTGAGCCGGCCAGGCAGGTTGCCTGCGGATTTTGCCCGTTCGCGGAGAGCCTGAAGTGAAACCAGTTCAAGCTCGCCGATTCCATAGCTCGCGCCGTTGACCCGAGACCGCAGTCTTCCGCCCTCGACATCGAGCCGGGCACGCGTCTCGTCGTAGCCGGTTTCACGAAACCCCGTGAGTTTTTCGAACCAATCCATGATCTTCTCCGGGTCTCACGACACGCTCCCGCCGATACCGAGGACGTATTTTTCTTGCTCGGGCGTTTCGATTGCGTCAGGACGCGCGGCGCGCACCCGACTGATCGCGGTCGCTGGCTCCATGCCGAGTTCAATCAGAAGCCGGGCTCCGATCGTACCCGCTCTTCCTCGCCCGCCGCGGCAATGTACCAGGACATCGCGTCCGCTGCGCAGCAGTGTCCGAAGCTGATCACCAGCAACTTCCCACTGCCGCTCGAATCCTTCGTCCGGTGTAGACCCATCGACGATCGGCAGGTGGAACCACAACATCCTTCGGCGAAGCACCTCCTCCCCAAGGCGTTCCACCCGAAGGGTGATCAATTCCTTCGGCTCCACCAGGGTAGCGACGGCGGCTGCTCCCCAATCGCGGATGGCATCGAGATCGAGAGAAAGATCACGATTCCAACCCCCGCTCATGGCATGCCGGTCATATTTGCCTGGACAGAGAGTGATGCCAACTCGTCCGAAGGCGGGCCCTGCGGATATAGCCGCGACCTCTAATGGATGCGTCAAAGAGGTCCGTTTCATTTTGGATTCCCGGCTTTCCCATGGTTCACCTGAGATGTCATGTCATGGCAAGGCTCATCCGATCAACGAGCCTAGCGCGGCATTCCTCATGCCGGGCCCGCGCGTTGGGGAGGACGACGTCGCCACTCAGCCGGAAGGCCAGAGGGTAGTCCACAGATTTGGGGCGGCGCTCGCGGCGCGGATGACCGCGGTTGCCGTTACAAGAACGCTTAAGTTCAAACCGGGGTCTCCCCTATGGACTGCCGGCTTGGACCCGCGCCGCGGTGTCGCTATGTTCACGATATGTGTGGCCGCGCCCGCCTGTCATCCGACGTCAGCGAGATCAAGCTCGTCTTCTCGATCCCGCCCGATCGCCCGACGCCAAACTTTCCGCCGAGCTGGAACGTGGCGCCGAGCGACTCCTTGCCCGTCGTCCGCTACGACGCCAAGACCGAACAGCGCAGCCTCGACATGCTGCGCTGGGGCCTGATCCCCTACTGGGCCAAGGACATCAAGGTCGGCTTCGCCAATATCAACGCCAAGGCCGAGGGTATCGACAGCAAACCAGCTTTCCGCAAGGCATTCGAGCGTCGTCGCTGCCTCGTGCCGGCCGACAACTTCTACGAATGGAAAAAGACCGCGACCGGGAAACAGCCCTATGCGCTCGCGCTCGCCGATCGCGGCATCATGGCGCTCGCGGGCGTGTGGGAGAACTGGCACGCGCCCGGCGGCGAGTGGGTGCGCAGCTTCGCGATCGTCACCACGACGCCCAACGAATTGTGCGGCGAAATCCACAATCGCATGCCGGTGATCCTCAAACCTGAAGCATGGCCGGCCTGGCTCGGCGAAGAACCGGCGGACGTGCCGGAATTAAGATCGCTGCTGGCACCCTACCCTGCCGGTGAAATGATCTGCTGGCCGGTGAGTCCGCGCGTCGGCAACGTCAGGAACAACGACGCCGACCTGATCGAGCCGCTTGCCGCCGTAACGGCGCACTAAGCCGCGGCGTCATCGTTCCCGCATTCGAGATGGCGCGAACCGCAGCGGCGCGCTCCGCGCTTCCCGAGTGGATCCGGCCGCAACTGACGCAGCTCGTATCGGAAGCGCCGGACGGCGACCAATGGCTGCACGAAATCAAATACGACGGCTTCCGCATGCATGCCCGGCTCGACCATGGCGAGGTGCGGCTGTTGACCCGCAACGGGCTCAACTGGACCGGCAAATATCCGCAGATCGCGGGGGCGGTGTCGTCGCTTCACGCGCGCCAGGCTTATCTCGACGGCGAGCTGTGCGGCGTGCGCCCCGACGGCATCACCTCGTTCAGCATGATCCAGATGGCGTCCGACGCCGGCAATGCCGCCGGCCTCGTGTTCTTTCTGTTCGATATTCTCCATCTCGACGGCGAGGATCTCAGCGTGCGGTCATTGATCGACCGCAAGGTGCGGCTCGCCGGCTTGCTGGAACGAGCCAGCTCATCGCTGCACTACAGCGATCACCAGACCGGACTGGGCCCGGCTTTTTATGAGAAGGCCTGCACCTTGGCGGTCGAGGGGATCGTCTCGAAACGCGCCGATGCCGCTTATATGCCCGGCAATCGTGGGTTGTGGCTCAAGGTCAAATGCCTCAACCGCGAGGAATTCGTGGTGATCGGCTGGACCGATCCCGAAGGCGCGCGGCCGTTTCTCGGCGCGTTGCTGCTCGGCTACTATGATCCCGACGGTCGGCTCACCTATGCCGGCCGCGTCGGCACCGGGATCAACCAGGCCGAGCTCGCGCGGCTGTCGCGGCGGCTGCAACCGCTGGCGATCGACAACATGCCGCTCAACGTGCCGCCGCCGCGCTCGACTCGTTTTGGATCGCCGCTGGTGCTCAGCCGGGTGCATTGGGTGCGGCCCGAGCTTGTCGCCGAGGTCAAATTCCTGACCTGGACCGACGACGATCTCTTGCGCCAGGTCGTCTATGAAGGGCTGCGCGAGGACAAACCCGCGGCCGAGGTGCGCCGCCCGGTCCCCCATCCGAACCGGTAATTGGAATCCGCACCCGCATCCGCTCATCATCGGCCGGATATGCCAAACCTTGCCGCACGAGTTTGCAAATGTTGAGTGCGCTGTATGATTTTTGCCGGGATCAAGGGGCCATTATCGGCGGATTGCTGGCGTTGGCGGCGGGCTACCTCGTCTTCCGCGGCGCGACGCGCGCGGCCGATCGGCAGGTCGCGGCGGCCCATGCCGAGAGCGAAGCCTTGCGGCAACAGAACCACGATCTCCGGAACGAAGGTCGACGCCGGCAGGCGCAGGACGGGATCGTTGCCACCAAACTTCTCGCCAGCGTCCTCACAATCATCAGAAATGATGTCGACAATCTAAAACAGCTGCTCGACCAACCGCGCTATACCGGCACGGCCAGAATCGTCCCGCCGAATTATCGGCAGCTCATCTACAAACCCCCGCTCAACATCGTTTGGGACGACCTCGGAAGGTGCAGCCCTGACGTTGTCGGTCATTACCTGCAGCTCGATGCCAGGTTGTCGGAATTCGCGCGAAGCCAGGTTTATGCGGTCGACATCATGCAAAATGAATTGCAGGTCATCGCGGATATTCTCGCGCTTTTGGAGCGGGACGTGGAGAGTGACGCCGCGAGCCACAACAATCTGCTTTTGGGAACCACGCAACAGACTGATTTGCCCCAGGGCATCACCCGGCTACGCAGGGTCGACGGGATTTAATCTGGGCGTGTTCCGCTGCACGCTGCATCAACAGCTGCCAGTGTTCGCACAAACCCGGCAATGAAAATAGGGCCGGTGAGCGTGCACCGTCACCGGCCCTATTCCCTTGACGGTCATCGGCTCTCCAGCCTGTACCGCTCACTCTTCTACCACGGACAATTTCCTTGTTGAAATACTCCGGAAGAGCGCGAGAGGGCTGGCCCTCTCGCATGGTTTCATTTCGAATGCTGAACTCAAAGCCGTCGGCCTCCTCCCTCTCGCCGGTGGGGTACCAAAGTCCGTGTCGCCCGCGCCGTGGACCGACACCTTGGCATCTCTGGTCGAGTCGCTATGGACTTGGCTTTATTCGTCGGTCCCGATCATATCGGTCACGATTGCTTACGCAATATTTCCCGCCTGGCGGCAGCTGGCTCAAGCTTCCGGTACTGCAGTTCCATGATGGGTGCCGCGCTCTTTACCGAAAGGGAGAGTGAGAGATCGGGGTGGAGGTTGGGGTCTGAGTAGCAACAGAAAACCAACACAAGGCGCGCGGGGCCTATCTGCCTTGGCAAACCCCGCTTTGGACGCCTCCAAGACCGCTGACCTCGTTCTAATCCCGTGCCGGCGATCTTTCTTCGATGTGGACGCCATGAGTTGGACGGCCAATCTGCTCAAGATCGCCGGCAGGCCCGGCTACGTCGTCCTTAATGCCTTGAAGCCGGGCAGCACGAAAATTCAGGGCGACGTGATGAACGCCATAGCCGCTTACGGACTGACGACCGCTCCTGTCGTGATCCACGACCGAGGAGCCTACATCAATGCCATACCGACCGGACAGGCGGCGCAGGAATTTGAGCCGCGAGGGGCCGCCGCCGAGGAAATCAAGAATCTCTATGCATGGGTGCAAGAAACCATACGTGCATAGTTGCATCATTGCCTGGTTGCCTGCAATTATGTTTGCGGAAATGCATGGTTGAGGTGTGGCATGGCGAAAACCGGCGTTGCCGATGCACTAAGGCGGAAGATGGAGGCGGCCGGAGCGGCATCCGCCACGGCACCAGCCCGGCCTAATGCCGATGAAGCAGCCGAGCGGAGGCCCGTGGCCCGCACCCGGATAGGAAAGAAATTCATTACCTTTCCGGTTAGCGACGAGGCCAAGCAGCAATTCGACATTCTTGCGGCCGAAACCCGGCAGCGGCGCGAGGAGCTAATG